>ENA-UPTF01000319-UPTF01000319.1-marine-metagenome-genome-assembly--contig:-NODE-319-length-34866-cov-7.241916_pt1 | contig 34866 bp, 27 predicted proteins | sample MGYA00238166_ERZ767019 | MGnify/ENA primary metagenome ERZ767019 (study PRJEB28930, sample SAMN06266391) | marine metagenome | isolation source: Sea water from 250 m depth | place: Atlantic Ocean | study... | reverse complement strand
CAACAGCAAGAAAATAATTATATTCTTCGTTACCAGTATGCTTGGAATTTGCATCCATTTTTGACTCTCTAACCTTGCTGGCAGCAGCAGATCGATGATGACCGTCTGCTATATAAAGAGATTCTAGGTCATTGATAGCGCCAATTGTATCATTCACGCTATTCATATCATCAATTTGCCATATCGAATGTTGTATCTTTTCTTTGCTAACAACGCTATAGATTGGCTCGTTACCAGAAATATACTCAGCTATCAGATTATCCAATCGACTGTTATCTATATAGGTTAATAAGACAGGACCTGTTTGAGCATTAAGTCCTTTGATGTTGTTGATCCGATCCAATTCTTTAGCAGGTTTAGTGTGCTCATGCTTTTTTATCAAATTATTTTCATACGCATCAATAGAGGCAACAAATGCAATTCCAGTTTGACTGCGATCTTTTGTCGAAATCTTATAAACAAATAAAGATTCTTTATCGTCTCTAACTAAAATATTTTTTTTAATCATGGACTCTAAATTTTCTAATCCTTTTCTGTAAACCAAAGGATCATCCGCACTAATGTCTTTCGGGAGGTCTATTTCAGGTTTTGAGATATGAAGAAAACTAAACGGCTTGCCCTCAGCTAAGGTCCTTGCTTCCTCTGAATTAAGCACATCATATGGAGGTGCAATAACATCATCTGCATATTCAATTTCTGGTCTTAAGGCTTTGAAGCCTTTACCTAGAATTTTTTCTTTGTTATCCATGAAATTTAAAATTATTATTATCCTAGCGGCATTATATTAAATTATTACATCAATATAGGGGTTATATCTTGACTCGTTTTATACATAAAACCATTTTTATTTTTCTTATCTCTATCCTACTCAACCCCCAAGCTGATGCTATAGAAGAGATAGTTATTGACGGTCCTCCAACTGTATTGATTACCAATGTTACGATCTATGATGGAACCGGTGCCATGCCTTTTAAAGGGCAAGTAAGGATCAAGGGAGATAGGATCCTAACTGTCGAAAGTGATAAGGTTCCTCGAATTGGTTCTGATAATCAAATTATCGATGGCATGGGTTTAGATTTAGCTCCTGGGTTCATTGATACGCATTCACACCATGATATTGGCCTAGATAAAGAACCAGAAGCATCAGCAGTTATTACTCAAGGAGTTACAACAATTGTCAGAGGGATGGACGGCTTTTCAGAAGGATTGCAAGATGCTAACTATTTTTCTGTCAGACAGTTTGCAGAATATTTTCAATCCATACCTATTGCGATTAATGTTGCAAGCTTTTCAGCTCACAACAGTATTCGCCTAGAAGTTATGGAAGAGGATTTTAGGAGAGAAGCTAGTGTAGAAGAAATAGAGCAGATGTCATCCCTAGTAGATTTAGACATGCGATCGGGAGCTTATGGGTTAAGCACAGGACTAGAGTATGACCCAGGTATTTTTGCTTCTACCGATGAGGTCATTGAACTAGCTAAAGTTTCTGGGGGTTACCAAGGAAAATATAAAAGTCACATCAGAAGTGAAGATAGAGAATATTGGGAAGCTATAGATGAAACGATAGAAATAGGTCGTCAGGCAAAAATTCCAGTAAATATTGATCATTTTAAATTGAATGGGAAATTTAATTGGGGTCGGACAGATGAGATTTTGTCAATTTTGAATGCAGCTAGAGAAGAGGGAATCAATGTAACCACAGATGTTTACCCCTATGAAGCCTGGTCTAGTAGTATAGCTACCCTTTATCCAGAGAGAAATTTTGATGATCCTGTGGAAACAAAATTTATTCTAGACAGTTTATCTTCAGCTGAGGATATAACCTTTGTCTATCACACTCTTCACCCTGAGTATGTTCAAAAGACTGTTGCAGAGATTGCAAGAGAGAATGGAAAAACAGAGGTTCAAATGCTTTCAGAGCTGAGTAAAGAGAGTTATACATTAGGTTCAGCAGCATCTCCGGTCGAGTATGTAGTCGCTAAAGGGATGTTGGACAGTGATATTCGTCTACTTCTTAATTGGGATTACAGTAATGTAACCAGTGACGGTGAATTGGTATGCTCACATCCAAGAGGTTGTGGAACTTTCCCTAGAGTTATTTCTAAGTATCGCGGTGAAGATGGCATAGGATCTCTTGAGAGGATTATATATAAAATGACACTGCTATCAGCCACAAACATAGGTTTAAAAGACAGAGGCGTAATCAAAGAGGGTGCATTTGCAGATCTGGTGTTGTTTGATGCAGATAATACTAAGGATAATGCAACCTTCTCGGATTCAACACTGAAATCTGAAGGCATCCATTCAGTCTGGGTGAATGGAATCAGAGTTCTAAACAATGGAGAACCCAGTGGCGAACTGCCTGGAAGAATTCTACTAAAAAATAAGGAGTGAAAAGTGATTGCTGAACACATTTTAAATGCAGTGGCACATAAAAATAGGCCTGATTCAGATCGTGAGCGTGATGCCAACAGAAAACCAGGAGAAGTTCTGGATTTTTTTAACATAAAAACAACCGATAAAGTTGGTGAAATTAATTCAGGACGAGGCTATCTTTCTTCCATCATTGCCCATGCTTTAAAAGATGGAGGGAAAATGTACGCCCATACTTCACCAATGAGTTTAGAACGCTGGAAAGGTAATCCTATTGAGAAAAGACTTGGTGAATTTCCACAAGATAATATGATTCCTGTTGTAGGTGAGATGGAATCCCCTAATTTTCCAGAACAGCTCGACAAGATCTTAAATATTATGACCTACCATGACTCTGTTTGGACTAAAGCAGATAGAGATGCAATGAATTTAGCTATTTTTGAGTCACTCAATCCTGGTGGGGTCTATGGAATACTCGACCATAATGCCAAGACAGGTCAAGGTATCGATAATTGTCATGATATTCATCGGATTGAAAAAGAATTCGTTATAGCAGAGGTGGTATCTTCAGGTTTTATTTTTGATGGAGAATCAACAATACTTGAGAACCCTGAAGACGAGTTAATTGATATGGTTTTTGAAAAACATATAAGAGATCGCACAAGCCGCTTCATACTCAAGTTCAAGAAACCTGAATAACTACAAACCTCTTTGGGTAACCAGGTAGGTTGCAAAGCTACCAAGCCAGTGGCCTCCCTCATAGTATTCCCCTGTCACTGCTGCCAGACCCGTATCAGCATGTTTTTCTGCTGCTCTCAATAAGCTTCTAATTCTTGGATCATCTGACGGCAATCCACTTGCTATGCCCTCTAGCATCCAAGCACGACTGAGATTTAGACCATCTAAATGAGCCAACTTTGGATCTGAAGGATCGCTTACTATTGCAGGTTCTAGCCAATTCACATTTTCCTCTATAGGGATACTTATAAAGTCGCTTAGCCATGCTGAAAAGTCTTGAGGCTGCAATACTCTTCTCATTAAATCAGCTTCTGCTAAGCAGGGGGAAAGAAAATCAGCTCCTGACGGTTCATAAGAAATAGGACAGTCCTTATCATTAGCAAAGTAATCAATGCTTCGTTCCTCAATAAGCAAGGCTAAATCTACATTACCTGTAGTTCTTGCCCAATCTATAATTAAACCCAGGGCAAAAGCTGTCTGTGAATGTTGGCCGCTTCTTACTGGATAAGTCAGCTTAGGTAGCCAGTCTTCAATTCGCTGGGATAGAATTTCCTCTAACGGCTTAATATTTTCTCGCCATAGATTGGCCGATTCATTATTCCATTCTTCAAGTTCAGCCGCTAATTGCAATAACCAAGCGATACCATAGGGACGTTCAAACGCAGCTCGACCTTTGCCTTTAATGTAGTTTGTTTCCTCTATAAGATTTTCAGCAGTGAGGCTTTTATTGAGTTTTACTATAGACTCTGTGCTCAGATCATTTTCGGGGTAAAGTCTAGCCAGTCTAGTTAATAACCAATGGCCATGAACAGATGAGTGCCAATCGTAACAACCGTAGAATGACGGATAAAGATCTCTAGGAGGTTTTACATCTTCATCACTTTGTAAAGTATGGGAGATTTTATTTGGGTATTCCTTATGCACACATTCCAGAGCCAACTCTGCAAACTTTTCCGCTTTTATAGAGTCTTCACCAAAGGTGGGTAAAGTTTGAAGAAGAAGGAATAGGGTTATTATGAGTAATCTTGTTCTTAAGGTTCCTTCGTACACAATCTATTCATCTATCAATGTATTGTGTTTATCAATAAGAGGGTCACCCGTTTCAATCCCTAACAAATATCTGCCAGTAGGGGTGGTTGCATTATCCCAATGCACAGCACCATGAGTAGACATTGTTCTTAAGTCTCTAAAGTGTCGTTGGGCTGCGTTACGCCCTGTTTGAGCGGTAACACCCATCATACTAGATAGGCGGGTGCCTGATTTCATGCACAGTTGAACTGCCATAGCAGTTTCTCTTCTGATTTTTAATCTATCGTCTCCTTTGATAGATTCTCCGGCTTGTCCTTTCTCATGAAGAAAGTTACACAAATTATCAATGATTAAATCACTGGTTCTGAGTTCTTCATAAGATTCCCCTATTTTTTGCTGAACGGGCGCTTGTTCTGAAACTTTTTCACCAAACATTGAGCCAAACCTCGATCTGGTTTGTTCTAGATATTCAAGCATAACCCCGTGGGTAGCCCCAAGAATTGGTCCTGATAATAGAGTGTTAAAATACATGCCCATTTCCACTCGATATATGTAGCTGTCGTGTAACTCTGAGCCAGGTGGATTTTTACCTCCCAGTTCGAGTGATTTTACAGTTCTGTGTTCTGGGACAAAGGCATCAACGACTTTTATATCTTTGCTGCCAGTGCCTTTTAATCCTTCCGCATGCCAAGTATCAACAATCTCATATTGATCAGGCATTATTAGAGCCATTCTATAGTCCAAGCCTGTTCCTGATTTACTATTAGCATTTTTATATTGTCCTGCAACTATTGAGCAATCAGAATGATCAACACCGCTAGCGAATCTCCATAAACCATTAAGAATGTAACCGCCTTCAGTTTCTTTCATCTCTCCACCACCAGCAAAGGCTGTGGCAATAATTGCATCAGGACACGAGGGCCAAAACTCTTCTTGTGCTTCAGCAGGAAATCTTCCTAGGTTCCAAGAATGTGACATAACCACGGATGACATCCATGATGCTGATGCGCAACCTTTACCCAGTTCTCTGGCAACATCTACCTGAGTTCCCCAATCCATTTCAAACCCACCGTATCGTTTAGGTGTAAACATTTTGTGAATGCCAGCATCTTTCATTTCCTGTAAAGTTTCATGTGGCATTGTCCGAAGGTCCTCAGCTTCTTGCGCTCTCTCTCTTAATTTTGGTATTAAATCGGAGGCAGCTTTGGTTATTTCTTCTCTGCTGGGTATATAACTTGGATTAGAAGTTTTTTGAGCTGATCTCATAATTAATTATGCAATCTCGACAATTACTTTTCCGTCTTCATCCATATCAGAGATCTTAAGCTCGACTCCTACTGCTTTGCCATAGCCCAGATAACGTGGTCGCCACCACGTATCAAATACCTCCTCTTCAGTGAGGTCAAATTGACCGATACCTCTAGCAGCATTCAAAACCTTCCTAAACGGAAAGGTAAAAGTGCGTTTTCCAGGTTCTGCATGTGAGTCAAGGAACATTTGGAAAAAACACCCGGTTCTTTCAAAATTCATAACCAAAGCTAGCTCTTTGTCACCAGTGGCCTCAATCATAGCTTTTGTGCGCTCTAGAAGCGGTTTCATAGTGTTTAAATCATGCTCTATGTAGGCTTCCAACATGCCATTATCCTTAGCAAATTGAACTGCATTTAGATGAGCTTTTATCAAGGCATCATTTGTATCATGCGGATAGGGTTTTTGTATTTTCATTGTTTTTACCAAAATCTGCATAGCTTTAGCCAGATCTTCTTCTCGACCTTCCATACCAGTGGGTGGGGCCAGATTTTCTGCTGTCATAGCATCCAATGGAGGTCCGCCAGCAGGTTTGCTTTCATCTTTTGGTTTATTGCTTCCTTGCATCATTGCCATATCAATACCTCTTTTATTGCTCAAATAAGTTAATCAATATATCAGTTAAAAATCTATTTTGATTCATATATCGTATTCTACTGTTAAAGAAATTAGATTAAAATATCAGTGTGTTGTACTTTTATATAATTTAAAAGGAGTGGAAAGTGTATATTAATTTTTGGTATCCAGTAATTCTTAGTGAAGAACTCAAAGATGAGCCGGTAAAAGTCAGAATGTTAGGGCAGAATTTTGTTACCTTCAGAGACTCAAAAGGCGCTCCAAAAACGTTAAGTGATACCTGTGTTCATAGAGGTGGCTCACTATCCGGCGGTGTTGTCAGAGGTGATTGCATCCAATGCCCATATCACGGATGGCGATTTGATGGTGAAGGAGAATGCAAAAGAATACCTTCATTAGGCAAGGATGCGAAAATTCCAAAAAGAACAAGAATAGATGCATACCCCACTGAAGAGAAATACGGGATAGTCTTTGCATTTCTAGGTGATTTAGAAAAGAGTAAAAGACCACCTATAATGCCAATAGCTGAATTGGATGATGAAGAAGGCTGGCGTGCTAATTGGCTAAACTATGAGGCAAAAATCAATTTTGAACGTTCAATCGAAAATGGATTGGATGCTGCTCACAATGAATTTGTTCATCCAACTCATGGACATGAAGGCGAAGATGATGACTATAAAGTTGGTGATCTTAAGTTTGTTGATAATATGTTTGGACCCAAGAAATGGGGCTTTGGTTTTTGGCATGCGTTTAAGTCGCCGGCTTCTAAAAAAGAAGGTCCTCAGATAAAAGAGGCAAGTGATGAACGAATGGCCGGCTCGGGTATCGTAGGACCAAATCAGATGTGGACCTATATTGTCTTTAATGAGAAATCTGAATTTAGGCAGTATATGTTTGAGTGCCCAATTGAAGAAGATCATGTAAAAATATTCTTAGTCAACATGAGGAAGATGATGCTCGATCCAAATATGGACAAGCCTATTGCTGATCGATGCATGGCTATAGCACAGCAAGATATTACTGTTTTGGAGCAATTGGAACCTGTGCTAACGCCGAGCTCAAATACAAAAGAATTTTTAGTCCCGGCAGATGAACCGTGTATTAAATACAGAAAACTTCTTTCTGGCTGGGAAAAGAATGGCTGGAAAATAGATACAAAAGCAGTGCAAAATGAACAGGGTAAAAAAGCTTTTGCAATTCCATCCCCAGAAAGGAAAAAGCAAAAAGGCTGGGTGTTGGATAAAATCCCAGTTCAATAAGAAAATATTAGGTTGAATTATGAAAATAAAAACTCTTTATAAGTCATTGACAGGTGTGTTAATGCTCGCAGTCTTCGTGCTGGGAACTACATTTAATTTTGAATCAAAGGCAGACGAGGAAGCATCTTATACTCCAACAACATTGATCACAGGAGCCAACAGAGGTATCGGACTAGAGTTTACTAGGCAGTATTTGGAGATGGGTTGGAATGTTATAGCAACCGCGAGAAAACCTGGAAAAGCAGATCAACTAATTGATTTAAAAGAGAAATATCCAGATCACCTTACCATCCAACAACTCGATGTTACTGATCATGAAAGAATTGACGAGCTCGCTTTAGAGCTTAAAAGTGAACCGATTGATCTCCTTCTTAATAACGCCGGAATCTCAGGTGGTTCAAGTAATCAACTTTTTGGCAACATGGATTATGATATCTATGAAAGCGTCCTGATGGTCAATACGATAGGGCCGTTGAAGATGGCAGAGGCTTTTTATCCTCATGTCAAAAACAGCGAATTGAAAAAAATTGTTTCGGTGTCGAGTAGTGAAGGATCAATAGGAACCGCTTTCAAGAGAGGCGGAGGTCGTCTTTTCTTCTATCGTTCCAGTAAAACGGCACTAAATATGGTTATGGTTAATCTGGCTTTTCAACTAAAGAGTAGAGGCATTGCTGTAGGAATGGTCAACCCTGGACTAACTGATACAGATTTTGTGAGCGATATGCCTTTTCCCATGAGAAGTGCTGAACTTGCAGTTTCAGATATGATTAGAAATATTGAAACGATTAGTGTAGACAACACTGCCGCTTATATAAATTACAACGGTAAACCAGTCCCCTGGTAGGATCTAACTCAATTAAATTCTGCTAATCCTGCTAGAGATCTTTCTACAGAAGTTTCTGCACTGGCTATTATTTCTCCAGACTCGATAGAAAATTTACCAATTTGACCATTAAAGAAGTTGCCAAGAAAGGCATGTTGCCCATCAGATGAAAGGCATAAGGATGCCCAACCTGGTCCAGGTAAGATCTTTTCATCCATAATTTCTCCAGTTCCTAGATCGTGTTTGCACAGTGCAAAACCAGACCCGAAATTTGCTTTGATTGAATAGAAATCACCATTAGGCGCGAAGCTTATAGCGATTACCATATTGCCACTATCAGGCTCATATGTGATGAAGTCATCCATTTGCTGTTTATTGATAATATCGTATTGGAATATTCTGTTACCTAATTCTGAAATATAAACAACTTTAGATTCATCAGCATCCATTGCTGAAGCTGTGATACCTAAAAATCCTGGCATTCCTCCGTGTGTTTCTGTCTCGTAAGTTTCAAGAAGATTTCCCTCAGATGAGAACTTATAAAGATTGCCGTCACCATATCTTTGAGTGTCTGGCATAAAGGGCAGCACGGTACCTAATTTCCTTGGCCCCTCTAGCGCTTTGTTGTTTGATTCATCACCGACCAGATGCTCACCTAAATATAAGTGTCCAGAATCACTAAAACAGACATTAGAGAATGAACGATCGCCAAAGTTTATCTGTTCAATTTGCTCACCGTTAGCAGCCACTTTTATTACTGAATAGTTTTGACTGTCAAAAGCCCAAAGATTATTAGCCTTATCAAACTTAAGTCCTTGCACCAGATGTGTGGTGTTTTTAGTCCAAAGTGTTCCCTTAACATTCAGATTGCTATCGTATTGGATGATTCTCCCATCTCCAGCATGATCATCATCTGGGTTGTTTAAAATTGTTGCTGCTGCAAGAATGTCTCCGTTCTCAAAGGGTTTTAAATCTGATTCATTGGTCATGTCTGCTCCTTATTTATAATAGGTGACCCCACTTCTCTTTCACTAAGTCAAATATTTCAGGGTCGTGTTCAACTAGATGTTCTCTATTTAACTTAGGGTAGGGGGATGGGCCATTTTCTTCAGGTAATTGCCTGGTTGCATCAATGATGATTTTAGACGACTTTCCTCTAGTCTTAGCGCTCGGATCTAAGAAGAAACCAGGTCCTTCCTCAATAATCTTAGCTCCAGGATACGGTTGCCAACGAGCACCCACTGTACTAAAGACTTCTGTCGTATTATGAATATCGACATCCTTATCAACCACTATGACTATTTTACCTATGGGTAGAAAATTAAACTTTTCTGCAACTTCAATAGCTTGATGGGGTTTTGTTTTATCAATACTAATAAATATGAATCCAACATGATTAATTGGAATAGTAAAACCAGTTAATTCAGGCATAAATTTACTAAATCCCCTAAGTGAGGCTGCTTCTCCTGGACTGGTAACAAACCCACGCGTTACTCCAGTGAATTGATTAACGATAAGGGGCTTCTTCCTGTGAGTGATTGTTTTTATATTCATGTAAAACTGTTCTTCATGGGGTAGGCCCATATAGCCATACATTTCTCCAAATGGACCTTCTTTTTCCATATCATTCAGAGGAATTTCACCTTCAATAATCATTTCAACATTAGCCGGTACTAGTAGCTCGCTGTTCTCACATTTCACTACATCAACGGCTTTACCTTTAAAGCCTCCTGCTATTTCAAGCTCGTCCTGGCCCGTTCTTGCTGTTTTTGAGCTACTCATAGCAAATATGATTGGGTCAGTGCCTAGAACAACTGCTGCTTCTGCAACTTCCTCGCCCCTTTCTCTTTTTGCCATTAAGAATTTCCAGCCATCTTGATTTCTCTCGGGGTTAATGCCAATTTTTCTAGGCCCTTTAATTTGCATTCTATATGTGCCAACATTTTTTCCCATCTCGGGATCGACTAGAACCAGATTACCGGTATTGATGAATCTTCCATTATCTGCAGGGTTACTTTGTAGAAAAGGAAAATCTAATACATTGATATCATCTCCCTCAATTACAATCTCTTTGCTCGGAGCATCTTCTCTTTTAATCTCATTGGTCTTTAAGGGTTTAATTTCGCCCATGTCTATCATTTTTTGCAGAGCTTTTTTATAATTTTCGATATGCAGACCTTCTTCTAAATGGTCAATATCAACTCCAACCGCTATAGCTTCATGTGCTCCCATGCCATATTGGTTAACTATAATAGGCCCTTCCATCCATTCACCTGAGACCTTAACTTTATCCACAATCAATGCAGGAGCTCCCCGCCATCCGTGCTTATCGATAAGCTTGTACATTAAGCCTGTTAATTCATAATTATCTTGATCAATTTTATCAATACGGATTACATTGCCATGAGCTTCAATCGCATCCATATACTCTCTTAAAGAGTCATAGGGTCCACTCTTAATTCTTGATTTGATTCCTGTTTCAGGTTTCGTCATCTTATCTTCTCTAAGTATTAGTAAACAACTATTGTATACAGGCTATTTGGAATAAAAAAGCCCCTCAGTGAGGGGCTTTTTTTCTTATTGTGATTTTACCAACTTTTGCTATATCTAATGCCTATCTCTCTAGGTCTATTAGTGTATATTCTTCCATTTCCGAAGAAAAAGTCGAAGTACCAATCGTTAACGGCAATATCTGCTCTTTCATCAGTTAAGTTATTGATAAAGAAATTCACTTCCCAATCATCACCTGAGATACCAAATTTAGCATCAGCTGTGGTAAATGATCTTTGTGTATAAGAATAGCCCGGTTGAACTGCACTTACAGAGTCACCAGTGTAGCTTACAGAACCTCTAAGGAATGCTTCGCTAGCTCCAAAGGCACTAATCTGCATATTCTTCTCAATCCACATATTGGTTTTAAACTCAGGAACCTGAGGCAATCTAGAACCTGCCGGAGCACTCCCGTCTGCCAAATCAGTACTCGTTTCAGCTTCAACCCACTGAGAATTCCAACCCAGTTCTGTGTTATCTCCAATCGCAGCTAATATCTCTAGTGTGAATCCATCAGATCCAGCATTTCCTAAGTTAGCCACAACTTTTTGCCATGGTTGCCCACATGACGGAGCAGGATATGCTTCTGCTGAACCGCAAGGTAGGTTGCTTGGGTCAACAAGCTCAATCTGATAATTTTCCCAATCCATTGTGAAATATGTAGCATTTAGTCTCATTCGACCATCAAGTAATGTCGTTTTCACACCAACTTCATAGTTATCTAGATAATCAGCATCATAAGAGTCAGGATAAATTGGGGCAGATGATCTACCTCGATTTACACCACCAGGTCTGTATCCTTCTGAATAAAGAATATAAGCCATGGTGTCATCATTGATGTTGTACTTCAAAGACACTTTAGGAACGAAGTCACTACTGCTAGGATTGTCTCTCTTGTTCTTAGGTAGAATTCCATCAGCAGTTAAGGCTCCTTTGGGGTTCTCTACCCAATATTTCTTATCAGCTTCACGGTCAAAATATCGACCACCCACTGTTAATTCCATATTTTCATTGAATCTATAGTTAATCTCACCAAAGACAGCCATCGTTTCCCAGGTGGTTCTATCGTAAGAAGCCCACCAGACGTCAGTTGGTGCAACTGGCAATCTATCAGGCAAATAAGCGGCTACAGAAGCCATTTGATTTGCATAACCAGCTGAATCTCTATAGCCAACTGTTTCTGTGAAGAAATCCCATCCTTCTTCTCGCTCTTGGTAGAAGAAGCCTGCTACCCAGTCAAGTTCATCGGTCTGGTTGGAAAGTCTAAACTCTTGGGTTTTAGAGCTGTTCCATTGGATCAGTTCATTGAATCCTGGGACATCATTATACGCATAGGAAACACCCACAGGCTGGAAGCAATATCTGCTAGTCGAGGCATAGCCATTGTAATAGTAGCAGAAGGTTCCAAAATACATTGAGTAAGTGGACCTATCATTGATGTAGTAAACATCTCTATCAAAATAAGAGGTTGCTGATATTAATTTTGCAAATCCAAGATCTTTTTCTACTGTTAGTGAAAGTTGAGTCCAATCGTCATCACGAGGTTCATCATAGAAGGAAACCCTTTGTAGGTCGCCAACTGTTGGGTCATAGTAGCTATAACCATCAGCGCTGTTGTTCTGCATAGAAACACCAGCTTGGATATAGCCATCATCCATCTCCCATCGCCCAAAGACTCTGGCACCTTGTGATTCGAAAGTGTTAACGTCTTCTCGAACCGCTGATGGATTATGTGTACTATTATTGACTAGACCAAATCTAGCACTCTGACCATCGACAACATCAACATATCCTCCGTCTGTTGCTGAAAAGCCGACTGCACGGATCGCGAAGTTATCTGAGATTGGTACATTTACCATACCGCTAATTTCCCAACTGTCTTCATTCCTAGGGGACGTAGCTGAAGCTCTCATGGTTATATCAGTTGTAGCTGCAAACCCGCTTGGGTCTGGTTTATTGGTAATGATTCTGATGGTTCCAGATTGTGCACTTGAACCATAGAGACTTCCTTGAGGTCCTGCAAGAGCCTCGATACGTGCTATATCAATCATTCTAACATCAACTGCCATACCAGCTTGTGTAACTGGTTGCTCATCAATGTATAGAGCTGTTGATTCTTCAGCTATAAACGTACCGTTATCGTCCGCTATACCTCTGAAGTAAACTTTACCCGTTCCTGGAGTGTAATTAACATAACTCATTGAAGGTATGAGTTTTGCATAGTCCTCCATATTGACAACTTGTGCCTTTTTTAGTTGATCTTCAGTGATTGCCTGTACAGAACCAGCAATATCTTGAAGGCTTTCAGCTTTCTTCGTTGCTGTTACTACAATTTCTTCCAACTGTGCTTGTGTAGTGGTGTACCCAGCCAATGCTGCTGATACAGCCGCTGCTACACTAGTTACTTTTTGTGTCTTAGTTAACGTCGACATAATATTTAACCCCTAGTTAAAATTTATTTTATAAAATAATTTAAGGATATCGCTTATAGAATTGTTAGTTTCTTAAGCCATATCTAGTAGGAAATACTATAACATAATGAGGAGAATACAAGCATTAATAGCTTTGTTTTTTTACTACACTTTTGCGGATAAATTAGCTGAAATTGATGCATGCTTAATCAAAATTTGATTAAAAACTGATAAAGTATTGATATTAAAGATAAAATAATAGTAATAACTAATATCTAAACTAACTTGTATTTGTACAATAGAGATAGATTTGAGTAAAATATCACTCAGATATATAAAGGCAGAATTATGAACATAGGTGAACCCTTAAAAGAACTTGGTGAGATTGATTACCTCCCTTTAAAGGATAGGATTCTTTCTCTTAATGATGATGCATGGAATGCAAATCTAAGCAGGCAGGAAATGTTTGATGTTCATAAAAAAACTAGTTCATTGGTTATGATCTTTTGCGATGGTTGGCCAGAGATCAATATCTCCAAAGAACAAGCATGGGATCATATGGCTGATCTTGCTGTTCCACTAATGGATGAAATTATCAATAAGCATTATGAGCCTGGGGGAACAATCATAAGGGCAATGGCAGCAAAACTTTTCGCAGGTGAAAGAATAACACCCCATGTTGATAAACATCCTTCATTCCATATTGCTCATCGAATTCATATACCCATTACCACAAATGATAATGTTAGATTTACGATTGGGGGCAGACCTTTCCATCTGCAGCCAGGAAAGGTTTATGAAGTAAATAATCAGTCAACACATAGCGTCATGAACCGAGGTAAAGAGGATCGGATTACCTTTATCTTTGACTATATGCCTCCAGATATAAGGTCAAAAGCTAAGACACTTAATTAGATCTAGTTTAAATCTTCTGCATTTAAGATCGGTTCAAGAGTTTCAATCAATGGTTCTATATGACTTTCATAGTTCTTCCAAGCGTTCATAGCTCCTTTATATATGGGCTGCCTGACTTGCTCAGAGCTAGCAGTATTGATTGATCGCTTGGTTTCATAGAATTTGAGACATCCCTCTTCCCACTCTAATCCACAATAATTGAGAAGTCGTTCTGTCTCATGTTGTTGATTATTAATGAGATTGTCATATTTAAGATCAAGGATTTCCCCAGGAATCACTTGATGCCAATGATCCATCATTCTTTGATATTCGAGATAATATTCACCAATTTCAAAAAGATCATAACTCCAGGATTGGCCTTTATAGAAGAGCTGTTTATATGAACTGATGCAACTATCAAGTGGATTTCGTTGTGCATTAATGATTTTAGCATTGGGCAGGATCATTTTAAGAAATCCAATATGTGCAAAGTTATTCGGCATCTTATCGATGAAATAGTGTTTGTTAGTTCTATATTTTTTTGTTGTGGTCAAATAGCTCTCACCAAATTCAATTAATTCTTCATCCGTCATATCTTTTGCTGCCTTAGGGTATTTAATACCTTGGGGCCGTGACCTGGTTAATTTACGGGTAAGCAATGATAAATCAGGGAGTTCTTTAGTGCCTTCAACTTGTGAATGGCTTGCTAGAATTTGTTCAATAAGCGTCGAGCCTGACCTAGGCAGACCAACAATAAATATTGGTGCTTGGCTTTGACAACCTTTGCCTTTTTTAGATTTGATAAGCTCTTCATCAAAGACCTCAATCAAATCATCATGTGTGACTTGTGTTTGGACTGAGTCATAGACCTCTTCTTCTCTTCTCAAATCATTACCTTTTTGAAAATGTACCCATGCTTCTCCAAAATCTTTCTGCTTTTCCTTCGCATTTGCAAGAGCAATATGAAAAAAGGCTTTATTACTTATTGGCATTTGATCATTGGCTGCATGTTCTTCCATTTTTTTTATCTCTGATTCATCAAAAGTATATGTTTTGAGATTGGCAAGACTCCAATAGGCTTCAGCAAATAATGGTTGGATCTCAATACATTTCTTATAGGCAGCAACGGACTCCTCAAAACGACCCACAGTTTTCAAAACATTCCCAAGACCCATATTACTGCCCATATGATCTGGTTCTACATTTAGAGCATCTTGATAGGATTTTATCGCACCTTCATGATCTGACATTTTTCCAAGGATGCCCCCTCGGATCATGAAGCCAAATGGTAACTGCGGTTGTAATTTAATAACTCTCTGAACTGCGTCCAAGGCTTTTCCATAATCATCTACTTCAGAATATGACTCAGCTAAATCACCCCAAGCACCTGAGAATTTAGGTTTTAGTTCCACTGCTCTTTCTAGAAGAATAATTGCATCTTGTTTTTGTTCCATTTTAGAAGCAATGGATGCAAGTAGACGCAATCCATTAACATCATCAGGCTTTTCCTTGAGTGCTTCTCGACATAATTTTTCTGCTTCCTCAACTTCACCTCTAGCAAATAATTGGGTGGCACTAGCAAGTTGTTCTTGGATTGGATCCAAAGCCAGAGCCGCTTTATAGGATTCTTCTGATTCTTCTTTTCTTCCAAGTGCAGAATATATTTTTCCTAGCTTTATCAAAGCACTAGGGTTCTCAGGGTTCAATTCTATGGCTTTTCTAAAAGATTCGATGGCTTTGTCTGGGTTGTTTTGGGCCAGTAAAGCATTACCTAATTCTTCATGCGCTTGAGGAAAATCTGGGAACATCCTAAGGGTATGTTTCAATCTCTTTACTGCGGCCCCAGAACGCCCTTGACGGACAAGCGAAACACAGAGCAGCACTTGGAGATTGGGATCTCCGCTTGAGATGCCTTTTAATGAGGTTCGACAAATTTTTTCTGCCATTTTTGCATCACCTGCATTTAGAAATGCTAAGGCTCTTTCAAATGAGGCTTTTAGTGCTGAAATATCGTCTTTGGCCATAATAAAATTAAATTAAGATTGCTTAGGATATAGCTTTAGATTCCTTTTGACGATTAATTATCCATGCAGCAATGCATACTCCAACCGTTACCATCAGAATCAAGATTGTTGCTAAGGCATTAATATCTGGCGATACCCCTAATCTAACTTTTGAAAAAATTAACATGGGTAAGGTAGTAGCTCCAGGTCCAGAAACAAAGCTGGAGATGACTAAATCATCGAGTGAAAGAGTGAAGGCAAGCAACCAACCCGAAATCATAGCAGGCAGAATAATTGGTAAAGTGATGTCCCATATCACTCTCGCTGGCTTTGCACCAAGATCCATGGCAGCCTCTTCTAACGATTCATTAACTTCAGTTAATCGAGATTGAATAATCACAGCAACATAAGCCATGGAAAAGGTAATGTGTGCAATAGTGATTGTATTCATACCCCTTTGACTAGGCCAGCCGATAAAGTTTTGAAGGCTGACAAATAAAAGCAATAAGGACAAGCCAGTGATTACTTCTGGCATAACTAATGGTGAAGCAATCATTCCAGTAAATAGCATCCTCCCCCTGAATTCTCTTAATCTTGCTAATATTAACCCCGCCATTGTTCCAAAAATAGTGGCAGCTGTTGCTGTGATTGCTGCAATTCTGAAACTTAATAAGGCTGCATTTAGAATGTTTTCATTACTGAAGAGTTCCATATACCACCTAATTGACCAACCGCCCCAAACAGTAACTAGTTTTGAATCATTGAACGAATAGATGATGACCAAAACAATTGGAATATACAGAAATGCAAAGCCAAAGCAGAGCATTGTAAATATAAATGTTGATCTTTGATTCACGACTCGCTCCAAAGTTCCTGATTTTGTCGTTTTTGAAAATAAACAATAGGCAAAACTAACAGAAGCACCAGAACAATCGCAACTGCTGAAGCCACTGGCCAGTCTCTATTCAAGAAGAATTCATCAAACAGGACTCTGCCGATCATTAATGTATCAGCGCCACCTAAAAGAGTGGGTATAACATATTCGCCTATGGCTGGTATGAACATCAGGCAGCACCCTGCAATGATTCCAGGCATAGAAAGGGGAAGCGTGACATCCTTGAATACCTCCCATCTTCTGGCCCCGAGATCTGAAGCCGCTTCAAGCAATCTTATATCCAATTTTTCAAGGTTGGCATAAAGAGGGAGAATCATGAATGGAAGATAAGAATAAATCATACCTATATAGACAGCCGTGTCTGTGTAGAGAAGCTCTAAAGGTTGATCGATGATTCCTATCCAGAGTAAGAATCCATTCAGTAATCCTTTGGTTTTGAGTATTCCCATCCAGGCATAGACTCTGAGTAAAAATGAGATCCAGAAAGGGATTACCACCAGCAAGAGTAAAATATTTCTGGTTGGCTGAGGTGATCTGGCAATGCCATAGGCAATTGGATAGCCAATGAAGAGTGCCAGAACAGTGGAAATGAAAGCTAATTTAACAGAACTAAGATAAGTTACTAAATAGAGAGAATCTTGAAATAAAAATAGATAATTATCAAATGTTGTATAGATTGACATCGACCCATCATCATTGTCTTGAAACAAAGGGGTGAATGGCGGTTGTGCAATGATTGGATCGGCTAGACTAATTTTTAAAACGATGAGGAATGGAGCTAAAAAGAAAAGCAAAAGCCAGAAATATGGTATTGCAATAATTAAATTCTTCCAGAGCCTTTCTCTGAATGAATTATCTACATTTATAAGTAATCCAGACACTAATTATCCAGTACAATTAGACTTTCTTGCTCCCACGACAAATAAACCTCATCTTCCCATGTAATGGTATCTTCTATTCTCACTCTATTTTGTTTACTGACTTGGACGATATCTCCACTTGAGGTTCTGACTCGAAATATTGATAGATTTCCAAAATATCCAAAATCCTCAACAACTCCTTTCACATAATAGTGATCTTCATCACTGGGCTGTTGTTTATCAATGATTACCTTTTCTGGTCTTAATGCGACCGATAGTTCCGTTGAATGAATAGTTTGACCAGGATTTTGAATAATAATCTCACCACCCAATGCTTTGCAAGCCAATGCTAATTCTTGCTCATTAGAGCTGGTAACCTTGGCATCAAACATATTGATGTTTCCGATAAAGTCGGCAACAAATTTACTGTTTGGATGCTCATAGATTGAATTAGGTGTTCCAATTTGAACAAACTCTCCTTCTTCCATTACTGCTATTCGATCAGAGAGCGTCATTGCTTCTTCTTGATCGTGAGTCACAATCACAAAGGTGACCCCAAGCTCTTCTTGAATGTCTATAAGCTCAAATTGAGTGCTTTGCCTTAATTTTTTATCCAGAGCCGCCAGAGGTTCATCGAGAAGCAGCACCTTAGGCTCTTTGATTAATGACCTAGCAAGCGCTACCCGCTGTGATTGGCCTCCTGATAACTGATTAGGTCTTCGTTTTCCGTAATCAGAAAGCTTTACAAGGGCCAGCATTTTGTTGACTTTTTCATCAATCACATCTTTAGCTATACCGTCTTTTTTTAAACCATAAGCAATGTTGTCAAAAACTGTCATGTGAGGAAAAAGAGCATAGTTTTGAAACATTATATTAACTGGACGTTTGTAGGGAGGGACGTTGGTCATGTCAACCCCATCAATAAAGATTTTACCTTCAGTCGGAATTTCCAGTCCTGCCATCATTCTCAACAAGGTTGTTTTACCAGAACCGGATGCACCCAAAATTGAGAACAGTTCCCCTTTCTTGATATCAAGATCTACTTTATTGACAGCAATAACATCACCAAAATGCTTACTAATTTCTCTTATTTGAATAAATGCCTTTTCATTCTCACTCATGATAAATCTCTTTTATTCTTCTCTTTTTTGACCTGTTTTGAATCTAGTATATATTCTAGTCTTGATTCTGTTGTATTTTGGTGGATCAACTTCAGTTAGTGATAAGCGACTCATTACTTCTTCTGTTGGATATATGGCAGCATCCTCTTTTATGCCTTCTTTAAGGAATTTATCGGCAGCTGGGATAGGGCTGGCATAATGAGTCAGGTTAACAAAATCTGCACTGACTTCTGGTCTTGTGAGGTAATCCAATAACAGATAAGCATTTTCTAGGTTAGGCGCATCTTTCGGAATGACCATTATATCTACCCATAAAAGACTGCCTTCTGATGGCACAAAATACTTAAGACTAATATTTTTCCCAGCTTCCTCTGCTCTCATTTTAGCTGTGGCATAGTCTCCAGCCCAACTTTGTGCGATGCATAGATCGCCATTGGGTAAATCATTAAGAAACGTCGAGGAGGTAAATTTTCTTATATAAGGCCTAACTGACAGCAATAAATCTTCAGCTTCTCTAAGGGCTTCAGGGTCTCTTGAATCATCTGGATAGCCTAAGTACATAAGAGCTGTTGGCACCACATCTGTTGGTGAGTCTAGAACGCTAATTCCACAGTCAGAAAATTTAGAGACAACTTCGGGATCAAATAGCATATCACCACTACCTATGGGTGGGTTTTGATGTCTCTCAAGAATCATGTCCTCATTGTAGGTAATACCAGTTGATCCGTAGCTATAGGGAATCATAATTCTATTGTTAGGGTCGAATTTGCTGAGCATTTTCATGAGCTCTGGATCAATTAAGTCATAATTTTTGATTTTTGATTTGTCTATCTCATGAAAAATTCCAAGCGGCATTAATCTCTTGGAGTACATACTTGAGTGCATAACCAGATCGTATCCTGAATTACCACTCAAGAGTTTTGCTTCAACAATCTCAGAAGACTCGTAAGTATCATAATTGACCTTAATCCCATATTCTTCTTCAAAATTCTCAATTGTATTCTCGCCAATATAGTCAGACCAGTTATAGAAATTAACCACTTCCTCAGAATAAGATGGCTGAGCAATTAGAAGCATTAACAATATTAGTTTAAAAATTTTCATCATTAATAGAATAAAGAGTATAGATTATCTTAATTCTCATTAAGATTCTTTTGAGCTTTTATTGCCGCCTAAATTGGTCATCAGTACCCCGATGATTATTAAGAAACATCCTAGCAGCTTAGTCAATGTTACTGACTCATCTAATAAGATGTAAGCCCAGAACATTCCAAAGACGGGAACAAGCATGGCAATAATTGATGTACTCACAGGACCTATGCTCTTGATTAGAGTGTAATAAGGAATATAGGCCAATCCAGTTGCTAAGACAGCAAGGAATAAAGTGCTCAGTATGATATATAAATTAAGTCCATCGAATGTTAAAGGCTCTAATGCCAGGAATGGGGTGATTAGAAATGTTGCACCAAGCATGCTGACTGCTGCTATTAACTTAACGTTTTCAAAATTAAGTTTATACATGTAAACCATTGAGATGCCATACATCATGGCACCCATAATGGCCGCCAAGTTTGCTGTGATTTCAAACTCCAGTGATTCAAGACCAACAAAAACTGTTAAGCCTATTAATCCCATAATGATCCCCAAGAGTTGCAAAAGTTTAAATTTAAAATTCAGAAACATCATCGAAAATAAGAAAGCAAAGAGAGGGGTAGTCCCGTTTATAACTGCCATAGAGCCAGCATTGATTTGTAATGATGCGTAGGAAAATAGATAGAATGGTATCGCTATATTGGCAGCACCAATGATAAGAATGGGAAAGAGATTATCCTTAACGAATAACCAGTCCTTTCGATTTATAAACAATAAACCTAAGACAATTGATGCAATCGAGAGTCTTAAAAAGACCAATCCAACAGGCCCAAACACCGGTGCTGTTTCTTTGATGAATACAAAAGAGGATCCCCAGATGGCAGATAAACCAACAATATAAATCCAATCAACAATGGAAGGTTTATTGCTCAATGAGTGCTCCTGACTATAGGTCTTTTAAGCCTTTTTTCAGTAGTCCGCGTGCAAGAATAAGTCGCTGTATTTCTGAAGTGCCTTCCCAAATTCGATCCACTCTTAACTCACGATAGAATCTTTCGGCTGCAAATTCCCTCATGTAACCTCGGCCACCAAAAATTTGTACAACTCGATCAGCGACTTTGTTGGCCATCTCTGATGCGAAAAGTTTTACAGCTGAGCATCGATAATGCAGTGCTTTCATATCATCACCACGATCATGGGCTTCGGCTGTTTCATAGAGCATTAATCGGGCAGCCCAAAGTTCCGTGACGCTGTCAGCTAGCATGAACTGTATGGCTTGTTGCTCCGCTAAAAAACCGTCTTTAACTTGTCTGCTTTTAGCAAACTCTGTGGCTTCCTCAATCAATCTTGCAGCTGCCCCACAGCAGCGTGCAGCAATCATTAATCGCTCCCGTCTGAACCATGCCAGTGAGTAACTCATGCCATCACTTTCTGAACCAATCCTGTTTTTTTCAGGTATGAAGACGTCATTAAATTTGTAGATCGGATGATGACTATCAAAGGTATGAGAAAACAGAGGTGTTCTAACATGTTCTATTCCTTCTTCGCCCATATCTAGAAAAAACATGGCATCACCTACCTTTTCATTTTCAGCCTCAATAACCGCTTGCACAAAAAAGAAATCAGCATGATTAGCACCAGTGACAAACCATTTTTCACCGTTCAGCACATAGCCGCCTTCAACTTTTTTTGCTGTTGCGCTTACATCAAGCTGAGATCCTGATTCAGCTTCAGTAATGGCATAACATTCGTGTCGACTCCCATCCATTAATGGCAGGATGTATTCTTTTATTTGTTCCTCGTTACAAGCTTCTAACATCCACGCCTGAGGTTCTGAAAAACACCATGATAAAGCGTTCGTGCTTCTCCCTAGGACTTCCCAAACACAAACTTGTTCCAAGTTACTCAGAGCTCTGCCACCGAGTTCTTTGGGTATATCCATCGAGCTTAGACCGAGGTCAATTGCCATTTGTCTGTGTTTTTTATCTATATCCTCAGGAATCTTGCCTTCATTCATCTCAGCTTCAACCTCCCAGGGCATGGTTGTCTCTAGAAATCCTTTAGCAATGTCTATCCAATGAAGGGCATTCTTTGGCAAGTTAATATGCATTCTAATTACTCCGTATCGTCAAATAATTTTACTCTGATTAAAAATCAGATGTTATTAAAAATTATAAATTAGGGCTTTAGTTCTGAATATTCTGGGATTGGTCTATTTTGCAGAAATGCTACAAGCATCGCATTCACCTCGTCTGGCGCATCTTGTTGAACATGATGTGACATCCCCTTGAAATAACGAATTGTAAAATTATCAACATGATCTTCAGTGCCCATGGAGCTAGTCATTGAGAGTGCCACATCTTTTTCACCCCATAGCATTAATGTGGGGACTTTTATCTTTGGGTAGCCCAGCTTCCATTGACGATAATTTCCGCCACCGCAAAGCATGGCACGATAATAATTCAGCATTGCTGTTCTGTTTCTTGAACGCGATGTATTTTTATTCAAAAGCTCCACAACTTCATCCGAATAATTTTTGCGCTTAGCAGCGCCGCCCCTAATCAATCTGCCGCTTGAAATCCTGCTGAAGACTAGTTCTGGCAGCCAAGGCAATTGGAAGAAAAAGATGTACCACGATCGCCTAAGTTGTTCAAAGCTTCTGCTGATTGCTCTCCAAAAAAGAAATGGATGCGGCACATTACAGATTACTAGGCGATCAATAAGGGCTGGTTTTCTCATGGCAAGATGCCAAGCAATTAATGCGCCCCAGTCATGGGATAAGAGCGTGACCTCAGTTGCATCAGAAGCTTCAATCAACTCCTCTACATCCTTCATTAAGACTTCTAACTGGTAATTTTTTAATCCCTTGGGCGCATCTGTGTTTCCATAGCCACGCATGTTTGGTGCCCAGACCCTGTAGCCTAAGTTTGCAAGATAGGGCATCTGGAATCTCCAGGCGATACTGTGTTCTGGAAAACCGTGTAGACACAACACTAGTCGATCACCTTCTCCTTGTGTATCAACCTCAAATCTAACACCGTTTGCATCAACTGATATCGTTTCGACTTCTTTAATTAGATCGGATGTACTTTTCATCTTTTACTCTTTTTCAATTTTGCTTTGAAACTCATTTCCCTTTGGATAAGATACAACTATATGATGTATTTACTTCATTCGCGTTTCAATATCATTTATACAAGAAACTAATTTGTATATTTTCAGCTCCGTCTTGGCGGACCAAAAATTTTTTCCCAACAACATAAAACATTAACAATAGAATAAGCGGATGAGCAAAAGATCATTAGAAAAAAGTAATAAGCATTTCAAAAAAGCACTGAAAAAACTTCCTTTGGGGGTGACATCAAACTTCAGATATTGGGGCGATGATGAGACCATTTATATCAAACGCGCATCGGGTTGCAGACTCTGGGACCTGGACGACAATGAATACATTGATTATCGCTTAGCCTACGGCCCATATATTCTTGGATATGCAGATGAAAGAGTTGATCAGGCAGCTAGAGAAGGAATGGATATTGGTGGCGTCTTTGCACTTGCAACCGAACTGGAATATGAGGTAGCACAAAAAATTTCTTCGATGGTGCCTTCTGCCGAATTGGTTCGTTATTCCAATTCAGGAACAGAGGCTGTGATGGCTGCTCTCAGGGTTGCAAGAGCTTACAGTAAGCGTGATGAATACATAATGATTGAAGGGGGTTATCACGGCGTTTCAGACTCTGTTTTATGGGATGTTGACATTGACGATTGGGATCCTCAGTCAGGACCTCCAGAGAAGATTTCATCAAGCCACGGGGTCCCAGACAAGATTGGGGATATGGTCACTTTGGTACCCTTGAATGATGCCAATAAACTTGAGGATGTGTTAAAGAAAAAACACGGCGACATTGGTGCACTCTTAATTGAGCCGATATTAGGAAATTGCTGCTCTATTTCTGCAACCCAAGAGTATATGCAAGCAGTCCGTTCCTTATGCGATAAATATGATGTCGTATTAATTATTGATGAGGTCAAGACAGGTTTTAGAGTTGCCAAAGGTGGCGTTCAAGAACTCTTTGGAATTGAAGCTGATTTATGCACCTTTGCAAAATCCATTGCCAATGGTTATCCCATTTCTGCGATTTGTGGCAAAGAGGAATTGATGCGTTCAATCAAATACGGGGGGGTGCTTCATGGTGGAACTTTCACAGCGCACTCAGTTGCTATCTCTGCAGCCAATAAAACTCTCGAGATCTTGCAAAACACAGACGCATTAGAAACGGTTAATCAATATGGGATTGATTTGAGAGAGGGTATTAGTAACATTTTGACAAAAAATGATGTCCCGCATTGTTTTACTGGCCATCCATCAATGTCAGGATTATTTTTATCAGAATCTGCTCCAACGAACGCCCGAGATTTTAAGAGTTCTAACTATCCGTTTTATGAAAAACTTGCTGAAGAATTACTCGAAGATGGGGTATTATGCGAGTTCGATCCTAGAGAACCATGGTTCATTTGTGAGTCGCATGCAAAAAATGCATTAGAACCCACCTTGAATGCTTTTGAGAGCGCTCTGGAAAGAGCAATGAAAGGAGACTGAGTTGGAAAAATATGACGCTATAGTTATTGGAGCAGGCCACAACGGTTTGACCAATGCCGCTTATTTAGCAAAGTCAGGATTAAAGGTTCTTGTTTTAGAGAAAAATGACTACATAGGTGGAGCTGCTGTTAGTCGAGAATTGCATGACGGATGGACCTACTCAAATTGCTCTTATGTTTGCAGCTTATTAAGACCAGAGATATATCGAGACCTCAATCTACAAAAACATGGCCTCCAAGTTATAGCCTATGGCGGAAGCGTTACCTTCATGGAAGATGGCAATATCTTTGGCGGTTATTCAGACCATGATGTACAAAGAAGAGAGATTGGTCGTTTCTCTAAAAAGGATGCTGATGCTTATGTTAGATTTGGCAGAGATGTTTCCAAACAGTGTCGATTTATAAAACCTTTGCTTTTGAGAACGCCTCCTGACCCCACTTCTTTTAGACCAAAAGATCTGGATGAGTTGTTGTATTTGTTCAAGCGACTCTATGGCTTAGGCGAACAAACAATTTATGAGACGATTCGTTTTTATACCATGAGTGCCGCAGAGTATCTGGCAGAATACTTTGAATCAGATATTGTTAAAGCTGCTATGTCTGGAAGTGGAATTATCGGCACTGCTCTCGGTCCATATTCTCCAGGAACCGCCTATGTGCTGTTGCATCATTATATGGGGGAAGTTGATGGCAGTATTGGTTCATGGGGTTTTGCTAGAGGTGGAATGGGTTCAGTCTCAAAAGCCCTAGCAGGTGCACTCCAGGAGTACGATGGAAAGATTATTACGGATGCAGAGGTTACTCAAATTCAAGTCAAGAACGGCAAAACAACGGGTGTTGTTTTGGCTAATGGCGATGAATACCACGCTAAAAATGTGGTTTCAAATCTAGACGCACGTCGAACCTATCAGGATTTGTTTGATCCTCAAGATCTCAGTGAAAAGTTACTTAAACAAGTGGATAATTTTAAGTTCAATGGATCCTCCGGAAAGCTCAATATTGCTCTGGATGGTTTACCCGAGTTTCCAGCTATGGGCAAAGATAATCCTCTTATCTATGCCGATATGCACTTTATTGATTCTCTCGAAAGAATTGAAAGGGCTTATGACGATTGGAAGAATGGAAGATGGTCACAGGACCCTTATGTTGACATGCTTATACCCACTATGACTGATCCAACTATGGCGCCTCCTGGTAAACATTACATGTCAGTTTTTGTGCAATACGCACCACCAAAACTTGCAACCGGTGAATGGACAGATAAGGACAGGGAAGGTTTTGGGAAAACAGTTATTGATCAGATTGGTGAGTACAGCCCCAATTTTAAAGACCTTATTGTGCACGCTGAAATTAGAACACCACAAGACATCGAGAACGAAGTGGGTCTTACAGAGGGAAATATTTTTCAAGGTGAATTGACTATGGATCAAATGTTTTTCAATAGACCCTTCCCGGGGTATGCCCAGTTTAGAGGCCCAGTGAAGGGTTTTTACATGTGTGGATCGAGCACGCATCCAGGAGGAGGGGTAATGGCTGCTCCAGGTGCCAATGCGGCTAGAGAAATTTTGTACGACCTTAAGCGAAAAAATATTGTTCCAGAGGCTGAAAACGATGACTAGGAAAAATAAAAAGATAGCCATCATTGGTGCGGGTCACAATAGCTTGGTTTGTGCAGCGTATCTAGCAAAGGCAGGTTTTAGCGTTAATGTCTACGAGACTCGTTCTGATGTTGGTGGTATGGCTTCAACCAGAGAATTAGCAGAGGGCTATAAAGTTCCTGGTGCCGCACACTTATTGCATCAAGTTGATTCTAAGATTCATAAATCATTGAAGTTGGACAAACACGGCTTAGCTTATGTGGCGAGTGGTTTGAAAACAATCTCAATTAACCCTAACGGCAATGCCTTGGTTTTTGATGATGACAATATCACTGGTGATGACATTACATTAAGGGAACAGGAGCAATATAAAGAATTCAGAAAGACCATGAAAAAGCTCGCTGGGTTTTTTAAAAAGGCTTATCAAAAGGCACCTCCAAGATTAGGTTCTGAGGAGAGAAGAGATCTTTCAAATTTAATGAGTCTAGGATGGAATCTAAGGAGCATGGGCAAGGATTCCATGAGGTTAATGTTGAAATTTATTGCTGTGAACATTCATGATGTGTTGAACGAATACTTTGACCACGAACACATTAAAGGCTCCATTGCCCTAGATGCGCTTCTGGGTAATCGTTTAGGACCTAGAACCAATAACAGTTCGATCACTTATTTACATCAACTCACAGGAGATTTAAACGGAGTTCAGGGTAGTTATGGTATTCCAGAAGGCGGCATGAGCAGCTATTCCGACTCCCTTCAAAAAGCAGCGGAATCAGCAGGCGTAAATATTCACACCAATTCGCCAATTAAACAGATTGATCTAGACGCAGAAAATAAAATCAGAGGGTTGGTGTTAGAATCTGGAGAAACCATTGAAGCAGATGTTGTTGTTTCAGGGATAGATCCTCGAAGTACATTTATGTGCTTAGTTGGACCGAAGCATCTCGAGTCCCATTATGTTCATAAAATAAGCAACATTAGAATGAGAGGTAACACTTCAAAACTTCATTTAGCCTTATCTGGGCTGCCTAAATTCAAGGGCGTAGATAAAGAGGATTTGGGGAATCGAATCATTAACGCACCAAACATGAAGTATCTTGAATTGGCTCATGATTTTACTAAATACGGCGAGTATTCTGATCAGTTGCCGATGGAAATCATTATTCCATCGATTCATGATAAGACGCTTGCACCTAAGGGGCATCATGTCTTGTCAGCCATAGTGAACAACACTGCCTATCATTTGAAAGATGGCTGGGAGCAGTCAAAACCAGTTGTTCTTGAGAACTGTTTAAACCAATTAGAAGAGATGGCACCTGGAATTAGAAAATTAATTCTTCATGCGGAACTATTATCTCCTAAAGATTTTGAAAACGAATACGGCATTACTGGCGGGCATTGGCATCAAGGTGAATTGACCTTCGATCAATTTTTAATGTTAAGACCTATACCAGGCATGGCGCAGTACACATCTCCTATTGAATCACTTTACCTATGTGGTGCAGGATCACATCCTGGAGGCGGTTTAATGGGTTTAGCTGGAAGAAATGCAGCGAACGAAATTTTGAGTAGGGAGTCCTAGGATGTTGCGACAAGATCATTATAAAACCTCAGTCTATAAAACACCGTTCCATGAGCGAACGTCAGAATTAAATATTCTTAATGAGTGGACCCGATGGAAAGACTACACCGTTTCAACTAGTTACTTCAGAACCGATCTCGAGTATTTTGCCGTAAGAAACACCACAGGGGTTATTGATTACACCCCGATGGTCAAACAAAAGATAACTGGACCTGATGCGGCTGAGTTTGTAAATCGCTTCTTCACTAGGGACATGAATAAAATTGCTGTTGGTCGAGTTGGCTATGTGGTGTGGTGTGATGAAGCTGGCCAGGTGCTCGATGATGGAACTGTCTTTCATGTTAGGGAAAATGAGTACTGGTTGTTATGCGTGGAAAGACAGTTAGATAATCTTGGTAATTCCGCGGTTGGTTTTGATGTCAAAATAGAGGAAATAACCGATGAGGTTGCTTGTTTGGGAGTACAAGGCCCAACCTCTTGTAGCATCCTTAAAGCAATAGGTTTTGACGCAATAGAGCACCTTAAACCTTTTGATATTAAGCACTATGATTTTCAGGGCCAAGAAGTCATGGTTTCAAGAACAGGGTTCAGCGGTGATCTTGGCTATGAAGTTTGTATGCCCAATGACGTGGCTTTGAATTTATGGGATGAATTATTCGATAAAGGTGAGATATACGGCATAAAACCCTTCGGCTTAGATGCTTTAGATTTGGTTAGAATTGAAGCTGGTTTGCTTGTCCCAGGACAAGATTTTATGGTCGCAGAGGAAGCGATCAGACCCGGTTCAACGAGATCTCCATTCGAGTTAGGATTGTCTTGGTTGGTGGATTTATCCAAGCCAGTATTTAATGGAAGAGAAGCTCTTTTAGAAGAAAAGAAAAGAGGTTCTAGATACACTTTTGTAAAACTCAATATTAATGGCAATAAACCTGCAGAAGGCGCTTATCTTTACAATCAGTCTGGAAAGAAAATAGGTAATGTGACTTCAGCGATGTTTTCACCAAGCGCTAAAGCAAATATTGCATTTGCAACCCTTCATGACCCATGGAAAAAAGGAAAGGATAAAATCATTGCTGAAATCTATTATCAGAAAGACTTGGAATGGAACAAGGTCATGGAAGAAGCAACCATAGTTACCAAACCTTTCTTTGATCCTGATAGAAAGAGAACCACTCCAGCTGAGCTTTATTAAGCGGACATGCCACACCGCCTAGATCCACTGTTAGACCCAGAAAGCATCGTCATCGTTGGGGCAAGCACCTCTGGTGGCATGGGAAGTCGCTTAATCAAAAACCTCCAGCATGGAGGGTTTAAAGGTAAATTATTTGGGCTCCATCCCAAAAATAAAGAGGCATTTGGCGTGCCATGCTATCCCGATTTCAAATCACTTCCTGAAAAAGTTGATCATGCAATATTTGCCGTATCAGACCAACGAATAGAGGGTTTGATTGATGCTGCCATTGAGGCTGATGTGAAAGCGATGTCAATCATGTCGATGTTATTCATAGACGATGATAAGGAACCATACTTAAAAGATCGGATACAGTTAAAACTGAAAGACGCTGAGATCTTATTGTGTGGCGCCAATGGAATGGGTTTTTTTCACATTGAAAAAGGGGTCTGGGTAAATGGTTACTACACAAGGCCCAACCATGAGCCGGGTGGGATATGTATTATTAGTCAATCGGGTTCAGGTCTTGCAGGGATCATCGATTGTGAGGAAAGGATTAATCTAAACCTTTCGGTCTCATCGGGATCAGAACTCACTGTCGGAGCTGAAGACTACCTTGATTATGTCCTTCATCAACAAAGCACAAAAGCGGTGGGCATGTTCCTTGAGACCATTCGTAAACCAGATCAAATGATCCAAGCATTTCAATTGGCGAAAGAGAGAAAGATTCCTATTGTTGTATTAAAAACAGGCAGAACAGAACAATCTGCAGAACTGACCGTTTCACATTCTGGCGGTTTGGCAGGTGTTGATGATTATTACGATGCTTTGTTTGAGAAATATGGTATCCAACGGGTTGCGGATATGGATGAGCTTGCTACGACACTGATCATGTTTGATCAACCGCATACATTGGCAACTGGAAACATGGTCTCAATTCATGACTCTGGCGGTGAAAGACAACTCATGATTGATATTGCCGATCAGCAGGGTGTTGAGTTTGCTGAGCTTGAAGATGGCACAACTCAGAAACTCAAAGAGATCCTTGAGCCAGGCCTTCCTGCTGTCAATCCACTTGATGCTTGGGGCAAAGGATTAGAGGATGCCGATCAAATCATGGCAGATTGTATTACTGAAATGCTGGATGATCCAAATGCTTCTATGGCCGCAATAGTCATGGACAGAGGTCCGCTTGGATTGATCCACGAGGAATATATAGATTACTACATGAAACAAGCCAATGATCGAACAGGAAAACCAGTGTTTCTGGTTACAAACAGACAGGGAACCGGTATTCATCCCTTGGTGGTTGAAGCCACAAAAATGGGAATGCCAGTCTTAGACGGTATTCAATCTTTTCTTGCAGGTGTCCGATGCCTTCATCAATACCGAGATTTTTTAAGCAGAGAAGATGTGATCGATCTCAATCTCGATTCTGATAAGTTGAAAAAACACCAAGATCAATTGGAACAAAGTGATTTTGTCAGTGAGGCTGATGCGCTTAATATGTTTTTTGATTTAGGTTTGAATGCCAATCAAAGCAAAATCATTAACAATGAGGAAGAATTGCTTTCCGAAGCGAAGTCAATGGATTTTCCTCTCGTATTAAAGACCGCGGTTGAAGATGTTTATCATAAATCTGAGTTGAACGGGGTCTATCTGAATATAGATTCAGAAGAAAAACTGAGATTATCATACGAACAACTGCAGGAAAAGCATCCAGGTAAAGCGTTGCTTGCTAGGATGATCCAATCGGAGGGCATTGAAATGATAGTGGGTATGACCACAGATCAGCAACTTGGCCCTATGGTGACCATTGGTTTCGGGGGTTACTATGCTGAGGCGCTGAATGATACAGTTACAATGATGCCTCCTTTTTCAAAGCAGGCAGCAAAAGAAGCTCTGAAGTCATTGAAAATGAAGAGCTTATTCGAGGGTTATCGCGGATCAAAACCAGTTGATCTCGATGCATTTGCTGAATTTGCATCAAGATTTTCAATGATCGCACTAGAGTTAAGTAATCAAATATGTGAAATTGATTTAAATCCCGTAATATTAGGAAGCGATATTTGTATAGCCGTTGATGCATTGATATCTTTGCATCAGCATAATAATTAAAACTGAAGGAGAACGAAGAATGGACGCAAGAAGTGCGAAAGAATATTCCAAAGACGATTGGGCGAAACTAGCCAGTGAGGCCGAGAGTAAGGTTGAAGGGAGACTGTTTATTAATGGCGAATACGTTGATGCTGAAGATGGTGGAAAGATCGATGTGATTAATCCAGCAACCAATGAAGTCTTTGGCACCTGTGCTGCAGGAACAGGAAAGGATATCGATAAGGCGGTAGCAGCAGCAAAAGAGAGTTATAAAGCTAGAACTTGGTTAAAAATGGCGCCCAGAAAACGCATGGGAATTATGATGAAGTTTGCAGATCTCATTAATAAGAACGCTGCAGAACTAGCACTGATGGAAACCATGAATATGGGTAAGCCCATTAGTGATTGTTTAAACGTCGATGTCCCAGCTTCTGCGGTCAATCTTAAATTCATGGCAGAGTGCATTGACAAGATGTATGGGAAAGTAGCCAACACCCATGAAAAAGCTTTAAACCTTTCAGTAAGAGAGCCTTACGGCGTGGTGGGTTGTATCTCGCCATGGAATTATCCCTTGCTTATGGGCATCTGGAAAATAGCACCAGCTTTAGCAGCTGGTAATTCCGTGATTCTAAAACCCGATGAGCATTCTCCTCACTCTCTTATCAAGATAGCTGAATTATTTGTTGAGGCAGGTGGGCCTCCAGGTGTTTTGAATGTTGTTAGTGGTCATGGGGAAGAAGCTGGTAAGGCTTTAGCGCTTCATCCGGATGTTTTAAAAATTGGTTTCACTGGTTCAACTGAAGTCGGAAAATTACTTCTTCAGTATGCAGGACAGTCTAATATGAAAAAAGTTAGTTTAGAGACTGGTGGCAAATCACCCATGATCTTCTTTGCTGACTTGCCCAACATGGATCAAGCAGTTGGCACAGCCTATGACTCTATTTATGCCAACATGGGCGAGGTCTGTAACGCTGGTTCTAGAATTTATGTCGAACGTGGTATCTATGCAGATTTTGTCGATCAATTTATCGCACAAGGTCAAGGTGCCTACACCCCAGGTGATCCGTTAGATCCTGAGACTAATATGGGTCCATTGGTAACAGCCCAAGCTCAGAAACGTGTGCTCGGTTTTATTGAGTCGGCGAAATCTGAAGGAGCAACACTAAAATTTGGTGGCGGTGTACCGTCAGGTTTAGAATCTGGTTGTTTTGTAGAACCGACTCTGTTCTCTGATGTAAATAACGACATGACTATCGGAAGGGAAGAGATTTTCGGACCGGTTGCTTCAATTATACCGTTTGATACTGAAGAAGAAGTCATTGGCATGGCTAACGATACTATCTATGGCCTATGCGCTTCTGTCTGGACAAGCAATGTCAGCAGAGCCCATAACATGGCTAAAGCTATTGAATCAGGTATGGTTTATGTGAATTGCTATGATGTCGGTGATATGACCTTTGAGTTTGGTGGCTACAAACAATCAGGTAATACCAAAGACTCCTGTTTTGAGTCAGTGCTTGGTTACACGCAAAGCAAATCCATTTGGTACAACCTAGGATAAAAGTTAATGAATGAGACCTTAATCTATGAGGTTCGCGGACCTATTGCAGTACTGACACTCAATAGGCCTGATAAGTTGAATGCCATCAACACCGACATGCTCGATGCAATCAATCAAGCCATGGATGATGCTGAGGATAATCATGATGTTCGTGCGATTGTATTAAAAGCAGCTGGGAAATCATTTTCTGCTGGCTTTGATCTCGACGATGAAGTTTGGGACACAGAAGACGATGCTGACATGCGGGCAGCCTTAGAGGATGATTTTTATACCATCATGCGTTTTTGGGATTCACCCAAACCTACCGTTGCAATTGTTCAAGGGCATTGTCTAGGTGGCGCCATGGAGATGGCACTTGCTTGCGATATTACTGTAGCTTCAGAAAATGCCAAGTTTGGAGAACCAGAAACCTCCATTGCCAGTGGTGTGGTCGCATTATTGCTCCCTTGGTTAACCGGCCCTAAGTTAGCAAAAGAGCTATTGTTAACCGGAAATATTAATATACCTTCACAACGGATTTATGAAATGGGCTTGATCAATCAAGTGGTTAAAGAATCAGATCTTGATGAAGCTGGAATGGGGATGGCTGAAACCATCGCAACTAATGATCGTTTATCAGTTGAGATCACTAAACGAGCCATCAATAGGACCATGGAGATAGGCGGGATGCGTGAAGGATTATTAGATGCTTTAGAAGCCGATATTTTGTTAGAAACATCTGAGAATGAAGAAGGCAAAGAATTTTATAAGCTCCTTAAAGAAAAAGGAATCAAAGCAGCGAAGGAATGGCGAAAAGAGACCATTAAAAAAACCAGTTCATAACATGACAAGTCTCGATCAATTAAACCATTTTCTGGAGTCGAATCCTGATCTTGAAATATTAGAGCTTTTGGTTCCGGACATGAACGGAATTATTCGAGGTAAGCGCTTGGATGTCTCAGAGGCAAAAAGCTTATTCAGTAAAGGTATTAATTTTCCAGCAGCCACACATCTACTTGATTCTAGTGGTAATGTTATCGACGGCATAGTTTTGGGAACCGATGATGGGGATCCCGATGTTACAGCAAAACCAGTCGCCAACTCATTGAGTCCAATCCCTTGGCTGGATAAACCTGCGGCTCAAGTTATGATCACCATGCTTGATGAGAACGCTGAACCCTATGCAAACGAGAGTCGAAATATTCTTCGAAACGTCATCAAAAAATTTGAAGCAGAAGGGCTGAGAGCAACCGTCGCAGTCGAATTAGAGTTCTACTTGATTCAAGATAAAGACGCTTTAAGTATTAACCCAAGGCATGGACCTGTACCTGGGACAATCCTGCAAGATGAGGGGCCACAAGTTTATTCTATGGAGGATTTAAGAGAGTTAGATCCATTTTTTAATCAGTTAAAAGAAACATGTAAGGCTCAGAATATCCCAATGGGCACAACCATCTCAGAATTTTCAAGAGGCCAGTTTGAAACCAACCTTCATCATGTTGATGACCCGTTATTAGCAGCTGATCATGCAATCTTGTTAAGACGAGCAGTTCGTGAAACAGCTAAGTCGTTTGATATGGGCGCCACATTTATGGCTAAACCCTTTATGGAGACAGCAGGTTCTGGAATGCACATTCACATCAGTCTAAAAAATGAAACTGGCGATCTCATGTTTGAACTGGACTCCAATCAAGACTCAGGTTTTAATCAAAATATTGAGCATGCTGTGGGAGGCCTAGCACAAACCATGGAAGAGGGGATGGCAATATTTTGCCCAAATGCCAATTCTTACCGTCGTTTTCAACCCGGATTTTTTGCTCCAATAACTCCCAATTGGGGACCCAATCACCGAAACCTCTCAATTCGTATTCCCTTATCTGATCCTCAAAACGTCAGAATTGAACACCGAGCTGCGGGTGCTGATGCTAATCCTTACTTGGTTATGGCTTGTGTCTTAGCGGGTATTCATCAGGGTTTAGCAAATAAAGTTAATCCACCAAAAATGATTCCTGAAGGAGAGGTAATTGATCCAGAGATAACCTTACCTATTAAGTGGGACAAGTCGTTGGATGCTTTTGAAAGCGGGTCAATCTTAAAACAATATTTAGGCAGTGATTATAGTGATCTTTTTTTAAGATCTAGACGCTGTGAGATGGATCGCTTTAATGCTCAGATCAGCAACAAAGACTTTGAGTGGTATTTGAGATCTATCTAGATGCTCTTTGCACCATTTCACCAATCATAATTTCACAGAACTCATTTTCTAGCTTGGTTGAATTTTCCAATGTTTGATCTAGGATTAGATAATTTTCTTCACTCCCAAATTCTTTCCAGGTTGGATTATTAA
>ENA-UPTF01000318-UPTF01000318.1-marine-metagenome-genome-assembly--contig:-NODE-318-length-34905-cov-3.766768_pt1 | contig 34905 bp, 41 predicted proteins | sample MGYA00238166_ERZ767019 | MGnify/ENA primary metagenome ERZ767019 (study PRJEB28930, sample SAMN06266391) | marine metagenome | isolation source: Sea water from 250 m depth | place: Atlantic Ocean | study... | reverse complement strand
GGCTATTAATCTAAATGTTGACCCTCGCCATGCGGAGGAAAATATTAGATTAACACTGCCTTTACCCAATGGAACCGGGAAAGATGTATCTATTCTGGTCATAACATCAGGACCAAAGGAAAAAGAAGCGTTGGATGCTGGTGCGGATTACGTTGGAAACAATGAATATTTAGATAAAATCAAAAATGGATGGTCTGATGTTGACAAAATAGTAGCTACTCCCGATATGATGCCCCGGCTGGGCAAACTTGGGAAAATATTAGGGCCAAAAGGTCTTATGCCTAATCCAAAGAGTGGAACTGTCACGATGGATGTTGGAAAAGCTGTCAGAGAATTGAAAGCAGGACAAGTAGAGCTTCGCGTTGAGAAAGCTGGAATAATTCATGTGACCTGTGGAAAAGTGTCATTCGAAAATGATGCATTAATTCAAAATATTGAAGCAATTTATGGTACATTAATTAAGGCGAGGCCTTCCTCAGTAAAAGGCAATTACCTTGAGCGAATGTTTATTTCTTCAACATTAGGTCCTGGAATAAAAGTCGATCATACATCAATAAGATAATTTTATGCCAAGTGAAATAAACATACGTAATGTTGAAATTTTGACAGAAAAACTGTCCAAGGCCAAAGCGATTTATTTTACGGATTATTTGGGTTTAAATGTTGGGGAAATAACGAATCTTCGTCGCAACTTTTTTCTATCGGGGATTGAATACTGTGTTACAAAGAATTCATTGTTAAAACTGGCTATTGAGAATAATGACTTTAAAGTATCAGATGAAATATTCGATGGTTCTACCGCTATTGCGTTATCTTATGAAGAGTCAATTACTCCGGCCAAGGTAATTAAACGTTTTACAAAGGACCATGATTTACCACTTGTGAAAGGAATTCTGTTTGAAGGTGATTATTTGCCAAAAGAAGAATTTCAGACCTTAGCGGAAATGCTAAGTCGTGATGAATTATTGGCAAAATTTGCAATGATGTTAAGTAGCCCACTGCAAAAGCTTGCTTCAACATTGAATGGGCAGATGTTAAAGGTTATTGGTTTACTTAATAGTATAAAAGATGAAAAATCGTAAACTATATTAAAAGTTAAGGAGTTAATAAAATGGCAGTTACTAGAAATGATGTACTTTCTTATTTAGAAGGCGCAAATATGATTGAGATTTCAGAGTTGATTAATGAAATCGAAGAGAAATTTGGTGTGACGGCTGCTGTGCCGGTTGGGGTTGCTGCTCCATCAGCTGAAGCTGATAGTGCTGAAGATGTTAAATCCGAATATGATGTTGTATTAACATCAGTGGGTCAACAAAAAATAAATGTAATTAAAATCGTTCGTAGTATAACAGATCTTGGTCTAAAAGAAGCCAAAGAATTGGTTGATTCTGCTCCAAAAGCTGTCAAGGAAGGGCTGTCTGAATCAGATGCAAATGAAATCAAAGTTCAGCTGGAAGAAGCAGGCGCTGAAGTTGAGTTAAAATAATTCTTTTCTCATTCTCAATTGATATTTTTCAAACATGGAACATAGGAGGTTTAGTTGAAAGCTAGTGTCATCACAACACCAAGGCGAGAATCTTTTTCAAATATTCAGTCACTTATCGATATCCCGGATCTTCTTTCTATTCAGACGAAAGCATACCAACAGTTTTTGCAGGAGTTTGTAGCAGAGGAAGCAAGAAAACCTATAGGACTTGAAGGGGTACTAAAGCATGTATTTCCAATTGAAGATTCACATCGTAATTATATTTTGGAATACAAATCCTATTATTTGGGTCAACCTAAGTATACATCGGATGAATGCATTGATCGCGGTGTAACATATTCTTCCCCATTGCGTGTTCGCCTTGCGCTACATATTACTGATGAAAATAACAGAAATGAATATGCCCAGAGTATTGAGCAGGATGTCTATTTTGGTAATATTCCTTATATGACAGAAAAAGGTACTTTTATCATTAATGGTGCAGAGCGTGTGATTGTGTCCCAATTACAACGATCTCCGGGGGTATTTTTTGATGAATCCACACATCCAAATGGCACGAAATTATATCAAGCGCGGATTATTCCAGCTCGAGGATCATGGGTTGATTTTACTACTGATATAAATGATTGTTTGTTCGTAATAATAGATCGCAGAAGGAAATTCCCAGTTACTATGCTTTTACGTGCACTGGGTTATTCAACTAATTCAGATATTTGTAAGGCTTTTGATAGCCTTATATCTATCAATCCAGTTAAAGATAAAATGAAACGTTATATAGGTACTACTATTACAGAAGATGTGGTGGATTTAAAAACTGGTGAAATATTTTTTGAAGCTGGAACTGATATTAATTTGACAATTGCTGAAAAGCTTAAAGATGCTGGTATCAAAGAGGTGAAGGTGGTGGATGATAGTAAGGATTTTTCTGCAATGCTCTTACTGAATACTATTGCAAAAGATCCGACCAGAAATACAGAAGATGCTTTAGGTATTGTCTACCAATTATTGAGAACTAGCGAACCGCCAAACCTAGAAACTGCCCAAAAATTTATTGAACGAATATTTTTTAGTCCTAAAAAATATGATTTGGGTCAAGTTGGGAGATATCGCCTTAATCAACAATTCAATTTAGATGTTCCCGTGGAAAATACTGTACTCACTATGGATGACATTATTCAGGTTCTCAAAGTGCTCATGAATATGCGGAAAGGTGAACGTGGTGTTGATGACATAGACCATCTAGGAAATCGCCGCGTGAAAACAATAGGTGAACAGTTGACCAATCAATTCAGTATTGCATTAAGCAGAATGATACGTACTATTCACGAAAGAATGAATTTAAGAGAATCAGAGAGTATCACTCCTCAAGATTTAATCAATTCGCGTGTTGTCACAACAGTCATTAATACTTTTTTTGGTACTTCGCAGTTATCCCAGTTTGGTGATCAAACTAATCCTCTAGCAGAAGTTACACATAAGCGCCGTATTTCTGCCTTAGGACCAGGCGGATTAACCCGCGAACGTGCTGGCTTTGAGGTCAGAGATGTACATTACACACATTATGGTAGATTATGTCCAATCGAAACACCAGAAGGTCCAAATATAGGTTTGATATCATCCTTGGCGATGTATGCTGAGGTTAATAACCATGGTTTTATAGAGTCACCCTACCGTAAAGTTACGAAAGAGAATGGTTTATCTATCTTAACGGATGAAATTGAATATATTTCTGCCGATGATGAAGACCGTGTTTTAGTTGCGCAGGCTAATACTCGCACTAATCGTACTGGAAAATTAATTGAAAAGCATATACGTGCTCGTGTAAAGGGTGATTTTCCAATAGTTGGGCCTGAAAAAGTTGATTACATAGAAGTCTCACCGAACCAGATTTTAAGTGTAGCTGCGGCGTTAATTCCTTTTTTGGAACATGATGATGCAAATAGAGCATTAATGGGATCCAATATGCAGCGGCAAGCTGTACCACTTATGTATCCAAAAGCTCCAATCGTAGGAACCGGTATTGAAAGTAAAGTTGCTAAAGATTCACGATCATGTGTTATCTCTCCAGTGGCGGGGAGAGTTATGAGTGTTGACGCAGAGACTATCCGGATCAAACGAAAAGACATTCAGGATAGCATGGTTCTTTATCAGGATGAGTCTATAATTGAAATAAAGCTGAAAAAATATAATCGTACAAACCAGAACACAGTACATAACCAGCGTCCGCTCGTTAATGAAGGAGAGAACATAATAAATGGGCAGGTAATTGCTGATGGTGCATCTACGGACACTGGCGAACTTGCTCTTGGCTCAGATATTCGAGTCGCTTTTATGCCATGGAGGGGATATAATTTTGAAGATGCCATTGTTGTTAGTGAGAGATTGGTTAAAGACGATGTATATAGTTCAGTACATTGTAATGAAATCGAAGTTGAGGTACGTGATACCAAGCGAGGGCATGAGGAGTTAACAGATGAAATTCCAAATGTGAGTGAGGAAGCTACGAAAGATTTGGATGAAAACGGTATTATACGACAAGGTGCAAGAGTAAAAGAAGGTGATATCCTTATTGGGAAGGTCACACCTAAAGGAGAGACAGACCCTACTCCTGAGGAAAAACTGTTGCGAGCTATATTTGGTGAAAAGGCTGGCGAAGTCAAAGATGCTTCAAAGCGAGCAGAACCTGGTATTAGAGGTGTCGTAATAAATTCAAAGCTATTTGAAAAACAAGCTAAGCGAACGAAACTCGAGGAGCGCGAACAAATATTGAATTTTCAGAAAACCGCATCAGAATTAAAAAAGAGTTTGAAAGTATCACGTGATGAGAAATTGTTGTCAATGCTAAAAGACCAAATTTCAAATGGTATTAGAAATTTATCAGGTGGTAGGACCCTTATCAAGAAGTCCACTCGTTTAACTCTGAAACGATTAAAAAGTTTTGATCTTGAGCGTTTTTCACAGGAAACGCCATGGATTGAGAGTAAACAAGTTTGGGGCAAGGTCGAGAAGATATGGCTATCATTCCGTCAAGAGTGGGCTCGAATCGAAACAAAGCTTGAGCGAGATATATTTAAACTTCGTGTTGGTGATGAATTGCAACCTGGGATACTGAGAATGGCTAAAGTCTATGTTGCACAAAAAAGAAAGTTGCAAGTTGGTGACAAAATGGCTGGTAGGCATGGGAATAAAGGTATAGTCGCTACAATTGTTCCAGAAGAGGATATGCCATTTATGGAAGATGGTACACCTGTCGATATTGTGCTGAATCCCCTGGGCGTTCCTTCAAGAATGAATTTAGGACAGCTTTATGAAACAATGTTAGGTTGGGTAGGCGAAGTTACCAATAGAAGATTCTCAACTCCTGTATTTGATGGAGCAAAACCAGAAGAAGTAAAGAATGCGTTAAGGGATGCAGGGTTGCCAGAAACGGGGAAAGCAAGATTAATTGATGGAAGAACAGGTGAATATTTCGATAGTGCTATAACAGTCGGCAGTATTTATATGATGAAGTTAAGCCATATGGTAGATGATAAAATGCATGCTCGATCAACAGGGCCTTACTCCTTAATTACTCAGCAACCTCTTGGCGGTAAAGCTCAATTTGGAGGTCAGCGCTTTGGCGAGATGGAAGTTTGGGCATTGCAAGCATACGGTGCAGCAAATACACTTCATGAAATATTGACTGTGAAATCTGATGATGTTGAAGGTCGCTCAAAGGTATATAATTCTATTGTGCGTGGAGAACAAATGCCAGAATTTTCTGCGCCAGAATCTTTTAATGTTATGATTAAAGAGCTTCAGGGATTATGTGTTGATGTGGAACTAAATTAAGTAGAAAAGGATTTATTATGACTTACATACAATCAACAAATATAGATACTTCAAAAAGCTATAACTCAATTACCATAGGGTTAGCTTCTCCGGAAATGATATTGGCCCGTTCCTATGGCGAGATACTTAAACCAGAAACAATTAACTACCGTTCTTATAAACCTGAAAAAGACGGCCTTTTCTGTGAGAAAATATTTGGACCTGTGAAAGATTATGAATGTCACTGTGGGAAATATAAAGGAATTCGATATCGAGGAATAATTTGTGATCGATGTGGTGTTGAGGTTACTAGGAAAAAAGTTCGCCGCGAACGGATGGGGCATATCACATTGGCCGTGCCAATTGTGCATATATGGTACTTGCGGTCGATACCTAGTAAACTAAGTTATCTTGCAGGTAAAAGTACTAAAGAGCTTGAGAGAATAATTTATTATGAAATGTATATGGTATTAGAACCAGCGGACAGTGGTTTGCAGCAGTTTGACTTGGTAGATGAAGATGAATACGTAGAACTAGAGAATCAATACGGTTATATGGCGGTCTCTGAAGAACAAAGAGATAATGAAGATTATTTTTATGCCGCAATGGGTGGTGAAGCCATGAAAGAAATGTTGGCACGGATTAATATTATGAATCTTAAGCGGGAACTAGAAGATATTGTTAGAACTTCCCGTTCAAAACAAAAGAGAGCAGATGCTTTAAAACGTTTAAAAGTTGTGTATTCTTTTGTTCCAGATCCAACTAAGAAACGACTGAACAAACCAGAATGGATGATTGTATCGGTTTTGCCGGTGATTCCACCTGAACTTCGTCCATTAGTCCCGCTGGAAGGTGGTCGCTTTGCAGCTAGTGATTTGAATGATTTATATCGTCGCATAATAATTCGTAATAATCGATTAAAACAGCTCATCGAGATAAAGGCGCCAGATGTAATACTTCGAAATGAAAAACGAATGCTTCAAGAATCTGTGGACGCTTTATTTGATAATAATCGTCGGAAGACTGCAATTCGTAGTGGTTCTCGTAGACCCTTGAAATCCTTGTCAGATATGCTCCGTGGTAAAACCGGCCGTTTTCGTCAAAACTTGTTAGGTAAACGGGTCGACTATTCAGGGCGTTCTGTTATTGTAGTGGGTCCTCAGTTAAAATTACAAGAATGTGGTCTGCCAAAGAATATGGCATTAGAATTATTCAAGCCTCATATGATTCATGAACTTATGAGTCGTGGCTATTCACAAACTCCTCGTAGTGCAAAGTTGATGGTAGAAAATAGGGAGCCAGTTGTTTATAAGGTACTCGAGTATGTTGTAAAAGACCACCCTGTAATGCTAAACCGTGCACCGACACTTCATCGTTTAGGGATCCAGGCATTTCAGCCAATTCTTGTAGATGGGAAAGCAATTCAGTTACATCCTCTAGTGTGTTCTGCTTTCAATGCAGACTTTGATGGTGATCAGATGGCCGTGCATGTTCCTTTATCGCTTGAAGCACAAATGGAAGCAAGAATGCTTATGTTGGCGAGTCATAATATTCTTCACCCGGCTAATGGACAACCAATTGCAGTTCCTTCTCAGGATATGATTTTAGGTTGTTATTATTTAACCAAACCAAAAGCTGATGATTTGAATAATGGAAAGCTATTTGGTTCATTAAATGAGGTATTGCTGGCCTATGAAAATAAAGCTATTGGGCTCCATGCAATGATTAATCTACGCCATAAAGATAAATGGATTAAGGATACAACTACCGGAAGAGCAATTTTTAATTCAATATTACCGGATGAATTAAATTATGTTAATAAGCTAATTGATAAAAAATTATTAACTGATATTGTAAACCAATGCTACCTGATTGCTGGGAATTATAAAACGGTTGTATTTCTAGACCAGCTTAAAGAGCTTGGCTTTAATATGGCAACTTACAGTGGAGTCTCTATTTCTATCAGTGATGTTTTGATCCCTGCTGAAAAAGAAAATATTCTAGCTGGAGCCTATGATGAAGTAGACGAAATAAAAGGAAAGTATGATCGCCATGTTCTTACTGAGGGAGAACGCTATAATAAAGTTATTGATGTTTGGACTCATACGACCAAGCATATGGCAGAGGCGATGGAAGATGAACTACGCAAAGATGCAGAAGGATTTAACCCAGTCTTTATGATGAGTGATGCTGGTGCGCGGGGGAGTAAGGATCAGATAAAGCAATTGGCAGGTATGCGTGGTTTAATGGCAAAACCACAAAAGTCCATGAAAGGTGGTGTTGGTGAAATAATAGAATCGCCGATAACCTCGAATTTTAAAGAAGGTTTATCTGTTTTTGAATATTTTATTTCAACTCATGGTGCTAGAAAAGGATTAGCGGATACTGCGCTTAAGACAGCTGACGCTGGGTATTTAACGCGGCGGTTGGTTGATGTAGCTCAAGATGTTGTCATCTATGAAAAAGACTGTGGTACAATTAATGGCATTTTTATTTCTGACTTAAAAGAAGGCGAAGAAATCATTGAATCACTATCAGATAGGATTCTCGGAAGAACAATTTTAGATGACTTCATTGTCAGTGGCAAAGCAATTGTTAAAACTGGCTCTGTGATTTCAGAAAAAGAAGCTGAAATAATTGGCGATAGTGGAGATGAAAACATACGTATACGTTCAGTCTTAACATGCGAAACTAAACGCGGGGTTTGTGCTAAATGTTATGGATGGGATTTATCCTTACACAAATTGGTGGATATTGGTACTGCTGTGGGAATACGTGCAGCGCAAAGTATTGGTGAGCCAGGTACTCAGTTAACACTACGAACTTTCCATATAGGTGGGACAGCAACGCGTATTATCGAACAATCTGAGATGAAAGCAAAATGGCCTGGAATTGTAGAATTTTCCAGTAATTACGATTCTGCAAATACTGTTGATGAGGCAGGTAATATTATGACCCCACGTTGTATGGTTCGTCATGCAAAACTGAATATTATGGGTGATGATAAAAAGAAAATCTCTACTTATAATATTCCTCATGGTGCAAACATGTTTGTTAAACATGGTGATAAGGTTAAAGCAGATGCTATTCTATTTCAATGGGACCCGTATACTGATATAATATTAGCGCGTGAAACCGGTATAGTCTCTCTCAAAGATTTTATTGAAGGAGAGACGTATTCTGTGGAATCAGTAGAAACAGGTAAAAAACAAATGGTTGTTATCGAGGCAAGAGATAGAAAATTAAGTCCACATCTTGAAATTGTGGATGAGAATAATAATATTCTTGCAGGTAGTACCATTTTGCCTGTAAAGGCAACAGTAGTTGTTAGTGATAAACAAAAAGTACAGCGTGGTCAGACCTTGGTTAAAATACCTAAGGATATTGGTAAAACGCGTGATATTACAGGTGGTCTACCTAGAGTAGCTGAATTATTTGAATCACGTAAACCAGTGAATCCTGCGGTTATGACAGAAATTAACGGCACAGTTAAATTTGGTGAAACTCGTCGGGGAATCAGAAAGATTCTAGTAGTCGGTCAGGATGGAGATGAACGATCATACTCAATACCATACGGTAAACATGTTATTGTCCATGAAGGTGATTTTATAAATGCTGGTACTTCTCTGTGTGAAGGTGCTATTTCGCCCGATGATATCTTGCGGGTTCTCGGACCATCGGCAGTACGTGAGTACCTCGTCAATGAGATACAGGAGGTCTATCGCCTCCAAGGTGTCAAAATTAATGACAAGCATATAGAGGTAATCGTAAACCAAATGATGCAAAAGGTCAGTGTAAAGGATCCTGGAGACTCAAGATTTTTGCAACAAGATAGAATAAGTAGGATTGATTTTTTCGCTGAAAATGAACGTCTTGCTAATATAGCCATAGTCACTAGTCCAGGTGATTCCGGCTTAGATGAAAATATGGTAATCGATAAAACTGAATTTAATGAAATCAATAAGGAAATGAAGGCTGATGGTAAAGAACCTGCAAAATATCGCAAGGCCAAGCCTGCCACGTTCGAACCAGTTCTTATGGGTATTACACGTGCATCCTTAAATACAGAAAGTTTTATAAGTGCTGCATCTTTTCAGGAAACTACGCGTGTTCTGACCGATGCGGCGAGTGCTGGAAAAACAGATTATTTACATGGCTTAAAGGAGAATGTTGCTGTTGGGAGATTGATCCCAGCTGGGACAGGTACGCCCGATATCAAAGATATCTTAGTAGGTGTAAGTGATGATACTGATGATTCTTTGCCGGATTTAAAAGGTGCGGTTGCATAATAAATCTGTCGAAATAGTGTTGAGTAGATTTCTATAATATTCGTAATTTGGTAGGCTTTGTCTGAATTGAAATGCCGACGATAAATCAATTAGTTAGGAAAGGTAGGAGAAAAGTTTCAAAGAAAACTTCAACTCCTGCATTAATGGGTAATCCCCAAAAACGGGGAGTATGTACTCGTGTGTATACGACTACGCCAAAAAAACCAAACTCTGCCCTACGTAAGGTTGCTAGAGTGCGATTGACAAATGGAATGGAAGTTACTGCCTACATCCCTGGTGAAGGGCACAATCTTCAGGAGCATTCTATTGTTTTAATTGAGGGAGGTCGTGTGAAGGATTTGCCTGGTGTGCGCTATCATGTTGTTAGAGGAACATTGGATACTGCGGGTGTAACTGACCGAAGAACTAGCCGTTCTCGTTATGGCGCAAAAAAACCAAGATAATATTTTAATGATATGAGACGCAGACGGCCAGAAAAAAGGACAATTCTTCCAGACCCGGTCTACAATGATTTGGCAGTTGCTAAGTTTGTTAATTACATTATGGAAAAAGGTAAAAAAGGTATAGCTGAAAAGATTTTTTATAGTTCAATGGATACTATTAAACAACGTACCAAGACTGATGGATTAAAAATATTTCAAAAAGCAGTGGAAAGTGCTTCTCCTTCCGTTGAAGTTAAGTCCCGGCGTATTGGAGGTGCTACTTACCAGGTACCTATTGAAGTTCCAAGAAATCGCAGTTTTTACCTTGCGTCCTTATGGATAATTAATGCTGCTAAAGCTCGTTCAGGGAAACCTATGTCGGAAAGATTAGCCTCCGAACTGATTTCTGCTGCCAATAATGAGGGTGGGGCTATCAAGAAAAAAGAAGATACACATCGTATGGCAGAAGCCAATAAGGCATTTGCTCATTTTCGTTAATAATCGTATGAAAAAAATTAAATTATCAAACGTACGTAATATAGGTATAATGGCTCATATTGATGCGGGTAAGACAACACTAACTGAGCGTATCCTATATTACACTGGGAGGACACATCGCATTGGTGAAGTACATGACGGTGCAGCCACCATGGATTGGATGGAACAGGAACGAGAGCGTGGTATTACTATTACGTCAGCTGCAACAACATGTTTTTGGAATGGATCTAGGATTAACATCATTGATACTCCAGGTCATGTTGATTTTACAGTTGAGGTAGAAAGGTCACTGCGTGTGTTAGATGGATCTGTTGCTGTATTTTGTGCTGTTGGTGGTGTAGAGCCACAAAGCGAAACTGTGTGGCGCCAAGCTGACAAATATATGATTCCAAGAGTTGCTTTTGTTAATAAAATGGATCGAGTAGGTGCAGATTTTTTTCATGTTATGGATATGATAAAGGACCGTCTTGGTTCTAACCCTCTTCCTGTAATTATTCCAATTGGTAGTGGTGAAATGTTTACTGGTGTTATTGATTTGTTAACAATGAAAGCTATTCTTTACAATGAGTCTACTCTCGGATCTCGGTTTGAATATGCAGAAATACCAACTGATATGCAGGATGAAGCTGAAAAATGGCGTCGTCATCTTATTGAGGAAGCAGCTAACTATGATTTACATTTGATGGAAAAATATATAGCAGATGAAGAAATTTTATTGGATGAACTTAAATCAGCTATTCGCAAAGGGTGCCTTGACAATACATTTATTCCAATGCTCTGTGGTTCCGCTTTCAAGAACAAAGGTATACAGCGGCTTTTGGATGGTGTAGTTGATTTTCTACCTTCACCTAAAGATGTTGGTGCTGTTAAGGGTCTCGATCCGAATGATTCTGACCTGGTACTTACGCGCAATGCAGATAATCAAGAACCATTTAGCGCTCTTGTATTCAAGATTATGACAGACAGTTATGTAGGTAAATTGACATATATTAGAGTTTACTCTGGAAAGTTGGATGCTGGGTCTTATGTATATAATCCCAATTCAAAGAAACGTGAACGAATTAGTCGGGTATTATTGATGCATTCGAATAAGAGAGAGGATCGTGATGATATGGCTGCCGGTGAAATTGTTGCCGCGGTTGGTCTGAAGAACGTAAAAACAGGTGATACCATTTGTGATGAAAAAAATAAAATTTTATTGGAGTCTATGGATTTCCCCGAACCAGTGGTATCGGTTTCGTTAGAGCCGGTCAGTAAAGTAGACCAGGATTCACTTAGTAAAGCTCTTGTTAAATTAGGGGATGAGGATCCCACGTTCCAAGTTTCAACAAGCAGTGAAACTGGACAAACAATTATTTCGGGAATGGGTGAACTGCATTTAGAAATTCTTGTGGAACGTCTTCTGAGGGAGTTTCGGGTTCGTGCTAATATTGGTAAGCCTATTGTAGCGTATCGTGAAGCGTTAACTTCCCCAGTAAGTGATGTTGAGGCCAAATTTATTCGTCAGTCTGGTGGCCGAGGTCAATACGGACATGTTGTGATTAACGTTAAACCTAATGATCCTGGTAAAGGTTATCATTTTGAGAATAAGATTGTAGGTGGAGTGATTCCACGTGAATATATCCCATCAATAGACAAAGGCATTCAAGAAGCTCTCAAAAACGGCGTTATCGCAGGATATCCTATTGAAGATGTGCGCGTAGAACTAATTTTCGGTTCTTATCATGAAGTGGATTCATCAGAAATGGCTTTTAAAATTTCTGGTTCTATGGCGATCCAGGATGCGTGTAAGAAAGCAAAACCAAGGCTCATGGAACCTATTATGAAGATAGAAATTATCGTGCCTGCTGAGTATCTTGGTGATGTGATGGGAGATATTAGTGCTCGTCGCGGAAAAATTGATGGTATGGATCAAAGAAAAGAAGCCCAAGTAGTTAATGCAAATGTACCGTTAAGCAATATGTTTGGTTATGTTACAGACCTAAGGTCTATTACGCAGGGTCGTGCAGTCTTTCACATGGAATTTTCGCATTTTCAACAGGTGCCTAATAGTGTTCAAGATGAAATTATAGAGCGAGTACATGGCAAAGTATCATAAAGATTAGTATCAGGAGTTTCTAATGGCAAAGGAAAAATTCGAACGAACAAAACCGCATGTTAACATAGGTACAATTGGTCATGTAGACCATGGTAAGACGACTTTGACTGCAGCGATCACATTGCATCAGAGTGCACATGGTATGGCTGAGGTTCGTTCATTTGATAGTATTGATAATGCTCCGGAGGAGCGTGAGCGGGGTATCACTATTCAGACGGCCCATGTGGAATATGAGACGGAGAATCGTCATTATGCCCATGTAGACTGTCCGGGTCACGCCGATTATATCAAGAATATGATTACCGGTGCTGCCCAGATGGATGGTGCCATACTAGTTGTATCAGCTGCGGATGGGCCCATGCCTCAGACTCGGGAACATGTTCTATTGGCGCGGCAGGTGAATGTACCCAGTGTAGTGGTATTTATGAATAAGACGGACCAGGTTGATGATCCGGAGCTTTTGGAGCTAGTTGAAATGGAGTTGCGTGACCTTTTGAATGAGTATGAATTTCCTGGTGATGATACGCCAATCGTTAAGGGCAGTGCCTTGAATGCATTGAGTAATCCTGGTGATGATGCTGCCAATAAATGTGTTGTGGAATTAATGGATGCTTGTGACAGTTTCATACCCGAACCGAAGCGCGATATCGATAAGCCTTTTTTGATGCCCGTGGAGGATGTTTTCAGCATCACGGGTCGCGGCACAGTTGGTACGGGTCGTATTGAACGTGGTATTGTGAAAGTAGGTGATGAGATTGAGATTATTGGCATGGGAGATCAAAAGAAGACCACGGTTACCGGTGTCGAAATGTTTCGGAAGCTTCTGGATGAAGGTCGGGCCGGTGACAATGCTGGCATGTTACTTCGCGGCGTTGATAAGGATGATTTGAAACGTGGTCAGGTATTGGCTGTTCCTGGAAGTATAACACCTCATACTAAATTCAAGTCCAATGTGTATATTTTAAAGAAGGAAGAAGGGGGGCGGCATACTCCATTTTTTAATGGGTATAGGCCACAGTTTTATTTTCGGACCACGGATGTGACAGGGGTTGTGACCTTGCCGAGCGGCACGGAAATGGTCATGCCTGGTGATAATGTTGAATTCGAGGTCGAATTGATCACTCCTATTGCTATGGACAAGGAATTGCGTTTTGCTATTCGTGAGGGTGGTCATACAGTTGGTGCTGGTGTAGTTACGGATATCACTGAATAGGAAATAAAATAATAATGGCGAAACACTCCATACGTATTAGTCTGCGGGCATATGACCATATATTGCTTGATAAGTCAACAGACAAAATTGTGAAAACCGCAAAATCAACAGGTGCAATAATATCTGGACCAATCCCCTTGCCAACGAAACGTTCAATATATACAGTGTTACGTTCTCCTCATGTTGATAAGAAATCTCGTGAGCAATTCCAAACCACTATACATAAACGGCTTGTGGATATAATTAATTCAACCCCGAAAACTGTTGAGTCGTTAATGAAGTTGGATTTACCAGCTGGTGTGGATATCGAAATTAAGGTTTAATGATGCGTGGTTTGGTTGGTAGAAAAATTGGTATGACAAGAATCTTTGATGAAAGGGGCGATGCTATACCTGTGACCTTGCTGGAAGCGGGCCCTTGTGTTGTAACGCAAATAAAAACTAATACTACAGATGGATATGAGGCTATTCAAGTAGGATATAAAGACCGGAAAGAGAAACATACGAATAAACCACTTCAAGGTCATTTTGATAAAGCATTAGTATCGCCTAAAGCCATACTGGCAGAGTTCCAAAAGGTCCCAAGTTTTGATTATAAAAATGGTCAGGTATTTGACTCTAATTTATTCAAAATCGGTGAATACGTTAAGATCACAGGTAATTCTAAAGGTCATGGATTTTCTGGTGTAATTAAGCGTCATAATTTTAGTCTTCAACGGAAAACACATGGGATGGGTGATACAGCACGACATGGAGGTTCAGTTGGTGCTGCATCATATCCTTCACGTGTATTTCCTGGAAAAAAAATGCCTGGTCATTATGGAAATGTCAAAGTAACCATTAAGAACCTGCAGATTGTCAAAATTGATTATGAAAAGAATCAATTATTTGTAAAGGGTTCGGTACCTGGTCCTAATAATGCGATAATAACTATTCATAGATAATATGAAGCTCAATATTTTAAAACTCGATGGGTCAAAATCCAGTCAAATAAAAGCAGATGAATCCGTCTTTGGAATAAAACCAAACGAACCAGTTATTCATCAAGCAGTGTTGGCAGAGTTAACGAACCTGCGGCAAGGGACCCATGCGACAAAAAACCGTGCTTCCGTTGCTGGAGGTGGTAGAAAACCATGGCGACAGAAAGGCCGAGGTGTCGCCCGTGCTGGAACAATACGTTCACCCCTTTGGAGGGGAGGAGGAAGAGTGTTTGGCCCAGAACCCCATTCTTATAACAAAAAATTATCAAAGAGACTAAGCAAATTAGCGCGTAAATCAGTATTATCGAGTAAAATAGCAAACAATGAGATAGTTATTGTGGAAAAATTCCAGATTGATTCACATAAAACATCTAATTTTGTTTCCCTATTAAAAAATCTTGGTTTGCATAAAAAAAAATTAACTGTATTGATTAGTGACTTTAACAAAAATATCGAATGGTCAACACAAAATTTGAGATATGTGTATATAGTTAATGCTTCAAAGGCAAGTACCTATGACCTATTGGATTGTGAAATTCTGTTAATGGACAAAGATAGTTTATTGGTATTAACAACTATGCTAAAAGTGTAAAACTTATTATGTACGTAAAATTAATTTTGAAACCAATTTTGACTGAAAAGATGGCTATACTACAAGAGCGTGAGAACAAATTTGCATTTTTGGTAACAAAAGATGCCAATAAGCCGCAAATAAAAAAAGCAGTGGAAGAGAAATTTGATGTAAAGGTTAAAAAAATAGCCACAATGAATGGTTTAGGGAAAACTAAACAAATGACAATTAAAAGCGGGGGTAGAGTTATTCGAACCCGAGGGAAAAGATCTAACTGGAAAAAAGCAGTTGTAACCTTGAACGATGGATTCACAATTGATTTAGTTCAGGGAGAAACAGCAAGCTAAATATGGGTATTCGTAACTTAAAATCAATAACCCCCGGTAGCCGTTTTGCATCACGTCCGGATTTTTCTGATATAACAGCAAGTAAACCAGAAAAAAAATTGACAACTGCATTAAAAAAGAAAGGTGGGCGAAATAATTATGGTCGTATAACCGTACGACATCAAGGTGGAGGGCACAAACGCCGTTATCGTATTATTGATTTTAAAAGAGATAAATCAGATATCCCTGGTAAGGTTATGACAATAGAATATGATCCAAACCGTTCTGCATATATATCTCTAATCAATTATGCTGACGGTGATAAAAGATATATTCTTAGTCCTGTTGGATTAAAGGTTAATGATCATATAGTAGCTGGTGAAAAAGTTCCTTTAAAAAATGGTAACGCTATGCAACTTGTTAACATTCCAACTGGATTATTCGTTCATAATATTGAATTAGTACCAGGTCGAGGAGGGCAAGTAGTTCGTTCAGCCGGGACGTCTGCACAGGTCATGGCACATGATGGTGGCTATACAACCCTAAAACTGCCATCGGGTGAGATCAGAATGGTAAAACACAGTTGTAAGGCCACAATAGGTCAGATTGGTAACCGTACCCATGAACAAGTTGTTTCTGGTAAAGCAGGACGTTCAAGATGGTTGGGACGCCGTCCAAGTGTTCGTGGTGTAGCCATGAACCCAGTAGATCACCCAATGGGTGGTGGAGAAGGTAAATCATCAGGAGGGAGGCATCCCTGTACGCCATGGGGGAAACCAACCAAAGGATACAAAACTCGAAAGAAAAATAATAAATCTAATGCTATGATTGTAAGAAGGCGAAAATAGGAAATTTAAATGGTCAGATCTTTAAAAAAAGGTCCATATGTGGATGAAAAACTCTTGAAAATAATAGATAAGATGACTAAAAGCGGGAAGAAAAAGGTTATAAAAACTTGGTCTCGACGCTCAATGATTACACCTGAATTTGTTGGTCATACATTTGCTGTTCATAATGGAAATCAATTTATACCTATTTTGATTAATGAAAATATGGTTGGACACAAATTAGGAGAATTTTCTCCAACCAGAATATTTAGAATGCACTCTGGTGATAGGAAATAGTTATGGAATCGAAAGCTATTACCAGATATATACATCAATCTCCTCGGAAACTTCGTAAAACACTTAATATCGTACGTGGACGTGCTGTTGGTGATGCATTAAATATTTTACATTTTTCACCTCAAAAATCGGCTTTGATTATCGAGAAAACAATTCGTTCTGCAATCGCGAATATGATGCAAATGGTTGATGATGTGAATATGAATCCAGAAAAATTGGATATAAAAGAAGCTTTTGTGAATGGTGGTCCAGTAATGCGACGATTTCGTGCTGCATCAATGGGCCGTGCCGCTAGATTACGTCGTCCAACAAGTCACCTAACAATTGTTTTAACAGATAATAATTAACTGAGGGAATCTTGGGTCAAAAAACACATCCTGTTGGCTTCCGATTAAGTGTTAATAAAGATTGGCGCTCTAATTGGTTTGCACCAAAAAATAATTTCTCGGAAGTGTTGGAAGAGGATTCAAAAATCCGCAGATATATACAATATCGTTTACCGAATGCAGGAATTTCACTCGTAGAAATAAGCCGCACCTTAAAAAAGGTGGTAGTGACTATATATACATCTCGTCCTGGGATTGTCATTGGTCGTGGTGGAGAAGAAGTTAATCGATTGAAAAAAGAATTAAGCCAACTGATTAATGAAAAAAAGTCAAATGGAGATAGTAAAAAAGATTCTCAAATCAATATTTCAGAAATAAAAAGACCAGAACTGGATGCAGCTTTAGTTGGGGCAAATATTGGTCATCAACTTAAAAAGAAAATATCTTATCGGCGAGTTGTTAACAAAGCTATACAGGCTACTATGAGGATGGGTGCTAATGGTATACGTATAAATGTTGCGGGGCGTTTAGGTGGTGTGGAGATAGCGCGAAGTGAGAAATATTCAGATGGAAGTGTTCCTTTACACACTTTACGCGCTCAAATTGATTATGCATTGACAGAAGTACAAACTTCCTATGGTATTATTGGAGTAAAGGTTTGGATATGCAAAGGTTAATTAATAAATATTATAGATGCTAGAACCGAAAAAAACAAAATATAGACGTCATCACCGTGGTAATCGCCGTGGTATGGCCACACGAGGTAGTCATGTTGCTTTTGGTACTTATGGATTAAAGGCAATTGAGAGTGGTTGGATAACGGCTAGGCAAATTGAAGCATCACGAATCGTGATTTCCCGAATTGTAAGAAAATTAGGAAAGTTATGGATACGAGTTTTCCCTGATAAACCAGTTACGATGAAACCAGCGGAAACACGTATGGGAAAGGGTAAAGGCACACCTGAATATTGGGTAGCTGTGGTCAAACCTGGGCGAATACTGTTTGAAATAGAAGGGGTTGACAGACCAATGGCTGAAGAAGCATTCAGAAATGCTGGTCATAAATTACCTATTAAAACAAAGTTAGTAGAGCGGAGAGAAATTTAATTGAAAACCTCTATTTTAAATGAATTGAACTATTCAGAGCTGGTTGAGAAGCTCAGTGATAATTTGGAAGCCGTCCAGAATTTAAGATTTCAGCAGGCACTCCAGCAGTTAGAAGATTCTACTCAGATCAGAAAAATAAAGCGTGAGGTTGCTCGAATAAAAACAATTCTTCGTGAAGATCATATAGGCATACGGCAGATTGAGAAGAATAATTGATGAATAAAAAAAGGAAAAGACAAATATTAACAGGTAGGGTTATAAGTGGGGAAATAAGTAAGACCGTTAAAGTAAGGGTAACTAGAGAGATACCTCATCCAGTCTACAAAAAAAGAGTTAAACGTTATAAGAATTATCTAGCGCATGTTGAATCCGTTGCTCCTAAAGAAGGAGATATTGTGCGCATTGCTTCTATGCGACCTATTAGTAAAAACAAGCGGTGGCAGGTCAGTGAAATAATTCGCGAAGCATTGATTATAGGTTAAAGTTGTGATACAGCAAGAAACAAGATTAAAAGTTGCAGATAATTCGGGTGCGAAGGAAGTTTTGTGTTTTAAAGTGCTCGGTGGTTCAAGAAGAAAATATGCATCTATTGGAGATCAAATTGTTGTTACAATAAAAAAAGCTATTCCCGGTGGTATGGTTGAAAAAGGAGAAGTGCATCGGGCTGTGGTAGTACGTGTTCGTAAAGAAATAAATCGTAAAGATGGAAGTTGTATCCGTTTTGATGAAAACGCGGCCGTATTGCTCAATGCCCAGGGTGAGCCTCGAGGTACAAGGATTTTTGGTCCCGTAGCACGTGAATTACGTAATACTGGTTATATGCGCATTATATCAATGGCTCCAGAGGTTCTTTAGTATGTTTATTAAGAAAGGAATGACTGTTCGTGTAATAAATGGCAACCATAAAGGTATGGAAGGTAAAATATTGCGAGTATTTCCAAAAAAGGAACGTGTGATTATAGAGGGGATTAATTTTATAAAGAAAGCAATTAGACCATCGCAGGAAAATCCTACCGGTGGTATGGTTGAAAAAGAAGCTACATTGCATATTTCTAACATTATGGCTATTCATGGTAATGTACCCACCCGAATTGGTTTTAAAATTATGAAAGATGGTACTAAGGTTCGTATATCTAGAAAAACCAATGAGGAAATTGATAGATAGGGATGATAATATGAATAAAATGATATTAAATGATCAAAAAGATACTAAGAATTCTTTGATTGGTAATCATACACCTAATTTGTTGAAATTATACTTAGAAGACATTCAATCCATATTAATGAAAAAATTTGGATACAATAATCTAATGGAGATTCCGAAATTACTTTCAATAACTCTGAACATGGGAATAGGAGATGCAAAAGTAAATGCAAAAAGTTTGGAAAGTGCGGTGTCTGAGTTAACGCAAATTTCAGGCCAAAAACCTGTTGTAACTAAGGCAAAAAAGGATATATCTAATTTTAAAATACGTAAAGGTTTTCCAGTTGGCTGCAAAGTGACCTTACGTTCAGGTAGGATGTACGAATTTTTAGAAAGAATGATTGCTGTTGCGCTTCCCCGTTCTAGAGATTTTCGAGGTCTTTCTTTTAAATCTTTTGATGGTAGAGGTAATTATAATTTTGGGATTAGAGAACAGATTATTTTCACCGAAATTAATTATGATAAGATTGAAGCGATTAAAGGTCTTAACGTTACTTTGGTAACATCAGCTGATACAGATGATGAAGCATATTGGTTATTAAAAGAGCTAGGACTTCCATTGAAAGATAAACCATCGAAAATTGAAATAAATGAGGCTGCGTGATGGCCAAGAAATCAAAGATTTATAAAGCAAAACGTAAAGCGAAATTTTCTACCAGGGAAAAAAATCGTTGTTTCAAATGTGGGCGTCCACATGGTTATTTACGTCGTTTTGGTCTCTGTCGTATATGTTTCCGTGAAATGGCCCTAAAGGGGGAAATCCCTGGGGTGACCAAAGCAAGTTGGTGAGGGAAAATTTATGACTATGACTGATCCTATTGCTGATTATTTGACTCGAATTCGTAATGGGCTTGCATCGGAAAAACGTTGGGTGGATGTACCTAGCTCAAAAATGAAAAAGCGTATTTCTTTGATATTAAAGGAAGAAAATTATATAAAGGATTATTTCTTTATCTCAGATGAGAATAGAGAAACGATTAGAATATTCCTCAAATATGACCACCATAGGAAACCAGTTATTGAAAATATTAAACGAATTAGTCGTCCTGGTAAACGAATTTATATAAGTGCAGGGAAGGCTCCACGTGTCCTTGACGGTCTTGGAGTCTCAATTTTATCCACTTCTAAAGGTGTAATAACCAATAAAACAGCAAATAAATTAAATGTAGGTGGAGAACTGATTTGTGAGGTTTATTAAGTGTCTAGAATAGGAAAAAATCCGGTGCCTATACCTGAAGGTGTGAAAATCAAGATTACAGGTAATAATATTAACGTTCAAGGACCAAAGGGTGTTCAAGAGTGGGATAGTCATCCGGAGATTAATATTTCAGAAGTTGATGGCGAATTGCATGTTGAAAGACCATCTGATAGTAGTAGCCATAAATCACTTCACGGGACTACAAGACAAATTATCAATAATATGGTCTTGGGTGTTTCTGATGGTTTTATGAAGGAATTGGAGATTATTGGTATTGGGTACCAAGCATCGGTAAAAGATAACCGTTTACAATTGCAGGTCGGTTACTCTCATGATATATATTTTGATGTACCTGAAGGTATAATTATTAAGTCTGATCGTTCCTCCATTAGTGTCGAAGGGATAGATAAACAATTGGTAGGTGCCGTGGCGGCAAAGATTCGTTCTTTCCGAAAACCAGAGCCATACAAGGGAAAGGGAATCAGATATAAAGATGAATATGTTCGATCCAAGCAGGGCAAAACCGTTGGTGAGTAATCTATGAGTCAGTTTACGAAACAAATAAGACGTAATGAACGTCGTCGAAACCGGAGTAAAAAAACTTCAATGTATCATGCTTTGTATCCGCGATTGGTTGTTTATCGGAGTAATAACCATATCGAAGCACAGATTATAAATGACTTTGAACGCAAGACATTAGTGTCGGGATCATCGATGGACAAAGAAATACAGGATAAAATAAAAAAGAAAGTAAATAAAACTGAAGTTAGTCGGTTAGTAGGAGAAAATTTAGCTAAAAAAGCGAAAGAAAAGAAAATCTCGCAGGTAATATTTGATCGTAACGGATATCCATACCATGGTCGCATCAAGGCGTTTGCTGATGGGGTCCGCGATGGTGGATTGAAAATTTAAGAGGTAATTGATTTGTCCGCTATAAACCCATCAGAACTTGATTTACAGGAAGAGACAGTAATTAAGATTAACCGGACTGCCAAGGTTACTTCCAGAGGAAAACGATTTCGTTTTTCGGCACTGGTAGCGATTGGAGACGCAAAAGGTCACATAGGTATTGGACTTGGAAAATCCAATGAGGTTATATCAGCAATACAGAAAGGAAAAGACATTGCTAGGCGAAATATTGTAAAAGTTCCAACTATTAATGGGACGGTCCCACATAAGATTATTGGTAAACATGGAGCCAGCCGAGTTATTATAAAACCTGCCGCACCGGGAACAGGTATTATTGCTGGAGGTGGTGTTAGAGCGGTTATGGAACAAGTTGGCATTCATAATGTATTGACAAAAAGATATGGTTCGAAAAATTCCAGCAATATGGTATTCGCAACTATGGATGGTCTTCTGAACTTAAAAGATGCAGTAGCGATTGCTAATAAACGTGGGATAAAGATTGGAGAAGTATTTAGTTAATGCCGCAAAAAAAAATTATTAAGATCACACAGGTTAAAAGTTCTATTGGGTATACGCCAAAAGCAAAAAGAACTATGATTGCATTAGGATTAAAAAGGATTCATCATTCTATCGAAAAACCTGATACACCTGAACTGAGAGGAATGCTTAGAGTGGTGGATCATTTAGTAAAAGTGGTAAAATTATGAGACTGGATTCCTTTAAGACTGTGGTAGGATCCACCAAGAATCGTAAGCGTATAGGACGTGGTCATGGGTCTGGCCATGGTAAATCTGCCGGTCGGGGTGATAAAGGCGCAGGTCAGCGTTCAGGTAATAAAACCCGTCCCTGGTTTGAAGGTGGGCAAATGCCCTTAGCACGTCGCCTTCCGCGTAGGGGGTTTACAAATATTTTTCGCAAAGAATATCAAATTATCAATTTAGAAGATCTTGCAAGATTAGACATGAATATCATCACCCCTTTAGTATTGTTTGATAATGGAGTTATTCGTTCTGCCTATAAGCCTGTGAAAGTACTGGGTAATGGTAAGTTAAATACCAAAATAGATATCACAGCAAGCGCTTTCAGCGCTTCTGCAAAATTAAAAATTGAGAAATCAGGTGGGACAGCTATTGTACAATGATAGATAAAATAAAAAATATTTTTACTATTCCAGAACTACGTCGCAGAATTGTTTATACCTTAGGTATCCTTATTGTTGCAAGGATTGGTGCCCACATTCCGATTCCTGGGATAGACGCAGAAGCATTGGCCGGGGCATTTGACCGATTTCAGGGCTCATTATTTGGATTATTCAATATGTTTGTAGGTGGCGCTTTCCAAAAAGCATCTTTATTCTCCTTGGGAATTATGCCTTACATATCTGCATCTATTGTTATTCAATTGATGGGGTCGGTTCTTCCATATTTCCAGCGTTTACAAAAAGAGGGAGAAGCCGGACGGAAGAAAATAACACAAATAACCCGGTATGGAACTGTTTTTCTTTCGATGATGCAATCTTATGGTGTTACCGTATTCTTGGAACGGGAGCTTCAGGTCGTTATAAACCCTGGGTCATTGTTTGTACTAACAGCTATTGTGAGTATGGTAACAGGTACAATGCTACTTATGTGGATGGGAGAGCGTGTTACTGAAAATGGAATTGGAAATGGTATTTCTTTAATTATCATGGTTGGAATTGTATCTGGATTACCAAATGTTATCATTAATGAGATTACGCTTGTCAATGAAGAAGTTCGAAACTTGTTATCCGAAATTGTATTGATAGGCATTATGTTTTTGGTCATCTGTTTTGTTGTGTTATTGACACAGGGTACAAGGAAAATACCAGTGCAATATGCCAAGCGAGTTGTAGGGCGAAAAGTGTACGGAGGGCAGAATACACACATACCTCTTAAAGTTAATACGGCAGGTGTGATGCCCATCATATTTGCTCAGTCAATTATGTTTATTCCTAGCACTATATCAACATTTTTTGGGGATAGCGAATTTATTTCTGGAATGATGCGATGGTTTTCTTTTGAACATCCCTTCTATTGGTTGGTTTTTGGAATGATGATTGTATTTTTTACCTATTTTTATACTGCAATTGCTTTTGATCCTGTTCAGGTATCATCAACCATGAAACAGCAAGGTGGATTTATTCCCGGAGTACGACCTGGGAAAAAAACATCCGAGTATGTTGACAATATTTTAACTCGAGTTACCTTACCTGGTTCGATTGCGTTGGCTTTGGTTGCTATTTTTCCCTATGTATTGATGCAGACAATGGATGTTGGCTATGATTTAGCTTCATTTTTTGGTGGTACTAGTCTGTTAATAATTGTAGGTGTCGCGTTAGATACATTACAACAATTGGAATCGCATCTTATGATGCGGCACTATGATGGATTTTTAACTAAAGGGCGTATTCGTGGAAGAAGGAGAATGTGATGGTATATACGCGTTCAGACCGTGAAATAGATATCATTGCCCGCAGTTGCCAGATTGTTGCAGATACATTAGAGATGTTGTCTGAGCTTATTGAACCAGGTGTACGAATACTTGATTTAGACTCTAAGGCTGAAGATTTTATAATTTCTCGAGGTGCACGCCCCGCCTTTAAAGGATATATGGGATATCCTGCTACTCTTTGTATATCAGTAGATGATGCAGTGGTTCATGGGATTCCATGTGATGGTCGCTTGCAAAATGGCCAAATTGTAGGTATTGATTGTGGAGCAGAACTGGATGGCTATTTTGGCGACCATGCGCGAACATTTGCGGTTGGCAATATTGAAAGAGAAAAACAAAGACTTATGGATGTTACATTTGAATCATTAATGATGGGTATTGAAAAAGCAGTGCCAGGCAATTGTGTTGGTGATATTGGTCATGCTGTACAATCTCATGCAGAAGCAAATGGTTATTCTGTTGTCAGGGAATTAGTGGGGCACGGTATTGGAACGCAGTTACATGAAGAGCCGCAAATTCCTAATTATGGTATACCAAAATATGGTTATGAATTGCACTCTGGGATGTGTATTGCTATTGAACCTATGATTAACATTGGTCATAAGGAAGTCTATACAGGTGAAGATGGCTGGACGATATTAACCAAAGATGGCAAAGTTTCAGCACACTATGAGCATACAATTGCTATAAAGGATGATGGACCACATATTTTAAGTTTAGGAACACCAGGTGGCTAAAGAAAAACCTATTACTATTGACGGAGTCATCACGGAAACATTACCTAATGCTATGTTTCGAGTTGATGTAGAAGTAGGTGGGAACAAGCATACTGTTTTAGCTCATGTGAGTGGTAAAATGAGGATGCATTTCATTAAAATACTTCCAGGCGATGTTGTTACCCTTGAGGTCAGTCCATATGACCTTAATAGAGGTCGAATTGTTTACAGGAAAAAATAGAAAAGCATGAAAGTACGGCCATCTGTAAAAAAAATGTGCACCAAGTGTAAGATTATCCGACGAAAGGGTGTAGTACTTGTAATTTGTGACAACCCTAAACATAAGCAGAGACAAGGATAATATTCGTATGGCACGTATAGTTGGTGTAGATATTCCTCGAAATAAATTAGTAGCCTATTCGCTCTGTTATATACATGGCATAGGTTTAAAAACGGCACAGGATATTTGTAATATTGCAAAGATAAAATTTGATAAGAGAGTTCGGGACTTAACGGAAAAACAGGTTATAGCCATTCGAGATGCAATCACTACGCTTAGCATAAGTGTTGAAGGTGATTTACGTTCTTATAATGCTATGAATATAAAGCGATTGAAAGATATAGGAGCCTATCGTGGAATTCGTCACCGTCGTGGGTTACCAGCCAACGGGCAACGTACAAAGACTAATGCTCGTACTCGTAAAGGTAAGAAACGCACCATTGGTCTTGGTAGAAAATCAGTAGTTTAGTTATTTAATACAGGAGTGAACATATTTTGGCTGAAAAAAAGCAAAAACCAAAAAAGAAAAAGAAAAAATCTATAGATTCCAATGCTATTGTCCACATTAAAGCAACCTTCAACAACACTCATGTCACTATAGCCGACCAATACGGAAATGTCTTGTTATGGGGAAAGGCAGGTACATCTGGTTTTAAGGGTTCACGGAAGAGTACGGCTTATGCAGCAACAAAAACTGCGCAAAAGGTGGGTGAGGATGCAATAGCCATTGGGATTGTGAGTGTTGATTTGAATGTTAAAGGGCCAGGTGCTGGCCGAGAATCAGCTATTCGTGCGCTATCTTCTACTGGCTTGCAAATAAAATCAATTAAAGATGTGACCCCTTTGCCTCATAATGGTTGCCGTCCTCCCAAACGTAGACGAGTGTAGAAATCAAGGGGTTATAATATGGCAAAGTCAAACCAACCAAAAGGGAAGATAGTAAGAAAATTTGGAGAGAATATATTTGGGAATGCGAAATTTGACAGATTATTGAACCGTAAACCTTATGGGCCTGGACAGCATGGACAAACACGGCGCAGGAAGCTGTCAAACTATGCCGTTCAACTCCGTGAAAGACAAAAGATTAAATTTATGTATGGTCTTTTGGAGAAACAATTCCGTAACACTTTTAAAAAAGCTGAGAAACTAAAAGGGGAAACAGGTACGAATATGCTTCAACTTCTTGAAAGACGTCTAGATAGTATAGTATACAGACTTTGTTTTGCACCTACTAGACCAGCTGCACGGCAATTGGTCAGCCATAAGCACTTTCTCGTAAATGGAAAACCTGTCAATATCCCATCCTATTTAGTTAAACCCGGTGATATAATAGAGGTCAAAGAAAAAAGTAAGAAAATGGATATTGTTTTGGATGCTATGCGACGAATCAAAGGTGATATAGAACTCCCATGGCTTGAATTGGATAAAGCAAAGATGAGTGGAACTTTTATTGCGGTCCCAGACAGGGACCAAATGAATTTAAATATCAAGGAACAATTGGTTGTCGAACTCTATTCTAAATAACCCACTAATAAGGAACAGGTAATTCATGGATAAATCATTTGAATTAAAAGTTGATGTAGATCAAAAATCATTGACTGATACAACAGGACAATTTACAATTCAGCCATTGGAGAGAGGCTACGGAATCACTCTAGGTAATGCTATGCGTAGGGTATTGTTAACAAGTATTCCCGGTGCAGCAATCACACATGTGAAAATCGAAGGTGTACAGCATGAATTTTCTTCTTTAAAAGGTGTGAAGGGTGATGTAGCCGATATTTTCATGAATTTGAAGGCAGTACGATTTAAATTGATGGATAATAACCCAGATAAAGTTTCATTATCATTTAAAGGGAAAAAAGTGTTCACAGCAAAACAAATTCAGGACGCTAGTGACCAATTCGAGATTTTAAACCCAGATCAATATATTACCGAGATTAATTCATCGGGAAAACTCGAAATGGAATTAAGAATCGGTATTGGTAAAGGATATGTTCCAGCTGAGGAAAATGAATTGCCAAATCTTAGTATAGGTACCCTTTCCATAGATAGTATCTTTAATCCAGTTACGAAGGTAAGCTTTGATATTAAACCCGTTCCTGGTGCAAAAGAACCAATTGAAATCCTTAAATTGAATGTAGAAACAGATGGGTCAATCTCGCCTAAGGATGCAGTAAGCTATTCAGCAACTTACCTACGAGAACATTTAAAGTTCGTGGAAGCAATTGCGCATCCGGAAGTACTTGAGATTACCACTGGTGTTTCCGAGGAGACCATGGCACTACGCAAACTTTTAAATCAAGCTATTGATGAAATGGAATTATCTGTACGTAGTTTCAATTGTCTCCAAGCAGCCGGGATAAAGTTTATACATGAGCTAGTTAGTAAAGAAGAGACACAAATGCTGAAGTACAAAAATTTCGGACGTAAATCATTGACCGAGTTGATTGAAAAGCTTGATTCTATGGGGCTTCAATTTGGTATGGAAATTGGAAAGATAATGGCTGAAGAAGGATAGTAGAATGCGACATAGAAAATCAGGACGCAAGCTTGGAAGAAAAACTGGGCATCGAAAAGCCGTAATGTCTAACCTTGCTTCTCGATTGATTGAACATAAACGTATTAAAACTACCGAAGCTAAGGCTAAAGAGTTGCGTATGTTCATAGAACCATTAGTAACATTTGCAAGGAGAGGTGATCTGCATGCTCGACGGCAGGTACTGAGAAAAATACCACATAAGGATATAGTTAGTATCCTTTTTAATGATATTGGTCCAGTATATACAGATCGGGATGGTGGGTATACTCGAATAATTAAATTAGGTTTTAGGGATAATGACCGCGCACCTGTTTCCATTATTGAATTTGTTGACTTTGCAAGTGAACAGTTACAAAAAGAGCCCGAGAACGTCAAAAAAGATTAATCATCAATGTATTCCATTAAGGTTACCTTCGGAAGGGCAGTATTTATTGCCCTTCTTTTTTTATCCAGTATACAACTTCCAGTATTTGCATCTGATATCCAGGCGATGTGGGTGGTCCGGGATTATATGACCCGCCCAGAGTATATAGATGAAGCATTAGAATTTGCTGCAGAAAATAATTTCAACCATATTTTTGCTCAGGTTCGCGGTCGTGGTGACGCGTATTATAAATCTGATATTGTATCCCGGTCAGATATTGTAAAGAGTGATTTTGATCCTTTGGATTATATTCTAAGACAAAGTAAACGCTTCAATATCAAGGTTCATGCATGGATCAATGTCTATTATCTGTGGTCTGCCAGTAGAATGCCTACTCAGGATGATCATATATTAAAAACACACCCACAGTGGCTTGATACTAAAGAATTTCAATACGTGAATGTCAAAAAAATGTTATCTACCATGAATCGAAGTAGAGTTCCCAATGGAGAAGGATTTTTTCTTGCACCAACACACCCAGATGTTGAAAAATATTTATTGAATATAATAACGGAATTAGTACGCAAATATCCAGTAGATGGTCTCCATTTTGATTATATACGTTACCATGACTTCGAGTATGGTTTTAACCCGGAAGGCATGAAGGTATTTAAAGATGAATACCAAAGTTTAGATCAGACAACTTATTCAGTTATTCGTGAAAAACCATCTTGGGGAGATTTTCGGAGAAATAAAATTACAAGGTTTATTGAAAAAGCTAGCAAAGTAATCAGAATATATTCTTCAGATATTGTTATTTCAGCAGCTGTGAAGCCGAATATATATCTTGCGAGGAACCGATACGGTCAAGAATGGGACCTATGGCTATCAGCCGGGTATATAGATTGGGCTTTACCAATGAATTATGCAATTAAAAAAGATGATTTTGATTTAAACCTTCGTGTCATCCAGGACAACCTACCAAGAAAGTACCATAAAAAAATCATTATGGGTATTTCGACCTATAATCAGTCAGCTAGGTCCGCAGGGAAAAAAGTACTCTATGCAAGAAAATTAAATTTTCCAAATATTTGTGTTTTTTCATATTCTACTTTTCAGGAAAAACCTGTTTATTGGACCTTATTAAAAAGATATTTCAAGTGATATGTATTTTGATTTTATATCATAGTATTAGTCTATGTTCTATAATTTTTGGTGCAATTATGTTTTGTCTATAAAGTTTTATATTTAACCCTATAATGGGAGCAGTGGAAGAAAACTTCCATAATTTCTAAAATAACTAATAAAAGTATTGCGATGTCCAAAAATGCGAAGTCCCTGACTGGATTAGATTTAACTTGTCAAAGCTGGGAAATTGAAGCTGCTTACCGGATGATTCAACATAATATACATCCAGATGTAGCAGAAATACCTGAAGAATTGATTGTATATGGTGGCAAGGGGAAAGCGGCTAGAAATTGGGAATGTTTAGATGCGATTTTAAAATCACTGGAAAATCTGGAGCCGGACCAAACGCTACTAGTCCAGTCCGGGAAACCAATTGGTGTGGTAAGAACCCATGCTTGGTCTCCACGTGTTCTTATTGCTAATTCAAATCTAGTTCCCAATTGGGCTACCTGGGAACATTTCAATGAATTAGAGGATCGTGGCTTGATGATGTATGGACAGATGACTGCTGGCAGTTGGATCTATATTGGCACGCAAGGAATCCTGCAGGGTACCTATGAAACATTTGTCGCAGCTGCCAGTTCACACTGGAATGCTGAAACGCTGGCTGGAAAATTTGTATTAACAGCTGGTTTGGGTGGAATGGGCGGAGCACAACCACTGGCTGTTACCATGGCAGGTGGTGTTGTGATTTGCATTGAAGTGGACCCGAATCGAATCATAAGGCGTCTTGAAACTCAGTATCTGAACAGGTCCACGAAGGATCTAAATGAAGCTATAGAATGGGCACAGGTTGCCATTGATGAGAAAAAGCCACTCAGCATAGGCTTATTAGGTAATGCGGCTGATATTATACCTGAATTCGTGCAGAGAGGTATCATTCCTGATCTTGTAACAGATCAGACATCTGCACATGACGAGCTTGACGGATATATTCCAAATGGAATGACCCTTCAGTCTGCACTTGATTTACGCAGGACGGATGCAGGAACGTACATTAAAGAAAGTATTAGATCTATGGGTGAGCACGTACAGGGTCTTCTGGATCTCAGAGCATTAGGCGCGATTGTTTTCGACTATGGGAATAATATACGTGCACAGGCACTGAAGGCTGGAGTAAAAAATGCATTCAGTTTTCCAGGTTTTGTGCCAGCATACATTCGGCCACTATTTTGTGAAGGGAAAGGCCCGTTCAGATGGGTAGCGCTGTCAGGCTTACCAGAAGATATCTATCGGACCGATGAACTTGTATTAAAAATGTTTCCAAAAAATGAGTCTCTATGCCATTGGATTAAGATGGCACAGGAGAAGGTCCAATTTCAAGGACTTCCATCAAGGATTTGTTGGTTGGGTTATGGTGACAGAGCCAAATTTGGATTAGCTTTAAACGAATTGGTCGCTAACGGAGAACTAAAAGCACCCATTGTCATAGGCCGAGATCATTTGGACTGTGGGTCAGTAGCATCACCTAATCGTGAAACTGAATCTATGAAAGATGGAACTGATGCGGTGGCTGACTGGCCACTCTTGAATGCGTTATTGAACACTGCGAGTGGAGCATCATGGGTTTCTATACATCACGGTGGCGGTGTTGGAATGGGTTATTCCATTCATGCGGGACAAGTGATTGTCGCAGATGGGACTCCTGAGATGGCTAAACGTTTAGAAAGTGTTCTGACCAATGACCCCGTATCAGGCATTTTTCGTCACGCTGATGCAGGCTATCAACAGGCGATTGAAAATGCTCACAAATGGGATATAGATATTCCGATGATGGAATAATCATCGTACGGTTATCGATTGAGATATATGCAGAAAGTTTACTTTTTCTACAATAAAATTTAATAATGCCAAGTTTAAAACTGACGAATATAGGCCAATTAGTATCTTATAATTCTAAGATAAACGAAATGGAAGCCCTTGAAAAAATACAAATTGCGATTGATGATGGTATCATAACTGAAATTGGAAAGAAAGTGAATGATGCAGATAGGCATATTGATTGTAAAGGAAAACTTATCACACCTGGTTTTGTGGATTCGCATACCCATCCAGTTTTTCTGAATGGTAGAGAGGATGAGTTCGTTATGCGTTTAAAAGGCACCACCTACAAAGAGATCGCAACCAAAGGGGGTGGAATCGTTAATAGTGTTAATGATGTACGAAATGCTTCACAGAGAGAACTATTTGACCGTGTATTTTCCAGGATGAATAGATTCCTTTCCGTGGGCACTACCACTGTTGAATGTAAATCAGGATATGGTTTAAATACAGAGTCTGAGATCAAATCACTTAAAGTGATAGATGAAGTTAATAATAACCACAAGATCGATATGGTTGCTACCTTCATGGGTGCACATGCAATCCCAGTTGAGTTCATTGATGACCCGGACGAGTATGTTAAGTTGATTTGTGATGAAATGCTTCCTGCGGTAGCTCGACAGGGGATAGCTAAGTTCAATGATGTATTTTGTGAGAATGGGTATTTCAATATCGAGCAAGCACGTATGATACTATCGGAAGGTGCTAATAGGGGTTTAGCACCTAAACTGCATGCGGAAGAATTTGAAAATTCAGGTTCAGCAGAATTAGCTGCAGAATTAAGTGCCGTTTCAGCAGACCACCTCATGAATGTAAATGACGTAGGTATTGAAGCCATTGCGGAAGCTGGTGTTATTGCAACACTCTTGCCAGGAACAACCTTCTTTTTAGGCAGTTCAAATTATGCACCCTATAAGCGACTTGAAAATGCAGGTGTGAATGTTGCTCTGGCCACTGATTATAATCCTGGAAGCTGTTATATTCATTCCATGCCTTTTATTATTGCACTTGCATGCATATTTATGAAAATGGATGTAATGAGTGCATTGAAAGCAGCAACATTCATGTCTGCGAAATCGCTACAATTAGAAGATAGGATTGGTTCAATAGAAATTGGTAAACAGGCCGATATGGTCATTTGGGATTTAGAACGAATAGTCCAGATACCCTATAATGTTTCTAGCCATCCGATTAGAAATGTCATAAAATCTGGAGAATTAATATTTTAACCTTGATTGCCCGAATAGGTATCGAGTAAACTCAGCGGTAATTTTGTAAAGCATAGTGTTTAAAACCTATAAAACGTTTCTCATTATAGTCTGCCTTGTAGGATCAATGTTCAATTGTATTTTTGCGAACTATGCCTTTAAAAAAAAGGTGAAGAGTATTTGTGTTGCATATCGTGTTCCAGTTGATGCCAAAAATATGGAATTTGGGGATAAATTATTTTCGCTTTCACTCACGAGTAAAAGAAATAACTTTGAGATGGTGATGCTGGTGGGATTCGCATCTGCTGGGCAGGCAGTATCCCATCAAAAGAGTCTTAACCTGGAAAATGCTTATCTGCCTGAAACAATAATAGTTCAAGTAAATGTACCCATATCCAAGGGAGAAACGATGATATTAGAGGCGACTTGTAAAGCCGAAAAGGCTATAGAGTTGGCAGAAGGACGGTTAGATTCATCTGATTTTATGCAACAATTAAACATGGAAACACTATAAGGAGGCATGATGCTAGATCCCCTTTCACTAAAAGGCACACTTTTAGAATACTTACGAGCAGTTGGTTGGTCTGTTGCGGCTGCAGTTGGTTTTGCTTTTGGCGTAGGAATTGCCCTGAAAGTATTTGACTGGCTGTCTACTGATATTGAAGAATGGGAAGAAATCAAGAAAGGAAACATGGGCGTTTCCTTGATTTTTATCTCTCTGATAGTTATGGTAGGCTTGCTCGTTCATAAAGTGATTTAAACGCAAACAATGACCATTATCATAAAAAAACCACTTAGTAGGGGTTTTTTTATGATAAATAATACAATAAAATAACAAAAAGGCATGGTCCGCAGATAGTGCTTAATAAATTAACCATGTCATTATTGATCCAATTCCATCCTGTGTATAGGTAACCCTTCCGATTTTTTATAACCCTTTTTTCTGATATATCACTTGTTGTGCAACAAATAAAGCGTGCCTGAACTGTTCCGCCAATAATCGAATCAAATAATGCTGATGCGAATCCAGATAAAATGATTAAGAGTGTGGTCGTATATGGTATACCAAAAACGTAACCTACAAGACCTAATACTATAGCACCAAACAATGATCCTATAGTACCTACCATTGTTATTCCGCCTGAATCACCAGTTTGTAAGGACTTAAAAGTAATAATATCAACAGGTTTCCTTGATGATAATTTTCCAATTTCCGTCCCCCAAGTGTCCGCCATAGCCGTAGTGACCGATGCTATAAAGGCTGGATATATCCACGGCTGTGGATTGAAATGATCCATGATAACTAAAATCATTGCTATACCCCCATTTGAATACACTTGAATGATATTACGCCTTGGGCTTAAATGTTGATCTTTCGGTTTAATTATTATAATATGACTGAGTATTGATGAAAGAATAAAAAATATAAAAAGGGGTACTATGTATTGATATCCACCCAAACCATATATCAATAATCCCATGATCATGGCACCGATTAAGCCATCTTCAGTAAGAGACTGCTTTCGATAGGCTATGATGAAAATAAATATAATAAGAAAAGCAAATTTTAAGTACTCTGTTACTGTGCCTTCTGCTGTTTTAGATAGGAAAATTTCAAGGAATAGAATGATTAAGATTGGAATAGATAGATTATCTGATCCGCGGAAACTCAAACCTTCCGAAACCGTTGCTGTAATACCTGTGAAAAATGCGATCATTATATAGAAGAACGCATGGTTATCAGGGAAAAAGAATAAAATAATTCCCCAGGTTAAGAGCATTGAACTAACCAACATTGTGATTGAACCCTCTATGGATTTTGTCTCAGCCCAAATAATATATCGTTTTGGGTTAGTTGCTTTTTGCCCTACAAAAGCTGCCATAGGGTCTGAAAGGGCCAGAATCGTCATGGAGATTATGATATAGATCGGGTAGTTCCAGAAACAGACCACAACAATTAAAAAACCTAATGGAAAGAATACAGTTCCATAGGATTTTTGTTCTTGTGAATGGATACCTTTGAATGAATGCTTTCTCAATGCAATTCCATTCAATATTATAAAAATAGCCGCTAAAAGTGCAGGCTGTATACGATTTTCAAAAATTAATGGTGTAATTGAGACCAATAATCCAACTATGATATGTACAAGTTTTCGGTTTGTATGACTGGACCACCATTCAAATCGAAGAGTTAGTTCGCTGATACCAACAAGAAAGAGGATCATGAGAAATAAAGTGGCAAATGTCCACCAGTCATTGCTGAAAGGATGCCATATTGGGAAATTCGTCGTTCCCATTATTTCTCTGAACATCATTATAGTCATGCAGCAAGTGCTTTTTTTCCTTCTCCATTTAAAGAAGCTATAATAGTAACTGCCGATGGAGTTGGAGAATGGGGAACAACTACAGTTGCTATAGGAAAAGAAAATGAATTAGAAATTATCAAAGAAATTCAATTTCCTCATTCTCTAGGACTTTTATATTCAGCTTTTACTTATTATACAGGTTTTAAAGTTAACAGTGGAGAATATAAGTTAATGGGGTTAGCTCCATATGGTAAGCCAAAATATAAAAAATTAATTACCGATAACTTGATTGATATTAAAGAAGACGGATCGTTTAAGTTAGATCAATCATTTTTCGAATATTCTACTGGTTTAAAAATGACCAGTAAAAGATTTTCAAAACTTTTTGGAAATAAACCCAGAAATCCTAAAAAGGAACAATTAACTCAATTTCACATGGACATTGCAT
>ENA-UPTF01000317-UPTF01000317.1-marine-metagenome-genome-assembly--contig:-NODE-317-length-34936-cov-3.360509_pt1 | contig 34936 bp, 29 predicted proteins | sample MGYA00238166_ERZ767019 | MGnify/ENA primary metagenome ERZ767019 (study PRJEB28930, sample SAMN06266391) | marine metagenome | isolation source: Sea water from 250 m depth | place: Atlantic Ocean | study... | reverse complement strand
AAATGGAGTAATTGATAGAGAGCGCCATTCACTCGAACCATCTAAATCAACATAAAGTGGCAGAGGCATACGTTCACTTTCGAAAGTGGGCGTCATTATTCCTGAGCCACCCTGACTTCGATCACCGTAAGTAATGGTGACACTGGAGCCACGATCCAATTCACCTTCAACCACGCGAAATGTAATTGCAGGCTGTGGACTGCGGAATCCACCATGAGGTCCGGAGGCCATTATTGTTTCGCGCTCAAACACAGCATCGTCATCGTCTGTCGAGATACTCACATAACCGGCAGCAGCGGGATCTTCAGTTTGAAACGTTCCCCAGTTTGCATTGAAGTGCCGAGCTACCCAAAACCCACCACCAGTCACTATTGGCTTGGTACCAACACGCCAGGTTTGACGTAACTCCGCCATGGAGCTAACAACGAAGGGCCCTAAAGTATCACTGGTTAATAAGCCTAGTGACCCTTCTTCATCCCTCAAAATGAATTCACGAATAAATTGATCAACGTTTCTTGATTGGTTTACTGCTTGCTGCCCAGTAGGTGCAAGGGTTGCTTGTAGACGAACTCGCGGAGCATCTATGCCTACTTCACCGCCGGCCATGGCATAGGCATCTATCCAGTCAGCAAGCAGGTCCGCTCGTTCTACTATTGAAGATTCATTGGTGGCTTCACTGGCTAAATCAGATTTAAGCTGATCAACTCTCGCTCTTAGCTCAGGAGTCATATAGTCATCAAGTACTACGTACTGTTCTCCTTCATTTGTACAAGCAAATAGCAAGGTCAAAATAGTGACTGCAATTAGCAATCGAGTTTCCATTTTTTTGAATAAATCTGTGAATACCATTTTCGCTACCCTCAATTCTTATCTGCTGAGGAACCTACACTGGGTATTTTTATTGTGCAGCAAATCGAAATCTATTACTAATTGCTTTAAGCTGCATTTAACTTCTATCCTTAAAACTCGGCCAATAAGAACTAAGAATAAAGGGGCAAATATGAAACGCAGACAGTTTGTAAAAGCAACTGCAGGTGCTGCCGTCCTGTTGCGACCAACAAGACTATTTGCACAGTCCTTTGATTTGGTGGTTCGAGGTGGGCGGGTAATTGATCCATCCCTCAACCTGGATATGGTCGTCGATATTGGCGTGGTTGGAGACCGAATTGCTGCAGTTGCGCCAAACCTCGGTAGCGCAGCGGATGCGGAAATAGATGCCCGAGATAGAATTGTGATGCCAGGAATTCTCGATATTCATGCACACTACGCACAAGATTCTGAAGGTCCTCATATTTGTTTGTCCGATGGCGTTACCGGTTGGGTAGATGCGGGGTCGGCCGGTGCAGATAACATCGACGAAATCGTTGCGGTAGCAAGATCAGCCCCACAGTCTGCTGGCATACTTCTTAACATCGGCAGGCGAGGTGTCATTCCAGAAGGGGATACGGCAGACATTTCATTAGCTAATGTTGAGGTTGCAAAAGCTGCTATTGCGCGCAATCTTGATTACGTTGTCGGTGTTAAAGCGCGTATGACGGAGGGTGTAACTGCTAATGACATAACGGTGATACGCAGAGCTCAGGAAGTTGCCAGTTATTTCAATCTGCCATTAATGATTCACATGGGGCAGTCCGCTTCACCCATGGCTGAACTGGTGGCTGAATTAAAACCTGGTGACATAGTTACACACATGTATGCCCCGCCGCCTAATGCCATAGTTGACGATGCAGGCAACATTTTTCCTGAGGTGTTAGAAGCCCGTCGCCGCGGTATCTTTTTTGATGTCGCTAATGGACGTATCGATCATCTGCGCTGGGATACTTTCGATGCGATTATGGCTGCAGGTTTTTGGCCAGACACCATTTCTACCGATGGATTTTCTACCAGTCGTAGCGCACCGGGTGTGAGAGATTTTCCAAACATAATGTCGAAGTTTTTGAATTTCGGTATGCCATTAAGTGCAGTTGTATCATCTTCTACTCTAAATCCTTCTAGAGTGTTTCCGTTCTTGCGAGATAAAGGAACACTAAACGTGGGCGCTCCGGCAGATATAGCGATATTGGAACTAAGACAAGGAAATTTCACCTTCGTAGACAACTATGAAAACCTGAGAGCAGGTACACAGAGATTGTTTCCATTCGAGACGGTATTAGCAGGACGCCAAGTTCCAAGAGTTTAGAGAGAAGAATTCATAGTAGAAATCACTTCTTACTCTAAAATTTCATTTTTAGTTTAATCATTACCCCCAGCGCTGAGGCGACGATCATGAATAATCTGTTGATAGTCTTCGTCGGTAAGGTACGTGACGTTCACATGAGCATGATACATATCATCGTAACTGCGCTGACCCCAGCCAACCCATTGCGTTGGATCTGGGTTGTGGGGGTTTTCTGCAGTGTTGTCATGCCAGGCAGTAATTTTCAAAATGGTTCCCGCTGGCAGTAGTGGCGCTGAATCCTCTGAGTACACATAGTTTACATGCCAGTTAAAATTGAAGTTATCAACGTGGCTCAACATTTGAACCTGGCCATTTGGTAGAATTGCTTCCATCGACATGGCTTTACCACGGATATGCATATGGGGTTGATAGTTTTCTAATCTGGCGTGGGTAACCAGAGGTACATAAGCGTGGTGGGTACTGATCTTGCCCGGTGGGATATCTAGTGTATCCATTGCTTGCATCACGCCGAGTGCTTGCGAATAAACTCGATACTTCGGAACAAAATCTTCTTGGTGAAACCAGATTCCAAGTTCAGTTTGGGCAGTGATTTCCTCTCCAACTGAATGGTAGTGATTATCAAAGGCGACTCTTGAACCAGCCTTCATTAACTTTCCAGTATTTTCACGGAAAACATCGCCGATCTTACCTACTGCGAATTCTGTTAAATAGCTACCTCTGCCAGGTACATCAACTGCGGGACTGAAATCGCTAGGCTCTTCTTCCTGTTGTACATAGACAACGGCGTGGTGAGTTACCGGACGCGATTCCATTGTTGGTCTTACTTCCATGCCAGTTACCCAACGATCTTCGGTAAGACCAGTTTCGATAATTGGTGTCCACCATTGATCCTGCCCTTGTGCCGATTGAGTCCATGGCGTTGAACGAACAATCAAATCAGGTTCGCGGCCGTATTTTTCAGCTAAACGCCAAACATCGTCCGATGGCCAATCGATCGGTGCTGGTAGGTCTTCAGGATTTCCTTGCGGAGCACCTAAATCAACCCATGCAGCAATGGTGGCAATTTCTTCATCGCTTAGAGAAACGTCATTATCGTATCTTTGAATTCCAACGGTTTTATCTAAATGCCAGGGTGGCATTTCTCGTGCTTCGACTCGCGCCTTGATAACCGGTGCCCAAGGTCTGACTTGTTCGTAAGTCATCAAAGCCATTGGCGCCATCTGGCCAGGACGATGACAGGTGTGACAATTTTCCTGGAGTATAGGAGCAACATCTTTACTGAAAGTGACTTCTTCCTGAGCGTATGTGGTTCCTGCTGCGCTTAACATTAAAACGCCAGCGAAAAATCCTGTTTGAGTTTTCCAAACTGTATTCATAATCTTCACCTGTATCATCGAATCGTTTTGTTAATTCGCAATTTATTCTACGATGACTTTTATATAGCCATTAGTCCAGCAACAAAAGAAGCCGCCAGCCATAATAAATGCCTGCCCACCAGAATCATCCCAGGCCAACACACGTAAAACATATTCCCCTGGTGCATCAAATATTGCTTGCGTGGTTGCTTTACCGTCATCCAATCTCGGTGTTTCGTCTACAAATTCCACATTACCTGGCCCTCGATATTTTCCTAGTACCAATCCATTTCGCGCTGGCGTACCTACCGAGCGAGATTTCTTTACTCCATCATCCTCGGACCAAATAATTAGTTCGGTGCTTTCACCAACTGCGGTTGAAATTGTCAGTGAATATGTTCCCATTGGTCCCTGGCCAGGTTCACCGTTCGCACTAAAGCGAACAGTTGGAGGAGTATTTCCGCTGGTAACTTCTTCTAGCGCAGTAATTTCCCATTCCGGCCTCAAGTGACCAGGTATGGCTATGGATTCGCCACCGGAATTGATTCGCCAGGTTAGAGTGTGATCACCAAAGTCTGCAGGAACTTTGATAGCAAAAACTCCGGTATGCCGGCGTGGATAGAAAAATTCCGGTTGGCCTCGATCCGGTGGTCCCGGCTCAAATTGGTTGTCTTCGCCAACGGGAATCGACAAATGCTCCTCATAGTTACGATTGAAATAACCGAACACCAAACTGAAGCTACCATCAGCATTGGGATACCAACCTTCAAATGAAGGCGAAACACTTTGACCTTTGCTGTGCGGAAGTGGTGCATCGATCAAATTACCTTGGGCTTGGACTACGATCGGAATCAGCTGCAGCCAAGCTAAGGCGAGAACAATCTGGAACGTTCTTTTCATTATTATGCTCACAATCCCAATAGATTGGACCTCCTGAGACATTCAGTCAAGCTATAATAAAGTGTATCTAAGGTACTGTATCGCTGGCGACAAACCCCTGTTTTAGCTAGTATTTAAAGCCTATAAGAGAGTAGGAATATGACCCTACCAAACTCTAGGATTATTGGTGCCGCATTGGCACTAACCCTCGTGGCCTGTGGCTCCGAAGAGCCTGCCGCTCCAAGCTCTGCTGTGCCTCTGGAAAGCCGGGCAGCTATTGTTGAATTAGCTTCGATTGAGCCGTCCTCCGCCCACACCCAGGCAGCGATTAACCAGTACTGTATTGTTTGTCATAACGAGGCATTGGAAACAGCCGGGCTAAGGTTGGATAACATCGATGTTGCTAATGCCGCGGCGTACCCTGAAGTTCTAGAAAAAGTCATTCGGAAATTGCGCACTGGAGTTATGCCACCGGTTGGGATGCCATCTCCGCCCGAAGAAGACCGTGTAGCTATGGTCCATTGGCTGGAAAGTTCTTTGGACGCACTTGCTATAACTAATCCGAATCCAGGCCGCACTGAAACCTTAAGACGACTAAATAGAACCGAATATGAAAATGCGATTCGGGATTTACTAGCTCTTGAAATTGATAGCAGCACTTTATTGCCTCCAGATGAAAGTGGTTACGGCTTTGATAATGTTAATGTGGGGGACCTGCCCCCAACACTATTAGATCGATACATTTCTGCGGCGCAAAAGATTAGTCGATTAGCAGTGGGAGGAGCTCAGGCATCAGTTCAAAGCGAAGTAATCAGCGTGCCACCGGATTTAACCCAGGAAGATCATATTCCAGGATTGCCCATAGGCACTCGCGGCGGTACCACTTTTCCTTATACTTTTTCTCAGGATGGGGAATATGATTTTAAAGTTCGCTTGGCGCGCAATCGTGTTAACGACATTGGTGGATTACGCAATGCGCCAGAACAACCATTGGAACTTCTGGTTGACCGTGAAGTGGTTGAATCCTTCTTGGTGATTTTGCCAGAAAGTGGCGATCACTCTGAAGTGGATAATAACTTTATCGCACGCATTCCAGTGACTGCTGGCCCGCATAATATAGGTGTTACCTTTCCCAAACTTTCTGATTCCCTAATAGAAAGTGAAAGACAGCCACTAGAATCTCGCTTCAATGAAATACGACATCCAAGATTAAACCCGGCTATTTTCCAGGTGACAATATCTGGTCCCTATGACGCAACTGGTTCTGGTGATACTCCGAGTCGTCAGAAAATATTTACTTGTGAGCCCAACGAAGCCTCAGAAGAACTTCTGTGTGCTCGCCAAATCCTGACTGGTTTAATCCGCAGAGCTTACCGTCGTGCCATTACTGAAGAAGATGTTGCGCAACCCTTGAGTTTTTTTGAGCAAACGAGAGAAGAATCCAGTTTTGATGAAGCTATTGGCGCTGGGCTTAGTTCTATATTGGTAAATCCAAAATTCTTATTCAGAGTTGAGCTTGATCCCACTGAAGTCGAAAGTGGTTCTGTCTACAAGATAAGCGATACTGAGTTAGCTTCTCGTCTGTCGTTCTTCCTCTGGAGCAGTATTCCAGACGATGAATTACTAGACCTTGCCGAGCAAGGAAGGCTGAGTGAACTTGAAATCCTTCGTGGACAAGTGCAGAGAATGCTCGTCGATGAGCGTTCTAAGAATCTGGCGACTAACTTTGCAGGCCAATGGTTGCAGCTTAGAAACTTAGCAGCATTCAGTCCTAATATTAGAGACTATCCTGATTATGACGATAATTTGCGTCAGGCTATGCGTACTGAAACAGAGTTGTTTATTGATCATGTTCTCCGCGAAGATAAGAGCATCATGGAATTGCTCCAGGCAGATTACACTTTTCTTAATGAGCGTTTAGCTAAGCATTACGATATACCAGGTATCTATGGCAGCCGTTTTCGCCAGGTTGATCTGGGAGGGAATAGTGATCGCGGCGGTTTGTTGAGACACGGCAGTGTCTTGTCGGTAACTTCCTTCGCTAATCGAACTTCACCGGTCCTGCGTGGTGTTTGGGTATTGGATAACATTTATGGTGCACCGCCACCGCCGCCACCGCCAGATGTTCCGGCACTAGATGAAACTGCAGTATCTGCGTCCCTGCCAATGCGGGAACGCCTGGCTGCGCATCGCAACAATCCAGTCTGCGCCAGCTGCCACAACACCATCGATCCGGTTGGATTTTCTATGGAAAACTTCGATGCCGTGGGCAGATGGCGCAACAGTGAAGGGGATAATCCATTAGATGTGGCAGGAGGTTTGCCAGGTATGGATCCATTTACTGGAATTGCAGGACTAGAGAAAGGATTGCTACAACGGCCAGAATTGTTTGCCGACACTATGACAGAGAAACTAATGACATTCGCGTTGGGGCGGGGCGTTGAATATTTCGACGCAGCGGCAATCCGCCAGATCGTGCGCGATGCTGAATCAACGGACTATCGCTTTTCTTCACTCATCATGGGCATTGTAGAAAGCACCCCATTTCAAATGAGGACTTCATTATGATCATTACTAAAAAGGCACTTCCAAGACGTACCTTTTTGCGCGGTGCAGGTGCTGCAATAGCACTTCCCCTATTGGACGCCATGATCCCGGCTGCAACTGCATGGGCGCAGACACCTGCCAAACCATTGCCACGACTGGTTTTCGTGTTTGTTCCAATGGGAACCGATCATGCTCGCTGGACGCCACAGGGGGGTGAAGTATTGGATGAGTTAACACCGATACTTAGTCCCCTGGAAAATATAAAAAACAAAGTAACAGTAATCACCAATCTCGAATTACAACAGTCTTATCCTGGAACCCATGATACGTCGAATTCAGGATTCCTCAGTTCTGCGTTTGCTAAACATACTGAGAGTTCCGATTACCAACTAGGTACGACCGTCGACCAGATCGCTGCGAAACAAATTGGTCAGGAAAGTCGTTTAGCGTCGCTTGAATTATCGATGGATATCAATCCTCTTGCCGGTGTTTGTAACAACGGTTACGCCTGCGTTTATCAGAACAATTTATCCTGGTCTTCGCCCACGACTCCTTTACCTTCGGAAGCTCATCCGCGATTAGTGTTCGAGCGTTTATTTGGCGAAGGAGGCACAACAGAAGAACGTGTTGCTTTACTACGCTCCCGTGCAAGTTTGTTGGATTCATTTAATGAAGACATTAGTAAACTGAAACGCACAGTTGGTGCTAGCGATCAAAATCGTGTAGATCAATATCTCGAGACAATTCGAGAAATTGAAAGGCAGATCCAACGGGCTGAAGAATCTGATACTGAAGAATTTGTCACTGACATGGAGAGACCAGTTGGTGTTCCGACAGAGTTTGGTGATCATGCGCGTTTACTCTACGACCTACAGGTACTCGCACTTCAGGCTGACATAACCAGAGTAATCAGTTTCCAGTTTACTCGAGAATTGAATAACCGCACCTATCCGCAAATCGGTGTGCCTGAACCCCATCATCCAACCAGTCATCATGGCAACGATCCGGTTAAGGTTGAAAAGATCGCGAAGATCGGCCAATACCATATGACTTTCTTTGCTGAATACCTTGAGAAGCTAAATGCAATACAAGAAGCAGATGGTTCACTCTTAGACAATACGGTATTGCTCTACGGCAGTGGTATGGGTAACCCAAGTTTGCACGATCATGTAAATCTACCAATTCTGGTTGCTGGTGGTAAAAATACCGGTATGCGTGGCGGAAGACATATTCGTTATAGCGAAGGCACTCCACTGGCTAACCTACACTTAACTTTAATGGATCGAGTAGGCATTCCCCTGAATTCCTTTGAGGATAGTACTGGCAAGATCGAAAACTTATTCAACTACGTGGAAGTTTAAAGAAGACATAGGAGACTGCGATGAAGATAAATGCCTTAAAAGTAGTTTCAGCGTTTCCAGTTATTCTGAGCGCGTTTAGTTTCACTGCAACTGCAAATGAATCTGCATTAGCAGATGCTATTGAGCGTCAAGATGATCGTGCTATCGGTCAGTTGTTAGACCAACGAACTAGCGTAAATGAGCCACAAGTTGATGGCATGACAGCATTGCATTGGGCGGCGTATTACGATGATTTGGATTTAGTCCAGAAACTTATTAACGCCGGAGCAGAGGTAAATGCGGAGAATCGTTACGGTATTCCGCCACTTTCTTTGGCAGCAACTAATGCCAATAGCTATATCGTAAAAGCATTAGTTGATGCCGGTGCCGATGCTAGTAAATCATTAGCCGGTGGTGAAACCATGTTAATGATTGCTGCCCGCACTGGAAGCTTGTTGGCAGTTGACTTACTAATTGATGCTGGTGCAGATGTGAATGCACTGGATGACAAAGAGCAGACTGCATTAATGTGGAGCGCGGCAGAAGGGCATGCGGAAATCGTCAGGTCACTCATTGATTCTGGAGCAGATATTCATCATACCCTTGGCTCAGGATTTACCCCGCTCTTATTTGCAGTGCGGGAAGGCAACATTGAAGTAGCGCTGAACCTGATCGAAGCCGGCGTTGATGTAAATGCTTTGTTAACGCGGCAACGCGAAAGAACAATGCGCGCCGGTAATAATGCTAGCGAACAACCAATCAACCAAGGGTTAAGTCCCTTATTGCTAGCAATTCGAAATGGCCACTTTGAGCTTGCCATCGAACTCATCAAAGTTGGTGCCGATCCTAACGACATGCGTTCAGGCTTTACTCCTCTGCACACCATGAGCTGGGTAAGAAAACCAGATTCCAGTGACCGCGGAGATCCGGCACCGGTTGGTTCTGGAAATCTTAGTACATTGGATTTTATACGTGAGATTGTTGAGCTGGGAGCTGACGTTAACTTACCACTTAATGAAGGTGCACCGAGACAACCTAACTCTGCTTCGCGGATTGAAAGTGGCGGGTCAACGCCATTTCTGTTAGCAGCCGATCGTGCCGACGTACCTCTCATGAAATTACTTTTGGAACTTGGCGCAAATCCATTCTGGACCAACTTAAATAGTACAACTCCATTAATGGCAGCCGCGGGTTTAGGTACAGCTGCACCAGAAGAAGAAGCAGGTACTGAGGATGAAGCATTGGAAGCAACAAAACTACTGATTGAGATGGGTGCTGATGTAAATGCAATTAACGAGCGCAATGAAACTCCGATGCATGGCGCAGCAATGGGAATGTTCCCTGAAGTTGCAAAGCTGTTAAATGAATACGGTGCAAATCCTCATCTTTATAATGTTGAGAACTATCGTGGTTGGACACCTCTATTTATTGCCGAGGGTTATCGCTATGGATTGCCACGGCCATTCCAGGCAAATATTGAAGTCATAACAGAATTCATGGATGAAGCTGGAATATCTACCGAAGGTGAACGCCCAGAAGTAATCGATATTTACGAAGTGCCACCGAATCGTTAATTAGATAAGAGGTTTGCAAGATGGCGATCTTGTCCAAAAAATGGGCGAAGAGGATTGGTGTTGGCTTAGTAGTTCTCTATATCGGTCAGGTCATACTCTTTGAAACTCTATTAGGAGTTGCGCAGCCAGAGAACGTTGGCACTATGGTGCTCACTTCATTCGAAGATAATGAGGCCTTTGACAGAGTTCTCTCCCGCCTAGAAAGAGACGGCGATACTTATGTCGCGGTCAATCATTGGCCAAGAGCCTGGGCTAGACGAATACAGCGTAATCCTGACGTACAAATAACTTTCGAAGGTGAAACCCGGAATTACACTGCGATACGTTTAGTTGGGGCTGAACATGAGCAAGCATCAATCGACTTTGCAGTTCCTTTTGCGTTTAAGTTTTTGACTGGTTTTCCGCCGCGCTACTTCTTTCGTTTCGATCCAAAAGCAGATTTGAGTGAGGTGTATGCAATAGACATGGATACAGTTGAGCTTGCGGCAGAATACGGCGCTACAGTTAGAGATATCGAAACCAATGGAATTACTCTTCGTGTAGTTGAAGCAGGAGAAGGACCGCTAGTGGTTCTTGTTCATGGCTGGCCAGAGTCCTGGTATTCCTGGCGGCATCAATTACCTGCACTAGCAGAAGCTGGTTATTGGGTAGTCGCACCTGACATGCGTGGCTACGGTGGTTCCTCAATTCCCGGTGCTATTGAGGATTACAACATAAGAGAACTCACAGCCGATGTGGCAGGATTAATAACTACGTTGGGGGAGGAGAGTGCCGTTATAGTTGGTCACGATTGGGGTGCTCCAATAGTTTGGCAGACTGCATTGCTGTACCCAGAAAAGGTAGATGCAGTTGTTGGTCTTAGCGTAATTTATCGGGGTCGTTCTGTGAACAGGCCTGATCCGCCATTACGACAAGATCCGGAAGATGAATTTTTCTACATTAGTTATTTTCAGGACCCTGGGGTAGCTGAAACAGAATTCGATGCGGACCCAAGAGCATTAATCTCCAGACTCTATACTTCACGCTCTCCAGGCACACCAACCCATTCACCGGAAGTAACCGATACCCGAGCACTTGCTGGTGGCTGGATAAAACGGTTAGGCGATCCGATTCATCTGCCTGATTGGTTAAGCGAGAAAGATCTTGCTTACTATGTTTCAGAATTTAAACAAGCCGGTTTCAAAGGTGGCATTAACTACTACCGCAACGGCTCACTAAATTGGGATCTAACTCCTGAACTCGCTGACGCGAAGATTCAGCAACCAGCACTTTTTATTGCTGGTGATTTGGATATTGTGAATAGAGGAGCTACTGTTGAAGACCTTGAATCAGCTGCGCTGCCATATTTTGAAGATTTGCGCGGAGTAGTCTTGCAACCCGGGATTGGGCATCGAAATCAGCAGCAGGCTCCCGAAGACACTAATCGATTATTGCTCGAATTCTTGCGCTCACTAGATTGATCCAATAAAAGAAATCAGCGGCTACGGAGATAACCATGCTGAATAAACGAACTCTTTTTTCATACTTTCCCGTTTTTTTTCTAGCCATTTCATCTTTAGCATTTAGTCAGGGAAACTATCCAGCTCAATCCGTCGATTGTGATTCTCAAAGCGACACTTTATTTGTCTGTGGTTTAATCAATCCAGAAGACTTGTACCAGGTTCCTGACACTGACTGGGTGATAGCAACTGGAAGAATTTCAGACTCCGCCGGGCCTATCTATGCAGTGAACATCGATAGCCATCGGGTAGAAGAGGTTTATCCTCACAATTCAGTAGTGCCAAATTTTAATCGAGAAACTTATAGTGAATGTCCAGGACCAATACTAACTTTTCAACCTCATGGTATTACCTTAAGAGAAGGTAGTAACGGTAATCACACACTCTACATCGTAGGCCATGGCGCTCGAGAAGCAATTGAAGTTTTTAATCTCGATGCAAGCAATGGTGTTCCAACACTGAGTTGGATTGGTTGTATACCAGCTCCGGAAGGTACTCGCAGAATTAATTCCATAACTACTCTCCCAGGTGGATATCTTGGAGCAACAAACTTTGATACTTCTGGGGGCCAGCTCTGGGAATGGCATCCATCAACAGATTGGATCGAAGTACCGGGCTCTTCAATGTTTGGTCCAAACGGATTGGTTTCGTCAGAAGATGGAAATTGGTTCTATGTTGGTGGCTGGAGTGATCGATCTTTAGTAAGAATTTCACGAGGCACTAATCCAGTGCAGGTAGATTTAATACCGGTGGGATTTAATGTAGACAATGTACGCTGGGGAACAGATGGTCGCGTTATTGCTGCAGGGCATATTACCCGTTGCCCTGATGAAAACCCTTGCGACCTTTCTGCCGCTCGAGTTGCCAAAGTGAATCCTTCGACGTTTGAAGTTGAACAACTGGTCGATTATAAAGGCAATGATTTTTTTAATGTTGGAACAGTCGCCATCGAAGCTGCTAATGAGATTTGGATCGGTGGTATTTACGGTAGCTTTGGTATAGCAAGATTTCCTCAATAGTCTTCTTTTAGAATCGCCATTTCCTTTATCGCTGTTCTTTAAATGCTGAATAAAATTATTTTAAGGGGCTCGAGTCATTACTGCGAGCACCTTAAATCCTTGTTCCAAACGATTCGCTGTTTGTCTTTCTGCATCCTCAATAGAGTTAGCAACGATCGGATAGCCACAAGCTATGCCACTTTCCAGGCAAACCGCCAGTACTTCTTGCACCATGGCTTCTACCTGGGGCGCATTTGGTCCTTCTGCATTTATATAGGAAGCCATGTCCGTTGGCCCCACAAACAAAACCCCAACGCCGGGTACCTCAATAATTTCTTGAAGATTGGAGATTCCCTCTGGCGATTCAATCATAATCATCGCCACCAGGACTCCATAATCTCCCGAGCCCCAAACTTCATCTTGATCGAGCTGCATGGAAGCGATAGCTACTTCGGTTTGTCGTCTATTTTCAATGTCGGGAAACAAGATCCCGTAGGCACCTGCTTCAATAATTTGTGGAACAACTTGCTCTGGATTATCCCTCATTGCCAGCGGCGGTCTGACAATAGGTGCCACTACAGGCGATCCATCACCGTCACTCAGGTCATAGATCATTCTTCTCAATAGTGTAAAGTTGATGTTGTTGTATTGTTCGTCAATAACAACGAAATCTAGATCGAATCGTGGGTCGCGAGTAAAAGTACCAATGACGGCTTCACCAGCATCAAGTTTATTTATGATCGGATTAATTGAATCCTGAGAGAGCGCGAACGAATTTGTCGCTAGATAAAATACAGAAACTGCTCTGAATAGATTCGTTCGCAAATCATTCACAAGAGATTACTCTTAGTTACTCAGTTGGCATTCGATGCAATGCACAGATTTTGTTACCAGCTGGATCACGTAGATAGGCAATGTACATTTTTACACCGCCACCTTCTCGGACACCTGGAGGATCTTCGATAGCTACGCCACCTTGTTCCAACCCTGCGGCATGCCAGGCATTGCATTGCTCTTTGTTATCGGCGGCAAAGCCAATTGTGCCGCCATTAGCATGGGTGGCTGCCTCGCCATCGATTGGTTTGCTTACGCCAAATACACCAGATTTGGTGCGATAAAAGACTCGACCTTTATCGTCAACAAATCCTGGTTCAATGCCCAGTTCTCCTAAGGTTACATCATAAAATGCTTTTGCTGATTCGATATCGTCTGCGCCGACCATGACATGACTAAACATGTGATTCCTCTTTTTAGTTAACTACGAAGTGGGGTTGAGTCTATACCGACTCAGTCCGGGAAAATTTATTTTAGCGCTGGTAGCGCGGACTGGATACATCCACGGACGAATTTTGTGAAGGATCTGGATAGGGTAGCCAGCTCCAGAATGGCAGCATCTGAATTTCCATATTTTCTGGATCGAAATTTTCTTCCATCCACTGATCTCGGGTGGCAACGGCCTGTATCTGATCGGCACGAGTTTGCAGACAGTCATAGCAGACGGAGCCGGGCACGAAGTGCTCTTCTCCCTGAGTGTCTAGTCCGCGAGCTATCATAAGTTCTTCCATGCGCACAGCCGTATGTAATTGCGCTTTATAAAAATCTGTGTAACTGAAACCCCTTGCGAAAGCCAGGGGAGACCAACCGTCTTCAGTTAAGGTAGTCAAATTTGCACCCATTTCAACCAGGTAGTCCACTGCAATATTCGCACCGCGGAACCCGAGTCCATGCAATGCTGTTTCACCACGATAGTTTCTGGCATTGACGTCGTTACCTTGTTCCACACATATGCGAATAGCTTCAAGTACTTCTTCTTCCTGTCCGGTAAACGAACCACCATCTTCGCCTGGATTCCAAATATGTAAACCGGAAGCGACCATTAAAGGCGTAGTGCCGTCAGCATTAGGAATGTTTGCGTCTGCACCGTGATCAAGAAGTAGACGCATCGCTTCAACATCGGTGACTTTCGCAGCTAACATAAATGCAGTTGCACCTAATCGATTAAATCGATTACGTTGTCCATCTCTTATTCCGTTGCGGGTCATGCGTGCGTTTACATCGACCCCTGCATCTAACAATTTCAGCATTAGCGCAGAGCTGTCCATGGTTCCGGAAGCAAATGGTCCTGGCGTACCAAATACTAAATTCATTCTGCGGGTGCGCACTGTTTGATGCAGTGCGTTCCACCCGCCATCGGCTCGAGTAACATCAGCGCCGCGGTCGATTAAATGAGCTGCTAATTCCCAGTTAGCATTTGCTGCAGCAATTACTAATGCACTTTCACCATTGGATACCATGTCGTTGATATCGGCGCCTGCATCCAACAATGCGTCGACAGCTTCCATATGGCCTGCCCGCACGGCAAAAATAAACGCTGAAAATCCTGTGGGAGGAGCATAAGCAAATGTGCGGTCAGCAATGCGCGATGGATTGTTAGTTTTTACATGAACTTCCACGCCAAATTCCGCTAGTGCGCGAATAGCATCTGCATTGTTTTCAGAAGCTGCCCACATTAACGCTGTTTGACCGCGGGTTTCTTCACGATGATTGGGATCAGCTCTATGTTCCAATAATGCACGAACGGTAGCTGCATTGCCGGTCCGAGACGCGGTCATTAATAAAGTTTCACCTTCGGGCATGGATTGATTTGCATCTACTCCCGCGGCCAATAATAGCTGCATGATTTCTGCATTGCCGTTTTCTGCAGCCAGAGTCGCAGCAGTCACACCGTATCTATTGGCTATATTTGCATCGGCTCCATTCTCTAATAGCAGTTGCGCAATAGTGTTGTGGTTACCTTGAGCTGCCCATTGCAACGCGGTTGTGGTGTCTGCAGACATGGAATTGGCAGAGATACCTTCATTTAATACTGTACGCACTAACTCAATTTCACCACCGATTATGGCATGGATTAAATCACGCTCTGTTGCGGCAAGGCTTAGTGCAGAAAAACTGAAGGTAATTAGTGTAAGAATCAGTTTCGCGAAAAAGTGCTGAATAGTGGTTGTTATCATGAAGGCCTATAGATCGCTTAAGCGACCTGTACTGTCAGAAATACTTGCCACTTCAACCCCAACCTTATCCAGGAGTGATAAACCGAGATTCATAAAAGGTGTGTGCATTGGATAACTCAAGTGTCGACCACCTTCAAGCGTGCCTCTACCACCGCCAATTAAAACCACCGGTAAGTTGTAAGGCGTGTGATGATCACCGTCGCCCATGCCAGTACCGTAAAGAAGAATGCTGTGATCGAGCAGAGTGCCGTCACCATCTTGAGTATTAGCGAGCCGATCTACAAACTTTTTGAACAGTGATACGTGGTGTGTATTAATTCGCGTGTACTGTTGAATGTTATGCGGGTTCAATTGATGGTGTGAAACCGTATGGTGTCCTTCGGGAACGCCAATGTCTGGATAGGCTCTGCCACTCAGCTCTCTTGCCATCTGCATCACACTCACTCGAGTCACATCTGCCTGATAGGCTAGTGCTAGCATTTCAAATAAAGTATCGATGTGCTCTTCAAAGGTATCGGGCACACCATCAGGTTGTTCTACTGAAGGTAAAGGACGACTTGCGTTGTTTTGTTCGGCACGTTGAATGCGGCGTTCAATTTCGCGAACTGCAGTTAAGTATTCATCCACCACAACTTTATCGCCATGGCCTAAATCCTTTTCTAAATTGCTTATGCTGTCAGAAACCGAATCAAGAATACTTCGGTCGGTCTTCATTTGTGCTATGCGCGCTTCAACACTACCACCGTCACCAAATAATCGTTGAAATAAAACGCGGGGATCACGTTCATGGGGAAGCGGAGTAGTGGGCGAACTCCATGAAGTCGAATTTTGATAAGTACAGCTATAACCGTTTTCGCAATTGCCAACAGTAAAATTAGAATCAGTAGTCAGTTGTAGTGAACGCAAGGAAGTTTCCTGGCCAAGCACATCTGCAGCATATTGGTCGATAGTTTTCCCTGCTTCGATGTCCGCGCCTTCTGTGCGCTTTGGTAATACACCGCTGAGCCAACCACCATGGGCACGAGTGTGTACGCCCCCACCTTCATTCGGACTAACCAGTGCACTATTACTTAGTCCGCTGATGACCACCATGTTTTCGCGATAAGACTTTAGTGGTGAAAGAATCGGAGTCATGGTGTAGTTCTTGCCGTCATTTCCTTCAGGGTGGAAATTTGGTAGAAACATTCCATTCGGCGCATAGAAGAATCCCAAGCGAGGAGTCGGGTTTGCCGCTGTGTTGGCAAGTGCCTTCATTGCTGGCGCCATGGCACCCAGGAATGGTAACGCAACCATCGTGCCCATGCCGCGCAACACTGTACGCCGGGGTAAGGCTTTTTTGGTTATAAATGTCATGATTCCGATCTCCTATGCAGGAAAGGATAACTCAATACTATACCGGTGATTATAGATTGCATTCCATAATTACTTGCTTCGGCATCTCGCACTATCTGGCGAACGGCGGGCATATCGTAATATTCCAGCCCGCGCCCTAAGGCGTAGGTCATGAGCTTTTCAGTAAAAGTACTGACAAACCTTTCAGGCTGGACCACCAGCGCCTCCCGCAAATCGGTGACACCATCGAATGAAGTTCCATCGGGTAGTACCCCTGATGTATCGATCTGATTAAACCACTCATCTACCTGGCGATAGCGGCCGATTGCATCGAATCCTTCCAAGGCGAAACCGGCAGGATCGATCATGGTATGACATGCAGCACATACAGGATTGGATCTATGAGCTGCCATGCGCTCACGCATTGTGGCAACTCGTGCTGAAGTTTTTCTGTCATCGAGCGCTGGAATATTAGGCGGTGGATCGGGCGGGGGTGTTCCTAAAATATTATCGAGAATCCATTTCCCTCTTAGTACCGGTGAAGTGCGTATGGCATGAGAGGTAAGAGAAAGAATGCTGCCATGACCTAACAGTCCTTTTCTTGGACTGTCTTCAGAAAGCACAACTTTGCGAAAGTGTGTGCCCTGAATGTTTGGAATGTCGTAATGACCAGCGAGTCTTCCGTTTAAGTAGGTGTAATCCGCTATGAGCAAATCCAAAACGCCTCGATCTTCACGCACGATACTATCGAAGAACATTTCTGTTTCGGTAATCATTGCCTGTCGCAAAGTTTCGTCGAAGGCAATCGCATAGGGTTCACCCGGACGAACAATGGTCGCGAGATTTCTTAATTGCAACCATTGACCGGCAAAGTTTTGTGTTAAAGCTTTTGAACGCGGATCGGCTATCATACGCGCAATTTGTTTTTCTAGTCCCGCTGGCTCACTGAGTTTATTCTGCTCTGCAAGTGCAAGTAACTCTTTGTCTGGGATTGATGACCATAGGAAGAAAGATAAACGAGAGGCTAATTCGATATCAGAAATCTGATACGGCATTCCGTCGCCGCTATCGCCAGGATCAGATTCAATTCTTACTAAAAATTCTGGACTCACCAAAAGTCTGCGTAAAGCTAATTCAATGCCTTCTTCAAAATTGCCACCGTCAGCGCGAGCCATGAAATAGAAATCCATTAACACGTTAGTGTCATTCTCACTAACCGGACGGCGATATGCTTGCCTAGCTAAGCTAGTAACAATTTCCTCGGCGCAGGCAGTTTCTTCGTTTGGATTTTTTGGTGTACAACTAAATACCTTATCGCGGCTTGGAGTATCTCCAGAGCTTCTAAAATTGAAAGGTCCTTCAATTGTTATACTGGTTACGAAGGGCATAGAGCCCAGCGGTCCGCCTGAATTTCCAGATGTGCGCGGATTTTCGAATCGTTCTCGTACTTGTTCTACTAGTGCTGGTGGTCGTCGATAAAAAGCAACACCAACTTCGCGGGGGCCGGCAGCAACAGGAACTTGTAAATCGACTGTAGATGAAGCACCAACCTCTATAGTTTCTACAGGTACGCCATCGATTGTTATCTCTAATCGATGAGCATCAACAATTCCTCTTGTACCACTGAGTTGTACGCTAAGTTCATAGTCCGCATCAACGGGAAATTGGTAGGACACTAATATGCCACCGCGAGTTCCGATAGGAAGACCAGTCGCCCGAGCATGTTGTTGTTCGTCTTGTTGAGTTCTAAAGGTTTGTGAGATTGGTGCCCGTGGTGGACTACCCACCGCTAAGCGGCTGATCGTGCGACTTGCTTCCAGATATCTCTCCATGAGAGATTGAGACATGCGCAATACACCACCAATATTATCAAAGCCGTAACTTGCATCGTCCGCTGGCAAGTAGTTATCAACTTCGATTTCTAGAGCGAGCAAATCGCGAATGGCGTTTCTATATTCTGCACGATTCAAGCGATGGAAAGTTGCCTTGCGTCCAGGGTTTGGATTTTCGAGTGTGGCGTTATCTAATTCCGTTTGTAACCATTGACGAAAGTTTTCTAATTGATCGTTTTCAGGTCTAGGCATGCCAGCAGGTGGCATTAATCCGGCTCGCAGTTTTCTAACCACTTTTTCCCAGTGATCTGCATCAGCAGCAACATTGTTTATATCGAGGCTGTCCAGGGCCAATCCCACTGCCCTAAGCTGGCTGCCGAGTGGATCGGTAATCGCGCTGGGGTCAGCATCGACAGTGCGTTGGTTATGACAAACCACACAATACTGATCCACCATTTGCCGATATCCTTGTTCGCTCTGAGCATTAGCCATGTGCGCGTTCAGGACCAGGCACAAGGCTGCAAACGCAGAGACTACGGGGGACAAAGAGAAGGCTCTTATTGTTTTTCTTGTTTCCATGCCACTGCCTGACTGGGTCAATTTCGCGGTCGGATTGGTCTTCTTGTTCTGTTGAAAACCTTAACAAATTCGGGGTTTTGAAGCATTAAGTTTAAGACCTAGAATTTGTGAGAAATTGCAACCGAAAAGCCCAGTTTCAGAGCCGAATGAGGTATATTAGTTAGCACTAAGAGCCGCAATCAAACTATGAAAATCCTAATAACAATTGCCCAGTTTCTTGGCTTAGCCATTCTTGTTACCGCAGTAGTGGTGATAACTCTTTGGCTGGATGCTAGAGGTGATGATGGACCTTCGGTAATTTTTCGCGGCGGAGTTTTCACTAGTGGAGAGATTTATCAGGGGCCGGAACCGGACTGGAGTTTCACCGATGATATACGTCTGGTGGAATTGCAACTTGATGCGACCCAGGATTCACGTACTACTTTTATTATTGAAAGCAATGGCCGCATTTTCGTTACCTCGGATTACATGGGGACAGAATTGGGGAGAATGTGGAAGAAGTGGGCAGTAGAAGCAGCACAAGGCGATGGCGCCGCCGAAATTCGAATTGGTAATACCCGCTATTTGCGAACCATGAGAAGAATTACTGAAGGACCAGAACTCGATTGGGTTATCGAAAAGAAAAGAACCAAGTATCGATCGCTAATAAATCACGAACTTATTGCTTCAGGTGAGGTTTGGGTCTTTGAATTCGAGCCTAGAGGATGAGCTTAAGAGCAAATAACGACTCGGTTGTTCAAAAGTACTTTTAGAAGTTCGGCCCTAGGAGAACGAAGTCTTAAGTTATTTCCAATCGACTCCATCATAATATCTAGTACCCCGATGCCCCTTGCGCGTAACCACTTTCTTAATTTTTTGACCTGGGCATTTCACTATTATCAGTGTTCGCGGTCTTCCTGATTTCGGATTCGTTGCACCAGGAATAAGCTCGGTAATCTTAAGTCGACCGCGAAGTTCATCATTGAAAATTGTGTAAACAAAATCTCCAACTTCTAGTTTGGAAGGATTTCCTGCCATATGAAATTCAAACTCTTTGACTGAACCATCGAAAAGTTTGTTTATACCTTCGTCGCCTCTTGTGGCAGGAATTGTTTTTGTAATTCCGAAACTCACAATGTCTCCTTAAACAACAGGGGCAGCTTGTTCGCCTCGAACTAATCTGCCGGGTCTCGCACCGGTCGCCTGTCCATCCCGATATATAGCTTCACCGCTCACAATCGTTGCGACATAGCCATCTGCATATTGCATTAGCCGTCTTCCCCCCGAGGGTAAGTCGAAATGTACTTCTGGTTTGTGCAGTTTCAATTTGTCCATGTCGATGATATTAATATCAGCTTTGTATCCTTGTGCGATTACTCCACGGTCGTATAAACCAACAGCGTGGGCAGTGTCCTGACAATGGGCTTTTATAACCCATTGCAAAGAAAGCTTTTCACCGCGATTGCGATCCCTTACCCAATGGGTCAGCATGTGAGTAGTAAAACTTCCATCGCAAATGGAACCACAATGAGCACCACCGTCGCCCAATCCAAGAATCGAATTGGGGTGTTCCATCATTTCCTTGGCCGGGTCCAATGTGCCCTCGCCGTAATTAAGGAAACAATAATAAATCATATTTCTGCCATCACCTTCGGTGAGAATTTCCCAACAGAGTTCTAATGGGTGGATGTCACGTCTGGCTGCAAGAGCAGAGATACTTTCAGTTGGAGAAGGTTCATAGTTTGGTTCATCGTCTAACACATACAAGTCCTGATACCGTTTATGCACTTGCCGCATAAACGGATTGGTTTCCAATTCTGGTACTTCTTTTAATAGTTGTTCTTTAAAAGATAGATCTCTTAGTTTTTCCAGTTTCTTATCCAGCGGCAGGTGATCGATGGCTTGATAGGAAGGATGTGCACTAAAGGGATTATTGGTAAGTTCCAATCCAAACAAAACACCAACCGGCCGGCCACATACTTGTGCTTTTAAATCTATTCCTTCTTCATTAGCTTCTGCTATCGTTCCGAGAATGTTACGCCAGCCATCAGTCACGCGGTGATGTTGGGCGACCGATACAGAAAGTGGCCGCTCTGATTGTTGAACCATCTGTCGTAGTATTTCGAATTCACTATCGTTTCCTTTGAAATCAGTAACCACTTGCATGACCCCTGATCCGGCTGCACCAACTCCTTTGGCAATGCCAACCATCTCTTCAATTTCGGCAGTTAAGGTGGGCGTAGGTTGCCCTTCAGCAGTTTGGTGATTAAGCGTGCGGGAGGTAGAAAAACCTAATGCGCCTGCCTCAATAGCCTCGGTAGTGAGTGCCGCCATCTTTTCAATATCTTCACTGGTTGCAGTTTCTCGATTGGCACCGCGGTCACCCATGACATAAACTCGCAACGGCCCATGAGGAACTTGCGCGGCAAAATCGATATCGTATTTGCGCCCAGACAGGCTATCTAAATACTCAGGAAATGTTTCCCAATTCCAGGGAAGTCCTTGCGCCAGTACTGGATGTGGAATGTCTTCCACACCTTCCATTAACGAAATGAGTCTCTCTTTATCATCAGGACGACATGGAGCAAAACCAACGCCGCAATTCCCCATCACTGCCGTTGTCACACCATGATTGGAAGAGGGTGTTAACTCGTCACACCAGGTGACCTGACCATCATAGTGAGTATGAATGTCGATAAAACCCGGCGTAACTACCATACCGCTGGCATCAATTTCTTTGCCTACATCGACATCGATTTCGCCAGTCTCCACAACCGCAACAATGATTCCATCTTTGACGGCAATATCACCATGAAATGGAGACTCACCAGTGCCGTTAACGATCAGGCCGTTTTTAATTACCAAGTCATACATATGTAAGGACTATCCGGGAAGTTGAAACTCATCAGCGAAAATCAATCCGCCTTCGCTGTTGTCAGTGCGCAAGTGAATAATTTCCTGATACTCAGGTGAGTTATACCAACCTTCTAACGCTTCTCTGGTTGGAAATTCCAAAACGACTGTAATCGCTCCAAGGTTTCCTTCAACCGGAGTACTACCAGGTCCCGCAACTAAGATTTTCCCACCATGGTTCATTATGGTTGGTCCCACCGATGCGAGATACTGGTTATAACCGTCCTCATTGGTAACGTTGTAATTAGCGACTAAATAGCTGGTCATTGATCGCTCCTTCTATGTATGAAAATAAGTTCTGTTCTGGATTGAGGCTGCGATAAAGGCAGCTCACCCTTTTTTAAAATACGATCCCATAAGAGCTCACTTGCCTGATAAGCCTCTTTCATGATCGCTGCTTCATTCACAGTTAATATCTCATGATCTCGCATGCAAAATTTTCCGTCCACCATTACTGAATCAATGTCTTAAGGTTGCCTATTATGTATCTAGGCAGAAAGGATTCTCCCCGCGGGCATCAGATGATGATTCATTAATGGACACAGGTAACATGTAGGCTCCTATTGCGGCACTAGCGCCAACTAATAACTCGTGTCCACTCTATAGCAGTGCCTTTTTTCAATCCATTGTTCATAGATTTTTTCTTAGTTGGGTAAAGCGAGGGCGACAAACTCTGCTGGATCACCATAGCTGCCTATGGCTACGATGATGTATTGTTTGCCGTTGTGCACATAACTCATGGGACCACCGGTGGTACCGGAAGGAAGCTCTATTGTTGCTAGTACTTCACCGGTTGCTTTGTCGTATGCTCGAAACGCGGTTCCCCACATGTTTGGCATTGTACCGCCGTGTAAATTACTGCCTTCGCCAATAAAAAGTAATGTTTTCGTTACCAATGCAACTGGTCGGCTGGCGATACCTAAAGATTGTAGATCAAGATTCTCCAGTGAGGGGTGATCGCTTAGTGAATCACCGTTAGCAACTTGCCAAACATGATCGCCGCGATTCATATCGATTGCTGTAATGCGACCCCACGGCGGCTTTGTCAGGGGAATGCCATTGATATAAGGAGCTTCGCGATTCGGACTCCAGTATTCCATCTCGGTATCTTCCTGTTCCGCTCGCCCCAGTCGATACACTCGCGGAATATCATTAGCGAAGCCGAAGTAGAAACCAGTATCAGGATCAAAAGCGCCGGTGTTCCAGTTCGCTGAGCCCCAAGAACCAGGAAGTGTGAGTGTGCCTTGGGTGCTTCCCACTTCATCACTGGCTAAAGTTGGCGGAGTGAATATCGGTCCGATCACAAAATTAGCCACTTCCGCTCGTGCAATTTGGCCGATCTCTGGAAAATCGATAATGTCATCGGGCGTAATTCCCTGAGTTGCAATTGGTGCTGGCTTAGTTGGAAAGGGTTGGGTTGCTGAAAGAACTTCCCCAGGTACATCTGAAACAGGAACTGTCCTTTCTTCAATTGGCCAAACCGGTTCTCCAGTCGCGCGATCGAAGACATAAATAAAACCAGTTTTGTTTGCCTGCATTACGGCGCGAATGGGCCGGCCATCTACAACGATGTTACCCAATACCGGAGGACCTACATTGTCATATTCCCACACATCATGATGCACCATTTGAAAATGCCAAATTCGTTCGCCGCTTTCGACATCGATTGCTACCAGACTATTTGAAAATAAATTATCGCCGCCGCGATGCCCGCCATAGTAAGCAGCCGTTGGAGCGGTAAAAGGCACATAGACAATTCCCAATGTCGGATCTGCGCTTAGGCAGCACCATGCGCCCAAATCACCTGATTCCCTTGCTGAGTCATTTGCCCAGGTGTCGTAACCGAATTCACCTTCCCGAGGAACGGCATGAAAGGTCCAAAGATGTTCTCCGCTTCTGACGTTATAACCGCGCACGTCTTCCGATGCGACACCGCGCCATCTGGTACCACTGTCTCCAGCGCCGTCTATAGTGCCAGCGATTACGATGACATCATTTACAACGATTGGGCCGCCCGAAACGTAACTGAAATTGTTTGAAGATTCTGGAACAAGATTTATGCGACCGTCATCGCCGAACGAAGAAATGGTTTCGCCATTGTCGGGATTTAACGCAAGAAGATTACCTTTGCGAATCACAAATAGAATTTCATCCGATCCATCGGACCAGTATTCAACTCCGCGGGAGCTTTGTCCCTCCACTTCGGCAAGAGTGCTTTCATCTGGTTCCTGTACCCAAAGAGTCTCTCCATTTGCGGGATCAAACGCTTCAACCAAGCCAACACCATTAGAGGAATACAGCACACCATTTATAAAAATCGGCGTAGCACGCAGATTTCCAGAAATCCGCAACCTAGGGTATGCGCTGGTTATAGATTCATCGACGGCGGGTCGTCGCCAAACGATTTCTAAATCAGAAACATTGTCCGAGTTTATTTGCGCCGCCGGTGAATAACGTTGGAAATAGTGACTGGATCCCCAATAAGTCCATTCAGTCTGCCCGAGAGAAGATGAAGATAGTAGAATAATAATAAGTGAACTAAGGAATCGCTTCATGACGCTTTTACCTGATAATTGTCAGAACACTCATCTTTCTTAGATTACGGGCGCGCTACATTATTGTTGTAGTGTATTGGCAGCTGAAGCAAAATGAGTCAGATCTAATTCTGTTCTCACTGATTTGCCCAAATCGTTTTCCATGTCATCTATAGGTATTCCCATGGAATCTGCAATACGGACCATCCGCTGGAAATTTGCGGCTACACCAGCTGCATCTACCAGCACACTTGCACCGGCTTCATCCAAAAGTTTTTGACGTGTTTTTTCAAGCAATGCCTGATTACGAGTAGCTACAGCTTCACCTAGTAACATAAGTTCTTTGCCGTGTTTAATTCCCAATGTTGCGGCTTCTTGATCACCGTTAACGCCTTGAAGATTTATATCAGTTTCTGTTGTCATTGAGCTCGCACGGAGCATCGAGGAATGCGCGTTAGTTCAGTAGAAACATTCATTTATTGCAGAAACTCTTGCAGCAATAAGTTCCATCTGCATGCGATTAATTGAACGATCTTCTTGCCCAATCAAATTTGCCATGCCTTCAACAGAAAGATAAATTGCACCGGATAAAGCCAACCAGTCTCTTAGAGCATCTGGCACCAGTGAGAGCGCACGAATGACATTGGCATTGCGACCATTCGGCCAAAGATTTTCTTCAGCACCGGCCAATCCTTCCCTTGGCAGCATTGGCACAAAGCCAGTTCCCAATTCAGCTTGTGCTGGTCGATAGTGCGATGGTGCACCAGCAACTACTTCTGGCATCTCTTCCAGAGGTAGGCCAAGAGCTCGATGGAATTCATCAATACTAAATACACACACCACAATACCGGCTAATTCCACATAGGCTTCAGTGCTTATGCCTGCATCGGGAAGGCTTTCTACCCAGGATCGAGTGATTCGGGTTTGATCTGTGATGATGCGATGTACTGCATCCACTGCAGCTGGGTCGAGTTGCGAGTCAGATTCATGTTCACCGGCAAAATTATAAGGGGAAAGAGCTTGCTTACGCTCGTGACAAAAACTGCAACTAACCGCAACTCGCGATTCCAGAGCAATGGCCACGCGCTCCGCGCCTGTCCACCAGGATCCAGACTGAGCTAGCCGTTGCCAGAATTCACCAAATTCTTTCTTAATGTCGTCACGAATTGGGTATGGACAATTCGAATATTCAAAGTAAGCCACTAAATGGTCACTCTTATTAGTTTGAACTCTAGTTTGCCCCTTTACTCAAAATAAATCTTCAATTAATTGCAGGAAATTGATTGGGCAAACTACCAGCTAACGTAGAAATGCTATTAGGGGGAGCGGTAGTATAGAATACGGCCCGGTTTTAGTTTATTGAGGAAATTTTTGTGTCTATTCCTGATTGTATGCAAGGACGCTTATCGATTCCCGCAATCGGTGCGCCACTGTTTATTATTTCAAACCCTGATCTGGTGATCGCCCAATGCAAAGCGGGAGTAGTGGGTTCATTCCCTGCACTTAACGCTCGGCCTGTAGAAGTGCTCGAGAAATGGTTGATCCGGATTAACAAAGAATTGGACGCACACAATCAGGATAATCCAGACAATCCTGCGGCGCCTTATGCCGTTAATCAGATCGTGCATGGATCGAATGACCGACTCATGCACGACGTTGAACTTTGCGTTAAATATAAAGTACCAGTTGTTATTACATCATTGGGTGCAAGACCGGAAGTATTCGATGCGATTCACTCATATGGTGGTATTTGTTTGCACGACGTCATCAATAATCGCTTTGCTCACAAAGCAATTGAAAAAGGAGCTGATGGTTTGATTTGTGTTGCGGCTGGAGCCGGAGGTCATGCAGGCACATTATCTCCAATGGCTTTCATTCAAGAAGTAAGAGAATGGTTTGATGGACCAATCCTTTTATCTGGTGCTATATCAACTGGAGACGGAATTCTTGCAGCATTAGCGATGGGCGCTGACCTGGCTTATATCGGTTCGGCTTTTATCGCTACCGAAGAAGCGAATGCGGATCCGAAGTATAAACGGGCACTGGTGGATTACGCTGCTGCAGACATTGTCTACACTAATTTGTTTACTGGGGTGCACGGAAACTATTTGAAACCTTCTATCGAGGCTGCTGGATTAGATCCAGATGATTTACCGGAAAGCGACCCTTCAAAAATGCAGTTCGGTTCCGGTGGCAGCAGTAAGTCTAAAGCATGGAAAGACGTTTGGGGCTGTGGGCAAGGAATTAATGCGATTAAGTCAGTAGTTTCAGCCGCTGATCTAGTAGAGCGACTCGGACACGAATATAAGCAAGCACAGCAAAGAGTGTTAGCTGCCTGAGCTCCATTAATTATTTACTCGTTTATTTGTAAGCGCTACAGTGTCTTTAAGCTATTTCATGAAACTAAGAAGAGATTATCGTCATGACATATAAAAGAAATAAGAAATATCTCATTCCCTTACTGATTAGTTTTTTAGTTGTTCCATTTCAGCTTTATGGACAGGATTTCGACAATATCGAAATCACTACAAACCATGTAAAAGGCAATATTTACTACTTGGAAGGTAGTGGTGGAAACATTGGGGTTATAGTCGGTGATGACGGAGTCTTGATCGTAGACGATCAGTTTGCGCCGCTCACTAATAAGATCGAAGCTGCGATTACAGATCTGACCAAGCTTCCAGTTACTTTTGTAGTTAACTCTCACTTTCATTATGACCACACCGATGGCAATGAAAACTTTGGTAGAGCCGGCGCGTTTATTGTGGCACAGGACAATGCCCGTCGACGCATGGAATCAACTCAGGTGTTAGCCAGCGGTCGCGAACAGGAAGCTTATGAAGACGTTGGGCTTCCAAAAATTACTTTCTTTGATTCCATGCGTTTCTATTTCAATGACGAACCCATTGAGCTAATACATACGGGGCCAGGTCATACAGACGGTGATGCTCAAGTTCATTTCCTTGAATCGAATGTGATTCATACCGGCGATATGTTCGTGCGCTATGTACTGCCTTTTATCGATCAGAATAATGGTGGGTCATTGGATGGCATGATTGAGGCCACTGACAAGCTGGCCAGTATTATTAATGATGAAACAATAATTATTCCTGGCCATGGTGAACTGTCTAACCGTGATGACTTGCTTAATTATCGCAATATGTTAGTTACAATTCGAGGTAATTTGACCCGCGCTAAGGTTCAAGGATTAACGCCAGCAGAAATGCTTGGAACTGAACCTGCCGACGGGTGGGCGCCAGCGGGTGATGGAACCAATCAGTGGTTGTTGAGAGCCTACGATGAATACCGTTAATTGATACGATTGATTAAGAAGTGCGAAAGCAGAGTAATTGGGCTATTACTCTGCTTTTTTATTGGAGAAAATTAATGTCAGACCAAGATGAAATTCAAAATACAATTCAAACTTATTTTAACTGCATGTATGAATCCGATGGTGCGAAGGCGCATGAAGCGTTTCATCCTTTGGCTAAAATTACTGGCTACACTCAGGATGGATTACAACAAATGAGTGTTGATGATTTTGCAAAATTTGTTGATTCAAAATCACCTTCCCATAAAGAGAACGGCGACCCAATTGTCCTAGAAACTCTTTCCTTAGAAATTGCCGGAGATACTGCTGTTGCGCGTGTAAGGGATGCTTATATAGGCCTAGTGTTTTTGGACACTCTTTCTTTTCTTAAAGTAAATGGTAAGTGGGTAATTTACAATAAACTGTTTCATGTTGAATCATAGATAATTAAAAGAAGAACAAAGAGCTATGGAAAAACGTTGGAAAATTGCTGGTATAGATTTTGAACACTTCCACATGGGTGATAATTTGCGCATGGCGCACGAGCATCCTGCGGTGGACATCGTTGGTATTTGCGATGATAGCCGCGAAAGAATGGAATGGGGTATTAAAAATTTTAGTATTCCAGAAGAGAGAATCTATTCAGACTTTAAGGCCTGTATGGAACAGACCAAACCAGACATTGTTATTCTGTGTCCAGCAACTGGACGGCATGCAGAAGCTGTCGAAGAAATTGCTCCTTACGGCACCCATATCATTATGGAGAAGCCATTCGCATCGAGTCTCGCTGAAGCAGATCGCATGATTGCAGCAATGAGTGACAATCAGCACCTGGCGATTAATTGGCCCTTAGCCTGGCATCCGTCTCATATAACTGCGAAGAGACTCATCGACGAAGGAACTGTTGGTGAGGTAATAGAAGTACATTATTACGATGGCAATCGTGGGCCCCTATGGCATGTTGCCGACAAAGAAGAAACTACCGCAGAGCAAGTAGAAGCAGGTAAACCCCATAGTTGGTTCTACAAAGCCGAATTGGGTGGTGGGTCATTGTTGGATTATTTAGGTTATGGCACGACGCTAGGAACATGGTTTCACAATGGTAAGGCGCCAATCGATGTAACCGCAATGATGCATGTTCCAACTGGAATAGAAGTGGATGAACATAGTGTCACTGTCGCGCGCTATGAACATGCTCTCTCTAAGTTCGAAACACGCTGGGGTACTTTTTCAGATCCATGGACTAATCAACCCCAACCCAAATGTGGTTTTGTGGTAGTGGGTACTGAAGGCACCGTAGCTAATTATGATTATCAGCCATCAATCAATGTGCAAACTCGAGACAAACCGGAAGGCTTTGAAGTAATAGTTGATACACTTGAGCCGCCTTTTCAGAATCCTGTTCAATATGTCATCCACTCCATTGAAAACGGCTTGCCTATAGAAGGGCCTTTATCACCGACTATCAGTAGAATAGGTCAACAAATCGTTGATACAGCTTTTCAAAGCGCTAAAGAAGGGCGATGTTTAGCACTGATAGAATAAATAGGCAAAGATATAGAAAGATAGAGATAAAACTAATGAATATAAAATTAAAAGTTTCCTCAATTGTGTTGTTGAGTTGCAGCTTCCATGTATCTGCGCAGGACACTCAGCCAGAAATAGAAATTGCGAATCCAAATGCTATGTTTTTGCAACAACAAAGAGTATTGCCACCTGAAGGAGTAATCGAATATGGTGAAACTCTTTACCAGGTAAATTGTCGACTCTGTCATGGTCCGGACTTGAGAGGTGGAGATCAGGGGGGTTCCAATTTATTGCGCTCAGACGTGGTGCTAATAGATATATCCGGAGAATCTATTGGTGAAGTGATCACGAAAGGCCAGGGCAGTATGCCTACTTTCGATAATTTCAGTAATGAAGATATCGCCGCTATTGCTGGTTACATTCACTCGATCAAATTCGAATCTGAAGGTCAGGGAAGTACACCGCCGGTCGATTACGATCTCGATATTCTTGTAGGAGACGCCGCAGCGGGAGAACAATACTTCAACCGAGAATGTGCCATCTGTCATTCAGTTACTGGGGATTTAAGCGGAATTGCTACAAGAATTCCTAATGATTACATCATGCAGAATACCTGGGTGGCAGGAGGGAGACGCCAGGCTGGACGTGGTGGAGTGCAAACCACCGTTACTGTAATCACTCAAGGTGGTGAAACAGTTGCGGGTCGTTTACTGCGTTACGATGATTTCTTTGTCAGCCTGCGCACTCAAGATGGTACATACCATAGTTTTTCGCGAAGGGGAGATTCTCCTCGCGTAAACTTGGATGATCCCCTCTATCGGCATCGGGAGCTATGGTCGGAATTAAGTGACAGTGATATTCACGATATAACAGCTTATCTGGAGACAATAAAATGAGATATCTGACCCTTCTTATTGCGCAAATTATTGTTCCCATAACTTTGGTTGCCCAAGATGTAGTTGTTAATCCTGCTGACATAGCTAATGCCCTCGATGGAGACTGGGATACTTATTCGGGTGATTATTCAGGACGACGTTATAGCAGCCTTGATCAAGTACACAAAGAAAATGTCTCAGATTTAACCTTGGCCTGGACTACAGAACTTAACTTCAACGTAAGACGGGGCAACATAGATGGGAGTGGGATCGTTACTCAGATGGGTGGTGAAGGTCGTGGAGACATTGATATTAGAAGTGGCTCTATTAAAGGGTCGATACTCGAAGTCAATGGCGTTCTCTATGTCACTGCACCGGATCACGTTTGGGCGATGGATGCGCGAGACGGTAGTGAAATCTGGCATTACCATTGGGAGACCCGAGGCGGAACACACATCGCCAATCGCGGTGTTGCTATTTGGAATGACTCGGTTATCTTCGAGACACCGGACAATTATTTAGTTTCATTAAATTCCCGCACAGGTGAAGAAAACTGGCATAGCGAAATCGCACCGTTTGAACTGCAATACTTTTCAACCATGGCTCCCATCACTATTCGAGATCGGGTCATCGTTGGTACTGGTAATGACTTGGATCAACCTGGATTTCTTCAGGCATTTGATGCAGAAACAGGCGAACTTATCTGGCGTTTTTATACAGTGCCCATGAGGGAAGATGATCCAGGTATTGAAACCTGGCCGAATCTTGATGCTGCTAGCCACGGTGGAGGCAATGCCTGGGTTCCTGGTGTTTATGATCCAGAAACAGATCTTTATATTTTTGGCACCGGCAATCCGACTCCTGGTTATACCGGTGTCGCTAGAAGAGGAGATAATTTATTTACCTGTTCATTGGTTGCAGTCAATGCGACTACGGGTGAACTGGAATGGTATTTCCAAACTTCTCCTCACGACACCCATGATTGGGATTCAGCTCAAACACCAATTCTTATAGATGGTGTTATCGATGGCCAACCACGTAAATTAGTATCTACCGCTGCGCGCAATGGTTTCTTTTTTACTGTCGATAGAGTTACCGGCGAACACATCGTAACGAAAAAATATTCACGCACAGCCAATTGGGAATCTCACGTAAGAGAAACCGGAGAGCCCGAACCAAATCCTGATAAAGAAGCCCTAATTCCCGGAACATTAGTCTCACCAGTAGAAGGTGGTGTCGCGAACTGGCAACCACCAGCATTCAATCCGGAATACGGACTTTTTTACACTCAGGAAAATAACGGTTTCAATATGCTCTATCTTTCCGATCCGGACCCGCGAGGCTCAATGGGGTTGGGCGGTAAGATTCGAGCGGAAGTAGGTTCAATAGCTAGTGCCTTTCAAGCTATAGACTATCGAACCGGTGAAGCAGTCTGGCGCCATGAATGGCCCGGAGGTGGTGGTGTTAACGCTGGTGTGCTAGCAACAGTAACAGGTCTTGTGTTCACCGGCGACGGAAGAAATAACCTGGTCGCATTCGATGGCAGTGATGGCGATTTATTGTGGCACTCCCGTATCGGAAACATTAGCAATGCTCCCCAAACTTATATGGTGGACGGTAGACAATACTTGTTAGTAGCAGTCCGGGAAAGGTTGTTTGCTTATGTTATGTACTAAGAATGGAAGGAAAGAGCGCTAACATTTACATGGAACAAAAGGCGATCTTTCGAATTAGTAATGTGCTGACAATAGTTTTTTTATTGTCCACTTGTGCGACTAGAGTTACACAAAACGAGTTAGAGCCATTTAATCGCCAGGATGACTACAACTATTTCCTACCCTTGCTGCAAGATGCCTCACTGTATTCTGTATCACTAAATAAGTCTGGTTTTGCATGGCCCACGGATGATCAAAAAGGGGACACAGTTCTACTCGAATTCCAGTTAAGGGAATCGCTGGGAGAAGACCCCGCTATTCGAATCAGCTATGAATCAAATTCTTTTACTCAGTATTTCGAAGAAGGCGGCGAGGGAATTCGCTATCTCGATCTATCTCCCTTAATTGAGGCAGATATTACAGTTGGCGAACGAGTAAGATTTAATTCAGAAGGTGCACTGTGGGAAGCTGGCGATGCAACACTAGCCGTCTTCAATAACGATATAGATCTTGATAATAGAACTCTCGTAATAGCACCACACCCTGACGATGCAGAGATTGCGGCATATGGGATATATCAGGCAACCCGAGCTGATGTAGTAACTATTACTGCGGGTGACGCAGGAGGTTCAAACTTCGCTTTAGTTTGGCCAGATTCTGGAGAACAGTATCGAGCCAAAGGAAGGACTAGAACCCTTGATAGTCTAACGGTTCCTTTACTTGCAGGACTGCGAGCAGATCAGATAAGGAATCTCGGCTACTATGATTCAACACTACGCCAGTTATACCATCAGCGCCCCAGTAATGTTCCAGTTCCGCTGGCTAAACTAGAAAACCCTGGTTACTTTCGCGAATTTAATTTCGATGAGGAACTGCGCAATCGGGAGTTCATTTCTAATTGGCCGAGTCTGGTAAATGACCTCTATGCAGAACTGGAAAAGGTTGAACCAGAAATTGTCGTAGCTCCACATCCATTTCTTGATCGTCATGGTGATCATCAGTATGCAGCTATTGCATTATTCGAAGCCTTACATAGATGGGACCGAGAAGTAAAAGTCTTGCTATATACCAATCATGCTGAAGGAAACGAAGCATTTCCCCTTGGTCCTAAAGACGGGATGATGGGACTGCCGGCGTGGAACGAAGACAATCTTAATATTACCGGTGTCTATTCCCATCCGGTAGACATTGAAACGCAACGGCAAAAACTTATCGCCCTAGAATCTATGCACGATTTGCGCCCTTTTGATCCTAGAGATGGTTCTGCTGTCGATCCGGTAAATCCCTTGTTTGACTATTTCAGACGAGGGCCTCGCCCTAACGAAATCTTTATGGTGACAAATCTTTTAGGGGTGCGCGTAATTAGTGGTGAGTTTCTGCGGGTAAATGCACCGTAAAGACTATGGATTGGTATGTGATTTATAAAATAGAACCCTGATACACTTGCGCGAATAAAAAATTCTCAAAAGTAAACTGAGGTCAATGGTGGAGAAGTCAGAATGAATTTCATTAAAAGCCGCCTCGGCATGATGATGTTTCTTCAGTATGCAGTCTGGGGAATCTGGTTGCCGGTTTTGGCTACATACCTGCAATCACCGCTCGTTGAAGGGGGATTAGGATTCACATCTGGGCAGGTTGGATGGATTATCGGTATAGCTGCATCCGCCGGCGCAATCTCGGCTCCCTTTATTGCTGGACAATTTGCAGACCGATATTTCTCTACCGAAAAATTTCTGTCATTGCTTCTAGTTCTTGGTGGCATCGTAAAGATTACTCTTTCTTTCCAGGAAACTTTTAATGCTTGGTTAATGCTGTCCATTCTTTACAGCATCTTATACATGCCAACTCTTTCACTAACCAATTCAATGGCATTTGCTCACTTAAATAAACCAGATAGTGAGTGGCCAAGAATTCGCGTTATGGGAACCTTTGGTTGGATTGCCGCCAGTTGGTTGTTTCCAATGATCTGGTTACAAACAAATTTAGAATTTCAGATTTTGCCACCCTTTTTTGTTGGCACTGAAGTGCCTGATGCTACAGCCCGTCTTGCAGATACTTTGAAAGTTTCTGGAACAATTTCCATTTTGTATGCAGGATTTTGTTTTTTGCTGCCGAATACTCCACCCCAAAAAGAAGGCGTCGAAAAGCTAGCATTCAAAAAAGCGTTCAGCCTTTTTTCCAAAAAGTCATTTGCTGTATTGGTCGCCGCAAGTTTGCCTATTGCAGTCATCCACCAAATTTATTTCATGCAAACAGGGCCATTCTTTGAGAACCAATTGGGCTTATTGGTCACTTATATCGCGCCGGCGATGACGGTGGGACAATTTGCTGAAATTGGGGTAATGGCATTTCTTGGTATTTTTTTGACGAAGCTTGGTTTCCGCTGGACTATTACCATCGGAGCACTGGCTTATTTTGCGCGATATGCGATATGGGGATTTATTAGCATGCAAGAAGCTGTCGGTCCATCGGTAGACGCAGCTGGTCAATTTGTCTGGACTGGTTCTCTAATGATTGGCATTTTCAGCCAAATATTTCATGGGATCTGTTACGCTTGCTTTTTCGCTTCTGCGTATATTTATGTTGATAGAATTGCCGATGAGGATATACGTAATTCGGCACAGACAGTTTTCGGCATCATAATCTTGGGCCTCGGCCCCATGTTCGCAGGCCCTTTCATGGGATTGCTTGGCAGTGTGTTTGGTGAGGAAGGTGTCGTAACTGATTTCGCAGGTATGTGGTTCACGTTATCAGTAATAGCACTATTTACCGCTGCATTGTTCGCTTTCGCCTTTGAAGATCAAACAGACGTAGATTTAATCGAGGATCCTGCCTAGGGCAAATCAGATAATGGCTTTTGATATCCCTCTAACTGAAAAGGAATTGGAAGAGCTCACGAATAGGAGTGATATTCTGGGTGGGTGGACATTATTCTGCCAGTTAGCAATAACCGCTGCCTGCTTCGTAATAGCCGCGGTTTGGCCTAATCCGCTTACGTTTATAGTTGGAACAATTTTG
>ENA-UPTF01000316-UPTF01000316.1-marine-metagenome-genome-assembly--contig:-NODE-316-length-35079-cov-4.000800_pt1 | contig 35079 bp, 28 predicted proteins | sample MGYA00238166_ERZ767019 | MGnify/ENA primary metagenome ERZ767019 (study PRJEB28930, sample SAMN06266391) | marine metagenome | isolation source: Sea water from 250 m depth | place: Atlantic Ocean | study... | reverse complement strand
AACTGGAAATGACCTAAATAACCGGTGTCTGGGACGTGGGGACCTCGACAAAGATCCACAAACACATCGGTGTTGCGGTAAGTGGTGATTACCCCGTCTTCGGGGCCGGACGTAGGGTCATCTGCTTCGCCGTCGAGGATTTCCAGCTTGTAGGGATGATCTGCGAACAACGAGTCCGCTTCTTCGCGTTGAATTTCTCTTCTGACAAACGGTTGTTTGTTACCGACGATTTCTTTCATTTTGGTGGAAATGCGTTCCAAGTCGTCGTCGCTAAAGGTTTGGTCATCGGGAAGATCGAAGTCGTAGTAGAAGCCGTCCTCTATCGGAGGTCCGATGCTAAAGGTCGCCCCTGGGTAGAGCTCCAATACGGCTTGGGCGAGCACATGAGCTGTTGAGTGCCGCAGGATTTCCAAACCCTCCTCCGATGTTGGAAAAACCAACGACACGTTGGAGCCATCAGGTAAGGGCCGATTGAGATCCAGTTGATCACCATCGACGATTGCGACTAAAGCTTCCCTAGCGGCACGTGCGCCAAGTTCGGCCGCTAGATCGGCGCCGGTGGCGTTCGGGCCAAGAATTCTTTCACTGCCATCGGGAAGAACGACTGTTACCTCGGAACTCATAACTACAGATCGTACGGGGTTCGAAGCGACACTCTTGGGGACTTAGCCGATGCTGCTGCTGTTGCCACCGAGTCCGAAGACAATGTTCAGAGTCACAATCAATATTCCGAGCCCGATGAACACCCATATTTGGTCGATGCGTTCGAAGGATCGAAACTTTTCGAACGGTTTCCATTGCGCGTTGGGGTCCTTAAGAACCTTCTCGTTTACTTTGCGCGTATCACCGTCGGACATTGCTACTCCGTGGGGGGGGCAGCACACAGCATGGCATCCAATCTGCCACGTGACCAATATGGGCGACTGTTTTCGACCCTCAATAATGCCGATCGTGCATCTACACAGCAGAGTTCGCTTTGATCGAATTGACGGTTGGTCACGAGGACAGAACAGCGTCAGGTCCCAAGAGGACCCTCAACTCGCCTGCTAGGCCATTGCCTGCTTCGACCCTAAAGCTGTCAGGAAGTCGTACCACCTGCTTGTCCAAGTTCAAAAACACAGCAGTGTCGCCGGGGTGGTTGGACAACAGCGTCTTGAGTTCCGAAATCAAATGATCGTTTACACGGTGAGCGGGGACGGTGAGGCGTAACTCTCGGCGGTCGCCTGTTCCTTCGAAGCGGGTCAACTTGTTGGCAATGAACTTCGGTTCATCATCACGACCATCGAGTCTCCCGCTGACGAGGACCACTGCGTCGTCATCGAGTTGGTGACCGTATTCAGACATTGTGCGAGGGAAGACCGTGACCTCCATTGAGGACTGCAGATCTTCAAGGTCGAAGACTGCCATCGCGTCTCCATTGCGGGTGAATTTGCGCTGTAGATTTGAGATCACTCCGCCGATGGTGATGAATGGGTCTTGTCCGTCTTGTGCGGGCTGTTGAGATGTGGCGTTGCTAATCGTGCAGTCTGTTGCGCGACGCAGTGACGCCTCAACCCCGTGAAGGGGATGGGAGGACACATATAGCCCAAGCATTTCCTTTTCCCACGCGAGCATCGTCTTATCGTCGACTTCGTCGACAGGGACCTGCACGCGTTCATCGAAACCGCCAGAGGCGTCGTCTAACTCGCCGAAAAGCGTTTGAATGCCCATATCGGCTTCGCGTCGGCGACCCACCACTTGATCGATGACCTGTTCAGCCACCAGTAATAGACCTTGGCGAGAGTGACCGCATGATTCAAAAGCGCCAGCTTTGATTAAGGCTTCAATCGATCGTTTGTTCAGGACTGATGTTGGAACTCGCTCACAGAAATCGTAAAAATCTTCGTAGATGCCATTTGAGTTGCGCTCCTCCACGATTGGGCTGACAACTCCCTCGCCAACGTTTCGCACTGCGGAAAGTCCGAAGGGGACGCGCCCGTCTTTTGATGAGAAGTCAACTTCGCTGCGATTGACATCGGGAACCTCAACCACAATTCCGGCCTGACGGCAGTCGTTGAGGTACATCCCTGCCTTGTCGAGGTTGTGTTTCACGCCAGTGAGGACCGCAGCCATGAATTCGACTCGATGGTTCGCCTTGAGGTACGCCGTTTGATAGGAAATCAGCCCGTACCCGAAAGCGTGGCTTTTGTTGAATGCGTAATCGGCAAAGGGTTCGATGATGTCGAAAAGTCGGGTACCGAGGTCAGCGTCGTAGCCCGAGGCGACGGTGCCTTCGACGAATTTGGCTCGGTGTTCGGCGATGAGTTCTCGGTCTTTCTTACCGCAGGCTTTACGAAGATCGTCGGCTTCGGCCAACGTGTAGCCAGCCACCCGTTGTGCGACGCGCATCACCGACTCTTGGTAAATCATGAGACCGTAGGTGTCGCCGAGAATTTCGCCCAAATCTGAATGTGGTAGGTCAAGTGGTTTACGGCCGTTTTTGCGGTCCGCGTAGTCGTTATGCATGTTGGCCGCCATCGGACCCGGTCGGTACAGCGCGACAAGGGCTGCGACATCGTCAAATTCTGTTGGGGCGAGGCTTCGCATCAAACTTCGCATTGGGGCGGATTCCAACTGGAACACCCCCAGCGAATCGCCCGATTGGAGCAACTGGAATGTTTTCTCGTTGTCGAGGGGTATCTGGTCGATGTCGATTTTTTTTCCGGTCGTTTCTTCAATCAGACGTAATGCGTCATCGATGACCGACAGGGTGCGTAACCCCAGAAAATCCATCTTTAGTAGACCCAGTTCCTCGACCCCGTTCATTTCGAACTGAGTTACAACCGGCGCGTCGTCGGGATCGATCCCGGATTCCGGTTTGCGTTGTATTGGTAAGTACTCGGTAAGGGGATCGCGGGTAATGACAACTGCCGCGGCATGAATTGAGTCTTGACGTCGCAAACCTTCGAGGCCTTTGGCTACGTCGACGACGTGCTTGACTTCGGGATCAGCGGCATACATTTGTCGAAGTTCAGCTGCTGCCCGGTAGCCGTCAACATATTTTTCTTCCTGGTCGAAGCAAGCGTAAAGCGGTGTATCGCGCCCCATCACAAGGGGGGGCATGGCTTTTGCGACTTTGTCGCCGACCGCGTAGGGGTAACCGAGTACTCGGGCTGCGTCTCGGACTGCTGCTCGTGCTTTGATGGTCGAAAAGGTGATGATTTGTGCGACATGTTCGCGGCCGTAGGTTTCAGCGGTGTAGCGGATCATTTCATCGCGGTATCGATCATCGAAGTCCATGTCGATGTCCGGCATCGATTTGCGTCCTGGGTTCAAGAATCTCTCGAACAGGAGGTCGTATTTGATTGGGTCGAGGTCGGTGATTTGGAGGCAATATGCAACCGCGCAGCCTGCCGCGGATCCTCGACCGGGTCCGACTCGGATTCCGTTGTCGCGGGCGTGACGGATCAAGTCCCAAGTAATCAGAAAGTATGAGGAGAATTCCATGTCTGAGATAACCCGAAGTTCGTACCCAAGTCGTTCAAGGATTTCGTCGGAGAGTTGATTTCCCCAACGTTCCTTGGCGCCCTCGATGGCGAGGTGTTGCAAGTACTCGTCGCCGCTGCCGAACTCTGGAGGTAGTGGGAAGTGCGGCAATGAAACGTTTCCGAATTCGATGTTCACATCGGCTCGTTCGGCGATCCAAAGCGTGTTGTCGCAGCTTTCGGGGAGTTCGGCGAAGAGGTCGCGCATTTCGTGAGCGGATTTGAGGTAATGCTGGTCGCCGTGAAACTTGAAGCGGTCTGAGTCGCTCATTTGTGACCCGGTTTGCACGCACAGCAAAGCGTCGTGAGCTACTGCATCGTGTTGATTGGTGTAATGCAGGTCGTTGGTGGCGAGAAGGGGGGCCTTGAGCGCCCGTGCGATTTCCAACAGTTGGGGGTTGCACTGTCGTTGCTCAGGTATTTCGTGGTCTTGTAGTTCCACGAACAAGTTGTCGCGACCGAAAATATCTTGTAATCGAGAAGCCCGATCTAACGCTTGTTGGTAGTTACCTTGAAGCAACGCTTGCTGCACCACGCTCCCCAAGCAACCTGTAGTGGCGATCAATCCCTCACTGTGTTCCGCGAATAACTCCCAGTCCATTCGAGGTTTGTAGTAGTAGCCCTCGAGAAAGGCTCGGCTGGAGAGTTTGAGCAAATTGCGGTAGCCGGTGTTGTTTTCGGCGAGCAGGGTGAGGTGATAGTAGAGCTTGGCGCCGTCATTGGTGTCCCCTCCAGAATCATCCATTCGGCGGCCTCGACGCGCGGGGCGCTCTTCTCGGCTTTCGAGGGCCATGTATGCCTCGGTGCCGATCACTGGTTTGATGTTGTGGTCGTTGCAGGCTTTGTAAAAATCCAGGACCCCGTACATGTTTCCGTGGTCCGTGATGCCTAACGCTGGTTGTCCGTCGCCTGCCGCTGCCGCGACCGCGTCGGTCACGCGCGCGGCCCCATCTAACATGGAGAACTCTGTGTGGGTGTGGAGATGGACGAACGAGCGTTTCACGTGGAGCGGGTCAAATCGATTCGCGAGTGGTTCTAGTAGTACCTCGTGGCACCATGGAAGGAATCTAGTCCCGACGGAGACCGAACGAATCACATGAGTGTCACTAATCCTTCTGAGCGTCTAAGCGATGTCCTTGGCGAAGATGATCCCAGTCGGGGTTTGTGGGAGCTGGTTGACTCCGGATGGGCAGACGAATTCGTTCCGGAGTTGCCGGCTCTTCGTCTGGAACAGGACCCGATCCATCGGCACAAGGATGTGTTGAGCCACACCATCGCGGTGACAAGTCAAAGTCCCGTGCGTCTTCGCGTTCGCCTCGCAGCACTTTTTCACGACGTGGGGAAACCTCGCACTCGATCCTTTGACCATGGCGGTGTGACGTTCCGTCATCATGAAGCTGTCGGGGCGCGGATGACTCGCAAACGCATGCCAAAGTTAGGGTACGAGGACCAACTCACCAGCGACGTTGCTCGGCTGGTGTTTCTGTCGGGCCGTTTCAAGGGTTACACCGACGGTTGGAGTGACAGCGCTGTGCGACGATACGCGCGAGATGGCGGAGCACTCCTGGGGGATCTCAACGACTTAGTTCGTAGTGACTGCACCTCGCGTAACCCGCGACGGGTGGTTGCGTTACGCGCAGCGCTTGATGACCTTGAACGGCGAATATCGGAGCTGGCGCGCGAAGAGGCAGTGAAGGCCGAACGACCTGAAATTGATGGTGACCGAGTCATCGCTCACCTAGGTATTGAGCCAGGACCTGTCGTGGGTCAAGCACTTCAGTTTTTGCTTGAGCTGAAACGCAGTGAAGGAACCTTGGGTGAAACTGAAGTTCTCTCCCGGTTGGACGTGTGGTGGGCCGACCGTTTGGAGTGATAGCTCGGTGGCAACAGGTCAGGTTTGACCGGCAAGTTTGCGGTTTTTGACTTTGGCTTTGACGTAGTCGCGGTTCATAAACGCGATGAAGTCGAGACTGATTTCTTTGGGACACGCTTCATGACATTCGCCGTGGTTCGTGCACGATCCAAAGAAGCTTTCCATCGCTTCGACCATGGATTCAGTACGTTCGAAACGTTGGGGTTGTCCTTGAGGAATCAGATTGAGATGGGCGAGCTTCGCAGATGTGAAGAGTTGTGCTGCTGAGTTGGGACACGCTGCCACGCATGCTCCGCAGCCGATGCAGGCTGCGGCATCGAAGGAAGTGTCAGAGGCTTCTTTCGGTACGGGGGTGAGATTCGCATCCGAGGCAGCTCCGGTGTTCACCGAGATATAGCCGCCTGCCTCGATAATCCGATCGAATGCGCTGCGGTCGACGACCAGGTCACGGACGACTGGAAAAGCTCGTGCGCGGAATGGTTCAACAACGATTGTGTCTCCGTCATTGAACTTCCGCATATGCAGTTGACAGGTGGTGGTTGCTTTTTCCTGACCGTGGGCCTGTCCGTTAATCATGAGGCTGCACGTTCCGCAGATACCTTCTCGACAATCATGGTCGAACTCGATCGGAATGTCGCCTTGGTGGATCAGGTCCTCATTCACGGTGTCGAGCATTTCGAGAAATGACATATCTTCACTGATGCCGCTGGCGGTATAGGTCTCGAAATGGCCTTCGTCGTGAGGACCGTCTTGTCGCCAAATTCGGAGTGTCAGGTCTAGCTCGCTGCTCACTTGTAGCTCCTCTGGCTTAGGGCAACATTTTCGAACGTCAGCTCCTCTTGATGGCGAGTCTGGACTGCGCCGGGTTCATTCCACTCCCACGCGGCAACGTGAGCGAAATTTTCGTCGTCGCGTTTAGCTTCACCTTCTTCAGTTTGATGCTCAGCTCTGAAATGTCCGCCGCAGCTTTCTTCCCTATCAAGAGCGTCGCGCGCCATTAGCTTTGCTAACTCGAAGAAGTCAGCCACGCGACCAGCTTTTTCTAGCCCTGAGTTCAGCGTTGCGGCTGAACCGGGAATGCGAAGATCGGCCCAAAATTCCTGTTCGAGAGCGGGAATCTCGGTAAGAGCTTTTTCGAGGCCCTCCCTGGTTCGCTCCATCCCGATGTAGTCCCAGACGAGTTTGCCCAGTTCCCGATGGAACCAGTCCACCGACCGAGTGCCGCTTATTGACATGAAGCGATCGATTTGACTTTTCGCCACGGTTTCCGCTTCGGCGAACACCGGATCGTCAGTTGACACGGGCGTTTCACTCAGCCGGCCGGCGAGATCATCTCCAATGGTGTACGGCAAAACGAAATAACCGTCGGCTAGGCCTTGCATGAGTGCGGAGGCTCCTAAGCGGTTCGCTCCGTGATCAGAGAAGTTGGCCTCGCCAATCGCGTAACACCCTGGGATGGTAGTCATCAGGTTGTAGTCGACCCAGACACCGCCCATTGTGTAATGGGTTGCAGGGTAAATCCGCATAGGGACCTTGTAGGGGTTCTCTCCGGTAATGCGGTCGTACATATCGAACAAGTTGCCGTACTTGGAGCGAACGACATCTTCGCCGTCGCGTTCGATCACCGCTCCGAAATCGAGGTACACGCCGTTCTTAAGAGGGCCGACACCTTTACCTTGGTCAACGACCGTTTTTGCATTTCTAGACGCCACATCTCGTGGGACTAGATTGCCGAAGGCGGGGTACTTACGCTCAAGGTAGTAGTCCCTGTCACCGTCAGGTATCTCATCTGGTGGGCGCGTGTCGTCGAACGCATCCGGCACCCAGATTCTCCCGTCGTTACGCAATGATTCGGACATCAACGTCAGTTTGGACTGGAATTCGTCGCTGGCAGGAATACAAGTTGGATGGATTTGGGTGTAACACGCGTTGGCAAAGAACGCGCCTCTGCGGTGAGCGCGCCACGCGGCCGTAACGTTGGAAGCCATGGCATTTGTCGACAAGTAGTAGACGTTGCCGTAGCCGCCAGTCGCTAACACAACAGCATGAGCGGAGTGACTGCGGATGTCACCGCTTGTCAAGTCTCTGGTAACGATCCCGCATGCTCTGCCATCTTTGAGCACCAGATCAAGCAACTCGGTTCTGGTGTGGAGTTCCACGCTCCCCGCCGCGACTTGTTTAGCTAACGCCTGGTACGCCCCCAACAGCAACTGTTGGCCTGTTTGGCCACGGGCATAGAATGTTCTGCTGACCTGCGCCCCTCCAAACGATCTGTTGTCAAGCAGACCGCCGTATTCGCGGGCGAACGGCACACCCTGAGCTGCTGCTTGATCGATGATGTTGACGGAAACCTCTGCGAGTCGATGAACGTTTGCTTCTCGACTTCGATAGTCGCCCCCCTTGACGGTGTCATAAAACAATCGGTGTACTGAGTCACCGTCGTTGGTGTAGTTCTTGGCGGCGTTGATCCCGCCTTGGGCCGCTATCGAATGCGCGCGTCGAGGAGAATCATGGAAAGTAAAGACCTTTACTCGGTATCCCAACTCGCTTAACGAAGCAGCAGCAGCAGCCCCTGCTAACCCCGTCCCAACGACGATGATCTCAAAGCGGCGTTTGTTATTGGGGTTGACCAACTTCATGGAGAACTTGTGGTTCTCCCATTTCTCTGCGACCGGCCCCTCGGGTGTTCTCGAATCGAGAAGTGTCATCAGTGTTTCTCCGCTTCGTCCTCTAGGCAGCCCACGTCGCCAACTGGGCATATCCGATTGTCGTCATCAACCAACCCGGCGGTGACGAGCACCGGGAAGCTGAGGTTACCGACCAGAATTATCCCGGCAACGAGTTTCGCGAACATGCGGCGCAACTCGTTGTACTTCGGGTTGTTGATACCCAAACTTTGGCAAAGGCTCCACGTTCCGTGAAAAATGTGGATGGCTAGAGCCACATTCGCGACGACATAAATGATTGCCACTGGCAGGCTGGACAGGCTCGCGACCACATTGTGGTACGGGTCTCCGAGTACGTAGTTGTCGCCTAGCCAAAATCCCCACGTCAGGTCTGCCAGATGAAAGAGTAAATAGAGCAGGATGATGGGTCCCGTCCATCGCATCGTGCGGCTGGCATAGTTCGCGGCAACGTAGTCGCGTTTACTTCCGTACTTCTTTTCGCCTCCGACAAAATCTGCTTTGTCGCTTGCCTTTCGGCTCCGTTCTTTCAAGGTGTAAGCGGAATGAATGTGCAAGACGAACATGCCGGCTAAACCCAGACGAAGAACCCACAATAAAAAGGTACGGGGGAATAAGCCCCCGCCCAGATTTCGGAGCGCTTCGGCGTACTCGTGTAGCTGAACGGGTCCTTCATAAATATGTAGGTTGCCGATCATGTGCACGATGACGAAACCGAGCAAACCAATGCCGGTCAAGGCCATAACCCATTTGCGCCCGATCGACGACTGATAAATGTTCAGTGGGAACGGCAACTGCCATTTTCGCTGAAAGATCGGAGTCGAACCCGGGGGGCTCGTGGCCGTGGCCGACATGGCCAACCTCCTGTCGAAGAAACGTGCTCCCGAAACCGTATCTCCGACGAAGCCGGAATGCAGAACTCGTCAGCAAACCTTTAATTCGTAAGAATTGATGGCGTGAACCCCGGCCCCTCTCAATTCGAGCGAAAGACTTGCCGTTCCTATTTGATCCGCTACCAATTTCGGTTCGGCGACTTTAGTCACGCTGTCGGGTTCGAAGTGCCCTCTATAGGTCCAACGTTGAGGCTCAGAGGCAGGAGCACGCCACTCGATCGACAGTGTCGCTGGACCAATATGACTCCTCAAATCTGACACCACATGCACCGCGCATTTCCGTTGTCCCCTGAGCATTGTCTGGCTATGTAAATCAGCGACGGCGATGACTGGCCGATTTGCAGCGGTCATCGCGTCCCAGGCCTTTTTAGGTCTCCGAACGTGATCGAGAAGTGAACAACTGACATATGGCATGGCGTCGGCAAACAGAAATTGGCAGAAGCCGCCCGAAGGCCGATATTTCAACGTTCGCAGAATCTCGATCGTGTGGCGAACTATTTCCGCTTGGCGTTCTTGGGTTTGCAGCACCCATTCGGACCAGCTCTCACAGTTAGATAGGGGTGAGAGACGTTCAAGTAAATCTAGTTGCGCTCCAAAGTTGTCTGAGAGCGTTTTTCGCGCGAACTGAGGGAATTTGTCGGCTTCGCACGCGGCGGCTACTTCAGCGTCGACAGGTAGCGCCTGCGCCCCAAACTCGGAAACAAATCTCAACATGCGCGGCATTCGAGCAGCGAGTAGCTGAAGATCTGACACGTCACCGTGCCGCCATCCGAACCAAAGGTGTGAATCTGTTCCGTCCAGCTGCGGTAGGTGAGGAGGCACGCCAGAATGCGCGATCACCGGTCGAGTTGGGTCAGCTTTTTCAAAAGAACGCTTCACTGAGCGATCCAACAGGCTTCGATTCCAAGACGGAACCTGTTGAACATAGGAACCGAGCGGCCGATATGTGCCGTTGGTGCCAGCATCCACCCTGACCCCAGATCTGTCCTCGTCGCCGAAAGGTTCGTTATGTGCGCTCCACAGAACCAACGAAGGATGGTGCCCAAGTTGATGTACTGCAGATGTCGCCTGCCGAACGGCCTGCGCTCTGATTGTGCGGGCGTATTCCCACTGCAGCGGAAAATCTTGAAAAAGCAGGACCCCGACTTTGTCGGCCTCTTCATACAAATAAGGATGAGCGATGTGACCGTGCATACGAACAAGGTCAAGCCCAGCATCCTTGACGAGGGCGAGATCGCGGCGATAGTCAGTCCGAGAAACTGATGAGAGGTCGTTGGAGCAGGGCCCAAAATTGGTTCCTTTAAGGAATATTCGCTCGCCGTTCACCGAGGCCACCCAATTACGAAGCTCAAAGGTTCGCATCCCGGTTCGACGAATCTGAACGTCGCTTCGAACGCCTTCGAACTTCACTTCTACCTGCACGTCGTAGAGAGGTTGTTCACCTAAAGCCCAAGGCCACCACAATTGGGGGTTTTCAACGGCGACATGCCATTCGACTTCGTTTTGCCCGCGGGCAAGAACAATGTGTTGTTCATGCTCGACGACGTCAGAACCGCTGATCAATGTGCGAACCTCAGCCGTAGTTGTCACGGCGCTATCCAGGGTCGCTCCTAGGCGAATAATCGCTCTGTCGGTGTCGGCTTCGAGAACGAGCACTCGAAAATCGTCAACCCGGATCGGACCTGTCTCTTTCACATGGACGTCTCGCCAGAGCCCACCCGGGTTGAGGCTGTGATCCAAACTGTCCGAGTGCTGCAAGACCCCTGTGATGTTTCTTTTGTTGGTGCGATCAACCTGGGCCGCGCAGTTGGCTTCAATCGCCAGGAGGTGCTCTCCGCCCGATCGCGTCAGCTCAGTAATTTCGAAACAATGCTCAACGAAGTAACCCTCGGTATCTCCCAAATACGCGCCGTCGAACCAAACGTCGCCTTGATAGCACAGGCCATCAATAGCGAGCCAACGTCTCCCGTGTTTGTCCAAACGGTCAAGTTCAAACCTATGCCGATACAAGATGGCGTCGGCGTCGCAAAGCTCTTCAATATTTCGCCACAAGCCCGGAACGTCTATGTCCAGCCAGCCACGATCATCGAGATCGACGTCGCCCACATGACGCCGATCGCTTCCTTCAGCCGCTCGGGCCTTCCAACGGCCCGACAGGGATACTGCCCGGTCTGTGTCTCTTAGTCCGCTCACGATCATGCCGACCGTAGCGGCATCAGCGACCCTAACGGGTCCGTCGGCGGTTAGGGTGCGGCCATGACACAGCCCACCAACGTTGGAGAACTCAAGAAATCGGGATGGGTGTCCCGCCCGGTCAAGGAAGAAATGCGCCAAAACGCTGTGGCGTTAATCACCGCGGGTGAGGCTCTTTTCGACGGAGTGATCGGTTTCGAAAACACCGTGCTGCCCCAACTTGAGAACGCGGTGCTAGCGGGGCACGACGTGATCTTCCTTGGGGAGCGTGGGCAAGCTAAAACACGCATGATTCGCTCACTTATCAACTTGCTCGACGAATGGATGCCCTATGTCGAAGGCTCTGAAATATTTGACGACCCCTACGATCCAGTTTCAAAATACGCGAAGGACCTCCTAAACAAGCGGGGTGACAAAACCCGTCTTGCTTGGGCTCATCGAAGCGTCCGATACGGAGAAAAACTTGCAACCCCCGATACTTCAATCGCGGATCTGATTGGGGAAGTTGACCCCATCAAGGTTGCCGAAGGTCGGTACCTCTCCGATGAACTCACTCTTCACTACGGAATGGTGCCCCGAACTAATCGCGGGATTTTTGCGATCAACGAACTACCGGATCTAGCCGAACGTATCCAGGTTGGACTGCTCAACGTTCTTGAAGAACGCGACGTGCAGATCCGGGGATACAAAGTGCAGTTACCCCTCGATGTTCTACTTGTCGCATCAGCAAACCCCGAGGACTACACCAACAGGGGGCGCCTGATCACCCCACTGAAGGACCGGTTCGGCGCGCAAATCCGCACCCACTATCCGCTCGAAATTGACACTGAAATTGAAATCGCCGAACAAGAGGCGGAGCCCCTCGACGCGCAAGGACTCTCGATCGAAGTCCCAGAGTTTATGGCCGAAGTCATTGCGACTTTCAGCCATATCTGTCGGTCGAGTCCGCAAGTTAACCAACGCTCTGGGGTGTCGGTCCGCATGACCGTCACCAACTACGAAACCCTTGTGGCAAACGCAACGCGGCGAGCGCTGCAAGCTGGCGAAGACTATGTCGTACCCCGTGTCAGTGACCTCGATGCCTTAATGGCATCGTCGAGTGGAAAAATCGAAATCGAATCCATTGAAGAGGGTCGCGACGGACAAATCGTCAACCAAATGTTGCAAGCAGCAGTTCTTGAGGTATTCAAGGGTCGATTCTCACCCGAAGATCTCGTAGCGGTTGTCGACAGCTTCGACGAGGGGGTGGTGGCTCATACTGGCGACGATATTGGGTCGAGCGAATACGCCGATTTGCTGGCTGGGAATCCAGCTCTCGCTAAAGCCGTATCAGAATTGACTGATTCCATTCAGCCCGCCGATCTAGCGAGCGCAGCGGAACTCATTCTGGAAGGTCTTCATTTGTCCAAACGATTGAACAAGGAAGCCTTGGGAGTGCGGGCCACTTATCGGGGCCGAGGCTAAATCCCCACTGGGCGCGAGGATATGGATCGATGGTGATCAAAAGACGACGCAAAAAGCGAGAAGGCGCACGATTCCGCTACTCGGCGTGGGACGGCACCCAAGTGGGCTTCGAATACGACGCCCAGGACCTGTTCAAAGAACTCACCGACGACTTGGTTTACCACGGAGACCTCAATGCAGCGATGCGTCGCCTGATGCAACGTGGTTTCGACGACCGAGATGGCAACCGGCTCCAAGGTCTGCGCGACATGCTTGAACAGCTACGGGAACGTAGACAAGAAATGCTCGACCAGTTCGACCTCGGAGGCATTTACGACGAAATCAACGAAAGTCTCGACGACGTCGTGGCTGAAGAGCGCGACGCCATCGACGATCACACAGGCGACGCAGCGGACTCGGGAGACCAACGGGCTGCTGATATCGCTGAAGCGTCCGCGTTAGACAAAAATCTTCAACTCGACATGTTGCCGCCAGACCTCGCCGGTAAAGTTCGCGGCCTTCAGAACTACGAGTTCGTATCAGCAGAAGCACGAGAACAGTTCGAAGAGCTTATTGAGCGCCTCAAAAAGGAGGTAGCTCAAAGCCAATTTGACCAGATGGCCGGCGCGATGGGAGAAATGCAGCCCGAAGACTTATCGCGTATGAAAGACATGATGGCTGAGCTCAATCAAATGATTGAGCAACGAAACCAAGATGAAGACATTGACTTCGACGGTTTCATGGACCGATACGGTGACTTTTTCCCGGAGAATCCTCAAACACTTGATGAACTCTTGGAGATCATGGCCGAACGCATGGCGGCTATGCAGGCCATGATGAATTCGCTGACGCCCGAACAGCGACAGCAACTTCAGGAACTTGCCGCGGACCTCATGGATGACATGGATCTGCAGTGGCAGACCCAACAACTTGCCCAACACCTCCAAGAAGCGTTTCCCGAAATGAACTGGGATGGGGGCTATCAATTCGGGGGCGACGAACAGCTGAACATGCCCCAAGCCACTGACCTGATGCAGCAACTAGGAGACCTCGACTCGCTGCAACAGCTTCTGCAAGATGCGTCGAACCCGGGAGCGCTTGCTGAAGTAGACCCAGAAAGAGTGGAAGAACTACTCGGGCGCGAATCGGCCGAAGCTTTGCAACGTCTCAGCGAAATGGCTCGAATGCTTGAGGAAAATGGTCTCGCCGAGAACAAAGAAGGTCGGCTAGAGCTCACCCCACGCGCACTCAGAGCTATCGGACAAAACGCGCTTGGCGACTTGTTCGACAAACTCATGGACGACAAAGTCGGTTCACACCAAATCAACCGGACCGGAATTGGCCACGAAAGAGCGTACGAAACCAAGCTCTACGAGTTTGGCGACAACTTCAACCTCAACATCCACCAGACCGTTCGCAACGCCATTAGTCGACAGGGACCCGGCTCACCTGTGCGACTCGCCGCAGACGACTTTGAAATCGAACGGACAGAGATGACGACCCGAGCGTCAACCGTGCTGATGCTGGACCTATCGCTGTCGATGCCCATGCGCGACAATTTCCTTCCAGCCAAAAAAGTCACCATGGCTCTTCATTCCTTGATCAGCTCGCAATATCCCCGCGACTACCTCGGTTTGGTCGGTTTCGCCGAATCCGCTTTTGAGTTCAAACCCCAGCAGCTTCCCGAAGTTTCCTGGGATTACGCATATGGCACCAATATGCAGCACGGCTTCATGATCGCTCGACGCCTATTGGGACGACAAAGCGGCACCAAACAAATCATCATGATTACTGACGGAGAACCAACCGCGCACATCGGCCCAAGCGGGCAGCCCTATTTCAACTATCCGCCGATCCCAGAATGCATAGAAGCAACGCTGAAAGAAGTTGCGCGAGCAACCAAGGAAGACATCCGTATCAATATCTTCATGCTCGACCCCAATACCTACCTCAGACAATTCGTCGAAAAAATGACCCAAATGAACGGAGGGAGGGCATTCTTCACCAACCCCGACAATTTGGGCGATTACGTTCTCGTCGACTTCTTGGAACACAGGCGACGGTTAACCGCGACGGGACGCTTTTGATGACATCAAATATCCGCGCACTACGCAAGCTCTTCGCGGTCTCTGTCGGCCTACTAGATTCGCCTCAATGACTCCCGCACAACTTGCCCCTGACCGGATTCGCAAAGGCGAGCGGACACGCACCCGAATACTTGATGCTGCGGCCCAAGTGCTTGCTCGTAAAGGGTATGCAGCGACAACCCTTACCGAAATCGCGGCCACAGCCAAGATGCAGGCCGGGAGCCTCTACTACCACTTCGATTCGAAAGACGCCATCGTCGAGGAAGTCCTCCGCGTGGGTATCGACCACGCGCGAGACGCAATACGGGCTGCCCTAAAAGCCGCTGGGGAAAACGCGTCTGGTCACGACCGACTCATGGCTGCGATCATCGCTTATGTGACGGTCATCACCATTGACTCCGATTTCAGTCAAGCGAACATTCGATGCTACGCAGAAGCTCCCGAAGCCACAAGAGCAAACCTCGCGGTCCCGTTAAGGGATTTTGCCAACGGATTGATCAGGCTTATCGAGTCGGGACAACGAGATAAATCCGTCCGAAACGACGTAGAAGCGCGAGTGATCGCGCGTATGACGATCGCAGCAATGAATTCTGTTATCGGCTGGTGGCGACCAAATGGCGAAGTCACCATTGAGGGTGTAGCGCAAATGTTCGCGAGCACCATGGCCGACGGACTTGCCAACGACACATAGGCAATCTGGTCGAAGGATTCCGCATGAAGTTCAACCTCTTTATGTACTGCACCACCGGGCGACGCGACGAACTCGAAGCGGGCCTCGCGGGACTAAATAACGACTACTACCAACGTATGCTCGCCGAAATCGCTGACATCGCTCAATTCGCTGATGAGAATGGCTGGCACGGCCTAGGTCACCCTGAACACCACCTGCAAATCGAAGGCTTTGAAGCCTCCAACGATTTAGGGCTGATGGCGTCCTGGATTGCCAACGCCACCGAACAACTTCGAGTGATCTCGTGTGGGTTTGTCTCAACTACCCACAACCCCCTGCGAGTGGCAGAACAGATTTCCACGCTCGACCACATGACAGGGGGACGGCTCGGAATCGGAATTGTTCGGGGATACCAACACCGATGGGTAGACCAACTAAAGATCCGACCCGACCTGGCAGCAGTCGGACATTGGAACAAAGACACCGACGTCGACGAATTTAACCGGAGGTTCTTTGCTGAATTCGTTGAGGTAGTGCTCACCGCATTAACGGAGCCAACGTTCAGCTACCAAGGCGAGTTCTGGAAATTCCCCAACGACAACTTGAACCCCCACCTTCAGACCGTTTACTCCGATTACGGCGCCGGAGTTGATCCTGATATGACCATCCGCGAGATCGGGATAGCACCGCGTCCCCTACAACATCCGCACCCTCCGCTATACGGCGGATTCACCATGTCCATGAAAACGGCACTGTTCTGGGCAAAATATGGTGGCACGCCAATCGTCCTGAGCGACAAACTCGACTTCTGCAAAGCGCTCTGGAGCGCGTACCGAGAAGAAGCCGCCAACCACCACGTCGAAAAACCAAAAGGCCAAGAAGCGGCTTGGGGAGGAATAGCTGTTTGCGCACCCACCGACCTCGACGCCCAACAACAGTTTCAAGATATGGAATGGTTCTGGGGTAAATGGGGCACCCAATTCGGTCAGGGCTTGCCACTCAAACTGGTGGGCAGTCCTGACACCATCAGCAGACAAATCGATGACGCTCACAAACAACTCGGATTTGACGAAATCTTCTTATTAATCCCCCAAGGAATTCACTCCAGCGGTCAGATCATCGAATCCCTCGACCTTGTCACCCAAAAGGTCATGCCTCGCTTCTCCTGAAAGGTCGAGAAACCCAACTGCAGAGGGGCAACAGTCCGAGATCACGGGGAAGTAAAGGTCATGGCTCTAGCCTGGTTAGATCATGGCTGGATCTGACCCACTACTGAAACGGCCGACTTTCGCAGGCAGCGACCACGGCTTGGCGAAGTTTGTAGCCCGGCCCGTCCTTCGTTTCATAGATCGCGAGGTTGCCGGAGGGATTCTGCTGCTCCTCGCAACCACTGCTGCCTTGATATGGGCGAATTCAACGTGGGCAGACGGCTACAACAGCTTTTGGCATGCCGAGATTGAGTTGGTGGTCGGACCGTGGCATTTGCCTCATCTCAGCGTCGGCCACTTTGTGAACGATGCGCTAATGGCGTTGTTCTTTTTCGTTGTCGGGCTAGAAATAAAGCGCGAACTTGTCACGGGAGACCTCAGGTCGTTTCGGGCTGCAGCTCTCCCAGCCATTGGAGCGCTCGGCGGGATGGTTGTCCCAGCGGCGCTGTACTTTGCGCTAAATACTGCGGGTGAAGCTTCACGGGGCTGGGGTATCACAATGGCCACCGACATCGCATTTGCTGTCGGAATTGTGGCTCTTCTCGGAGCTCGTGTGTCACCCAAGATCAAACTCTTTCTTCTCACCTTGGCGATCGTTGACGACATTGGCGCCATTGTGGTGATCGCCATTTTCTATACCAGTGACCTCAGCCTGAGCTGGTTGCTGATAGCGCTCGCAGGGCTTGTTGGGGTGTGGCTGCTGCAACGGCTTCGCGTATGGGCCATACCTGTATACGCGGTGCTAGGCATTTTCATTTGGTACGCCACGTTGGAGTCAGGTGTTCACGCGACAATCGCGGGAGTTGCCCTAGGGCTGCTGACCCCGGCGCGACCGTTACTCAACCAGCGCGACGCGCAACAAATAGTCGATGCCCTGCCCAGCGATGCGAGCGTGGCCGAAGTCCGACATGTGTCTTTCCTCGCTCAAGAGTCGGTGCCACTCACCGAACGTCTCGAGAACATGCTGCATCCTTTCACGGCATTCTTGATTATTCCGATCTTTGCTCTGGCCAACGCCGGCATCGAATTAAGTGGCGACAAAATTTCCGACGCGGCTAGCAGCAACGTCACGCTCGGCATCGTGCTAGGGCTTGTTGTTGGCAAACCTTTAGGCATCACACTGTTCGCCTGGGTCGCCACACGCTTTGGATTCGCGCTCCCAGAAGGAGTCCATTGGCCGCAATTCGTTGGGATGGGATTCGCGGCGGGGATCGGGTTCACGGTATCGATCTTTGTAGCTGGCCTTGCCTTCGAAAGCTCTGCAGTTACCGATCTTGCCAAGATCGGAATTCTTATTGCTTCTCTTGTCGCAGCCGTTCTGGCCTTGCTTCTAATGCGATTCAAATCCTCCTCGACCACCGAATGATCGACGCGGTTCTGTTTGACTTCGACGGGGTTATACGACAGTGGGACGAACCGGACCTCTGGACCTTCGAAGCCGAAGCTGGCATTAAGCCGGGGACTGTATTCGAAGCAGCATTTTCAATGGAACTCCATGACCCTCTTACAAGAGGGGAACTCACATGGTTGGAATGGCGAAATGAAACTGAACGCAGGTTGGTAACCCAACACGGCGAATCGGTGCGTCCGGTAGCGAAGAGATTCTTTGAATTCGAAGGTCGAATTGACACAGAAATGGTCGAAATCCTGGAACGGTTGCCCTCGCGGCTTCGAGTGGGCCTCTTAACCAACAACCACGATCGCTTCGAAGAATATTTGCGGCGCATGGGTCTAGACGATCGGTTCGACGTAGTGGTCAACACCCATCGAATAGGGATCGCCAAACCCGACTTTGGTGCGTATGCAAGCGCAACGACGCAACTTGGGGTAGAGCCGAAGCGTTGCCTTTTCATCGATGACTTAGAAGCGAATGTGGCGGGCGGAGAAGCCGCAGGGCTTATTTGCCATCTCTTCCGACATCCAAAAGGCCTTATCAGGCGCCTGGAGGAATTGGGTGTTGTACTTGCCGACCCTCATCGGTAGTTGCCGCTCGGGCGGGGGCTTCGTAGGCTCTTCGGTTGGTGCTGAAGCGCACCTTGCCGTGTCGGACCCCCGTCGGCCCGGACCGAACCGGCACCTGCTACCAGTTGGGCCGAACTGAGAGGACATCGTGACAGCGGTTCCCTATTTCGCGTTGATCGCTTCGGCGTTGGCGCTCATTCTTGCTTACTACTTCGCTAAGACAGTTATGAAGGCGGACGAAGGTACTGACCTGATGAAAGAAATTGGTCAGGCCATCCGCGAGGGAGCAATGACGTTCCTTCGCCGCGAGTACCAGTGGGTTTCGGTTTTTGTGGTCGCGATGTTCATCCTGCTTTTGGTACTGCCCATCGACGGAAGGCCGGCGGCCTCATTTGCATATCTCATGGGGGCGTTGCTCTCATCGATCGCCGGGTTCATTGGTATGCGAATAGCGACCGCGGCTAACACCAGAACAGCAAACGCTGCTCGAGAAGGTGCTGCGACAGCTTTACCTTTGGCTTTCAAAGGCGGCGCAGTTATGGGCTTCACTGTCGCAGGGCTGGCGTTACTTGGCATTTCCTTCAACTACCTGCTGTGGGTCACCTGGATCGGGGTCGACAGCGCTTTTCAGGTTGTAGCGGCATTCGGACTCGGCGCGAGTTCTATCGCCCTCTTCGCTCGTATCGGCGGCGGTATTTACACCAAAGCAGCCGACGTAGGTGGCGACCTCGTCGGAAAAGTGGAAGCTGGTATCCCTGAAGACGATCCACGAAATCCTGCAACCATTGCCGACGCCGTAGGGGACAACGTCGGTGATGTCGCCGGAATGGGCGCCGACCTTTTTGAGTCGTACGCCGGCTCAGTAGTAGCTCCGATTGTCCTGGTGTCACTGCTCCTGTCCGGAGTTTTTATTGAAGGGGACAAACTCCAAGCATTCGGTGATTACGAATCGCTGTTGATGTATCCGATTCTCATCGGAGCTCTCGGAATGATCGCGTCAATCGTCGGTGCGTTGCTTACTCGAGGAAGAGAAGGCCAGAGCCTTTCAACACAACTTCACACTGGCCAATACGTCGCCATGGGCCTCACAATCATCCTCACTATCGCTGGCACTCTGTGGCTCTTCGGCGGAGCGTCCAACCCTGATGGATCCGCCATTGTCCAAACACCCATGTACCTCGCGTTGACCATCATCATCGGCCTGCTCGGTGGTTGGGCTATCGGGTTTGTATCGGAATATTTCACCTCCGAGCACTACAAACCCGTCAAAGGGATTGCAGAAAAAGCAGAAACTGGTGCGGCCACCGTCGCGATCGAAGGGATCGCTCAAGGCAAACTTTCCACTCTTCCATCGGTCGCCGTCGTTGTAACAATGATCGGACTTTCTTACTGGTTCGGCGGTGCGGCGTTCGGCCAAACGGGAGAGGTCATAGGGCTATACGGAGTGTCATTGGCCGCGATCGGTATGTTGGCAGTCACCGGAATCATCGTCGCGGTCGACGCGTACGGACCCATCGCCGACAACGCGGGCGGCATCGCTGAGATGGCTGAATTACCGCCCGAAGTTCGAGATGTGACCGACGGCCTTGATGCGCTTGGTAACACGACTGCGGCCGTCGCAAAAGGTTTCGCAGTTGGTTCCGCCGCAGTGACCGCCTTGGCATTATTCAAATCCTTCAGCCTCGCCGCAGGCTCAGAAGTCAACCTGGATATCAACGACACTGCCGTCACCATCGGACTGTTTCTCGGCGCAATGACACCGTTCATTTTTGCAGCTATGACCATGTCATCAGTAGGTCGAGCGGCCCAAGCAATGATCGTCGAAGTCCGACGGCAATTCGCCGAAATCCCTGGACTGCGAGAAGGCCGAGCAGGAGTCAAGCCTGATAGTCGCCGCTGTGTAGACATCTCAACTCAAGCAGCTCTGCGCGAAATGCTTTTGCCCGGTGGACTAGCCATCGCATTGCCTCTTGTTATCGGATTTATCAACGTCAACGCCCTTGGCGGGTTCCTCGCGGGCGCCGTTGTCACAGGTTTCCTAATGGCGATCTACATGGCGAACTCGGGTGGAGCCTGGGACAACGCCAAGAAATACATCGAAGCCGGAGCACACGGAGGCAAAGGCACTGATGCCCATGCCGCCGCTGTTGTTGGTGACACTATTGGTGACCCTTTCAAAGACACGTCGGGTCCTGCCATGAACATTCTGATAAAGGTCATGACGATCGTTTCGTTAGTCTTTGTGCCCGCGTTCATTTAGATAACGACACCGCGCCAGAGGTGATCCTGCACCTGTAGATAACCAGGACGTCCACGCGTCAACTACCGGTGTCAGGGAGGCATAACCTGAGCCCATGGAGGTTCGAAACACACGGGTATTAATCACTGGTGCTAGCCGGGGGATAGGCGCGTCGTTAGCCCGAGCTTTCGCTAGCGCAGGAGCACGCGTAGCACTAGTGGCACGGTCAGCGGAAGACATCGACGCACTGGCCCATGAACTTGGCGGCTCCTCCTACCCCCTGGACCTCACTGACCCAAATCAGCTCAATGGTTTTGTCGAACGCGTCGAAGCCGACGGCGGACCCATAGATGTGCTCGTAAACAATGCTGGGATAGAGACTCAAGATTTCGTGGAAGACATAGCAGAGGACCGACTCGTCCAAGTCGTTGCCACCAATCTCCTCGCCCCGCTACGTCTCACGCGGCAAGCTCTTCCCGGCATGATTCATCGGGGACAAGGTCACCTCCTCTACACGTCCTCTCTCGCTGCCATAACACCCGCCCCCGGCCTTTCCCCCTACTGCGCGTCCAAGGCGGGACTTACCCGTTTCGCCGAAAGCCTCCGCATGGAAATCAAGAACACGGGCGTCGGGATCACGACAATGCACCTAGGCCCCGTTGATACAGGCATGTGGGAACGAGTGACCGCAAACCCGGCGTTCGATGCCGCGCAACGGAGACTGCGGCAACTCCGAATGCTTACCAATGTCAGTCCCGACAAAGTTGCTTCCGACGCAGTTCAGGCCGTACTAACGGGAAAACGAGAAGTACGGCACCCCAAACGTCTTTGGGGAACAATGGCGATCGCAGCATTGCCAGGACGCATCACCGAGTCTTTAGTCGGCAGCGTCAATTACCGATCGCACAAAACCCAGGAAAGACGCCCCTAACCAACGAAGAAAGAACCGCTGGTGCCGACGAGTCTGGGGCATCCCCGCGCTACGGTCGGCTATGTGTGGCGAGCAATCACGGCACAGTTGTTCCGAGGTTTCTGTATGGGGGCCGCGGACCTAATCCCCGGTGTGTCCGGCGGCACCGTCGCGCTTCTCTTGGGTATCTACGATCGCCTCATCGAACAAATCAAATCCTTGTCGGGCGCCATTAGCAGACTTGGTCGTGCTGATTTCGCTGGCTTTAGACAACGGATTCGGTACGTCGACTGGTACTTCCTCATCAGCTTGCTCGCGGGAATATTATTGGCCGTAGCGTTGCTGGTTTCGTGGCTTCGCGCCCAAATAGAAGAACATCCCGTCGTTGTCTCGGCGCTCTTCTTCGGACTCGTTGCGGCGTCAGCATTGGTAGCGCGACGCGAAATCGTTGAGTGGCGCCCCTCTCGATTCATAATTTTCGCTGCCACCGCGGCGCTCACTTTTGCTGCTGTTGGACTCAGATCTGGCGGCATCGAAAATCCGACAGCGATTGTTGTTCTGGTCGCGGGCGCTCTCGCCATCTGCGCGATGGTTTTGCCGGGTATCAGTGGCTCTTTCGTGCTTGTGATCATTGGTCTGTACGACCACCTCATTGGTGTCATCGAACGCACCGAATTCGGTGTGCTGGGGTTGTACGCCCTTGGTGCAGTTACTGGCCTGTGCCTGTTTAGCCATTTCCTTCATTGGCTTTTGACTGGCTATCGCGACTACGTCATTGCTGTTCTCCTAGGCCTTATGGCTGGCTCGCTGAGGGTGCTATGGCCGTGGCCCGTGACAGATGGGGGAATCGAAGACACTCGACTTGAAATTCCTCCGCTCAACGAGGCTTATGGAGCCCTACTCGCGGCATTGTTAGGCGCTGTTGGTCTACTGGCATTAGTGCAGATAGCGACGCGATTTGAGAATTTTGATGCCCAAGATACGTTGGAAAGGTCTCCATGACCGGTACCGTCCGCGGGAAGGACCTGCGTCATTAACGCTGGCCAAAAGTTGACACCTGACCAACTGATAGGGAATAACTAGCTGTCGTGCCAAAGTCTCTGGTTATCGTCGAATCGCCCGCCAAGGCTCGTACCATCGCGGGTTTTTTGGGCCCAGAATTCATTGTGGAATCTTCAATCGGCCACATTCGCGATCTACCTAATGGCGCCAGCGAAGTCCCCAAGGCTTACAAGGCCGAACACTGGGCCCGATTGGGAGTCGATGTTGACAACGACTTTAAGCCCCTTTACGTCGTGAGTGGTCGCGCCAAAGAACAAGTCAAACATCTGAAAAGTCTTCTGAGAGAAGCCGACGAGCTATATCTGGCCACTGACGAAGACAGAGAGGGAGAAGCGATTGCTTGGCACCTACTCGAGGTGCTGAGTCCCACCGTTCCAGTCAAGAGAATGGTTTTTCACGAAATTACAGAGAGGGCTATTCGGGAAGCTATCGATTCGCCACGAGAACTTGATCGCCGACTTGTCGATGCACAAGAGGCGCGACGAATATTTGATCGACTCTACGGGTACGAAGTGTCCCCAGTCATGTGGAAAAAGGTGCGCCCCCGACTATCGGCGGGACGCGTGCAGAGTGTCGCAAATCGACTGATCGTTGAACGTGAACGAGAGCGCATTGCTTTCATCGCGGCTGCGTACTCCAGCATCGAAGCCGACTTTGTCGCCGATATAGCGTTCTCGGGAACCTTGGCAACTGTGGAAGGCCGCAGATTGGCCACCGGACGTGATTTCGATGACAACGGTCGGCTCACCCGTGAAGAGGCGGTAGTGCTTGACGCGATCAGCGCTGAACAGTTAGCAGCTGACCTCGCTAATCGCCCCTTCACCGTTCAGTCTGTCGATGCGAAGCCCTATCGCCGCAGGCCCGCACCTCCGTTTATCACTTCGACGCTTCAACAAGAAGCAGGACGCCGATTTGGATTTTCCGCGTCGAGAACCATGCAGGCAGCCCAGCGGCTCTACGAGAATGGACACATCACTTATATGCGAACGGACAGCACCACGTTGTCCGCTGACGCGCTTAGCACTGCCAGAGCGCTGATAAAAGAACGGTACGGTCCTCAGACCTTGCCGGGCGACGCTCGGACCTACAGCAAGAAAGTGAAGAACGCTCAAGAAGCGCACGAAGCGATCCGGCCGGCGGGGCAAGTGTGGAAGTCCCCTGAACAATTAGCTGAAGAAGTTACTGGGGACGCGACCCGGCTCTACGAGCTCATATGGCGAAGAACGATCGCAAGCCAAATGATTGATGCGACTGGTCAAACAGTCACTATTCGCCTTGAAGGATCCACAACCGATGAACGAGATGTGGAGTTCACTTCGAGTGGGACAGTGATCACTCAACCGGGGTTCCGCCTTGCCTACGTCCAAGCTGCAGATGACGACGAGGAACCACAACTCCCCAATCTCTCGGAGGGAGATGCGGTCAGTTGTGCAAAGGTGACTGCCCGCGACCACGACACCAGTCCACCGGCTCGATACACCGAGGCAACTCTCGTGCGTCGCCTCGAAGAGCTGGGAGTGGGACGCCCCAGCACTTACGCCAGCATCATGGAAACCATCCAGGCCCGCGGTTACGTCTGGAAGAAGGGATCTGCCCTAGTTCCAGAACTCACGGCGTTCGCGACTGTGGGTCTTATGGAAGGTCACTTTTCGCATCTCGTTGATTACGCGCTTACCGCAAGAATGGAAGATGACCTTGATGAGATTGCAAACGGCGAAATCGATGCAGCACCGTGGTTGGCCGAATTTTACTTTGGGGGTCTAGAAGTCGACGGTGACAGGTTGCCCGGACTTCGTGACCTTGTTTCGGACGATCACCTGTCAGCCATTGATGCCGCCGAGATCAACACGGTCCCGATCGGCGTAGACAGGAACGGTGAAATAGTTGTTGCAAAAGTTGGAAGGTACGCCCCATACCTGAAACGAGGAGAGGAGACCCGAGCGCTCCCGGCCGAGATCGCCCCAGACGAAATCACACTGGAGATGGCGATCCAACTGCTGGAGACGCCTGAAGAACGAATACTTGGCTCCGACCCTGAAACAGGTCTAGAGATCATTGCCAGGCCCGGGCGATTCGGACCTTACGTCTCGGTAGGTCGTCCGGACGATTCTGATGACAAACCCAAAACAGCGTCGCTATTCGAGTCGATGAAGATTGAAACGGTGACTCTCGACCAGGCATTACAACTATTGAGCCTTCCACGAGTTGTGGGTACCCACCCTGAAGATCAGGAGGAAATCACCGTCCAGAATGGACGTTACGGCCCGTTTTTAAAAAAAGGGAGTGACAGTCGAAGCCTCGATACTGAAAACCAGCTATTCACGTTGACGCTCGAGCAAGCGCTCACAATTTTGGCGCAGCCCAAACGTCGACGCGGGCAGGTAGCAAAACCGCCCCTAAAAGAGCTCGGCATCGATCCGGTTAGTGGAAACCCGATGGTGTTAAAGGATGGTCGTTTTGGACTGTACGTAACCGACGGTGAATATAACGCCTCTCTCCGCAAAGGCGATGACCCGGAAACACTTACCGAAGATCGAGCAACCGAATTGCTTCAGATGCGACGGGAGAAGGGTCCTGCGAAGAAGAAAGCTGGAGCCAAGAAGAAAGCTGGAGCCAAGAAGAAAGCTGGAGCCAAGAAGAAAGCTGGAGCCAAGAAGAAAGCTGGCAAGAGCACAGAGGAGTTCTTGGCCGATCTCGAGCGCCGTCGCGGATCCCCCTGATTCACCATGTACAGCGACCTACTCCCAAATTTTTTAGCGAACGCCTAGTCTTGCAAGCTAAGAAATGGCACCTATAACCAGCGATCTTGCATATGAATGAATCTTTTGCAGCCGCCGCTAACGGCGACGAGAACCGTATTGGCCGGTCACATCCCGTGTTCGGCAGTCCGGGGTTCCTTCGTCTTTGGGTGGCCCAAGTAGTCAGTGCCTTCGGAGATTGGATTGGGTTCCTAGCAATCATCGAAATAGCGAGACGGCTAGGAGGCGGCCAACCAGGATCGGCCATTGCTTTGGTGATGTTGGCGAGGGTACTTCCAGGGTTCTTCTTGGCATCGGTTGGCGGCGTAATTGTTGACCGAGTCGATCGAAAGCGATTGTTGATCACCTGCGACATCTTGCGCGCCGGAGTGCTGCTCTTAATCCCGCTAATCGAACGAGTATGGGCGTTAGTCCTGGCGTCGTTGGTGCTCGAACTCGCGACTTCGCTTTGGGGTCCTGCCAAAGAAGCCATCGTCCCCAACCTGGTCCCCAAGGAACAGTTAACCGCGGCAAACTCGTTATCGCTCGTGGCGGCCTATGGCACCTTTCCGCTGGCCGCAGGAGCTTTCATCGGATTGGCCAAGTTCGCCGAATGGTTAGGCGGAAGTAGCATTGGTCAAGTCGAGTGGGCGCTAGCACTCGACGCCGTGACGTTTCTGATTGCAGCGGGCCTTATCGCCACTTTGCCACTTCTAAGACACCGTCGCGACGCAAACAACACCCCATCGATTGACTTGTCACAAGGAGTTAGAGAACTCCGAGAAGGGTGGACGTTTATCGCAATTAGCCCGCAGGTGAGAGCGGTCTTGGTTGGTCTAGGGACCGGGATGATCGGCGGAGGAATGCTGATACCTCTCGGCGCAGTGTTCAATGACGCGGTTTTGGGTGCCGGCAACGCGGGATTCGGAACCATTCTGGTCACGATGGGCTTAGGAGTAGCGGCCGGAGTCTCAGCGCTCTCGGCGGTACAGCGACGATTAGACAAGGAACGTACTTTCGTCGCTTCGGTTTTTGGGGCGGGAACCTGCCTGCTTTTCGCGGTAACAAGTTCAGATACTTTTCTTACTCTCGCTGGTGTCTTCGCGATGGGTGTCTTCGCTGGATCGGTCTACGTCTTGGGGTTTACCCTCCTTCACGAAAATGTTGAGGAACAACTCAGAGGACGCGTCTTCAGCGCTTTATACACGCTGGTGCGATTCTGTTTGCTTTTATCGATCACAGTGGGTGGGTTTTTGTCGGACGGGTTCAATTGGCTTTTCGATGTGCTTTTCGACAACGAAATAAGCGTTGGATCGTGGGCCATGGCCCTTCCAGGTGTTCGGGGGGCCTTATGGTTAGCGAGCACTTTCATGTTGCTCGCAGGCGCACTCGCATGGGTTGCTCTGCGCGCGCCCCAAGAGAAGTCCCCATGAGCCGTCGCGGAAAATACATAGCCTTTGAGGGTTGGGAGGCGAGCGGTAAATCGACCCAGGCCGGTCTGCTCGCCGAACGGCTTAACGCTGTTCTCACTCGCGAACCCGGCGGCACGGATCTGGGGATAGCGATTCGCGACCTGTTGCTCGGGAACGGCCCTGAACCGACGCAACGCGCTGAAGCTTTACTCTTCGCAGCCGATAGAGCTCAACACTTAGCCGAGGTGGTTGAACCGGCCCTGTCAGAAGGGCGCGACGTTATTACCGACCGCTCATATGGATCAACTCTTGCCTACCAGGGACATGGCCGAGGTCAATCCGTAGATGAGCTTATGCGGCTTGCCGAGTGGGCGAGCGGGGGCCTGTTGCCCGACCTAGTGGTCTTGTTGACCGTGGGGGCAGATACCGCAGATGATCGGCTAGGAGACGATCGAGATCGAATGGAACGCGAAGACTCTGATTTCGCCGTTCGAGTGATTGAGGGGTTCACGGCCCTGGCTAACGCGGATCCAGATCGCTGGGTAGTCATAGATGGCTCCGGCTCGATTGACGAAGTAGCTGAGAGGGTCGCCAACGCGGTCGGTGTGCAATGAGTGACGCCTTCGAAGAGGTTGTCGGACAACCGGCCGCTGTATCGATGCTTCGAGCCGCGGTCACCAACCCCTTGCCTTCCTATCTCTTCATCGGGCCGGCCGGTTGCGGAGCGCGAACCCTAGCGACCAGTTTCGCGGCGGAACTCCTATCCCACGGACGCGAAGATTCGCGACGTCATCGAAGGCTCGCTATTTCTGAAGAACATCCCGACCTCATTGTGTTCGAACGCGCCGGACCCTCAATCTCGGTTGAACAAGCCCGAGAGATTGTCAGAGCGGCAACGACAAGCCCCTTCAACGGGGATCGGAAAGTCATTCTGATCGAAGACATCCATCTGGCCTTCGGTGCGGCTCCGATGTTGCTTAAGGTTCTCGAAGAACCCCCGCAGTCCACCTATTTTCTTCTGACCGCGGAAGAAATCCCCGAGCAGCTGGCAACGATTGCTTCTCGATGCTGCCAAGTCGATTTGGTCGCGATGACTCCCCACGACCTTCTGGGAGTTCTGGATGGCTCAGGACTAGATGAGCAGCGTTCATCTGCTATAGCAACCGTCGCCAACGGATCAATCGATCGGGCCCTACTGCTTGCTTCAGACAATGACGCTCTCGAACGTTGGACCACATGGCAACAAGTTCGACTCACTCTCGATGGCAGCGGAAACGCGGTAACTCAGACAGCGGATCAGTTGCTCGCGATGGTTGACGATGCCGCCGCCCCCCTTCAAGAACGACAAGATCGAGAACGCGACGAACTTGACGAACGCGCGGAACGTTTCGGTGAACGAGGCCTAGGTCGTCGAAGCCTCGAAGATCGTCACAAAAGAGAAGTTCGGAAGCTTCGGACAGACGAACTCGCAATGGGTATCACGGCCATCAGCATCTCGATCCGCGAGGACCTTGAGACCGGCCGGATCGACGCTGGAAGTGCTTTGGCATCATTAGAGGCGGTAACGAAGGCCGCCGAAAATCTGCGGCGTAATCCGAACGAACGTCTACTTCTCCAAAGGCTCTTCTTGAATCTCAACAGCTAATGAGCCGAGTCGTTTCGTCAACAGTGGAGCCCGAGGCGGGGATTGAACCCGCGACCTGCTCTTTACGAGAGAGCCGCTCTGCCACTGAGCTACTCGGGCGTGGACTCACCGACGCTACCAGCCACATTTGTTTAGATGACCCCGATGTTCGCGTGATTTCGAGTGAACCTGCACTCAGATTGAAGGTCTCCGCAGTGGTGTTAGATACGATGGCCATATGAACGCACTTGCTGCTCAAGTCTGGCATTTCTGGTTGGCCGTGCCCCTTGCCATAGGCACGGTGCTTGGAGTCCTTCAACTCGTCGCTGGGTACATAACCAAAGTTGTGGCGCCCCGATATCCCAAGCGCTGAGATCGACGATGACGGACGGGCCCGTCGACTGGGAGCTAGCCCGTCGGCTTGCTAGAAAAGTCGCCGGTGACGAACCGTTGTCTTGTTCATATCTGGGTGACTCCTTGCGCGAAGATTTTGCTCGCTTTACCCCTCTGGCTGAAGAACTAGTCGCGGCAGAAACCGGTTTGGTATCTGACGAAGGTTCAGCGCGAGCCCGGGTGATCGACCGAGCTGGGTGGATTGACGCAAATATCAGGGCGTTCCGACGACTGTTGCGTCCGGTGTTGGCGGAATCCGCTTCGACACATCCCGCCAGTGTCGTTACGTCGAAAATCGCGGCGGCCGAGTTGGGAATGGTCTTGGGTTGGATGTCCCGCCGAGTGCTAGGTCAGTACGACCTGTTACTCACCGAAGACGAAGATCGAGATGACCAGGATCTCGTCTACTACGTCGGTCCGAATATCTTGTCAATTGAGAAGAAATTCGCCTTCGACCCGAAACAGTTCAGGCTCTGGTTGGCGTTACACGAACTAACGCACCGCTCCCAGTTCACAGGGGTTCCGTGGTTGCGTCCCCGTTTCTTGGAACTTGTAAATCAAATGCTTGACGAGGTGGAGCCTGACCCCGACCGCATCAAGCAAGGATTGCAGGAATTCATAAAATCGCGTCGCGAAGGGTCGGACCCGCTGGGCGATGGCGGACTAGCGCAGTTATTCGCAAGCGAACGGCAGCGTGAATTGTTGGATTGCGTTGGAGGTTTGATGAGCTTGGTGGAGGGCCATGGCGACGTCACCATGTCTCGAGCAGCGACAGGACATGTTCCCCATGCGGCGCGATTTCATCGAGTTATGCACGAACGACGCAATAGCGCGACTGGTTTCACGCGCATCATGCAAAGATTTATGGGAATTGAAGCCAAGCTGGCCCAATACCAGGCGGGAGAAGATTTCATCGCGGCTATTGAGTCTGAGCGTGGTAGCCGAGCCGTGGATGTCATCTGGCACGATCCGAACCATTTGCCGTCCATGGCCGAGATTCGAGACCCCGATGCCTGGATGCGACGAGTCCCAGCCGCTTAAGCGTGGGGTTGTCATGGTAGATCTCGATCAGATCGACGTATTCCTCAAAGATTGCACTTTCCCGAATAGCGCTAGATTGCACTGCGCCGTATCGGGTGGCCCGGACTCATCAGCCCTTCTGATTCTGGCGTCTATGACGGGGTTGAACGTGACTGCATACCATGTCGACCACGGCTTGCGACCAGATGGTCCCGCTGAACGCGACCTTGTCGGAGAGCTTTGCCAACGAGTTAACGCGGAATTCGAAACGCTGACTGTCGAAGTTGAACCTGGTTCTAACTTAGAGGCGCGTGCTCGATCGGCACGTTTCGCATCCTTGCCGTCGACGATTCTCACAGGGCACACAGCCGACGACCAAGCCGAGACGATCCTCCTCCATCTGCTTCGAGGGGGAGGGCTTGACGCGTCCGCCGGCATGCGGTCGGAACATCACCCGATTCTCTCCCTTCGACGGGCCGATACTAAACGCGTGTGTGAACTGTTTGACTGGCAACCGTTTGACGACCCGAGCAACACCGACCCACGTTTTCGGCGCAATCGCGTACGTAAGGAGGTCATTCCTCTCCTAAATGAGGTCGCCGAACGAGACGTAGTTCCGTTGCTGACCCGTGCCGGCCACCTCGCGGGAGCGGATCGTGACTTACTTGACGAGCTTGCACGATTGGTAGATCCGACCGACGCCGCTTCGTTGGCGAACGCGCCCTTGCCTTTAGCGCGTCGCGCGATCCGACAATGGCTCCGAGGAGAACATCCCCCTAACGCCGCAGTGGTCGAGCGAGTTTTGGCCGTTGCTCGAGGAGAGTTTCGCGGCACTGAAATAAGCGACGGCCGATCGGTACGACGAACCAGCGGAAAATTGAGAATCGAAACCTCGTCCAAAGAGCACAGCCACACACCGGATAGCGGCTAGGTTCGCGCCCTGTGACGGATCAGAGCGCCTTGCACGGCGACCCCGCCCTCAGCAAGATCCTCGTACGCCACGACGAAATTAGCGGACGGGTCCAAGAACTAGGACAGGAAATTGCTAACGACTACGCAGGTCGAGCCCCGCTGCTAATCGGTGTACTCAAAGGCGGAGCGATCTTCACCACTGATCTCGCGCGCGCGATCGACCTTCCTGTAGAACTCGACTTTATGGCGGTGTCTTCTTATGGCAGCAGCACACGAACCAGTGGAGTGGTTCGGATTCTTAAAGACCTTGACGAGGGCATCGAAGGTCGAGATGTGATCCTCGTGGAGGACATCGTAGATAGCGGCCTTACTTTGCGGTACCTCCGGAAGACACTTCTTGCGCGGACCCCCGGCACCCTCGAGATCTGCTCCCTGCTCGTTCGAGAAGAACAACAACAGGGGGAGCTTGATGATCTGGTCAAATACGTGGGATTTAAAATTCCGCCGGTATGGGTCGTGGGTTACGGGCTTGACGTAGGGCAACGCTACCGAAATCTCCCCGATATCTGGGAATATGACACGACGGTTCAGTCGTAGGCACGGCCGAGGTGTCAGTGGCTCCTTCACTAGAGGACAAGTAACATTTGCCCCAGATCAGCGTTCTCAACGCTTGGGGATAGGGGACCGTGAAAGGAAAGTGGGCAGAAGGCATTGAGCCCAGAAACTTTGTCTGGGTAATCAAAGACTCCCTGGCGATTTGTGAGCGCCCAGGGGGATACGGGGAACACCATCGGCGTGTTCGCCGCCAGGAAGAAATCATCTGGGTCCGCCAACACGACTTCGGCGTTCTCTACTCACTTATCGCGGGCTCGCACAACCTCCACAATTATGAAGAACTTGGTTTGCCGTTCCGACATCGGCCTTGGCCCACCCATGACCACCTCGCTCAATACATGGAGGTGCTGTTCATTGAGATCCGCAGTGCGATATCGGCCGGACAGAAAGTGTTGCTTCACAAAGAATCGGTCGGGGAACGTCTGTGTGGACTCATGGCGGCCTACCTCCTTTGGGCCGGCCTCGTTCCCACGGGACCACAAGTTACAGCGATAGCCGAACGCATCTTTCAGCAACGATTGGGGCCACACGGCCGAGAGTTAGTTGAAATAGCCATGAGTATGGAAACTCGGCAGGAGACAACCCAGCAGTGACGCAACCGGGAACGAGTGATTGCATCCAGCTGCGTGGACTTCGCGTGCTTTGCATTGTTGGCGTACTGCCCGAAGAACGCGAGCGGCCACAGCCGTTGGAGCTCGACATCGATATCTTTTCGGATCTGGCAGCAGCCGGCGAATCAGATGAATTGAATGACACCGTTGACTACGGCGCGGTGACGGAAACAGTTACAGAAATCTGTCTCCGAGCGAAAGCCCAACTTCTGGAACGCCTAGCGCAACTTGTGGCTGAACATCTACTGGAATTTGACGGGGTCGTGGCTGCGACCGTGACGGTTAAGAAGATACGGCCGCCAGTTCCATCCGAAATCACTTTTACTGCCGTGCGAATTACTCGTCGCAACACATAGACAAGAAGATGAAATGTCGGAAACAGTAAGGGCTTTCCTTGGTTTGGGATCCAACCTGGGCGACCGCAGGGAATTCCTGACTGCAGCCGTGCGAGATATTCGTGACAAATTCGCGATCTCTGGCGTCTACGAAACAGCACCAGTAGGTGGGCCAACTCAAGGGGCTTTTCTGAACATGGTGGTTGAAATTCACACGCCGATGGCCCCCTACGATCTTCTTGCCGCATGTCACCGACTTGAGAACACGGCGCGGCGTGTGCGCGCTGAGCGTTGGGGACCGCGCACCCTCGACGTTGACGTTTTGCTCTACGGCGAACTTGAACTCAACGACCCGAAATTAACGCTTCCGCACCCCCGCATGAATAGCAGAGCATTCGTCCTTTACCCTCTGGCTGAACTGGCCCCAGAATTGCTGCCTCCAGACTGGAGAGAAACTGTTGCAGACCAGGCAATAGTGCGAGTGGAGAATCTTGCTTGTCGTTAGATTCGGTTTGTTGGTAGAGAACGGATCGCCGATCTACACGAAAACCGGGGATGGCCGCCCCCCAATGGCACATTTTCCCAGTGGAAGACGCTTAAATAACAAATTGATCGCACCGCTAGCCCTGTTCATGAAGCACCATGAAGCATGGTCGTCGTGAAATTTGAGCGCGAGTCCAACGAAACTAAGTGCCATTGAGGAGCCATGGTCGAAATTCCCTACCGATTCGTTACTGACAGCCGAGTAGAGGAACTGATCGTCGATCACGCTGAGCTAGGACCCGGTCAAGAAACTGATCGCGTCGTGGCGATAGCGGGACGGCTCATGCTACGTCGCGTTCAAGGCAAAATCGCGTTCGCCACGCTAGATGACGGTTCCGCCCGGATCCAACTGTTCGCCTCGGCAAAGACGACACCGGAGTTTGATCAGTTCTGTGATCTCAATCTTGGTGATTGGGTGGGGATAGCGGGTGTGGTCATGACTACCCGGCGGGGAGAATTGAGTGTGCGGGTGGACTCTTGGGTTCTTTTGGCGCAGGCTCGCCGCCCATTTCCCGACAAATGGCATGGCATCAGCGACGTAGACACCCGCTACCGACAACGTTACGTAGACCTCTGGGTCACCCCAGAAGCAAGACAAACATTTGTAATGAGAAGTCGGATGATGTCGCTCACCCGATCGTTCATGGAGCAAAGAGGTTTCATTGAAGTGGAAACCCCGATGTTCCACCCGATACCCGGAGGCGCTAATGCGCGACCGTTCACCACTCACCACAACGCCCTAGACCTGGACCTTTACCTCAGAGTGGCACCCGAGCTGTATCTAAAACGACTGACGGTCGCAGGATTCGAAAAAGTTTTCGAGATCGGCAGAGTATTCCGCAACGAGGGAGTTTCGACTCGACACAACCCGGAATTCACCATGCTTGAGCTGTATCAGGCATATGCCGATTACAGCGACATCATGAATCTGGTGGAAGAACTTGTCGAACATCTCGCTCTCGAGCTCACCGGCTCCACGGTCTTAACCGTCGGAGACAGGGAACTTGAGGTTGGTCGACCGTGGAGACGGGCCACGATGATTGAACTCATCGAAGAGTCGATTGGAGTGAGTTTGTCGCTTGACATGCCAGTAGAGGAAATCCGAGGCGTCGCGATGCAACACGAGGTGCCCATCGAGGATGCCTTTGGCCCCGGCAAGCTCATATTGGAGATCTATGAGAAAACGACCGAGAGCGCTCTCTGGGGCCCTGTATTCGTGACCGAATATCCAGCTGAAGTTTCGCCGCTGTCCCGAGAACACCGAGATAAGCCTGGTTTAACAGAACGATTCGAAGCCATCCTGGCCGGTCGCGAACTTTGCAACGCCTTTAGTGAACTGGTTGACCCCGATCAACAACGCGCTCGCTTTGAAGATCAAGCTGCTCAAAATGCCGGAGGCGATGACGAGGCGATGGTGGTCGATGAGGATTATTTGCGCGCCCTTGAGTACGGGTTACCCCCTACGGGGGGTGTAGGAATCGGCATGGACCGTTTAGCGATGTTGCTGACCGGAGCGGCAAGCATTCGCGACGTTGTCCTATTCCCTACGCTTCGCCCGGAACAGTAGCGACCAAAAGTTCAGTGAACGCTACGGAGTAGGCGGTGAACCGGGGGGCCGATCCTCGCGCTGAACAAACAATCCTTCGGCATCCAAGAACCGGCCGTCGGGGCCGTCGCCCGAGCCCTTCAAATAGATTTTCCTACCGTCGGTCTCATGGACCCAAGCCCGAAAAACAACAGCCTCCCCCAAAGGCGCAGGACCTCGATAGTCAATGTGAAGATATGCGGTGTAAGCCTGGCGGCCTCGCATGCGATTGAGCGCCCCCATCACCTCGTCAATGACGAGAGCCTGAATTCCGCCATGGACACGTTCGGGAGGTCCGGCAAACATTGGATCGATGGTGCCTTTGCCGACGACACTATCGTCTGACTCTTTGGTGAAGGTCAACCCGATGGAAGCGGGATGAAACTCGCCGGCGGCAAGTGAAAAAGGATCAAACTCGATCTCTTCTCCAACCTCAAGGTCAAGTGGGGTGTACTGGCCCGAATAAATAGCGGCGAGATGCGGGCGAGTCATCATGTCGTCGAGCTTGCTGCTTTCGGTCCCGGCGTCAAAACGATCTGCCAG
>ENA-UPTF01000315-UPTF01000315.1-marine-metagenome-genome-assembly--contig:-NODE-315-length-35087-cov-3.778578_pt1 | contig 35087 bp, 29 predicted proteins | sample MGYA00238166_ERZ767019 | MGnify/ENA primary metagenome ERZ767019 (study PRJEB28930, sample SAMN06266391) | marine metagenome | isolation source: Sea water from 250 m depth | place: Atlantic Ocean | study... | reverse complement strand
GTGCCGAATACCAAACCGCAGAACCAAATACGGTGGTTGATGAAATAAGTATGGCGCTGCCTGGGACGCTCCCAGTCGTAAACAAAACAGCTGTTGAATACGCAATGATGATCGGTATGGCCATCAACTGCAACATCGCCAGGGTAACGAAGTTCGACCGCAAGAACTACACCTACCCAGATTTGATGAAGGGTTACCAAATAACCCAGATGGACGAGCCAATATGTTACGAAGGCTACCTCGATCTGCCAATCGATCCACCAGTCCGCGTTAGGATCAACCGGGTCCACATGGAAGAAGACGTTGCAAGACTCATCCACGTCGAAGGTCCAAATGGAGGAACAGTTCACTCTCTTTTAGACATAAACCGTGCCGGGACACCATTAATGGAGGTAGTGACCGAACCAGATATGCACACCCCTGAGCAGGTCGAGTCATATATTAATAGCCTGCAGCACATCGTACGATATTTGGGCGTAGGCACTGCCAATATGGAGGAAGGGTCTTTCAGATGCGACGCCAACATCAGTGTCCGACCCGCCGGATCAACAAGTCTCACAACCAAAGTTGAAGTAAAAAACATGAATCGCGTGCGAGCGGTTGTTCGTGCAGTTGAATACGAAATCGAACGTCAGATAGCAGCGGTAGAAGCCGGCGAGAGAATTGTCCAAGAAACCCGCGGTTGGGACGACGGTAAAGGAATAACCGTTTCTCAACGCAGCAAAGAAGAGGCTAATGACTATCGCTATTTCCCTGAACCAGATATCCCTCCGCTGGTCATAGATGAAGAATGGATCTCGAGCACAGAAGCTAAGATGCCCGAATTGCCAATCCAAAGAAAAAATAGGTTTATTAGCGAATGGGGCCTCAGCGAATACGATGCCAACCTACTAACCATCCTGCGCTCGACAGCCGACTATTTCGAATCAGTATGTAGAAATGTCTCGGGATCTTCAGACAAGGTGAAACACGAGTTTGCTAAAGAGGTCTCAAACTGGCTTAACGGCGAAATGGCGCGCCTGATGAACAATGATGAAATTACCAATATGACAGACACCAAAGTGACCCCTGCATCACTAGCAACACTTGTAGAAAAATTTCGCAAAAGAGAACTAAACAACAACGCTGCAAAGCAAGTGTTTGAAGCAATGTATACCAAAGGCGCAGCACCTGAAGAAGTGATCGAACTACTTGGACTTGGAATGGTATCCGGTGCAGACTCGCTTGGCCCGGTGATCGATGAAGTCATCGCCAACAATCAGAAGGCAGTAAATGACTATCTAGGTGGAACAGAGGCTTCTCTCAAGTTCCTAATTGGCCAAGTCATGAAAGCCACGCGTGGTCAAGCTGATGCGGTACAGGCCACTCAAATGATCAAACAACAACTGTCGGATAAATAGTCTTACCATGCAACCAAACGTACAACACCTAGAATCATGATTCGCCGATTGATGTGTGCTTCACTATAGCGGGATTGTTGGTGTGGCCTTAATATGGTTAGCTGTTGCATGTAGCCGTACATCACATCGAATAATTTAGTGACTTACTATGGCGCATAGGAAATTTTATGGAAACCGTTTTTAGCATAATACTGATAATCGTTGCAATCACTCTGATCATTGTGCTTCTTCTACAGGCTCGCGGTTCTGGCTCATCTCTTTTCGGAGAAGCATCAAGCACCTTCCGTTCACGTCGTGGTGTTGAGCAGCTTTTGTTCCGTATAACCATTGTGCTCGCAGTAATCTTCGTCGGTGTTGCAATCGCCAATGTAAGATTCAGCTAAGTCAGGCTAACTCTAGTTTTATTCATTCCAATATTTTTAGATCCAGCTCTTTTCACACTCGACCTACTCAACTAACTTCGAATTCGAATATGTTGTGAGTTCTACCACTATGCGGTCAGTCGATATCTCAAAATTCGTAGTGGAAATCAACACGGACGAATCACTCGACCCATCAGTGGTCGGCAGCAAGGCGGCCGCGGTTGCCGAACTGTTCAGGCATAAAATAAAAGTCCCGTCATGCTTCACTATTAAGACAAGTGTTTTTGATGATTTCATACGTCCGGTAACGGGTGAAATAACGACCATTCTCAAAAAGGTCGAAACAGATAGCGTTTCTTCAGCCTTCGAAGCTGCCGAATCTATCTCCGAAATCCTAGCGTCACAAGAATTACCCGTCGGACTGACCGAAAGTGTTAAGTCACGATTAATATCGACGAAAAGCACGCTAGCAGTACGATCTTCGGCGACTACAGAAGACTTAAAGGACGCCTCGTTTGCTGGTATATACGATTCGTTTCTCGACGCTACCACACTGGAATCCGTTCTAAGACGGATCCGAGATGTATGGACCTCTTATTACGCAGGACGGGCTATTTCCTATCGTCAGCAAAAAGGAATTGCCCACCAAAGCGGTTCAATGGCAGTACTGGTAATGGACTTGATTGACGCTGAAGCCGCAGGAGTCATGTTCACTCGTGACCCAAGGGATGGAAGCGATCATGTTCTCATAAATGTAGCGTTAGGTCTTGGCGAGGGTGTGGTATCGGGTGAGGCCGAGGCTGATTCTTTCGTTCTTGAGGCACGTTCGATGAAAATTATCAAACGAAACGTGATCGACAAGGAATGGATGTTCATGTCACGCACCGCTGGAACTCTCAAGCGGGTGAGAGTTCCAAGCGAAAAACGTGGTTCTCCATCCGTTACAGACTCGACGCTAAAGGCATTAGCCACAACCGCTATGGAAATCAAGATTGCCACAGGCAACGACAGGGATATCGAATTTGCCGTTAAAGCAGACACTATCCACATACTGCAGTCACGTCCTATAACGGCAGGGGGCAATAAAAAATTCGACTTCCCCGTTAGATGGGCAGATTCGGTTGAACGAAAGCGCCACTGGACCCTACGAGGAACTGAACCGGCTCTACCACTGCACATCGACTATGTCCTAGCTTCAGCAGAAGCAGAAAAACGTTCTGTGGCAACAGTCGGACAGTACATGGGTAGACGGAATTTAAAAAAGATTGTTAATGGATATATATTCACCGCTGAGCCAGACTACGACTCGGAAGCATTAGAATCTCTCCTCCAGAAACACCACGACAAAGGCAACCAGTTTCTGGAAAAGGGCACAACACTTTACTACGCCGAGGTCGAGCCTCAGTTAGTGGTAAACCTCGAAGAGCTAGATCGTATTCGTCCCAAAGATGATGCCACCCTAATTGAGCACATCGCTAACCTTAAAGCCACCACATTAGCTGCAGCTGAGCATCAATCAAATCTCCACTGGCAAAGTTGGGGAGGATTCAGGGAAAAAGGTGGCCTAGAAAAATTATTCGCCGAAATAACTGGTCGCCCTGTAATGGATGCATCATGCCTCACAATGGCAATCGATCATATGACGGCGCGACTTACTCGAAGACTTATGAGCTTGGCCAAATTCGTCAAATCGGATCAATGGTTGATCAAGATATTTGAGAATCGTGACTACGATGCGTTATTTGCGCACGGGAACGGCATCAGGTCGTCACTAACCAAGTTCCGAATCAGATTCCGAGCGATGATGAAAGTCTGGGGATGTCGAAACGGTATAGGTTACGGTACAGCATGGAAACCTACGGACCCGACATGGAACATGAAACCAGAGATCCCATTAGATATTATCGGCTCATTCGTACGCCAGGACCTTGACAAACACTTGAGGTCACTGAGGAATCTAAAGCGCAAACGCAAGAGGGCAATCGAATCAGTTCACGCTAAGATCGGCAGCAAAGAGAACCTACGAAAAGCATTCATAGCAGAACTGTTCAAGGCAACCTATTACGTAAAAATGATGGAAGATCACAATTACCTCATAGAACAAAGGACATTTGGCGAATACCGCGAATCGATCAATCGGATCGGTGTAGCGTTAAAAGACCAAAAATGGATAGATGACGTAAACGACATCTTCTACTTGAGACTAGCTGACTTGGACAAAGCCGCCGATTCTCAGGATTACACGTCCCTAAAATCCATAGTCATCGCGGCCAAAGAGACATTTAAAAAAAATTCAAGCTTATCTCCACCAGAATTCCTAGGCACCAAACCAAATAAAAAAGATGATCCAAGGCAGGTTGAAAAAGAGTCCCTAGGATTGAGTAGTGACGGTCAAACACTTCATGGCGAGCCTTCATCATCTGGTTCATTTACCGGCAGAGCGAGAGTAGTTATTACCAGGACATCTAAGCCACCAAGCGTAAAAAAAGGGGACATATTGATCACTGAGAACACGGGACCCGACTGGGTACCTATCTTCCCTTTAATAGGGGCTCTGGTATTGGATGGAGGGGACAACTTTCAACACGCATCGCTAATTTGCAGAGAATACGGCATACCTTGTGTTATTAAAACAAAGGAAGGTACAGAGGCGATAGCGGACGGTCAAATCATCAAAGTTGACGGGTCTAATGGACTAATCACATTGAACCCGATGGCTTAATCAGTTGCATCTCATCTACTTGAGAATTTGTTCAACAAAAAGCGCCTAATCTCGAGACCAGACAGTATCTTCACCAGTATCAGAGATGGAGATCCCTGCTGCTGCCAGTTGATCCCGCACATTATCGGCTTCATCCCAGCGTTTATCGGCTCGCGCATCTTTCCGCGCTTGTACCAACAACTGAATCTCTTTATCACTTAATCCAGCTTTTTTAGGGGGAGTTCCCAAACTCAGCCCCAACACACCGGTAAGCCTACGCACCGTTTCAATTGCATCAGAGACATTCATTTGATTGTCGCGCCCACGATTTATTTCACGGCATAAGTCAAACACAGAAGCAAGAGCTTTCGGTGTGTTCAAATCATCATCCATGGCTTCAATAAAACGCTGTTCGTGCGATCTAGAATCCACGGAATCCTCAGACTCACCGTGCTCGATATCAACCGTTTGACGAATTCGCCGCATAGATCTTTCCGCCGTCTCAATAAGTTTTTTATCAAGCAGTGGATTAGTACGATAGTGAGTCTGCAGTATCCAAAGTCGAATTGCATCTGAGCTGTATTCTTCAAGAGCAGAATTGACGTTGAAAGCATTTCCAAGCGACTTACTCATTGTCGCGCCAGACGTTCGCAACAAACCGTTGTGCATCCATATTTTTGAAAAAGGCACCGCACCGGACGCTGACTCGCTCTGAGCAATCTCATTCTCATGATGTGGGAAAATCAGGTCTAGACCGCCACCGTGGATATCGATTTGCTCACCCAAGTGTTTGAATGCCATCGCTGAACATTCAATGTGCCAACCAGGTCGTCCTGGACCCCAGGGACTATCCCACTGCGGTTCATCAGGCTTGACGGCTTTCCAGAGAGCAAAATCAGCCGGATCCTCTTTGCCATCTTCTGTATCAATTCTGGAGCTCTCAAGCATTTCGTCGATATTCTGGCCACTCAATTTCCCATAATCAGGCTTATTACGAACTCGATAGTAAACAGATCCATCGGTTGCATATGCTGATCCGCCATCAATCAAACGACCAATCAATTCTATGATTTCAGGCATATCCTCGGTAGCCCTAGGGTGCACAGTCGCCCGTTGTACATTAAGCCCATCAATCGATTGAAAAAACGACCGAATGTACTTGTCCGTGACCTCCTCAGTTGAAATACCATCTTCCTTAGCACGGTTAATGATCTTGTCATCCACATCCGTGAAGTTTTGAACTTTACGGACTTTAAACCCCCGGTATTCAAGATATCGGGTAAGTACATCAAATACGATACTGCTCAGTGCATGGCCTAGATGGGAATCGTCATAGACGGTAACGCCACAAACATAAATCTTAACTTCATCGCCGCGAGGAGCGAACTCTTCTTTGGAACGGGTAAGAGAGTTGTAAATCTGGATCATTCTTTTATGGGAATCAGGGTTGCGATGGCTTGAGCAGCAATGCCCTCTCCATCACCTATCGAACCTACCGAATCGGTGGAAGTGATTTTTATGTTGATGGTGGAATTTTCTAAACCGTCTATCTCACCTATCCTCGCAGCCATTTTTAACGCCTCGGCAGCGAGTTTAGGTCTCTGGGCAATGATCGTAGCATCAACATGCCCTACCATCCAGCCATCTGAAAGTGCCTTGCGAGCAGACTCTGCAATAAATTTTGCAGAGTCGAAATTGATGTATCGCTCATCTGAAGAGGGAAATTGACCTCCAAGGTCACCGAGATTTGCAGCTCCAAGAATGGCACTGGCGATAGAGTGAAGCAGAACGTCTCCATCGGAATGACCATCGAGGTGATAGTCAAATTCGATGTCGACAGCTCCAAGGCGCAATGGTCCCCCAGCTATTAGACGATGCCCGTCAAAACCAATTCCAAATACAGATCCTTTAGGTCCCGACCCTGAGAGATTTGACTGTCCTAAGCGCTGATGGAAGATTAGATTCGCCAAATGTAAGTCTTCAGGTGTGGTGATCTTGATGTTTTCATCAGAACCACTAAAGGTAGCAACTATCCCACCCGAATATTCCACCATGGTTGCATCATCTGTCACATCATCTCTGACTACGTGATGCGCCGTCTTAAGCACGTCATATCTGAATATTTGAGGCGTTTGAATCGCCCAAAGCTCAGATCTATCCAGAGTGTCGGTAATTATCTTATGAGGTGCAACTTTAATAGTGTCCTTAACCTTGACTGCAGCGACTCCGGCTCCAATCGCACGGGCAGTCGACATACCGCGCTCTATAAGCTCGTGATTTACAAATGGTCTCGCGCCATCATGCACTGCGACAAATTCGGGAATCTCTTTTGCGTGAGATGCAAGAGCATCTAATCCGATCTTCACCGAATCTTGTCTGCGCTCTCCTCCAACTACAACATCAACAATCTTAGATAATCCACTCTGATCTACAACGCTTATCCCTGCATCGAGATTATGCTCCGACATTACGAGCACTATAGAACTTGTGTTGGAAAATGACTCGAAAACTCTGAGAGAATGCAAAATTACTGGGATGCCACCCAACTGCAGTAGTTGCTTGTCGACTCCACCCATCCGTGAGCTTCGTCCAGCTGCCACAATAATAACGCCCAAACAATTCACGGCATTGCTCATGTAAGCCATCCTTGAATCGAATCGATACCCCACAAGCAGGCATATGCAATAGCTACAGATTTTATCGCTTTTGCGACAAACACAATCGCGAGAAACTTCCTGATGGGGTATCCGACCCCCCCGGCAGCAATTCCAATTACATCAAAAAACGGATTCGGAATAATCGCTCCTACCAACAAAAATAATCCACCCCGCCGCAAGATCAATGACTGCACTCTTGGGTAATATTTATTACGCTCTAAAAGTGAGCGTCCCGAAATTCCCGCTATATATCCTGTCATTTCACCAAGGGCTTCCGCTGAGGCTGAGACAAGGCCTATCACCAAAGGATTAAGCCCCAACTCAGGTGTCGCAGCTAAGCAAACGGCCACGGGCCCAGGTAATGGAAGTACTATCGAACCTGCAGCTATGAAACTTATAATCCAAAGTCCACTGTAGCCGACATTTTCCGCGTTCAAATTGCCTGTAATCCAAAGCACAGTTCCAAAAATTACGAACGCGATCACAAAAGAAATAAGACCAAGCCGGAAAAACAAGTCCCCACGATTAGAAAGCCAAATTTGAAGACTCGATAATCCATTTTCAGAATCCACGGCTGCGGAATCTAAGGGTGCTTCATCTTGGAGGTTTTTTATTTCAGTTTTACGAGGTTCAGTCATCTAGAGGGTACAAGAAACTTTATCCCAGTATGAAAAAGGCTTAAATAGCCAAATTCGTAAATGCATTATAGGAATAATAGTTCAGCATCCTGGTAAATGTGAACAACGCCAAAATGATCTACAGCACCAATTTAATCCTACGTTTCGACTGTCAAAACACGAGTGGATAATTTATTGCAGGACTTTTTCCTTCTTTGGAGAATCTTTCCCCGCTACAGTTGACTCGGCAGTGACTTTATCTCGAGATTCGTCAACCTCAAAGGTTATCTCACCATCAGTTAACTCAACTGCTATTACCGAACCTTCGGGAAATTCTCCTGCCAAAAGTCGCTTAGACAATGGGCTCTCAATATAGCGTTGAATTGCTCTCTTGAGCGGTCGCGCCCCGTACATACGATCAAAGCCGGTCTTCACCAGCCAAGCCTTTGCATCCTCACTCAAAAACAATGAAACTTTCAAGTCACTAACACGTTCAGTTACTTCAACCATGAACTTGTCAACAATCAACTTGATGTCATCCTGCGTCAATGAATCAAAAACTATGAACTCATCAAGACGATTCAAGAACTCAGGACGGAATTTTTGTTTTAAAGAGTCTTCCACATTGCTGCGGAGTCGTGCGCTTTCCGTATCGTCACGGCTTTGCTTTTGAAAGCCAAAAGCTTGCTGTGCGATGCCTTCAGAGCCAAGATTACTCGTCATGATGATAATCGTGTTCCGAAAATCTACTGTGCGACCATGGCTGTCCGTAAGACGACCGTCATCAAGAACTTGCAACATCGTATTGAAAACGTCCGGGTGAGCTTTTTCAATCTCATCAAATAGCACTACAGAAAATGGACGACGACGAACCGCTTCCGTCAAATGACCGGCATCATCATAGCCAACGTACCCTGGAGGGGCTCCAATTAGCTTCGATACAGTGTGGCGTTCTTGAAATTCTGACATATCCACTCGTATCATGTTGTCTTCATCATCAAACATAAACTCAGCCAACGCCCGCGCCAGTTCCGTCTTACCAACACCGGTAGGGCCCAAAAAGATGAAACTCCCTATAGGCCGTTTGGGGTCTTTGAGACCCGCCCGAGCCCGCCGAACCGCGTCCGCAAGCACTTCTACTGCTTGATCTTGCCCGATAACCCTAGTGTGCAATCGCTTTTCAAGTTTGAGTAAACGATCGCTTTCACCCTCAACCAACTGGGTAACCGGGATACCCGTGCGTTCTGCGATCAGGGCAGCAATATCCTCATCTTTTACAACCTCGGTGACTTCATGAGTCGCGTCCCACTCTCGTTTTGCAAGATCGTAATTTTCCAAAGAACGTAATTTTTCTGCTTTGGCATTCGCTGCCTTTTCGTAATCGCCTCGAACCGAAGCAGACTCCTCTTCTTCATCCAGCTTTTGTAATTCCAACTGCATATCATTCAATTCAGTTGGTAACATCTCATTTTCAATACGCTTTTTCGCAGCAGCCTCATCAATCAAATCAACTGCTTTATCTGGTAACAATCGATCAGATATGTAGCGTGCTGATAATTGGACTGCCGCCTGGAGTGCTGACTGTTCAATGTTAAATCCATGATGCTGCTCATAACGCGGCCGCAAAGTCTCGAGCATTTCTATTGCCGTCTCATTGTCGGGTTCTTCCACCCACACCGGTGAAAAGCGACGTTCAAGAGCAGCGTCGGCTTCGATATAACGACGATATTCAGTTGGGGTAGTTGCACCAATAGTCTGAAGTTCGCCGCGAGCAAGCGCTGGCTTCATCATATTCGAAGCATCGAGAGCACCATCACCACCACCACCACCAGCACCAACAACCGTGTGAATTTCGTCGATAAATAAAACTATTTCACCTGCAGCTTGACGAATCTCATCCATTACGGCCTTGAGACGTTCTTCGAATTCACCTCTAAATTTGGCTCCAGCGACCAATGATCCCATCTCAAGTGCGATCACACGTCGCCCTCGTAAGCTTTCTGGAACGTCACCGACAACGATTCTTTGTGCCAGCCCCTCTGCCACAGCGGTCTTCCCAACTCCTGCATCACCAATGAGCACTGGATTATTTTTTGTACGCCGCGTCAGGGTCTGCATAACTCGCCGGATTTCCATATCCCGGCCAACAACTGGATCAAGTCGACCTTCACGGGCAAGATCAGTAAGGTCTACACTGTATTTCAATAACGCCTGGTACTTACTTTCAGCCCTTGGGTCAGTCACTCGTGCTGATCCCCTTACTTCAAGCAATGCCTGATAAAGGCGCTCCTCGGTTATATCCCTATCTGCAAACATCTCGGCTATGTCACCGTTAGATTCTTTTGCTAACGCAACCAACAAATGATCCGCACCGATTAATTCATCCTTCAAGCGATCAGCTTCTCCCTTGGCAATCTCAATCGCTTTTTGCACGCGCGGTGTCGGATATATCTGACTTTGGCCCGATGAGCCACCAATTTTGGGCGATTTCTCGAGCCGGGACGCAAGTTCTTGCAAAAGATCAGCAACATCGACGCTAAGCGCTTCAAGAATCTTTGCGGACAAGGAATTATCAATTTGCAAAAGTCCTGACAGCAAATGTTCAGCATCCCACTGACTGTGACGCATCTGAACTACAAGCTGTTGAGAGGCACTCAGTGCCTCTTGTGCCTGCTCAGTGAAATCGTCTTGTTTTAATACCATTTCTTCCCTCTTCTCTCCTACCGAAGTCGGTTTCGAACCCCGGTAATTCGGGGACAATTTAGAGAGTAAATCAACTTGATAGCCTCATCTGGCCTTCTCGTAATTTGACGATCTGGACAGTCAAATCCGCTACATGATCCTCAAGTCTGTTTATTCGACTCAAAAGTTTGGACATTACCTCTATGCCGGCAAGATTCAAGCCAAATTCTTCTTTCCATCGCAAGATATTTTGAATCACCTCGACATCTCGATTGGAATAAAGACGCGTACCCCCTCGTGAACGCTGCGGCACCACTAACTCCCACCTTTCATAATTCCGCAGAGTTTGCTGATGCACCCCGCACATCTGTGCAACGATTCCTATAGCGAAGACCGGATCATTGTTATCCATATTCATACGAATTAATCTCCGGCTCCATCTGTATTATCTTCACCTATCCGAGCGAATCGTTCACCGGAGGTAGCAGAACGAATGTCTCTCAACTGCTTATAAAGCTGCCGCTCTTCATCAGACAGAGATTCAGGCAAACGCACATTTATCGTTGCATAAAGATCACCAAATTGTTTGGAGTCTCCCATCGGAAGCCCTTTACCTTTTATCTTGAATGAGCGACCGTTTTGAGTACCCATCGGAATTTGCAAAGCAACACGGCCAGTAATAGTCGGCACCTCGACTTCACAACCTAGTACCGCATCCAATAGATTTACTGCAATGTCGGTTAAAAGGTTTGCCCCTTTTCGGCTAAATCGACTATCTGAACGCACATTAACAGTCAAGATTATTTCGGTATCGTTATCTGGTCGCAATCTTATTTTCCGACCATCTCGTACACCCCTGGGAACCTGTACCTCAAGATTTCTAGGCCCTGATCCAACGGAGTTAATAGAAATTCGACGAGTTACGCCGGCATAAACCTCATCCAATGAAACTTCTAATGTCCCTTCATGGCGCACCGGACGCCGCATATGGCTCCCTGGGCCTGAGAACATATCCCCAAAGCTATTACCTCCGGTTCCACGCCCGCCCCCGAACAAGTCACCAAGGTTGAAACCGATCCCACCAGTTGAGGAACGTCCTGCATTCACATTGCGAATCTGATCAGCATGCTTCCAGTTATCACCAAACTGGTCGTAATCCTTACGACGGGCAGGATCTCCTACTACCTCATAAGCTTCGTTGACTTTTTTAAACTGATTTTGAGCGCGTGAATCATCGGGATTCACGTCTGGGTGCAGTTTTCGCGCCATCCTACGATAGGCCGATTTAATATCCTTGTCGGAGGCATTCCTGCTAACACCAAGTATGTCGTAATAATTCTGAGGCATAACGCTTTTAGACGCTGCAGATCCTGATCATGCAAATCATAAATTCAGTCAAACAATTTGGATTGGTCCGTAATTGTATCATATCTGACTCATCAGCATGAAAATTATCTTATAAGTTACTTATTAGATTTAAGATCGATCACAGAACATTCTTCATGTTGCCTAGAAAATTGCTACAGCACAGTGATATCGTAAAATCTTCCACAACACTAAATCCTCAACTCATCTCATCGGATTTCAATAATCAAATTGACAACAGCCGAACAGACTCCATCACTCCCAAAATTTTTTTCTCGCTATGAATCTCGAATTGACGAGGCTTTACGGACAGAACTATTGGGTTTAGATCCGGATATGTACAACATCCATCGCTACTACATGGGCTGGCAGGAAATTGATGGCACAGATTCAAATGCCGGTGGCGGAAAACGCATGCGCCCAACCCTGGCGATGCTGGCTGCGGACGCTGTAGGAGGAGACCTCGAAAGAGCGACTCCAATAGCTGTAGCCCTCGAATATGTACACAATTTCTCACTGATCCATGATGATCTTGAGGATATGGATCGCATGCGCCATCACAGGCCGACTGTATGGGCTGTCTGGGGAAAGCCTAGTGCAATAATTTCCGGTAATGCGATGCTGAAAATTGCAGATGGAGCAGTATGGAAACTTCGCGCTATAGGCGTTGAAGATTCGATAGCACTTGAAGTAGAAGCCGAACTAACTCAACAGTATCTTAAGATGATGGAAGGGCAGTATCTCGACATTTCATTCGAGACCGAGGAATCGGTAAGTGTCACACAATATCTGGATATGATCGAAAGGAAAACCGGCGCATTAATCGAGGCCTCGATTTATCTAGGTGGACTCATCGGTCCAAGAAGCGGACCGAATCGGGAAAAAGCAACTGCACTAAAAGCTATTGGGCATGAACTCGGAAGAATATTCCAAATCAGAGACGACGTTTTAGGGATATGGGGCGGCAAAGAAACAGGGAAGCCAGTTGGAGCAGACATCAAACGAAAAAAAAAGGCACTTCCTGCTATTCACGCACTCAACATGTCTCATGGACCTAGCGCGACAAGAATCCGAGATATTTTCCGAAACCAAGATGACTTGACGGAGAAAGACATCCATGAAGTTCTAGAGATCATGGAAAGCCTCAAAACACAAGAATATTGCCAATCAATGGCAACAGAAAGATGGATCGATTGCAAGAGAATGATAGATTCCCTGGATCTGTCTGGACAAACAGCAAAAGAATTCACTGAGCTGGGTGAATTTCTTCTTGTTAGAGAGTCTTAATACGATGAATTCAACAAGTCGCAAAAGCGTCTCACATATTTCATGATCGCTATAGTGGGAGCGCTGCAAAGAGAAACGTCTGGAATCACCCGTTCACTTGGTTACCGAGCCATTGAAGGACCAGAGGATTTTACTGTATACACTGCCGCATCTAATCAAAATCCACCAATCATAGTCAGCGGATCTGGCCCAGAGCGCGGGTCACGGGCCACAACATGGGCAATAGATAAATTCAACGCAGAAGCTATAGTCTCTGTGGGATTTTGCAGTGCAAGTCAAGAACATCAACGATCTGGCGATATTGTCATCGCCACAGGCGCGATGAATCTTGCTGGTAGCCCTTTCGAATGGGCGATGCCAATTGCAACCGATTCAATCGATGCAAATCGATCACTCTTACTTGCGGCCCGCGCAGCGGTTGAAATTGCAGGAATTGACTATCATATTGGACCGATGGTCACAATTTCATCATTAGCAACCTCATCAGGTACAAAGCGATGGCTGGGAGAAGCCGTAGGAGCTACGGCTATTGACACCAAGTCCCACGCTATCGCGAGCACGGCGAGAGAGAAAAATGTCCCTTGGATTTCGGTATCTGCTGTACTTGATGATATTGATGCCAACGTACCAAAAATAATTGACAGAGTTGATGCTGGACCAAAACAACGAGGAGTAGATATTTACATCAAACATTTACTCCACTACCCAAAAGACTTCCCATCATTGAGAAGACTTAAAGTCGCATCAGACCTAGCCAAAACCTCACTCACAAACTTCATGCCAGTATTCATAAAAGCCTACTCAGATCTTAAAGTCATAAATTCTTCATCAGCGGCAGCGCCCTAATAACAAGTAAGCAATATATCCATCCAGTTACAAACCCGAACAATCAGAAAGATCTCGTTTAAAGCAAACGATTATTCCGCCAACTATATAAAACAGCCAACGCATGTGAAATAACACCTGCAAAACATCAGCCACAAAAAATCCACGATTTAGGAATTGATATCCCGTTTGCTCATTGGGTTAAAAATGCAATGCAAATATAAAAGTAAATTACAGCGCAAATGAACGCCCATTAGTGAATTTTGAAGTAACATAGGTATCGCCACATGTCGATGATTTAATTCGCGCAGGTGAAACACTCGGCCACAGTGAAGCTCATAACCAATTGCTTCACTGAGTTCTATATTCTCAGGGGGAGTAGGTTTGCACTCGGACAAAACACGTCAGATGTCGGCTGCTGAAGCCGGTCGAGTAAGCGTGTTAAACGGCTCGTTTCCCAACGAATTATCGACGGGTGCTACCTACAAGGTTTTTAGTAAAATTGTTCAAGTCGAATCAACCGACGCCCCAGAACTAATTGATTTCACTGAAACTGCTCGTCAACTCGTAACTGAATCAGAGGTTAGCAACGGGCAAATCACCATATTCAGTACGCATACAACCTTTTCGGTAATAATTAACGAAAACGAACCGCTCCTACTTAAAGACATAGAACATTTTCTGGAACGATGTGCACCCAAAGATGCATACTACGGTCACAATGATTTCGAGCTGCGGACAGTAAGCATGCGACCAAATGAGTGCCCAAATGGGCACGCACACTGCCAGCACATAATTCTGGGCACGTCTGAAATCTTACCCATCATTGCTGGAAACCTTACACTAGGCGAATTCCAACGAATTTTCTTGGTTGAACTAGACGAGCCAAAACCTCGCCAAGTTGCGGTGCAGGTAATGGGGCTGTAACCCATCCAACGGAATGAAGTAGGCGCTACAATTCTGCGGACATGAACCGGTCAGCCAAATCAGTTAGTGAGCTTCCGACTCCCACCATCGAAATCGGACCCAGTGACCCCGGCTATTTAGAGGCAACATTCAGCGCGTGTAAACAACTGGCCAAGTCCCACTACGAAAATTTCACTGTTGGATCGAAAATGATCCCAAAAAAGCTCCGTCCGCACTTTTACTCTATTTACGCGTTCTCCCGGTGCGTAGACGACCTAGGCGATATGGCGGAAGGTGACAGACTAGCGCTACTAGATCTATGGGAAGAACAACTAGATGCCTGTTACCTAAATTCTGCAAATTCCGAGGGACCCACACACCCTTATTTCATAGCCCTAGCCCAAACAATACGATTATTCAACATTCCCGACGTCCCATTCAAAATGTTAATAGAAGCTAATCGCCGGGACCAAAAAACAACACGTACTGAAACGTTCGACGACCTACTCGAATACTGTACATACTCGGCAAATCCTGTCGGGCACCTGGTACTTTACTTATGTGGTATCAAGGATAAAAAACTCCAAAGACTGGCGGATCTCACATGCACGGCCCTGCAGCTTGCAAATTTCTGGCAAGACGTTACTAGGGACCTAAAAATTGGCCGCATATATATTCCAATCGAAGATATGCAACGATTCGGTATATCTGAGCACAAGTTAGCTCTAGGAAAAATAGATGACAGCTTCAGAGCATTGATGAGATTTGAGGTAGATAGAACGCGCCAATTTTTTGTAGATGGATACAGCTTAAGTCAATTTCTTGATCCATCGACCCGTTCCGATTTCGCTCTTTTTACACGCGGCGGCCTATCAATCCTGCAACAGATTGAACGTAAAGGTTTCGACGTACTAAGTTCGCGCCCAACAGTATCGGGTTACGAAAAAGCGAAAATTCTAGCTTCGACTTGGATTCGCTCTAAACTTGGAATTAGCCTGGTACCACAGAGTGCCTTCAAGTCTGTAGCAAGGCATACTTAACTAACATGCCAACAATTACCGCGACCCCTGAACAGATCTCGAGAGCATACAAAGTCGTAGCGGAATCGACCAAAGCCGCTTCATCTAATTTTTATTACGCGTTTGTGACGCTACCTCCAGATAAAAGAAAAGCCGTTTACGCTGGATATTCGTTCTGCAGGATGGCGGACGACATCGTTGACAACGGTGAACTTGGTGACCAAGCTGGCGAAGCATTGAATTCGCTAAAGACAAAATTGGCCGAGGCATATGCTGGAAAAGGTGTTGGAGACATGTGGCTTGCCCTTGGGCACACACTGAATAAGTATCCGATCAACGTACAACACCTTCTTGATGTGGTGGATGGGTGCCAAATGGATCTGGACGGCGCAACCTACGAAACATTCGATGATCTAAAAAAATATTGTAAAAGAGTTGCAAGCGCCACTGGCTTAGCCCTCATCGAAGTGTTTGGGTACGACGACAAACGCGCTGTGGATTATGCCGTAGACCTTGGAATAGCGTTACAACTAACGAATATTCTTCGAGACATTACCGAAGATCTTGAAATCGGACGTGTCTACCTACCAGCTAATGAACTTGCAGAATACGGCGTTTCCATCGAAGACATTCGCAGTAAAAAAGTAACTCCCGAATTCACCAGGTTCATGAAATTCCAAGTCGAGCGAGCGCGTCAATATCTCCAATCAGGCATGCGTTTATTTCCGCTATTAGATAAACAGTCTCGATCATGTCCGGAAATAATGACAAATGTATACGAGCACCTGCTTAGCAAAATAGAGAAAAACAAATACGACGTTCTTAATCGCCGAACCGGGCTGTCGAGATTCCAAAAACTATTACTTATTTCAGGAGTGTGGCTGCGCAGCCGCGGCATCAGGTTCGTTTAAGAAATGCCAACAAGAACTGTGATCGTGCTTGGTGGAGGTATAGCCGGACTGGCCTCGGCTGTACGGCTTATTCAACATGGTTTAAAGCCGATCGTTTTGGAAAAACGACCTTTTCTGGGTGGGCGAGCTTATTCATTTATAGACCGGGAAACTGGCATCGAGATCGATAACGGCCAACACGTGTTCGTAGGTGCCTGCAAACAGTTCCAAAAGTACATCGCTGATATAGGTGTAGATGACCAGGTGACGTTAGATGATCGAGTGCGCTTCCCGGTAGTTAAACAAGATCAAATTAGTTGGCTACGAGGGCGCAAACTACCGTCGGCACTTTCAAATTTATCAATGTTGATTGGCTACAGGCATATCGGGATAACTGACAAGATCCGAATTCTCTGGGGTTTACTCAGCATTAAACGAACTAACTTAGATATTCGATATGACCAGGTTACTTTCTATGATTGGTTAAAAGTTCATCATCAAAATGAAGAAACTATCGAAAACTTCTGGAACCTAATTATTCTCCCATCACTCAACGACAATATTAATTGCGTCAGTGCTTATACGGGCATTTCACTGTTCAAAGTAGCGTTTTTGGGGCCAATCAAAAACGCGGCGATCGGCTTCCCATTGATAGGACTTTCTTCCCTTGTAGGAGAAAGTGCTCAAAATCTTATCGAAACAGCAGGAGGAGCAATCAAAACTGGTTTCAGCGCAACAAGTCTTCATATGGAATCGGGTCAGGTAACAGGCGTTAGGAACCAAGATGGTGAATTAGTTAAAGGCAATGCAGTCATATCTGCACTACCAGCTAAAGACATGACCTCTTTGTTAGAACACACCGCAGATATTGAACATGACTTTTTCAAACCGGCAAAATCCGTCCAAACAGCGCCTATAGTTGCCATCCATATCTGGTACAACCGCCCGGTATTAAGCGAAAAATATACGGCAGTACTCGACAGCCCTCTTCAATGGGTATTCAACGATACTCTCTTAAAATCCCGAGATGACAGTGGTGGCCAACACATAGTCATCTCGTTAAGCGGAGCATGGGAATGGCAAGATCGATCCAAAGAGGAGTTAAAAGAAATTTTCACCGCTGAAATGGCCCGTACATTCCCGCAGGCTAGAACTGCCATCATTACCCGTTTCACGGTTGTAAAAATGCTAGAAGCTACATTCCGAGTGTCTGTAGGCTCACTAGCATCACGATTGCCACAACAGACTCCAGTGCCCGGTTTTTATCTAGCAGGTGATTGGACCGATACAGGCTGGCCTTCAACAATGGAATCTGCCGTCCGCAGCGGCAATCTGGCCGCTGATTGCGTGGCCGAAGATATAGCCAACCGGTGATAACCACATAATGAACAGACTTTATTATTTATTTGGTTATCACTTAAAAACATCAGAGGATCGTATCGGAATGATAAATCGCTAGCTATCGAGGTCAACTAAAATCCATCACAGGGTGGAACGTCCATCGGATACGGTCCACACTCAGGTGTCCAGTATCACGAGTACACTCAATAGGCGAACGCTGTCAGGCAACACATTTTTCGGACTTCTCAACTCGGCCGATCAATCAAACTGCAACGGAGGGCTCTGTGCCACGTTATTACGGTATATATCTAGATGTGAAGGAACGACTAGGAATAGTCTTTGGTGGCGATCAGCATGAAGGTGAGCGTAAAGTAAAGTACCTTCTTGAATGCGGCGCAATAGTAAAACTGTTCAGCCCAGAAAACGAAATCTCGCCCACGTTGCACAAAATGGCAAGCACTGGCGAAATAGAATGGATCAACAGGAAATACCAACATGGGGATCTGAAAGGGGCATGGGTCGTAATAGTTGCCGACACCTCCTCCCAGGAAACCAACAATGCCATTTACAAGGAAGCAGAGGAACGGAACGTCCTGTTAAATGTCATGGATGTCACGCACCTTTGCACATGGATCGCCCCTGCACTGGTTCAAAGAAACGATGTAACCGTAGCAATATCAACTGCTGGGACCAGTCCTGCATTGGCCCGACGGTTGAGGGAGCGCATGAGTGACGTAAATAACTGCCAATGCCTCCGTTGGGCCGAAATGGGACCACTGTTAACCGATGTTCGAATCGAACAACGTGCCCGTCAGCTAAAGGTCACCCCGAACGAATGGGCCCAGTCAATAACGGACCAGATTCTCGAGGTTTTCGAAAATGGAGATCCGGACAAAGCTCGCTCTATGCTAGTTGAGGCATTGGAAGCACACGATGCATCCAGCAAAATCTAAGGATTTATAATCAAGTATTCTCATAGGTATTAAATGACCAATCAAAACGACCGGCCAATCAAAGTTGGGACCCGTGGCAGTAACCTCGCACTGACACAAACCGGTCACGTGATCGCTGCCCTTAGTCAAGCCAACCCGAATATTGACTTCGAAATAGTAACGATCAAAACAACCGGGGATCATGACCGATGGAAAACCCAGACGCCTCTCAAGGTAGGGGTGTTCGTTCGAGAGCTAGAGGCTGCTCTGCTAGATAATCGGATAGACATAGCTGTCCATAGCCTGAAGGATATGCCTTCATCAATTACTAGCGAGCTAGTTATAGCGGCCGTACCAGAGCGTGAGGACCCACGTGACGCCCTGATCAGCCGTAAAGGGATCCTGCTGGAAGATCTCCCCGCAGGCTCGAGAATAGCCACTGGTAGTATTCGTCGGCAAGCCCTGGTAAAAAGCATGCGCCCAGATCTCATCGTTGAACCAGTGCGAGGCAATGTTGAAACGCGGCTTGAAAAACTACGCCAAACCGATGGTCCTGATGCGGTGATATTGGCAACCGCTGGACTAAATCGACTAGGACTACAAGACCAGATCAGCCAGCACCTATCTTGCATGAAGTTCGTCGCGGCGGTCGGACAGGGAGCACTAGCGGTCGAAACCCGGGCGGATGATAACTTCACGACGAATCTAGCCGCAAAAATCGATCATATAGAAACGCGTCAAGCGATCACTGCCGAACGTGCCTTCCTGCAAGTTATCGGCGGAGGCTGCTCCTCCTCGGTTTCCGCACATGCAAAGATAACGAAACAGCAAATCGAGATATCCGCGTTCGCCTCCACCCAAGACGCATCAACTGTCCTACGGGAACAGGTTACGGGAATGGCTTCTGATGCAGCAAATATCGGGTTTAACCTTGGGCAATCATTCGTAGCCCAAGGTGTACGACAGCTTTTATCAGAAGACCCTGTTTAATCCATGCAAAGCAACACAGGCAAAGTTTATTTGGTGGGTGCTGGCCCAGGTGACCCATCACTGATCACAGTAAAGGGCCTTAAAATTCTTCGCACTGCGGACGCTATCGTCTTTGATCGCCTTGCATCTCCACGCCTCCTACTAGAAGCCAGTACCAGCGCCAAGATGTATGACGTTGGAAAAAGCCCTGAGAACCACCGGATGACACAAGACCAGATCAACAACTTACTGGTTGATCTTGCATCAAAAGGAAAGACCGTTTGCCGACTCAAGGGCGGTGATCCCTTCGTATTCGGGCGCGGTGGTGAGGAAGCATTGCACCTCGTTGAAGCGGGGATCCAGTGGGAAGTGGTTCCCGGAATTTCTTCGACTATCGCAGCGCCTGCCTACGCCGGGATTCCAGCCACCCAGCGCGGTATGGCAACATCCCTGACTATCGTTACGGGCAGCGAAGATCCTCAGAAACCCGATTCAACAATCAACTGGGACGCGTTAGCCGCCATGCCGGGTACGCTCGTTTTCGTAATGGCATGGAATAACCTGAACGATATCGTGGCTGCGCTTTCTATCCGAGGAGTTCCAGGTGAACGCCCTGCTGCATTGATCCAATGGGGTACCACTGCCAGGCAACGCGTCGTCACAGGGCCCATAAGCAAGATTGCCGAGATGGGCGCACAACTCGACATGGGTCCCCCGGTTGCCCTTGTTATCGGGGAGGTCACCGGCTTACGGGAAGCAATGGCATGGTTCGACACTAAACCCCTGTTCGGCAGAAGAATTCTTGTTACCAGGGCACGTTCACAAGCAAGCAAGCTCGTAAAAAACTTAGAGGATCTTGGTGCAGACGTGCTTGAATACCCAAGCATTAGAATCGTTCCTCTGCGTAATACGAAACCCTTAGACAAAGCTCTTGAAAATATTGCGAAATATGACTGGATGGTACTCACGAGTTCGAACGCTGTTCGAGGTGTTGCCGACCGAATGATTGATCTCGGGATAGACTCCCGGGTATTCGCGCATATGAAATTCGCCGTAAACGGACCTTCTACTGCGAAAGCTCTTTCCGAGCTAGGCATCACGGCCGATTTAATGCCCTCACGATACCTTGCTAGCGAGCTTGTAAATTCACTAAAAAATGAAGGATCGACACCCAAAAACGTGCTGTTCCCACGATCAGAAATTGGACGTGAAACGCTGGCAAAAGGTCTTCGCGACATCGGCTCAACCGTAGACGAAGTAACCGCGTATTCAACGGAATCACCAGGCGATACCGGCGAACTCGCCACAAAAGCCTACGAAGAAGGTGTAGATTTCACCACGTTCACCAGTTCCTCAACAGTCAAAAACCTAGTTGATCTAATGGGCGGGAATCCTGATCTCATTAACACCAGCAAAACGGTCATAATTGGTCCCATCACCTCGGAAACTGCCAGGGAACTAGGCGTAAATGTAGACCTGCAGGCCGAGGAACAGTCAACTGACGGTATAGTGAAAGCAATCACTAAACATCTCGAATGAAACTGAAATCCACATGACAAACGATCAGTACGCCAACCTCAGACGATTACGTCGCAACCCGACGTTGCGGGAGATGCTCAAGGAAAACCGCCTTTCAGCTTCCGAGTTCATATACCCGATGTTCGTCGTCAACGGAACGGGTGTAAAAACACCTATAGAACCCATGCCTGGCATAAACCAGATGTCGGTAGATATCGCGGTGGAAGAGACCTTGAAAGCAAAAGAGTTCGGAGTGAAATCGGTTCTGTTATTCGGAATACCGAAACACAAGGACTCAACCGGTTCTAGTTCTAGTTCACAAGGTGAAGCCGTACAACAAGCGGTCTCTGCCATAAAGAAAGCATCACCAAGCACATACGTGATTACAGATGTTTGCCTATGCGAGTACACCGATCACGGTCATTGTGGTGTCCTCGATGGAGAGGACGTTGATAATAAAGCCACGCTCCCGCTACTTGCAAAAACTGCCATTTCTCACGCTCGAGCTGGGGCGGATATGGTGGCCCCTTCAGCGATGATGGACGGACAGGTCGCTGCCATTCGATCAGGTCTAGATGAAAATAACTTCTGCAATATTCCGATCATGGGATATTCCGCCAAGTACGCATCTGCATTCTACGGTCCATTCCGCATCGCAGCAGAGTCCTCCCCTAGATTCGGCGACAGGAACAGCTACCAAATGGCGCCGACACAAGGACGAGAAGCGATGCGTGAAATCGCTGCCGATATCGAAGAAGGAGCAGACCTCGTAATGGTAAAACCAGCACTGGCGTACCTCGACGTTATCAAGGAGGCATCACTGCAGTTCGACACGCCGATAGCAGCTTACAACGTCAGCGGTGAATACTCGATGGTTGCCGCTGCTGGACAAGCCGGGTGGTTAGACCAAGAGCGATCGATGATGGAAATCCTAACTTCCATCAAACGCGCTGGTGCGGATCTGATCATTACATACAGTGCAATACAAGCTGCCAAGATCCTATCCAGGGGTTGATTTAACAACAAAAACTCTGCAAGTGATTTGAATACCGTAAAGCTATGCGCTCTGGTTGATTTTCACGCGTCCACGAATCGCCGAACGCTTTATCGGTCCAAACTTTCGACTATCAGTCGAAAACAATCGGTTATCGCCGAGCACGACGTACTCATCACTACTAGGCCACCATCCGAATTTGTCAGATGGAGCTTCTGCATAATGGGCGTTAGTATCAGAAATTGCCCGTCCGCCGATAAATAATTCTCCATCTTTCAACAAGACTTCTTCACCAGGTAAGCCAACGATGCGTTTCAAGATCCAGTGTCCAGGCACCTGAGGATCTTCAAAACGTACCACGTCGAACCTCGAAGGGACTCTCCGCCTAAATCCCAACCTGAACGAAATCACCCACGACCCTTCGATAATCGAAGGTTCCATGCTCCTGCCTCGAACCTTGACAAACTGGACCGATAACAACTCAATTAGCAAGTTAACTAGTGAATTCAACTGAGAATCGCGTTTCTACGTGTTAGATTTGTCTGGCCAAACGACAGCAAGAGGCTTGCAAGTGTAATGCGAGCCCTCATTTTTCGAGGATAAATAATCATGTTCCGAACAATTTCAAGAATCACCGACCGGATACTCCCTATCGGAATCGCAGATGCCCATTGTGACATCCCATGCGGTATTTACGACCCCCGTGATGCCATCCAGGCAGCACAAACTGTAATCCGAATGACCGAGTTAATCGAAGAGATGGGTGCTCCATCCAGCGTCGCAGAGCACAATTCCTTTGCTCGTTACGTTGCGGCCAAGGAAGAGCACGCTACCAAGGCCAAGGATGACATTCTTGTTATCTGGACCGACTACTTCAAGCCAGAACACCTGGCTGCAAACCCCGATCTCCATACCAAGGTATGGGAAGCCTGCAAGCTCGGGTCACACGTGAAACAGCATGTAGACATGGCAAAAGCTGTTGAATTCAAAGCCGCTCTTGAAGAAATCGGCCAAGCGTTTACAGACAGCAAAAAATAAGTAACGTAAATGCTGTCCTAGCGAATGCGAATACATCCAATTCGACAGGGCAGTTTAGTTGATCGTTGAAGTACACTCGGCGGCAAGCATCTGATTTTTAGTTAGGTGCTTGCCGTTTTCTTTTTCAACAATATTTCCTCGGTGACAGGTCAAAATTTCCTTAGATGATATAAAACACATTAGAAACACTGTTCCAGTTAGTATTGGACAACTATTCGAATAGCCAACTTATCTAGACCAGATGGAAACTTCGCAGTTCATCCTGAACCGGAGATAAACAATGACAGATCTTTCAGCAACCATCAATAATCCCGCCAAGAACCTGCTCAAATCCAGGAAGCCTGTCTTGGTCTTCAACGTGTTCGAGACCCTGCGACCGTCAGTTATTAAAATCGTCAAACAAACGGGGTACGACATGCTCATGATAGAAACCGAGCACGTTCTACACGATGAATACACGCTTACAAACTTCATAATCAGCGCTCGCGACAACGGGTTGAGTCCAATAATTACCGTTCCAACCACTGATCGAATGCTGGTGTCGCGCCTCCTCGATGCTGGAGCACTGGGAATCAACCTTTGCCATGCGGAAACACCAGAACAGGTCGACGACATGGTGCGATGGATGAAGTACCCACCCATCGGCGAACGAGCGCTATTCATGGGAGCAAATGTCGATTACCAAAATGCCGATGCAGAGCAATACTGCCGAGAAGCCAACCAAGCGACCATGCTAGTACTAAAAATTGAATCCCAAAAAGGTGTTGAAAACGCCGAACAGTTAATTGCCAATGAACACGTAGATGGGGTGATATTCGGGCCGGGAGACCTGGCAGCCAGCATGGGATTCCATGGCGGGTGGCAACATCCAGAGGTACTTTCCGCCATGGAAAGCGTTATAGAAATTGCCTTGGCTAAGGGTATTGCGGTAGAGCCTGCAGAGTTCCCTTCCAACAAAACCGAATACGCGCAACAAAAAGAGCGCGGCATCCAGTTATTCGGGCCGACCAGGGAAACCGAGTATCAATTACTCAGGAGTGCTGCAGAACGCGCCCTGGATGCCTACAGGTAACAACAAGCTAACTTTTTACCTGGTAATCGATCAAGAACTGCATGCAAAAATCATCGAACATCCACTTGACGATGCAGCAAAAGGATCAAGCGAACGTCAAAACCCGGCGAGGATTTTCGATTAACAACGTGTCTATTTGATGCTGAGACATTCCTTGGCGCTTCATCCACGCTGTAATAGTCGTCGGAATATGATCAAAGCCATGTCCACCGAATGCCCGTAGACGGTGCTTGGTGCAATTATCGTGTGCGAGGACAAGCCGTTCCAAGTGGCCTTCATCGATCAACCTGATCAATTGCTCGATCCGCTGGTAATCGGAAGGCATATAAGTATCCGGAGCATGCGGCGGAAACGGGGATTCAAGGCCAAACGTGTCGTATTCAATATAAACACCGGTGGCGGCTAACTCACGAAGAATTTCATGGTCGTAAATCCGGATATCCACGTGAGCCATAACCGTGCGGCCTAAATCTCCGCCTTCGTCTTGAATAAATTTAACAATTTCAATAAGCGCCTTCTCATCCCGTCCAGGGTGTATCAACAAAGGAGCACCGGTCTCGGATTGTGCTGCCACCGCAGCTGCAACTGATTTTTTCTCGTTATCAGTCCACGGCCACGAACAGCCAATCTCCCCGATAATGCCACTCCGAATACCGGTATTATCAACACCTATCTCGACATCTCGCACGATCTCCTCGGTTATGGTGTCGAGCGGTTTTTCGGAAAAATCCGGTGGAAGCGCAGGGTCAACGTAGTATCCTGCGCCCATCACGACATGAAGGCCTGTAGCACTACTTATCTTTGACAATGCCATGGGATTACGATCAATACCTATGCTCGTAACATCAACCAACGTGCCCCCACCTGCGGCCTTGTAATGAGCAGCTTCGCTCGTTGCGAGGGAGATATCCTTCTGAACGAGGTTGTCCCTATTTGAAGACCAATTAACCCGAAGCCACCCGAGGTTATCTATACCAACCGGTTCTTCGGCTAGTTCTAGGCCTTCTTGGGTGTCGGGCTCAACGAATACTATGCCGAGATCAATCAGCAAGTGCTCGTGGGTGATAACCACCCCTAGGTCGCTGGGATCAACTGGGCCAAGTACCGTGAGGGCTTTACCCGATACATCGCTTTTAGCCATTACCGGGTGATGCCAGAAAGGCCATTTTGAATGCCTTCAGTTGCCCATTTAGGCCAGGGGATCGTGAAGAACTTGAATCCCTTTTCTACGAAAAAGTTCGGATCCATATCAGGGGGAATAAAGTACATGCCTGGAACAACACCATGCTTCTCGCAAGCAGCAGCAATCTTGTCCAGACCACGCTGGTAAGTATCCGAGGAATAATCCAGAGGAACCCCAAGTTCAATGGAAAGATCCGACGGACCTACCAAGAGCACATCTATCCCCGGAACACTAAGAATTTCTTCGATATTATCTATAGCTCTTTGTGTCTCGATCATGGGAATGATTAAAAGTTCTTCGTTCACTGTATCGAGGTAGTCACGGTAATTCTCGATCTCTCCCCACTCGCCGCGCACACCCGAGTTGCTGCGATCACCGTCCGGAGCGTATTTACAGGCACGAACCAAGGCATGGGCTTCTTCCTTGGTATTGATCATGGGCGCAACAATACCCCTAGCTCCAGCATCCAAGGCAAAACAAACAAGATCATCCCGGTTCGAACTTACCCTTACGATCGGTGCTGCCTTCGTACCACGCATACTCTGGATAGCAGGATTCAACTGCTTAATTTCAACTGGCGTGTGCTGCGTATCGAACATCAAGAAATCGAACCCGGAATCGCCCAACATGGTCATGTCACCATAGATCGAACCAGCCGTGCCAACAACGGTCTGTCCGGACTTCAACAAATCTTTAACGGCATTCATATGGACAGTGTCTCCATTTCCAAGTACATGAAACTCATGTGAGATCGAGATTTCTTCACCCTTTGTTGAGGGGCATTGTTGCACATTACGCCCGTCAGTCGAACCCGTATTCCAGGTAATGGTCGAGTCTTTTCGTTGACGATCGCAGGCCAGGCGAGGTCGCAGGAGCGTTAAATACTCTCGAGGATCTGGTTAAACGTTTTGCTTGGACACATCGCATCTACGAGCAAATCAACATCACCCTTGTAATAACCACCCAAATCCTGCGCAGAACCCTGCGAATCATTCATTTCATCAATAATCCGCTGCTCGTTTGCAACGAGTTGACCCGCAACGGATGCGAAACGCTCGGCTATAACTGGGTTCGTTTTCTGCGCAGCCAAGGCCTGTGCCCAGTACATGGTCAGGTAAAAGGTTGCCCCGCGATTATCCAATTCACCTACTTTTCTTGAAGGTAAACGCCCGTTTTGCAAGTACTGCCCAGTAGCCGAATCAAGCGCGTCTCCAAGGATCCCAGCTCCCTCGCTGTCAAATTGTTCTCCCAAGTGCTGTAAAGATGCGGCCAATGCCATGTATTCACCAAGTGAATCCCAGCGAAGATGACCTTCTTCCTGGAACTGTTGCACGTGTTTTGGTGCAGAACCGCCTGCACCGGTCTCGAACAGACCACCGCCATTGAGCAATGGAACAATAGAAAGCATGCGGGCACTGGTGCCGATCTCGAGTATAGGGAACAAGTCTGTCAGGTAATCACGAAGCACGTTACCAGTAACCGATATTGTGTCTTCACCCTTGCGAATACGTTCCAGCGACAATTGCATGGCATCTTTGGGTGAGAGGATCCGTATATCCAAACCGTCGGTATCTTCACCTAGAAGATAAACCTCCACCTTTCGAATGACCTCGGAATCATGTGCCCGCTCACTATCCAACCAGAAAATAGCTGGGACCCCGGTAGCTCTCGATCGCCTGACGGCAAGTTTTACCCAGTCTTTGATCGGAATATCTTTTGTCTGGCATGCCCGCCAGATATCACCCTGTTCAACTTCATGCGAAAGTAATATTTCGCCCGAACTACCAACAATCCGAACGACACCCGCTTTCTCGATTTCGAAAGTCTTGTTATGAGAACCGTACTCTTCTGCTGCCTGGGCCATCAAGCCCACGTTAGGAACGGTTCCCATAACCGCAGGATCCAACTTGCCATTTACCTGGCAGTCCTTGATCGTCACGTCATAAATCCCTGCATACGTCGAATCAGGGATCACCGCCTTCACATCCTGTAGTTCATTATCAGCATTCCACATTCGACCCGAATCTCGAATCATTGGCGGCATGGAGGCGTCGATGATGACATCGCTGGGGACGTGCAAATTCGTAATGCCTTTTCTAGAATCAACCATTGCAATTCCAGGGCCTGAAGCAAAGTCTTTTTCCAAATCAGTAACTATCGTCCCGTTAGGATCGCGCATAAGGCCGGCAAGCTTCGTCAGAACATCCCCGAGCCCATTATTTGGATCAGCGCCGAGTTCGTTGATCTCGGGTTCATGATTTGAAAATAAATTCGAGAAATATGTACGCACTCCATGACCAAAAATGATCGGGTCTGAAACCTTCATCATCGTCGCTTTCAAATGCAACGAATAAAGTAGATCTCTCTCCTTTGCATCTCGCACTTGGGCTTTGAAAAAATCCACCAAGGCATTCCGGCTCATGAAGGTGGAATCGAGTATTTCGCCTGCCAATAGCTGCAGTGATTCCATTAGGACCTTTACATCACCGTTTCTCGATACATGCTCGATTTTCGCCACGGTACCTGATGACAGGGTTATCGACTGCTCGTTATGAAAAAAATCTCCCTCCGACATGGTAGCGACGTGGGTCTTAGAGTCTGGGGACCATTCACCCGCAACAGATGGATTAGCCCGGGCAAAGTCCTTTACCGCCTTGGGGGCACGCCGATCTGAATTACCCTGTCGGAGCACCGGGTTAACCGCGCTTCCCATAGCCTTGCCATAACGAGCTTTAGCATCTCGTTCTGCATCGGTTCCGGGGTCGTCCGGGTAATCAGGAATCGAGTAACCCAACGCCTGAAGCTCGGCAATGCAAGCCTTCATCTGCGGAGTCGAAGCACTTATATTCGGGAGCTTGATGATGTTGGCTTCTGGGAGCTCTACCAAACGTCCGAGCTCAGCCAGATCATCCTCAACGGCCCGGTCGCCCAAGACATCTGGAAACTGTGCCAGTATTCGTCCAGCGAGTGAAATGTCACGTGTCTCGATCTCAACCCCAGCAGTTGCTACGAAAGAACGTGCGGCTCGTAAAAAAGCATGCGTTGCCAGCGCGGGTGCTTCGTCAGCCCATGTGTAGATGATAGAAGGTGCTTGGATCATGGTTATAGCGTTGGGAACTAGGTCAAAACAATAATAAAAAGAGATCAGAACAGCAGATGATTATATGAGATAAATTTGCAATTCAGGTCTCAATACATCCACAACTAAAACATGAAAATACCAAATAGATCTGCCTGCACCTTAATACCGCACGAAGTTACATGACAAAGTCGATCTATCCACCATGCGGCATCGAAACGCCCTAGGCACAAACACGGCCTAACGGAAAAAGGCCACGTCTTCCGAGATGTACTCCTCGCGTATGGGGGACCATATATCGAGTGCAGTACAACCATTGCCTGTAGCAACGACCCTATGAGGTACATCCCCAGGAATCACGTAATGATCCCCGGCAACTAATAGCCGCTCATCATCACCAACATAAAACAAGGCCGCTCCCTCGAGCACGCGACCACATTGCTCATGTGGATGTGCATGCAGGGGGACTTCTGTGTCAGGATCGATATCGATAATACCCATCATGATCTTCTCGCCCCACATCAACCGGGCATGAACACCTGGAAGCAGCTCTCGCTTTTCAACGTCGTTCTCGCTGTGGAAATATTGTTCTGGAAGCATGAAACCCTCACCCATGCGAACCGGTTTTACGGCTGATAGCAGCCTCTGCTACCGGGCTAATAACCTGCTCTATATCTATATTTAATAGTGCTGGCCCGTGGTGATCGAACGCCCTTTTCATAGCGTTTTCAAGATCCTCTGCCTTCGTGACATGCTCCCCATAAGCGCCTAGCCCCTGGGCCACCACGTCGTAACGAGTAGGCAATAAGTCGGTCCACACCGGGCGCCCGTACAAACCTTTTTGGATCTGCCAATCGATACCCCATATGGAGTTGTTGCCAACCATGATTTTCACGGGCAAATCGTGGCGAACCATCGTATCGATTTCCATACCGTTGAAACCAAGCGAGCCATCACCATTAGCGACAACCACCTTTTTACCGGGTAACGCCACCTGAGCCCCCAAGGCATATGGCAGGCCAACACCGATCATCCCAAAGCTCGAAACATTGTGAAAGCGGTAGGGTTTATCACGCTTGATCGATGCCCGCAGGAAGTGACAGTAATCGCCACCATCAAAAGTCACGTGAGTATCGTCATCTATGAATTTTTTTAAAATATTAGAAACATGCATAGGATGCATGGGACTTTCCATTTTCCCGAGTCGCGTCAAGCCTTCATGCCAATCATCAAATGCTGACCGCAAGCGTTCAACCCATTCAGTTCGTTCGGTCCATTTACGTTTGGCAGCCGCGTCTGCTAACTGGGTAATGACAGGACCAAGATCCCCAACAATTCCAACGGCAGCTGTACGAGCTCGAGCGACTTGAGCCGGGGACGGATCGACAACTACGAATTTCACGTCATCAGCAAAGGGAGGGTTTCCGCCGAAACCATTGGTATAGTCGAGCTTCTTGCCGAGCATAAGAACAACGTCAGCATCCCCAACGTTACGAACCGTCAAATTGAGTGGTTGGTATCCAAGTCCCATAGAGTATTCGTGAGAATCAGGTATCAATGCCCTGGCAGAATCCTCGGAGAAAAAAGGAATACGCATCGTCTCAACGAGCCGGGTCACTTCCGAGGGAATTGCAGTCGCCCCCGCAGAAGATCCAGCGAAAATCATGGGTCTTTGTGCCGTGCTTAGTAAATCAATAGCTTTCTCAACCTGGTCAGGATCACCAAGGACCAGCGAAGATATCCCGTACTCGCTAGGGGTGTATCTCGCTACTTCGGCGTCATCAACCTCCGCCATCTGGAAATCATGGGGTATCGTCAAGTGAACCGGCCCTTGTCGACCACTCAAGGCCGTCCTAAAAGCCAGGGCAACGTACTCAGGAATTCGTGAAGGTGACGGAACTTCCCATGCCCCCTTCGTAATCGGTTTAGCAGCATTAATCTGATCAAATTCCTGCATTGCCCCCCGACCTAGGTTCGGGGATTCAGCCGAACCAGCAATATTGATCACCGGGGCTTCTGAATGAATTGCGTTAGCAAGTGCGGGCAGTGCATTCGCATGACCAGGTGTCGTCGAGAGCATGACGGCGCCTTTTTTAAGAATTCTCGAATATGAATCAGCAGCATGCACGGCTCCCGACTCGTGTCGAAAGTCAACCATCCGCAAGGGGGCATCGAACATCGTGTCGAGCATCTGGAGGATATGGTCACCCGCAATCCCGAAGACGGTGTCAACACCCTCTGCTTGAAGGGCACGAATTAAAAGATCACTACCTGTAGTCTTAGCCATAATTGTTAAATTTTCTCGTTGTCTTAGCCCAGTTTTCACGCAGTTACTTGGAAATTAATCAACACATCCGCGATCTGAACCCCTCGAAACCAAGCAGTTGAAAAGATTAGCACCGTGGCGTTCTAATTTGGTGTGATAGAAGCACAAGACGGGATATTTGCGATTTTCTAGTCGTCTGCTGGGACCAACATATCTACCAAATCATCAACAGCCATAAGGCCCAGAGTTGACTGGTCAGAGAACAACTTGACCAGTTCTTCAACCCTCTCCTTATCAAGTTGCGTACATAAATTCGCTCTCAATTTATCCACCAGTAACGGCTTAGCTTCCTGGCGGCGTCTGCGATGTCCAACGGGGTACTCTACCGTTATATTTTCAGTCGATGAACCATCTTTGAATCGCACCTGCACGCTATTAGCGATCGAACGTTTATCGGGATCGATGTAATCTTCGGTAAATCTTCGATCGTGATTCATGGTCATCTTGCTTCGGAGTTGATCAACGCGGGGATCCATAGCCACCTCATCCTCGTAGTCTCCGGCTGTGAGAGCACCTTTTATTAGGGCAATTGCCGTCATGTACTGAATACAGTGATCTCGATCTGCAGGATTGTTCAGCGGCCCGGTTTTATCGATGATACGCAATGCCGATTCCTGGGAATTGATCAACACTTCATCGATCTCGTCAAGTCGTGATACAACTTGTGAGTGAAGTTGGAAAGCAGCCTCGACAGCGGTCTGAGCGTGGAACTCTGCGGGGAAGGAAACCTTGAACAAGATATTTTCCATGACATAAGAGTCTAGCTCTCGCTGAAGAGTGATCTCCTCTCCCCTGAACCAGGTGTCCTGGAATCCCCAACCACGAGCTGTTAATGCCGACGGATAACCCATTTCACCGGACATGGCGTTCAAGCTGAACCTAACGGCTCGGCTCACAGCGTCACCTGCCGCCCAAGATTTCCGGGATCCCGTATTTGGTGCATGCCTATAAGTACGCAAAGAAGCATCGAGCCAGGCATTCGAAACGGCGTTCTCGACCTGCTGAACGTTACCTCCCAACATCGATGTGACAACCGCGGTCGATGCAACTTTAACCAAGATAACGTGGTCAATACCAACGCTGTTGAAAGAATTATCCAGGGCGAGAACACCTTGAATCTCGTAGGCTTTCACGGCCATTTCCAATAGTTCTGTGACATTAATCGATCGTGAAGACCCCAACACGTTGCTACGACTGATGAAATCGGCTACCGGGATAATCGAACCAAAATTATCAGATGGATGACCCCACTCGGCAGCGAGCCAAGTGTCATTGAAATCTAACCATCGAATCGCTGTGCCTGTATCGAAAGCCGCCTTCACCGGATCCAATTGGTGACGAGTGCCCGGGACCCTGGCCCCGTTTGGAACAACCATGCCTTCCACGTCTGGGCCCAGCAACTTGGTGCAAGCCTGGTAATCCATGGCCAATAACGCACATCCAATAGAGTCCATCAGGCACAATCGGGCTGTATCGAAGGCTAATTCAGAATCAGGTTGATAATTAACCGCGTAATCTGCAATTTTCGCTATAACGTTGTCTGTTGCTGGCATGGGACCTTTCAACCGCGATCGTCTATAGCTACGTAGTCCCTGGGACCGGGACCCGTGTACTCAGAAAGGGGACGAATTAGGGCGTTATCACCGCGTTGTTCCAAGACATGAGCAATCCAACCGGAGGTGCGTGCTATCACAAACACCGGTGTAAACATCGCTGTTGGTATTCCGCACAAGTGATATGCAGTAGCTGCGTAAAAATCTAGATTCGGGAACATCCCTTTCTCACGAAACATAACAGCCTCGATCCTGTCAGAAATATCGTAGAAAGAGGTATTGTTCGCAGCATCAGATAACTGTCGGGCCAAGTCTTTTACGATGGGTGAACGAGGATCTCCGTTCTTGTAAACACGATGGCCAAAACCCATAATGAGTCGCCGGGCTTTCAACATGTGCATCACAGATTTCTCTGCATCCTGAGGAGAGTCGAATGACGATACCAGTTCCATCGCAGCCTCATTGGCCCCTCCATGGAGTGGTCCCCGCAGAGCACCAATTGCTCCCGTGACGGCCGAATAAGTGTCTGCCAATGTTGAAGTGATAACCCGAGCGCTAAAAGTCGACGCATTGAATTCATGCTCAGCGTACAAGATTAGGGTCTTGTCCAACGCGTCACGTTTTAGTGGATCAGAGGCCATACCCGACATCAAGTTCAAAAAATGACCTGCCACGGTATCTTCATCGGAATCTGTTTCGATACGTTCATTTCGAGAATGAAAGCGGTACCAGTAGGCCAGCATCGAACCAAAACTTGCGGTTAGCCTGTCCCCAACTGAAGCTGCGGTTCTGCCATCCTCTCCTTCAGCCTCAATCGTTCCGAGTAACGAGGTCCCGGTCCGCAGTACATCCATCGGATGGGCAGATTGGGGCATATGCTCCAAAAGAGTCTTTAACTGGTATGGAAGCGAACGCAAACCAGCAAGCTTGTTTTTATAGGCATCAAGTTGAGCATGGCTCGGAAGCTTACCGTAGATCAAGAGATAGGCGACTTCCTCAAAGGTTGATTCGGCCGCAAGATCGGTGATCGAATAACCCCGATATGTAAGACCCACTCCAGCCTTACCAACCGTCGACACCCCCGATGAACCTGCGGTAACGCCATTAAGGCCAGAGTTAGCCATATTGATAATTCCTGTCAGTTAAGTAAAAAATCTATGAGTCGCTATCAGTGCTGAAAAGCTGATCTAGCTTGCTTTCATACGCTTGATAACCAATGTAGGCATAAAGCTCATCCCGAGTTTGCAACTCACCAATAATTTCAGATTGAGTACCTTCAGTCCTAAGGATCCTAAAAACATTTTCTGCAGCCTTGTTGGCTGCACGGAATGCGGTCAAAGGATACAAAGCGATGTCAACATCAACGCTAGCGAGTTGATCAAGCGTGAATGCCTGGGTTTGCCCAAACTCCGTTAGATTCGCCAATACCGGGACGCCAGTCGCGTCGCGAAACTTCTTGTAATCCGTGAGTTCAGTAACCGCCTCAGCAAACAGCATGTCGGCGCCCGATTCAACATAAGCAACCGCTCGTTCCACTGCAGCATCAACACCTTCACTAGCGATAGCGTCTGTACGAGCCATCAAAACAAAATCTTGGTATTCCTTCGCATCAGCAGCAGCTTTTAGCCTATCCTGCATCTCCACGGTTGAAACGATCTGTTTACCAGGGCGATGACCACAGCGTTTGTCTTGCACCTGGTCTTCGATGTGTACCCCTGCAGCACCTGCACGAGCCATTTCTTTCATCGTTCGGGCAATCATAAACGCACCCCCCCAACCTGTGTCTACGTCGACAAGCAAGGGCAAATCTACTGCCGTGACGACTCGCCGAACATCCTCAAGGACATTATCAAGAGTTGTCATACCAAGATCCGGTAAGCCGTAAGAAGCAGTCGCAACTCCAGATCCCGAAAGGTAAAGAGCAATAAATCCCGCAGATTTTGCCATCACCCCGTGATAAGGATTCGTCACGCCTACTAACTGCAGTGGCGACTCTGCTTGGATCGCTTTCCTTAAATCTGTGCCTGGGCTACTGTTCATAATGGCAAATTATATGTACTCAAACAGCAATCGTGATACTGCAAAAGACAAATTAACTGGATATGGCGTCAGAGAATACAAGCGGTGATACCGCAAGTAAGACTATTCCCAAAACCAAGCGCAACTTCGCAGCATCCACCGTACCGGTCATACGTGAACCAGCGAACATTCCGACCATCGCAGGAATACCAATTACTGAAACCAATAACCAGTCAACTCGTCCGCTAATCAGGTGACCGGTAAATCCTGAAGTTCCGACAAGAATGGTAAGCGCTAGGTTCGTACCAGCTGCCAACGAAGGCTTCATCTTTAAAACGTGGACAAGGGCCGG
>ENA-UPTF01000314-UPTF01000314.1-marine-metagenome-genome-assembly--contig:-NODE-314-length-35091-cov-6.109813_pt1 | contig 35091 bp, 28 predicted proteins | sample MGYA00238166_ERZ767019 | MGnify/ENA primary metagenome ERZ767019 (study PRJEB28930, sample SAMN06266391) | marine metagenome | isolation source: Sea water from 250 m depth | place: Atlantic Ocean | study... | reverse complement strand
GGATGCAAATGCCGCTGAGACAGTTGCAAGAATCCCTGGTGTATCTATTAGAAGAGAGGGCGGTGAAGGTAACAAAGTCGTCATCAGAGGGCTGTCACCAAAGTATAATAAAATCACTGTAAATGGAACAAACCTCCCCGCAACAGATGAAGACGACCGTAGCACTGATTTAAGTATGATCTCTCAATACATGCTCGATGGAATCGAAGTAACAAAAGCAGGGACACCAGATCAAGAGGGTGATGCGTTAGGCGGAACGGTTAATTTTATACTAAGAAAGGCTCAGCCCGGACTTCATTTCAATATTGTTACACAGGGAATGTATAATGAACTAAGACAATCATCCAGTGACTACAAATTTGTTTGGGATATCAGCAATAGGTTCTGGGATGATAGGATTGGGTTATTAGCTCAGGCGGACTTTGAAAAAAGAAATAGGAGTTCCCAGGAGCTTGGCGCTGGATATGGAAGCGTTAATGCCGAACTAGACTCAATTAACAACCTCAAACTTACCTCTCTTAATCTATCTGATATTAACCGGGTAAATGATCGAGCGAATACTCTTTTTGTTGTTGATATAAATATTCCTAATGGAAACATAAGCTATAGCGGATTAAATAGTACAATTGATAAAGATGAAATAAACCGCTCAGATGTTTATCCGGTTACAACAGATTCGAGGTATTACAATACAGGAGATGGTGAAAGTCACATTAAGGTTACGACTGAGACTTGGAAATATGAACAAACTATTTTACCAAACCTAAAGCTAGAACTATATAAATCATTTTCATCATCTAATAATGACAATCAATTAAATGTATTCCAAGCCCAAAAAAGGTGGGGATATGGAGAATTATTAGAATCTAGTTCTGGTGAACTAGAGTTTGCTGGTAACGTTGATGCTAATAATAGAAGTATAGAAACAATTCAGGATATAATACTACCCTGGAACAAAGGAGATAGACTTGCACATTTTAATCGGTATGATTTCAATCAATACTTTACTGACGAAAAAGAAAGTGCATCTGGTATTAATTTGCAATATGATTTTAAACTAAATAATCAAATCTCAGGAAATATAAAACTTGGAACTAAATCAAAAGTAAAAAAAAGAAAACATGATCGGGGCAATGAATATGCCTATTTTGGTTATGTTGCTGTGCAAGATAAAAGAGACTCAACTATTAACGCAATCCCATGGTTAGCTGAACGTGTCCCACTTGGAACAAGATACCCAACATATGGTGCTTTTATTGATTATGATTATAATCTAGGCGAAATTTTTGATGGAAGATATACTATTGGCCCATTTCTTGATTTAGATAAAGGGAATGAATTATTTGACTTTTGGAGAGGTGATCCCTTCTATACTAGTGCTACCTACCATGAACAAATCATGCACCATAAACATAAGACAAACTCAAAAATCTATGATTATTGGGGTAAGGAAGAATATACAGGAAATTATGTTATGGCTGATTTAAACATAGGTTCAAAGTTAAATGTTATCTCAGGTATACGTTCAGAGGAGAACATTACAACATATAAAGCATTTACGGGGCTACAGGGTACATTGGCTCATTTTACTGCAGCTGGCGCAGACAGCCTAGTTACAGATGTGAGAGAAAATACATACTCCCTTCCTGCACTTTTTTTAAAATATGATCCTTTTGAATGGTTAACATTACGATATGCAAGTACAAAAACTTTGACTAGACCAAATTATACTGATATTTTACCGTTTTATCATATTTCAGGCCTAGGTCGCACAGTTGAATACAGTAACCCTTCATTGACTCCAGGAGTTTCTGATAATATAGATTATGTCATATCTTTCAATAATAAAAAACTAGGACTGTTAAGTTTAAGTATTTTCACAAAAGAAATAGATGGACTTATTTATTCTGGAGGTTTTAGATATATCACTGAAGGAACAGCAGATTCTCTTTATGGGCTGCCAGATTACGCAGATAAATATCAAATAATTGAGTATAAGACAAACAATCCTTATCCAATAGATTTAAGTGGTTTTGAAATTGACTATCAAACACGATTTTGGTACTTACCAGGAATGTTAAAAGGCCTTGTCTTTAATGCTAATTATACCAAAACAACATCAGAAGTAAAGTATCCGAGAACAACTATTGCTTATGATTTCAGCCAGGGTTTCCCTTTAACATATGTAAATACAGATAGTTTTTATGTTGATCGATTAATTGACCAGCCAAATGAGATTATGAATCTTTCACTAGGATATGATTACAAAGGGTTCTCAGGAAGACTATCGATGTTATATATGGGTGATGTTTTTATGAGCACAAATTTTTGGCCTGAGCTTAGACAAACAACTGATGCTTATAAACGATATGATTTATCTTTGAAACAAAGACTACCTGTTAAGGGTCTAGAGATGTATCTAAATGTTAGCAACATCAATGAGGCAGTTGATATAAATCGTTATAATGGTTTTAATCCAAAAGATCCATATTTCGATGATGAAATTCTTGAAGATTTAGCATCACAAAAAGATAAGACCATCGAAGACAGATTTGATATGATACCAAGATCTAGCCGAGCTAAAAGTTTAGAACAACACTACGGAAAAACCATAGACCTAGGCTTCAGGTTCTCGTTTTAATAATTAGCTAATTATAACCTAGTGCACTATTTAACGGCAGCGATAATATTGATCTCTGCTATTGTTTCGTTTTCAGGCTGCAACAAATCAGATCATCTATCCGATCTCTATCCAGACTCAACAGCTGTAATTAAGTATCAGCTCGACTGGCAAAGAAACTTCTATAAAAAAAAGATTAAAGAATATAGAGACCATCCAATAGGAAAAAATAAAATTGTATTTTTAGGTAATAGCATTACCTATAGCATGAGACACTGGGATAAAAAGTTTAACGTAAAAAACATAGTTAACAGAGGAATCTCTGGAGACTACTCTGATGGAATTCTTGAGAGGCTTGATGAAATCATATATTATAAACCTCTGGCTGTATTTTTGCTTATTGGATTAAATGATTTTTTTGATGACAATACTACTCGGCCTGGCAGAACTCCAGAATATGTTGCGAAAAATATCCTGACCGCTGCTAAAACAATTAAACAAGGATCACCAGATACAAGGATATTTATTCAGACAATTCTGCCAATTAATAATCAGCAATATTTAGATGAAAAACCGCAGGTTAATTTTTTATGGACAAATTATTATCCATCAGTCAATCAGCAAGTAAATGAAACAAATAAAATCCTTAAAGAGAATAATGAGTTTGAGATTATTGACCTCCACCCACTTTACTTAAATAATGACCAATCAATGAAAAGAAACTTAAGTAAAGATGGTGTACACCTGAATGAAAATGGCTACAATATCTGGATTGATCGGGTAAAACCTTTGATCGATAGGGTGAACAAAGCAGCAAATTGAAATACTATGATACAAAATCACTTCATGCCCAGGGCCTTGCAGAATCTAACCTAGCTAGAGAATACCCTTTCCAAAGGCTACCTCAAAAATATAAAAAATCAGTTAGAAAAGAAGTGTGGGAATTATCCGAAAACTCAGCAGGCGTTAGCATATCATTCCTCAGCGATACTACTGAGATAATTGTTAAATGGTCGCTGAAACATGATCTAAAAATGAATCATATGACCGATGCTGGAATAAAAGGGATTGACCTTTATGAAAAAAAGAATGACACCTGGCACTACATCGGTACAGGCCTGCCAAATGGGAAAAAGAATGAGAAAACGCTTTTGAAAGATGCTTCAAAAACCTTGAGAGAATACTGCCTCTATTTACCACTCTATGATACGGTCACAAACCTGCAACTTGGTTTAGATGATGACTGCACATTTGAAGATGCTATCAATAAAACCCGGCCCATAGTTTTTTATGGTACCAGTATAACCCAAGGCGGTTGCGCATCAAGGCCAGGTCTTGCACATACCAATATTATATCAAGAAAACTAGATCATGAATGCATAAACCTTGGTTTCAGCGGTAACGGACATCTTGAAAATTCAGTGGGATCTATAATGTCAAATATTGACGCAAGTCTATATATTATTGAGTGTATGTATAATGTAAACAAAGACATGGTCACTAGTAATATTATACCACTTATCAAAACAATTCGAAAAAATCCTGTTGCAAAAAAAACACCTATCATTTTCATTGAACAGTGCATCATTGACATAGGCAGTATACATAATGAATTTATAAACAGTGTAATTGAAAAAAATGATGAGCTAAACAAACAGGTTGATAAGGCTATTAATAAGGGTGAAAAAGATTTATTTATGATAAAACAAATCGGAGGCATTGATGAAGACAGTGAGGCTACCGTTGATGGGATTCATTTTAATGATCTAGGATTTCAGAGATATGCTGATCATTTTTTAAAAAATATTAAAGAGCTAGATATTCTCTAATTACAAAAGACCTTTTACATTAAGTAATTTGGTCCTACCACCTCTTGTAACTAAATGGTCAAAGTTCCATTTTAAACATGCTGCACCAACCTCGCCATCTTTTCTCAGTGCTATATAACCAATTTGAAAATCAGGATTGCCATTATGAGCTTTGATTACCCTGTTTAATGCTTCTTCACATGCTGCAGTAGGGTTGTATCCTTGTCTCATCAGCTCAACAACTAAGAAACTTCCTGAGCTTTTTATTACTTCCTCACCTAATCCAGTTGCTGCCGCACCACCATTACTATTATCAACATACAATCCAGCACCGATAAGAGGACTATCTCCGACACGACCATGCATTTTGTATGCCCAACCTCCTGTCGTACAAGCACCAGACATATCTCCATTATGATCCTGGACTAACATTGAAACTGTATCATGCGTTTCATGAGGCGTCATCTCTCTTTTATTTTTTTTCCATTCCATCCAAGCATTTCTTGCCTCTTTAGTAAGTAAATTAGTGTGTTTAAACCCCTTAGATATTGCAAACTGTTTTGCTCCCTTACCTACTAGCATCACATGCTTTGTATCTTCCATAACTTTTCTCGCAACTGATACAGGATGAACAATATTTTGTAAGAAAGCTACAGAACCACAATTACCACTGCTGTCCATCACACATGAATCTAATGTGACCCGACCAGTCTCATCTGGTAAACTACCAATCCCAACTGAATTATTTTGTTCATCAGCCTCTATCGCTCTACAACCACCTTCTGCAGCATCCATCGACGAGCCATATTTATTTAAAATATTTATTGCTTCTGAATTAGCCTTTGGAAAGTTCCATGTGGTTATTATTACAGGGTTTTTTTTATTTCTTTTAACTGATGATTTCCCAAAAAGAAACGATGGCAAAGAGAGCCCTATTAAACCACTCTTAAAAAAATCTCTTCTTTTCATTGTATTTACTCCCTTCAAAATGATCTAACTAAAACATTATATATATAGTAAAAATTAACAGTTTGTTGCTATTTTATTATTAAGAACGCAACTAGTTTAGTAAAAATATGTTCATTACAACACTCATTAATACAACCAGATTAAATGAATCATTTTAGTTCTGTAGAAAAACATTTTTTTAGTCTACAGGATATTCAAAAACAAACCACGAACATACCTTATATAGTATTAGAAAGTTTTCCCCAGCTTGGTCTGATAACTTCGCTGCGTTTTTTAGAATGGGCTTCAGAAAATCCTGAGGGCGTCATAAGCCTGCCCACAGGAAAGACACCTGAATATTTTATTAAGTGGACCCATCATATCTTAAATAATTGGGACAAGAAAGATCTGATCGATCTACGAAAAAATAATGGATTAATGCTAGATAATAAGCCTGAATTAACCGGTTTAAGATTTGTACAGATTGATGAGTTCTACCCTCTTAACCCAAACCAGCATAATAGCTTTTATAACTATGTTAATAAGTATTATATAAATGGATTTGGGCTTAACCCAAAGAATGCACTTTTGATTAATTCTGATGAGATTCCACTAGCGAATAATAAAAATCGTAGAAAAATTTTTCCGGAGAATAAGGTGGATATTACGCTGCGCTTTAGAGATGCTGAGAATGATAAAGAAAAAGAGCAGCAGGATTCTATATTCCTGATTGACCAGTGGTGCGCAGAATATGAGAACAGAATTCGTTCTCTAGGCGGTATCGGTTTCTTCCTTGGCGGAATAGGCCCTGATGGCCACATCGCATTTAATGTTAGAGGCTCTGACCATAATTCAACTACAAGGCTTACCAGTACTAATTTTGAAACCCAGGCTGCAGCCGCAACGGATCTAGGAGGAATAGAAATTAGTAGAAATAGATTAGTGATCACTATTGGTCTGGGTACGATAACATATAATCCTGATGCTACCGGAATCATCATTGCCGCCGGAGAGGCTAAATCACCTATTATAAAAAATTCTTTGGAAAAACTGCCCGATGTAAAGTATCCGGCTACTGCTTTAAATAAACTAAAACATAGTTGTTTCTATATAACGCAGGGTGCTGCAAAATTATTAAATGACACGGAAACCGAATACTGGAATAGTAAAACCTGGGACAAACCAAAATCGCAAAAATCTTTGTTAGAGCTATCAAGAAAAATAAATGTTTATGGGAAAAAATTATCCTTAAAAGATCTAAAAAATGATTCTCACTGTAAAAATATACCTGGCCTAAATGAAAACACAGTCAGTGAAATAATTAGTGATATTGATAATAAGGTTCAGAAAGGAATAAAGCAGGAAACAGATCAAATCTTTTACCATACAGGCCCTCACCATGATGACATCATGCTAGGCCTGATGCCGTATATTATTCAGCTCATTAGAGAGCCAACCAATTATCATCATTTTGTAAATATGACCTCAGGATTCACCTCCGTAACAAATAATTTTATCATTGATATTTTATCAGATACTTTATCTTTTTTAAATGATGGTAAGATTCAGATGGCAGACTATAGCAACTTCTTTGACATAGGCCATACGAAGAAATGGGATAAAGATGTATTCCACTATCTAGATGCTATAGCAGACAATGATATTATAGAACAAAAAAGAGGAATGTCTCACAGAATCGTAAGAGCAATAATCGAGATATATAATATTCCGAATAAAAAGACTCTAGACAAATGTATCAAGTCAGTATTAGACGAGTTAAAGAGTTATTACGATGGTCAAAAAAATTCTATTGAAATACAAAAACTAAAGGGCATGATAAGAGAGTATGAAGAAGAACTTGTCTGGGCAAATTATGGTGTACGTGTGCAGGATGTTCACCACCTTAGGCTAGGTTTCTATCAGGGAGAAATTTTTACGGAAAATCCACAGAAGAAGAGAGATGTTCTTCCAGTACTAAACCAGCTAAAAGAAATTAAACCGACGGTTATATCAGTAGCCTTTGATCCAGAGGGGAGTGGCCCAGACACACACTATAAAGTATTACAGACCATCGCAGAGGCAATACGCATGTGGAAAAGGTCAGAGGATATTTCTGAGCTAAGGATCTGGGGATATCGTAATGTTTGGTACAGGTTTGACTTACCTGAAGCAGATATTATTGTGCCTGTCACTCTAAACTCTATGGCGATTATGAGGTCTACATTTAATAATTGTTATCTAAGTCAAAAGGAAGCGTCATTTCCAAGCTATGAGCATGATGGTCCGTTCTCTGATTTATCACAAAGCATCTGGGTTGAACAACATAAAGAGCTTCAGCTACTATTAGGCAGAGACTATTGGTATCAAAATGACAATCCTCATCTTAGAGCTGTTCACGGAACAGTCTATCTAAAAGAAATGAACGCAGATGAGTTTCTTTCTGTCGCAAGAAAATTAGAGGAGCATATGGAAGGCGCAGTGCTGTCATCGTAAAGAATGATGATATAATTCCTATAATTCGGTAAAATTAATTCATCTTCTACATAGGCAAAGCAAATTTATGAATGAAAAAGAAACAAATATAATTATCTCAAGGATAGAAAAATGGTATAACCGTTTGTCTGAAATGTTTGTCGAAGACAGACAATCATTAGCCGCAGAATACTGCTGGTCAAAAGAGCCTATACCTTTTGCAAAAAAATCAGAAAAAAAATATAAATCTATCACTAAAGGCAAATCATGGGGTAAAGAATGGGACAGTGCTTGGTTTCATTTAACAGGAAAAATAAAAAAAGAATGGACTAATAAAATCATTGTAGCTGATTTAGACTTTTCAGGTGAGGGTTTAGTCTATGATCCAAAAGGAAATGAGATACAAGGTATCACCAATGCGTCGATCTGGGATCCTAATTTTGTAAGGACTCGTGTTATTCTACCAACCACCTGTATTAATAAAAACAATGTTGAAATCTGGGTCGAGGCTGCTGCCAATTCATTATTTGGTATATTCGTAGACCCTGATCCTGAGCAAGACAATCCTAAGCGGCACGGCTCTTTCGATGCTAAAGTGGAGACGATAGATATTGGCGTTTTTAGAAAAGATATCTGGGACCTATACCTAGACGCAAGAATACTATATGGTCTGATTGAGAGACTGGATAAAAAATCAGTTCGCCGGGCAAGAATCATTGACACAATGAATAATGCCATTATTGCATTTAAGGATGATGCTAAAGATGCTGAGGCTTCCAGAAAAATTCTTTCTCCAGAACTGAACAAGCGTGCATCTTCTTCAGCTCTTAAGGCTGCAGCCGTTGGTCACGCACACATAGACACTGGGTGGCTCTGGCCAGTAAGAGAAACGATCCGAAAATGTGCCAGAACATTTGCAACACAATTAAATCTGATAGACAAATATCCGGATTATATCTTTGGTGCTTCGATGCCACAACATTATCAATTCATGAAAGACTACTATCCTAATATTTTTAAGCGAATAAAAGCAGCAGTAAAAAAAGGACAGTGGGAGCTGCAAGGCGGAATGTGGGTCGAGGCTGACTGTAACCTTATTAGCGGAGAGTCTATGGTACGACAATTGCTCTATGGGAAAAATTTTTTCTTAAAAGAGTTTGGCGTGGAAGTAGATAATCTTTGGCTTCCTGATGTTTTTGGGTATTCAGCAGCACTCCCTCAGATATTGAAAAAGGCTGACATAAATTATTTTCTAACACAAAAAATTTCTTGGAACCAGTTCAATGAATTCCCCTATCAAACGTTTAACTGGAGAGGTATTGATGGCACTGAGATTTTAACCCACTTCCCTCCAGAAAACACCTATAACAGCGAGCTTGATACAAAATTTTTAGTTCCTGCTCAGGATACATTTAAAGAAAAGGTAGAGCTCGATGAGTTTATGTCTCTTTTTGGGGTTGGTGATGGTGGCGGAGGACCTAAGCCAGAAAATATTGAATTAGGAAGAAGACTAAAAAATCTCGAGAGTGCACCAAGAGTATCTTTTGATACTGCAAAAAATTTCTTTAAAAGGCTAAACAAGAAAAAAAGTCGCCTCCAAACGTGGGTAGGCGAATTGTACCTAGAACTACACCGAGGTACCCTGACCACCCATGGACTAGTAAAAAAACAAAATAGAAAATTAGAAAATAAACTAAAGGCTGTAGAATTTTTATGGTCGTGCGCTGACCTAAAGCTATACCCTTCTGCAGACCTAGATGCATCATGGAAAAAGTTATTAATCAACCAGTTTCATGATATTATACCTGGATCAAGCATAAACCTTGTCTATCAAAACACCCATAAAGAATACATTGAGATCCATAAAAAATGTGATGAGTTAATAGAAAAAGGGATTGCGACTCTTTTTCAAAAAAGCGATAACTCATTTGTTCTTTCAAACATTTTATCCTACTCCTATGAAGGACTGAAAAAAATTCCAAAAGACTTTATAGGCTATAGCCTTATTACAGAAAACAATGAAGAAATTAGTACACAAGAAATTAATGGCGACAACTATTGCCAAGTATCTCTCCCGCCATTTTCATTTACAAACTTTCGCAAAGGGAAAAAGCAGAAACATCAGACAAAGAAACAATCGGGCTTTGTCCTAGAGAATGAGCTTGTACAATATAATTTTTCAATGGATGGCACTCTTACTTCTGCATTAGATAAAGAAGTAAATAAAAATTTGCTGAGTGCTCCTGGAAATGTCTTGTCCCTATATGAAGACAGGCCCTTAAACTGGGATGCTTGGGACATAGATTTTTATTATAGAGACTCGCTGTTAGAGACTGCTAGAATTGAAAAAATAAATAAAGTCCAAAGTGGCTCTGTCTTGAGCTCATTAGAAATTCATTATAATATTGGAAACTCTTCTATTAAACAAATAATCTCATTATCAAATAGGTCAAAACGTTTGGATTTTGATACTATTGTAAATTGGCATGAAAAACATAAAATGCTTAGAGTGCATTTCCCTACAAATATAGTATCTGAGCAAGCATCGTTCGATATTCAATATGGCTACGTCAAAAGAAACACTCATAAAAACACAAGCTGGGACAGAGCAAAGTTTGAGGTAGTTGGTCATAAATATGCTGACCTTTCAGATAATGATTACGGTATCGCTATTTTAAATGATTGTAAATATGGTTATACTATTTTTGATAAAACAGTTGACCTAAATCTTCTCCGCTCTCCAAATAATCCTGATCCTGATGCTGATCTTGGGGAGCACTCATTTACCTATAGTTTTTATCCTCACGAGCATGACCTAATCCGTTCGAATGTGATTGAAGAATCCACAAGATTAAACCAGCCACCTTTATTATTTGATCATTTAAAAAATACAGAAAGCAAGTCCCCGATAAATTTTGAAGGAGAGGGGATAGAAATATCAGCAATTAAAAAATCTGAGGAAAATAATGAAATCATTATCAGAGCCGTAGAGACACTTGGGAAAACGTCTAAAGGAAAGATTTATTTTAATGGAAAAATTACAGAGACCAATCTCATGGAGCGACGAAAACTTAAACCTGCTCTAAGAGTAAAAAACAGTTCTACTCTAACACTAAAACCATTTGAAATAAAAACATATAGATGCGCGCTCTCAAAGTAAACCAAATGAAAAACATTCCTTCACAAATTACATTCATACTCTTATTGATATTTTTCTTTTCCTGCTCTGACAATGATAAAGGAAAGGCCATCACGATGGATTGGCTATACTCAGATGAAGGAAAATCTGTAGGTGCTATCTACAAAGCAGAATGGATGGATGATAACTCTCTTTATCTAATGGACATGAGAGATCCAAAAGAGGACAGAACAATTCTAAAGTTCGATCCAAATTCTCCTAGTGAAATAATCCCACTTTTTGAGCCTAATAAAGTAATGAATAATTTGATGTCTTTTATTAACAGAGATGATACAACCATGTATGTTGATTGGCCGAAATCATTTAGCTCAAATGGTAAATACGGTCTCTATATCTATGAGGGTGATATTTTTATTTTAGATATCAACACTGCGAATTTCCTGCGAGTCACTGAAACTCCTGTTAAAGAAAAATCAGCAAGATTTTCACCAGATGGGAAAAATATTGCTTTTATTAGAGAGAATGATCTTTTCACATATAATATAAAAAAGAAGCACGAAAAACGGCTAACCTATAATGGATCAGAGACGACACTTAATGGTACCGTGTCCTGGGTTTATTGGGAAGAGATTTTTGGAAGACAAGATATCGGTTACTGGTGGTCTGATGACTCAAAAGCGTTAGCCTTTTTACAAACAGATGAGTCCTCAGTAACAAAGATGCATTATGTGCACTGGAAGCCTGAAGAACCAAAATTAATCACACAAAGATATCCAAAAGCAGGAACAGAAAATCCAATTGTAAAACTAGGGATTATGGAAATAAATAACCCTAAAGTAAAATGGATAACTTTGGACTCCTTTGAGTATCTATGCAGAGTAAAATGGCTGCCCGATAATAAACGCCTCAGTGTTCAGACCATGAACCGGTCTCAGAATAAGCTTGATTTATTTTTTGTAGATCGCGCTACAGGGAAAAACATAGAAAAAATAATTACCGAGGCAGATAGCGGCTGGGTAAATATCAATGATGACCTATATTTTTTAGGTAATAGCTTCATCTGGCAGTCAGAAAGAAATGGCTATGCTCACCTGTATCATTTTTCATATGATGGTAAACTGATTAACCAAATTACAGATGGTAATTGGGCACTTCGATCATCAGGCGGTCCTTTTTGGCTGAGGCAGTCTGTTGTAAATATCAATAAGGAAAAAGAAGTGATCTATTTCACATCACTAAAAGAATCCTCGATCGAACGTCATCTATACAGATCCAGTATTGATGGGAAGATGATGGAAAAAATTTCTGATGAGGAAGGTGTACATAAGATTAATTTCAGCAAAGATGGAAATTATTATCTTGATATCCACTCTGATACTGAGTCTCCACCAACTTTAACACTGTATAATAATAACGGGGAGAAAATTTATAGTCTAATTGATCACAGACCAGAAATTATTAAAGACTATAACCTACAAACTCCAGAAATTTTTACTATTCCAGCGAAAGATAAATTCATGATGCCCGCTCAGATTCTAAAACCAAAGAACTTTATAAAAACTAAAAAATACCCCATCATATTCCATGTTTATGGTGGCCCTTCTGCTCCAACGGTGTTTAACCAGTGGCAGGGCCATTCATTGTTCTACGATAATATGCTCCTTGATATGGGCTATCTAATAGTAAAATTTGACCACCGTGCCAGCACAGCAAAGAGCAAAAATTTAGAAAATCGTGTTTTAAACATGATGTCGGGACCTATCGAAAGAGAAGACATTGTTGATGGTATTAATTGGCTGAAGTCACAATCTTATGTTGATCCAAACAGGGTAGGAATTTGGGGCTGGAGCGGTGGCGGAAGTTTTACCCTAAACCTAATGACAAACACAAAAGAGTTTAAAGCAGGAGTGTCGGTAGCTCCAGTAACCGACTGGCACTATTATGATACCAAATGGACTGAGTTCGCAATGAAAAGGCCAATAGATAATCCTGATGGCTATGAAAAAACGTCATTTGTAAAAACTGCTAAAAATCTTCATGGATCTCTCCTTCTCGTACATGGCACATATGATGATAATGTTCACCCTCAGAACTCATGGCACTTTATTGATGAGCTTGTAAAAGCAAATATACAATTTGATATGATGTTCTACCCAATGCGAAAGCATGGTATATCAGATGATCCTGCGAGGATACATCTTTATAATAAAATGCTAAAATTTTGGAGTCAAAATCTTTAGCCAGTTTATTCTAAGATGATTATACTAAAGTTTTTGTGCTGCCTGACGAATATCTAGGTTAATGTTGTTACGGTTAATGCGAACACTACGGCCATCTTTCGAATACATATTGATCACAAGTTTTTCAAGATTAGTATCTTGAACCTCTTTTAATTCAAGAATAATATCTCCGCCATAATTCGGTCCAAAAGTATTCTTCAATACACTGAACAGAGTGTTAAAAAGTTCAATTGAGTCTAAATAATCTATATTCTTATCCCAGTCTGTTGTGACATAATTCAGTTTATCATCTTTAAAACCCATCGTCCCTATAATTTTATCATCGCTTTGAAGCCAAAAGTCATTATCGCTAGAATCATGATCTTTTTGGTCTAAAAATTCATGCATAATATCTAAAGCAATACTTTTGTCCATACCAATGTTTAATTTTTTACCTTCAATATTTATTGTTTGTGGATAGGCAAATACGAACAAATTGACTACTAAAATAAATAAGTGTTTATTTATCATATCTAGACTCCTTTATTAATATGGTAATAATACTAGACCCTAAAAATCGTATTTTCTTTGTTAAACCAGTATACAGAGAATCTAATTCCGATAGCAGCAAAAAATAAAAGCGAAGATAAGGTTTCAATAAAATAAATAGGCTGGGCAGAACCTGCTAAAATTTCTTTGGTTAAAAGACCAACATTAATCAGTGGTATCAACGCTGTTATATGGTCTATCTCAATACCAGGGCCTAGTGTTAACATCAATGGAACAATAATGATTATATTGAGTGGCCCCATAAGGCTCTGTGCTTCCTTGAATGATCTTGCATAAAAAGAAATTGAAAGAAGCATTGAAGCAAAAAATATAGCTATCGGTATCATTAATATAATAACGGAAACAATTATAAACGGACTGATGATTTCAAGCACTGTTGATTTTATTTGATCTGGAATATTACCTATAAAATAAAATGGGGCGGAAATTCCGACAACAGATATCAAACCAGAGACCATACCAGCAAGAGACACTACCATTAGCTTACCAACCGTAATCTCAAACTTTGTTGCTGGAGAAGAGAGTAATGTCTCTAGCGACCCTCTCTCCTTTTCACCCGCGCCTAGGTCAATAGCAGGATACATCGCACCTAGAAATATAAAAATAACGAGCATATATGGTATAAGCCCACCAACTGCTTTGCCTATCGTCTCTTTTTTTGTGGACATATCTTTATTGATTATATCTAGTGGCTCTAGTAAACCTTTATCAACATTGAACTCTGATAACCTTTCAGAAACAACCTCATTCTTATAAATATCTAATGCATTATATATTCTATTCTTCGCTTTGCTCATTAGGTCTGAGGATTTATAATAGACCTCAACCTCTCCCATTGCATTCGCAGATATATCATTAATAAAATTTTTGTGTATGTACAACCCGCCTTGGAGGGAATCATTTTTTATTCCTAGCTCCAGACTATCTAGATCAATATCTTCAACCAGATATACACCTTTTTGGTCCAATAGGTAGTCTCTTATTTGTGAATCACTAGTTTTATTGATTAAACCAATATTCAATACCTTTTCATCAGACTTCTTGCTTTGGTATTCCTGAAACTTTATTGATCCAATAAATATTAGAGGCATGACAATTACTGGAATAACAATCATAAAAAAGAGCGTTCTTCTATCTCTTAAGACATCAGTGAGTTCCTTTTTAAAAATAGAAAAAATTATGTTCATGCGTTCTCAATTAGATTAATTAGCGTATCATCATAACTAGTAGATTCCATTTCTGCATCAAAATCAGATTTAGAACCAGAAAAAATCATTTTACCATTGTATATAACTCCAATGTCATCTGCTAATGTTTTTACCTCTTCCATTCGGTGTGATGAAAAAATAATTGTTTTCTTTTCTTCTTTTGAATTTCTTATCAGTTCGATTATCGCCCTTGATGTCATTACATCAAGGCCCGTTGTAGGCTCATCAAAGACAATAATATCAGGATCATGAATGATGGTCCGTGCGATAGATGTTTTCTGTTTCATGCCAGAGCTAAGTGTTCCAATTCTTTTATTGGCAAATGAGTTCATATCTAGACGGTCAAAGATATCTTTACATCTTTGATCAAAAGAATCCTTGTCCATACTATTTAGATCTGCAAAATATTTTACCATTTCATAAGGGCTTAGACGATCATAGAGAGCTGTCTGATTCGTCATAAAACCTATTGATTTTCTAGCTAAGCGCCCATCTTCGGCTGTATTATTGCCATTTATATTAATTATACCAGAGGTAGGCGACATCATTGTAGAAATCATCCTGAGTGTTGTCGTCTTTCCTGACCCATTCGGCCCTATCAAGGCAAATACTTTACCAGAGTCACATTTAAAGGTTACAGAATCAACCGCTGTAAATAATTTTGGTCGAAGTTCAGAGCTGCCAACAATTTTTCTCTGGTCTTTTGTGAGGGTAAATACTTTTGTGACGTCCGATAATTCAATCATTATTCAATAAGATATGGAATATTCTATAAATGTGAAAATAAAAGTTAATTATAATCATACTGATATGAAGAAATATTATATAGTAATACGGTAATTATAATATTTTCATAAAATTGATTATTTTATATAGACTCATATGGTTATAAAGACATAAAATCTGTTTCAATTTTCAACAGATAATTGTGAAAAAACTAAATCTACAAACTGGCGTCCTATCTATAATTATTTTACTGGCTGCTTTTACCAGGATTATGCCCCATCCACCAAATTTTTCTCCAATGGCTGCAATAGGTCTTTTTGGAGCAGCACATTTTGCAAAAAAATGGCAAGCCTTTTTTATTCCCCTTATCGGAATTTGGGTCAGTGATCTAGTGATCAATAATTATGTTTACAGTAGTTCCAGCTCAAACTTTGTTTGGTTTTATAGTGGCTTTTATTGGCAGTATATCTCATACATACTAATAATTTTTACTGGTCTATTTATTTTTAATAGAGGCATATCTCTAACAAAAACGGCTGGTGGTATGATAAGCTCTAGCGGAATTTTCTTTTTAGTTTCTAATTTTGGAGTCTGGGCAGGTGGTACAATGTACCCAAAAAACTTTAGTGGACTTATTACTTGTTATGCAGCCGGAGTCCCATTTATACATAATACTATCATAAGCGATGTTCTATTTACTACTGTCTTATTTGGCACATACTATTTATTACAAGTAGAATACTCTTCACTAAAGATAAAACCACTAAAATATTCATAAGCTCCTGCTTATAGAGTCATTTGATAGACTCTTAAATCAACTTCACTTACTAAATAATCTTTTTTGTTTTCAGATTGAGTTATAGACTTGCGTCTAGAATACAAAAAAAGAAAACCTCTAGAGGCTAAAAACTATGAGCACAATATTTACAAAAATAATTAACAAAGAAATACCCGCGGATATATTATTTGAGAATGAAAATGTTTTAGCGTTCCGAGATATTAATCCTCAGGCCCCCATTCATTTTCTTGTGATACCTAAAAAAGAAATCAGAACATTAAACGATATAGATGATATAGATAAAGATCTAATAGGAGAATTATTTATCGTTGCAAAAGACCTGGCAAAAAAAGAAGGTATTTCAGATGATGGATACCGTACTGTATTTAATTGTAATGACCACGGTGCACAAACGGTTTATCACATTCATCTGCACGTATTAGGGGGGAGACAAATGAACTGGCCACCTGGTTAAATCACTAGATCCAAGCTATCATTTACATTGCAACCTATTCCTCATTACGCCAGATAGTTCCATCAGGCGTATCTTCAATATCTATTCCCATTGACTTTAGCTCGTCTCTGATCTTATCCGCCTGTTCAAAGTTTTTATTATTTCTACAGTTATTTCTTTCTTCGATCATCTGCTCTATTTTTTCTGTATCCATACCATCATCGACTTTACTATAACCAAGCCAACTGTCTGGGTCATGCTGAAGTATACCAAGCATTCTGGCGCTGGAATATATTTTCGGCATGATTTCTTTTTTCTGGGCTTCATCCGCATCTTGGAGGCTGTTGATTAGAATGTTTAACTGGCCCAAGGCTTCAGGTGTGTTCAGGTCATCGCACAATGCGTCAATTATTTTTTTGGTTGGCTCAGCCTCTTGCAAGTCTAAAGAAATATCAACCTTTTTTAAGATGCGGTATAATCTGTCCAGGGTTTTTTGAGCCTGTTGAATCGTTTTGGGAGACCAGTTAAGCGGTTGACGATATTGGGTTGATAGTAGAACCAGCCTTAAGGTCTCCCCCTTATGCTCATTAATCAAATCATTTATAAATCTTATATTGCCAAGAGACTTAGACATCTTATCCCCATCAAACTTGAGCATACCATTATGTATCCAGTATCTCGCATAAGAAGTAACGTCATCTGTTTTATTATGCACCCCACAGCATTGTGCAAGCTCATTCTCATGATGTGGAAAAATAAGATCCTGTCCACCTGAGTGAATATCAAAAGGAACACCAAGTGCTTTTTCGGACATAGCGGAACACTCAAGGTGCCACCCAGGACGACCAAATCCCCAGGGAGAGTCCCAACCAGGTTGATCCTTATTGCTCGGTTTCCAAAGCACAAAGTCTGTTGGATCTTTTTTGTAAGGAGCAACCTCTACCCTACTTCCGGCGATCTGCTCCTCTTTGTCCCTTCCAGAAAGTGATCCATAACTAGGAAAAGTATTTACGCTATAGAGTACATGTGACTCTGCCTCATATGCATGTCCATTATTGATAAGAACCTCAATTTGTTTTATCATCTCTGCAATATGATCTGTTGCCTTAGGCTGCAGATCTGGTGGGTATATGCCGAGCTCTTTAAGATTATCATTATATATATTTTCATACCTTTTTGTTAGGTCACTAATAGGAATATCTTGCTCTTTTGCCGCGTTTATTATTTTATCATCAATGTCTGTAATGTTTGAGACATATGTTACTCTAGGGTACAGATATCTAAGCAGCCTTATAAGAATATCAGAAACAAGTGGCGGACGAGCGTTACCAATATGCGCGTAATTATAAACTGTTGGCCCGCAGGTATATACACGCACATGGTCTGGATCAATTGGTGAAAAATCCTCTTTCTTATTAGTAAGAGAGTTATATAATCTCAGCCGTGCCATATCAGATTATAGCAAAAGCCAGAATAGTGCTTAAATAATTATTGAAATGAAACAATTGAACCATGCGAGTTACATTTAGATCATTAATCTATGTAAAATTACAAGAATTTTAACTAATGCTTAGTAAAGTATTTTCAAAACTATTTATCATCCCAATTCGTATATATCAGATAACCTTGTCGCCTTTCTTAGGCCAAAATTGCGCGCATATCCCTACCTGCTCTAACTATGCGATTCAGGCAATTAATGAATGGGGCGTGTTTAAAGGAACCTGGCTCGCATCAAAAAGAATAATACGATGTAATCCATGGTGGGGAACACATGGTGAAGACCCTGTACCTAAAAAAAATTAATTTAATCTAAATTACATTTTATAACATTTATAGTTTGTATTTATCACTCTAACCTATTGGCACACAAAATAATTGAATCCTATGTGAGTAAAAATACAAATTGATTCGTTATTACATTTTAGAGAAACTAATTTAATCCTAGGGAGATTTATGCATGAAAAAACTATACCTAATACTAATTATATCTTTGTTTATTGGCTGTGAGAATGATGAAGGGAAAAGCGAAGATGAAAAAGCAGCTGAAAATATCTGGCAAGAAATTCAGGGATACTCTGACTGGGGCCAAGCTGTTGATTGGACAGGAGTAAAAGCGTCTCTTGATGGTACACATGGAAACTTTGTCCAAATCTGGTTAAACGCTCAGGCACTACCTTCATTTGAAGATAGTGCAAGCTCAGAACTCCCTTATGGATCAATCTGTGTAAAAGAGGGGTATTCTTCAAGTGATGGCTCAAGTATAAACACTGTAACTGTGATGAAAAAGATTGAGGGTTTTGATCCAGATCATGGAGACTGGTTTTGGGCCTCATATGATACTAATGGTGATGTTAATAAAGCAGGCTCAGTATCATCATGCTATAACTGTCACGCTTCTGGGGAAGACTATATAAGATTTAAAGCGCACTAAGATTATTTGTACCCGTGTGTATACTCTCAAAGAGTTTCCTATAATAAGCCTTATAGTCAAGAAACGAATAGATATTTGGTATATGCTTAGCAAGTTCTTTTTTATTTACTGCTAAATGAGATTGGATCTGTTTATCCCCAAAGCCGACTTTACTTGCCTCTCCACCCCACATTGGATTAAACTCTAAAAATACTGGTTTTTCATCCCTGATGAAAAACTCAATCGCGCCTAGGTTGCAGCCTAAAACCTGTGAGGCTGCAATAATAGTGTTCTTATGTGTATCCACTATTTTTGATATTGATCTATTTAAATCTATAAACCTTTTAAGGTAATTCGCATCCATATCACAATTATGAAAAACATCAAGCTTTGCTGTTACCGCATAATAGCTAAATATATTTCCAAGCAGCAGATGCACACGATATAGATCCATGTATCCATCTTTTTTCTCAGGCATAATAAACTGAACTAATACTATCCGTGTATCTCTCCTATTTCTAAGGAAGGACTCACATCTTTGGACAAGCTCTTGGAGCTTTTCTATAATGTTTTCTTTAGATGTTTCCGGATCTAGAAGAAACATTCCATTTGCAGCTGTTTCATTATTTGTACGAAGAAATACCTTTTCATGTTTATCAATAAATTTTTTTATTTTACTGACAGTGGAGTCAATATCCTTGTCAGCGTCCTGCGGTGAAATAGATAAATAATCCGGACACTGGATACCTTCCTTTTTCCATATTTCAAACGTACGGTCTTTAGAGTCATAATTATAGAAAGAGGCTACATCATTAATTATGATCTTCTTTTGCCTATATGGTTCAAGCCTTGTATTTATACGCTCAACCTCTTTATCTGTAGTAAACTCTGGTCTAACTCGAACCCATATAGAATCAGCGGAAGATATAAATCTTGTTTGGACAATGGAATTACTTGCCTCTATTAATCCTTCAGCCTCATTCTGACGCCTGTTCTCAAGGTGACTTAACCTCCATCTTCGTTTTCCAAACCCTTGTTTTCTTCCTATAAAATATATTTTTGATTTTTTCAATAGTTGCCAAATTATAATTTTTCAAATATATAATCTGCACATAAATCAGAAGCAGATTTATCGGCTTTATGAATGAATTTCTCTTTGTGTTTTATTTGGTTTTCATAATAATAGTTATTCTCAAGGCTTTTATAAATCGTTTTATCGAAATTAATTGGGTTATCAATCACTGTCCCATATTTCCACATCGCATAACTTTCATCTTCTTCCCATTTAATTTTGTGGGCATTTATAAATATACATGGTCGAGGTCTATAATTTATCCACTCTGTAACCATACTGCTCACATCTCCTATATATACATCTGAAATTTGATTATATGTACCATCAATTAGTTTACTACTATTTAAATCAATAATAATATTATCTGGAAGGTTCTTTTGAGTTTCAAGACTGTATTTATTTTTTTTTGATAGATGCTTAACAAGTGGATGAGGTGCAAAAATAAGATTATACTCAGAGTGCTTTCTAAAAAAATCTAAAATAACATTCCTCCATGTTAAATAGGAAGAGAGATCCATTTCCCAATGTGGATTATAATAAAATATAGGGTTTCCATTTTTAAATGTCTTCTCATTAGAAAAATGATGTTTTTTAAACCAATCAAACTTAGGCTGTCCAATCATTATTATTTTATTTTTATCGCATACTTTTTCTTTAATTAGTCTGTCTTTGTGGTATACTCCAGGAACCAGAATATAATCAAACTCATCAAGATAAGGATCAAAACCATATGACCTAGTACCAGTTCCATGGTAAAGATAAAAGAGTTTCGGACCCGTTATTTTATTTTTTTTGATATATCTAGGTAGCTCATGGCTAGTAGAAACTACAGCAGAAGCATTCTTAAGCTGCGAAGCAATTTTATCAAACCTTGTAAAAACAGGTGGATATATTTTACCCTTGTATGATTTATTTAAACGGTACCTTAAAGGCATCGGTATATCGAGCAATGTAAAATCAGCTGATATGTTTAATCTGTGACTAGTTTTTATTATATTGGTATTGATAGGATTACCAGAAACAAACATCGACTCATAATTTTTTTGCTTAGAAGCAAAACTAAGTGCTGGTTCAATAAGATGATAGACATGGTGAGGACCATTTATAAATAAAAAGTATACAGATTTTTTTTGTTTTGACGTTAATTCAAATCTGGGAAGAATCCTTTCTGCAGTAGATTCTATATCAGAGAATAATTGATCTAAATGTTCTCTTTTTAAATCATAATTCACTGTAATTAACCTCATACAAGTCTGGCCTTCTATTTCTGCATAGTTCACCATGGCATCCGCATTCTGAAAGAGTTCATCACGGACAGCGACCGTAAACCTACCAACATGACTATTGCTGATACCATCAGGTTGTATTTGGAAACAAATGTTTAAATAAGAAACGTCTGAGATCTGTTTCAATATTTTTGATTGATTAACTTTTTTTTCAGCATATCTGGCCATGTCAAAAAGATGATCAATATTTTTTTCATATCCGGAGTCCCCATAATATTTCCAAGTTAGCCAGAGTTTTAATGCTTCAACCCTTCGGCCGCATTGTAAGGACCGTTTTCCTAAATCAGGTTGCTTATCATTTTCTTTATGAAACAGATACTCTGTACCCTCAACGTCGTTAATCTCAAATAATATTTTAGGATTTTTAAAAAGAATTGCTGTACACGTTAATGGTTGTGCCATTGCCTTATGCGGGCACCATGTAAACGAGTCAGAGTAACTACTACCATCAAGAAGTTTTTTATGCTGATTAGATAATAGTGCAGCACCTCCCCAGCTCGCGTCAATATGAAGCCAAATATTATATTTTTTGCAAACTTTTGATATTTCTTTAATTGGATCAAAACATCCTCTTACAGTAGTACCGGCTGTTGCCCCAACAAAAAATGGTTTTGATCCATTACGAACTGAATCTTGGATAGAACGTTCTAATGCTTTTGGATCCATTCTTCCACTACTATCAACATCTACTTTAACTATATTATTTGTACCGATTCCAAGTTGGTTTGCAGATTTAACCATTGAATAATGACAATCTCTAGAAACAAAAACTGTCATTGGACTAGATCCAAATAGCCCAGAACTCATCGTTTCGGGATCGCAATATTGACGTGCTGCAAGCATCGCAAGAAAATTTCCGCTGCTACCACCGGGTACAAATGTCCCGCCACCATTTTTATATCCAACAAGTTCACTCATCTTTTTTAACAGCTCGATTTCTATGAGGGTGGCGACTGGACTCATTTCGAAGGTATACATGGAGTTATTCGTGATTGTGGATATAAGCTCACCAATATACGCTGTAAACGAAAAACCAGAATATAATTGATTATAAAACTTAGGGCTATTCGTCTTTACCGAATTATCTAGATATTTATCAACAAGGATTTTTATTTGACTAAAGTCTGAACTATTTCCAACGGAAATATCCAAATCTAGTTTAATCTCTTCACTTGTTTTATTTGGCTTTATCTGTTTACTATTAAGATATTCAATTACTTTTGAATGTATATTATTTAATAGTTTTTCTTGTTCAATAGTAAACATATAAACATTAAAACTACATTTAGTTACTAGTATTTTATTTACATCTTATTGCATCTTATTGCATCTTTATGCTTAGAATATTGGTTTTCTTCTGCGATAACATGAAAAATCATTATAATAAAAAAGCGCGTTATCTGGGGTTTTTTATTCTTTCACATAAACTATTTAGAAATTGTATCTTAGAATACAATTGATACCATTGAAGTAAGACTCAATTATTTTGTGTGCCAATAGGCTAGAGCTATAAATACAAACTGAAACGGCAGCCTCCCCCATGCAACAAGCGGTGTGGTGTTCATCGCGGCGCCATTGGTCTGTGCTAAATAAATATTTGCAGGATAAACAGCAATAAGTAGCAAAATAAGCCCCCAGGCAGCATAAAATCTAGTAGCAGGAATCAGTAGCATAACACCAAGAAGAATCTCCAAGAAACCACTGATATATACCAGCTCCAGCTTATAAGGCAAGTAGGGTGGGACAATCTGTAAAAACCATTCTGGGGTAGTGAAATGATTTACTCCGACGGAAACATAAAAGATGCTCATAATTATTATGCTAAAGAGCTTTATATTTTTATCTATCATGATCATAAATAATATTTCATTTCAATATAAAAAAAAGCCCCGACACTGGGGCTTTTTTAGTTTAATATAAAATCGCCTAAAAATTATAACCCAGAAGTACAAAAAGACCATCGAACTTCATTGAAGTTCCATCGGACCCGTGATCTTTTAGCCCTAGAGCATAGCCCACATTAAGTCCAATCTTTTCATTGAGCGGATAAGCAGCACTTAATAAAAGTGCTAGATCCGTATTTTCGCCAAAATCTCCATCTATCTCCTTCTCTGTTGTGTCACCATTTAGCGTGGTCTCTGTTTTACCCGACCCTAGATCAAAACCATATAAGAATCCTGCTTGCAAAAATACTGGACCGGCTGGATATGGTACGTTCACCCAAAGATCTAGCCAATCTGTCGTCCACTTGGTTTCATAATCTATAGAAGATGCTTTTTTTGAGTATCCTCTTTTACCTAGACCTGCTCCGATCAATACAGGAATTGGGAAATTACCAAAAGTTATCCCTTTGCTTACTCCAACGAATGGAAGATTTAGTTCTCTTTCTATATCAAAACCATCATTAAGTGGGTCTATCGAAGCACTATTAAGTGCTCCGCCAAAATATACTCCCCATCCGGGTACCTGGGGGGTATCTTGCGCAATAAGCAATGATGATATAGTCAATATTATTGTTAAATAATATTTCATTTTTAGCTCCTATTATTATTTAAGATCTAAACTCATTATTTTTTGTGGAAAGTCACGAAAGATACACATCGTATTTTTCAAGAGACTATTATACACTATAGAAAGCAATGACTAAGATCTTCGTATGTGGATCTAATTCAGATTACCTCTCCACTTCTAAAATTAGTATAAAATTGAGCCTTTCCATGCAAAATATTAAAACCTTCTTGTTTATAGACATCACTAGAAAAATTATCGTCCTATTAGTGGAATCTATTTTATATACAATATTTTTTCTATTATCTCTAATCTCTCTAGGCTCTGTAGCCTGATTAAATAAATTCCTCCAGACACTGCGCGACCAGCATTATCTTTGCCATCCCAAAAACCAGAGTTCCACCCAATATTATGGTCTACTCTATCAATAGTTTTAACCTGCTTACCTACTATATCAAAAATAGAAACATTAACTGGTCCTGGTTCAATTACTTTATAAGATATTTCAATTCTATTATTAAATGGATTGGGATAAACACGCAATACAGGAGGCTGCTTTAAAGCCTCTTCTTGAATGGAAACATTAGGCCCTATCGCACCCTCATTGATCCAGTTATAGATGATTGTCTGCTGCTCGATTGTTAATGGATCAGCATTTTTTGGCATTCTACAGCAGATGGGTTCATTTGGAACGATAACAGAATCACGTAGTAACACTCTATAAAGCAGACTACTGTCTGCGTTAAACGGAAAGACCACAGGCCCGTTATTACTATCGCCCTGCATCAGATATTCATAAGAATCAAGCTCCAAGGCACCAGATCCATGTACTGCAACATGACAGTCTAAACAATAATTATAAAAAATAGGTTGAACCTGGGTCGTATAGTCAACCTGCCCAATTAATATAGCGGCATAGGCAATAAAGTATAACCAATAATCAGTTTTTTTTATGATACCTTCCTTATCGTCTGCTATTTAATTTGGATAAAAGTCTTAATATCTCAATATATAACCAGATAAGAGTAACAAGGAGACCAAACGTTGCATACCATTCCATATATTTTGGTGCACCTATCTCTGCACCCTCTTCAATAAAATCAAAATCTAAAACAAGATTTAGAGCAGCAATAACAACTACCCCAAGGCTAAATAGTATTCCCATCGGGCTGCTACTGTGTATCACACCAATACCAGTCCCAAAAAAACTCATCACAAAATTAATTAAATACAAAACACCGATTGCACCTGTTGCCGCAAATACACCAAGCTTGAAATTTTCTGTGGCCTTAATTAATCCAGACATGTATGCGAGTAGCAAAGAGCCAAGTGTCCCAAATGTAAGGAATATAGCCTGGACCGCTATCCCAGGATACTGCATCTCAAAGATCCTTGATATCGCCCCCAATACCAGCCCCTGAGATATTGCATACACTGGCACAGTAATACTGGCGATTGTTGGCTTAAAAATTGTAACAATGGCTGCAACAAGACCAACGACAAATCCAAGTATAGCTAGGCCTGAGAGTGTTGGATCAGACCATGTGACTGATGCACTAATAACTAACAATAAAAGAGCTAAGCCTGTTTTATTTACCACTCCATTAATTGTCATCGATTCGCTTGATCCTACAGAGCCAGTCATAGACTTTTTAAAAGTATCTGACTGCAGCGCTGGGTTTGCTGTTCGCATAGTAAGATGTCTATTCATTTTCTTTTATCTCCTCAATTCTTATCCAAGGTTTTTGATTATCTTTATTTTTTGTAAGCATTCTAACAATACTCGCAAATGTTAAAAGTATTATCGGAAGCCAGAGTAATAATTCTATATCCATAATTATATTTGTTTAGAAAAATTACTAACAATATCGCTAGAAATAAAAATCATGATAGAAATTATATCATAATTAAATAAATAGGTTAAAGGTTGACAATACCACTGAGACAATTACAAATATTTTGTAGGGCCTCTCCGGTATTTTCTTTACGATCCAGACACCGATAATCGCTCCAATTAATATCAATGGAAACAGGCTTAGGTCAAATAATAATATATCTAGATCGATTGTGTTCCATATAAATACATGAAACGGAACCTTAAAAAAGTTCACAAAAAGAAAAAACCAGGCCGCTGTTCCGATAAATTTATTTTTATTAAATCCCATCGAAAGAAAATATATCGACATGATAGGCCCGGCAGCGTTACCTATCATTGTGATAAAACCCCCTAAAAAACCTATGACAATCGAAAAGATTTTATTTTCTTTTATGTCAACCTTAATAATCATCATCACTGCACCGGCAATAATGACACCGGCTAGCAGAAGTCGGAAATCTTCATCAGATAAAACATCGCCGATCAAAACTCCGGTTAGTATACCAATGATTGTGCTAGGAATAAGTTTAACCAGCTGCCTTATGTCAGCGTGCATGTGATAATATCGAACACCAAAAAAATCAGCCATAATCAACAATAGAAGTAGTATACCTGTTGAAGATTTTGCACCGAATATATTCGCCATTACAGGGACAACGACCATGCCTAAGCCACCCAGTCCTGTTTTTGCCATGCCAATTCCCATTGCACAGAGTCCCAATATAATCAGTTCAAAAGAACTTAGATCGAGAGAATGTAAAAAAGATAAGATAGTAAAATCCTAAAAGTGATGAATTCTTTAACTACTAATCTTTTAATATCAGGTAATAAATAGCCAAACTATTTCAGTAGAATCATTTTACGTGTAACTACGAAATGACTAAACTCTATTTTATATAGATAGACCCCTGCAGGTACCAAATGGCCTTGATTATCCATAGCATTCCATTTAACCGACTTATATCCACCAGTTTGTAAGCTGTTTACAAGTGTCTTAACCTTTCTCCCCATCATATCATAGACAGTAATATTTACAAAACCATCTTCTGGTAGATCATAACCAAGAGTAGTCATTGGATTAAATGGATTAGGATAAGCATCGTATAGATTAAATGTAATCGGGATTGTTTCATCAAGGATGGATACTTGATCACAACCACTGGTATCTTGATCTCCCACATATTCTTGAATACAGGATGGGTATGGTGAACAGAGTTGATTACCAAATAAAGTGGAAACATAACCCCCAAGATCTGTTGAAGACCATTCTAAATTAGACAGATTACATAATGTTACTGGAATCGAACCTGTTAACTGGTTTGAATGTAATCTTAAGATTAAAAGATCTGTAAAATTGCCTATCTCAATCGGAATGGGACCGGTAAGTTGATTATCTTCTAAAAATAATCTGGTAAGACCGGTCAGGTTCCCTATTTCAGACGGAATAGAACCTGTAAGTTGATTATCACTAATATCGACCCAACTAAGATTTAACAGGTTTCCTATCTCAGAAGGAATAGAACCTGTAAGTTGATTTCCTTCCAAATGCAAGTGCACAAGATTATTCAGGTTTTCTATCTCAGAAGGAATAGAACCTGTAAGTTGATTATCACTAATTTCGATCCATTCAAGATTCGTCAAATTCCATATTTCATTTGGTATATCACCTGTCAGTTGATTATCAGGTAAATACACAGTGGTCAAATTGACGAGGTTTTCTATCTCAGAAGGAATAGAACCTGTAAGTTGATTATTGGCAACCTCCAAAGACTCAAGATTGGTCAGATTTCCTATCTCAGGAGGAATGGAACCTGTAAGCCCATTATTATTTAAGATCACGCGCTCAAGATTGGTCAGATTTCCTATCTCAGGAGGAATGGAACCTGTAAGCCCATTAACAGGAAGATTTAAAATAGTGGTATTCTCAATTGAATAACACTCATCCCAAAGCTCAACTTCACCATCAGCACAGCCAACTATTTCATTCGTGGTTCCAGGAGTCGGAATTGAAAAATACTCCCATGTGTCTGAACCATCAGGATTACGCCCATAGGAAACATCATCTGTCTGAGGCCCAAAATCATAGCTAATCATTGGATTACCATCTGCATCAGCTATGTAAATAGTTTCGCCATCTTTTGAAAGCTTTTCGTTTATTTCAGGAAAGCCATTATTATCGCCTGTATACCAGAGCACTAAAAAATCTCCAGGAGCGATACTAGTATCTGGTGCTGTCGTTGTAATTAACCCATCTGTATCACTAAATCCCCAACCATTAATATTAATGGGCTCTGTTCCGTAATTATAAAGTTCTACAAAGTCTTCCGTATTCCCATCAAAAATATCACTTCCACAACAATTGTCACTGCCCGCTAAAAATTCATTGATAACAACATCTGGTGTGTCTACCTCTACAGCTGGAACCTCTAAGGCACCCTCATCGATCCACTGTGCTATTAGATCAATATCAGACTGAGACAAAGACCCGGACGGAGGCATATCTCCGTTAGCAGTCTCTGGTAATGTTATTCTATTATACAACTCACTATCAGCATGATCGCCAGCGACAACAACATTGTTTGACATTAGGTTATCATAGGAAGATAAACTAAGCCCACCTGAGTTCCCATGACAACTTGTGCAACTGTTGTTAAATATCGGCTGAATCTCAGTGGCATAATCCACCTGAGCAGATAATAGACTCAACCACATAATAGGATACAATATAATTTTAGTTTTCATACTTTTACCTTTGTTAGAAATAATTGAATACGATTTTAATTAAATGATATTAGAATTATTTTAGGATTTATATAATAAGCGTTTGCAGAAATTCCAAACAGATAATACCATATCATTTCTAGCAAGGAAACGGCTCCCGCAATTAGGACACTTTGAGAGGAGAGATATATACTCTGTCCACTTGTTTCTTTTCCAGGAGTGAGAGCAAGATAGGCACTTCATTGATTATTTCTACTCATATATATCCATGAATATAGAACGTATTAGATTATACGTCAATGAAACCAAAATCATTTAATGGTTGTGCCCCTCTTCTTTTTCAAATAGAACACAAGAAGGAGTTGAAAATCTACTTATTTTGAAGAGGGGCAACTAACTTAGATTAATTAAAGACTATCTCATTATGGCTGATAAATTTTTATTAGAAAACAATATTAATAAATAATATTATTTAATAATAAGTAATAAGAACTTAATAAAGTAGTGTATATATGTCAAATTAATAATATTATAAACTTAATAGTCATAATTCTTAAATTTTTAATATATTCCTATTCAATAATAAAAAATCATAAATTAAACATTCCTAAATGCCTACTCTAAAGAACATTATATCCATTCTTTTTTATTTTCTAGCTGCTGCGCTTTACGGACAGTGAGCGCTCTGAGGAAATCCCTCATTGCCAGGTGGCGATACAGATAAAGGCCTAGGTGCTAATAAAAATGAGATATTTTTATCTTTAGAGAATAGTACGCAATATATTGACTGGTGGCATGAGCCAGTGCCTGAAGAAGATTTTGACCATGAGGGCTCTTTACTATCTTTTGTATTACGACCAGGTGCTATTTATGGTATATCTAATAAAATCAACTTATATCTAACCACAACTATTGGCGTAAGATCGATGGACTGGTTTGGGGATAACCATTCTCTGCACCACCGTGATGAACATACAGGCGACGACTTTGATAATGCAATAGGCGGGGTACTTGGTGACTCTAAAATTATTGTAAGGTATCTACTTAAAAACACAGGAGCCGGGGATGGGTACAGGATCATTATTGGCTCTGGAATAACGATACCTTCAACAAATATTCTTACGACTGACCCATTCGCAAAATCAGATGGAATAATAGTTCCACACCGGCACTTCAGTATGAGTGATGGAACATATAATTACAATTCAGATTTACAAATTTTTTATAAACGATCTGCCAACCCTGTCTTTTTTGGTGGAAGTCTTTCAATCGAAAAACCTATTGACGAGAATGAATATTCATACTTGTCTCCCACTAGCACTAAAGGTGTAATATCAGCAATCTATAAAAGATTTGATAAGCTTGATGGATCCATAGATATTAGCCTCGGAATACAATCTTTTTCTTTAGCTTACTGGGGTAATAAACCAAGTCCAAACTCTGATGCCTTTATAATGACCCCTTCATTGAGTTACTTATTTAATTTAAAAAAAGGAGCACTTAGCATTGGTCTTCAGAAACCATTTTTTTTATCAGGATCTTTTGCGGGTAATGAGGGTGATATAAAACAGACAACAAAAGTGTGGCAGCTAATTGTATCATACCGTTCAATGTCAATTTAAAAACATTTTAATTAAACCAGACTCCTACACCTTTTTCACGCAGTTTTTTGCCTAAATATTCCTCGATCTGCTCAGCATCTTTCCTCTTTGGTATTGGATTATATTTTTCATATATGTCTGGCCTGAGCTTAATTCCATAATATTTTGCATACTTATTTGATTTATAACCTTCTTTGTGTTGTTCAAACCTAATCTCTGGTTTTTTTGAAGACTGCCCGACATAAACACAGCCATTCCCCTTAATATATTTTGGGTTTTTTACACGAAATTTCCGCAAGTCAGCAACCTTAGGATCTAGCTCAATCACGTATACATAATAATTGGACATCTATAAGGAGAAAAAGATTTGACCCTTACCGACGTTCGATACCGGTTGCAAATAGAACAACTTTTTCATTTGATGATATCCACTCACGATCTAAAAGTGTTTTATAAGATGACCAGACCACGCCAGCCTCTGGGCTGGCATCAATTCCAGTCTTTTGTCTAAAATCTTCAGTCTCAATTTGTAAGCTACTCTCTGGGACCTTGATCGCAACCCCATTAGACTCTGATATTATATCTAAAATTAAGTAGCCACCTAGTGGACCAGGGACGTTCAAACCTAGAGCAATGGTATCACTATTATGCCAAAATTCAGTTTTATTTTCCTTTCTCTCAAATGCATCCACCACTGGTGAACATCCATCAGACTGAACTACCACCATCCGTGGTAAACGGCCAGAAACCCAACCCATTCCCAGCATCTCTTTAAAGGCTTTCCACATACCGATTAACCCTGTCCCACCACCAGTTGGATATATAATAACATCAGGAAGTGACCAATTGAATTGTTCAGCAATTTCATAACCCAATGTCTTTTTACCTTCAACACGAAACGGTTCTTTTAAAGTTGAAATATCAAACCAATCATCTTTTTTATGATCAATCATCGTTTTAGCTGCTTCGGATATTGTTTTGCCATTTAATACTAAATTAGATTGATAACGTTTTGTTTCATTTATAAATGGTTCTGGTATTGTTTCTGGCAAGAAAACGAAACACTCTATACCAGCTGCTTGACAGTAGGCTGATGCTGAAACGCCCGCATTACCAGCAGATGGTAAACATATTTTTTCAATGTTTTGAATTTTTGCCATTGTTATTGCCATGGCCATGCCTCTGTCTTTAAAAGACCCCGTTGGATTTACAGTTTCATTTTTTATATAAACATTATTTCCAATAGATATAAGTGGTGTCCAACCTTCTCCTAGAGATATATTATTATTGATACATTTTTCAGGTAACACACTTGCGTAACGCCAGATAGTATTATTTTTTTCATCAATTAATAGATCGCGTGAATTACCCTCCCATTTATAACGTGCATATAATGGTTTCCCGCAATAACAAAGCCACACCGGGGTTGGTGGTTTTTGTATAGTTCTTTTACAATTTGAACATTGGTAAACAATGTTAGCCATAATGAAATGTACTTACCATCTACAATGATAAACTATGACAGAATTATAAAGTATGCAGATATACAAAAGCCCCCGTAAATAAACGAAGGCTTATTAGGAGTGGGCGTTGAGAGATTCGAACTCCCGACATCTGCCTTGTAAGGGCAGTGCTTAGAGCATTTTTACCTCTCTAAGTGTTAATATTACTATACTTAATTATCTCTATTGGTATGTGTGTCCCAATTTTTGTGTCCCATTTGCCATTTCTAGCAATATTTAGACGCTTGGTAATAGGTTAGTAAAGTATAAATCTTCAGTAGGTGGAATTAATCTTAAAGCAATACGCTCTCTTAATGATGGGAAGTCATCTTGTAGTCTAGGCAATTTACATTTAGCATACTTCTCTGTCATCACTACTGAACTATGACCAATCTCATCTGATACCATTTTAATATCACCCGTAATCGCCCATCTTCTAACCGCATAAGTATCTCTTAGGTTATGTAATGTCTTGCCCTTAATACCTACAGACCTACAAGCCTTTTTGAACTCTTTGCCATACCTATTAATAATGTGTCTAGGCTTTTGGTTAAAGTCATCAATCATTTTCTGATATCTGTTTTTCATCTCTTCAACTATCTCTTTCATAACTGGAGTTAGTTGTACATCTCTATTGTTATGACCTTTGGATGTACTAGAATCAATCGTTAACCAATTACCGCTTAATGTAGCGTTGAATGGTTCTGCCTTTCTACATCCGCTCATATAGTAAAATAGAAATGCTTTTCTGAAATGCACATCAATAACATCACAATTCATAATATCGCTAAACTGATCCTCTGTTAAATAGGCTATCGGTTTAACATCTTCTTTTACTAGTACAAATTCAATCTTCTTTTTCTTTAATTCTGATGCTATAATTTGACCAATTCTACCATAGCCACATATTAGATAATGAGATTCTAATTTTGATATTTTTTTACGCATTGTACGACTCCGATAAGTATTTAATTCTATAAGTTCAGCTCCTAATTCATAAACTATATACGCAAATCCACTAACACCGAATATAATGACCAATATAGACCATACTTTTCCTAAATGATTAAGTGAATGGACTTCTCCATATCCAAAGATAGTAAATATCGTCATATAGATACTGTCTATTATTGACCAATCTTCTCCACCAATTATATAAAATCCACCAGAGCCGACTGTAAGCAAACCAAAAAAATAGAAAATATATTTAAGATGCCTCCCTTGGAGAACGTTAAGCATTGAGGCTAACCTTTAGAGCTTTTGACATCCAATCTAAATATTTGTGACTTCCACCAATTATATCGATTACAATCAATTCAGGAATATCATATGGGTGTGCTTCATCAAAATATAATTCAATCTTTGGTATAAAGGATTTGTCAGTTTTGATTTGTAATAAATATTCCGATTCATTCTGTATTTTACCTTCCCATAAGTAAACAGATTCAGAATTTTGAACAATATTTACACAAGCAGCCCAATGTTGCTTAATCAAATGATCGGCAATATGTTTTGCAGCATTTTTTGTAGCTGTGGTTGTTAAAATAATGACTGGTTTCATTATTATAATTTACATCTCAATATTCGACAGCAAAAGAATCCAATAGAGTTGTTATTGAATATTATAAAAAAGTTTTAATTTTAACTATTGTAAGCGCCCGTAGCTCAGTTGGATAGAGCGTTAGATTCCGGTTCTAAAGGCCGGGGGTTCGAATCCTCCCGGGCGTACAAATATAGGAGACTCTCGAAAGATTGTCTCCTTTTTTATTTATAGTTAATTAACGAAGAATTTTTTTTAATATTTGAACCAATTCATATATCTCTGTAAAAGTATTGTAAAGTGGTGTGGGTGCAATACGAAATACGGATGGTTCCCTCCAATCACATACCACATGTTTTTCTATTAGGGTTTCCCATATAACTTTTCCCTTGGGTGCTACCAAGGATAATTGACAGCCTCTTTGATTTGAGTCATCAGGGGTCATTATGGTTATTTGCGGGAGTTCTTTATTGATTAATGATGCTAAATACCCAGTCAACATGTGGCTCATATCTATAAATTGATCCATACCAACATTTTGATATATTTGTAAGGCATTTTTCATTGGAGCCATACTGAAAATAGAAGAATTGCTAATACCCCACCCTGCTGCATTCTGAATTGGGTCAATTTTTGAATTCATCTGAAATCTAGTATCTAATCTATTACTCCACCAGCCAGTAAAGCGCGGTCCCTCCCACTTATGATGCTTTTCATGAACGAAAATACCGGATGGAGATCCTGGTCCACAATTCAGATATTTATAATTACACCATGCAGCAAAATCTACATTCCAGTCATGCATTCTAAGTTTCACGTTTCCAGCTGCATGGGCCAAATCAAATCCCACATACGCCCCTACTTTCCTACCATGTTCGGCAATGGCTGCCATATCATATTTTTGTCCTGTATAATAATTCACGCCACCGAGTAAAATTAAGGCTATAGATTCACCATGTGATTCAATCGACTCTATTATATCACTTGTATTTAAACAATCCTCATCAGTATTTGGCTTCAATGTCACGAGAGCCTCATTTGAATCGAGTCCATGAAATGCGATCTGGGATTGTACGGCATATTGATCTGATGGAAATGCACCCCCCTCTATAATGATTTTATATCTTTCTTGAGTCGGTTGATAAAATGAAACCATTAAGAGATGTAGATTGACAGTCAGGGCGTTCATAAGCATAAATTCATGTGATTGACCGCCAATGATCGGTTCAAAATAAGTTAAAAAACGTTGATGAAAATCAACCCAATCAGAAAAATAACCATCAGCCCCTTTCTCTGCCCATATAAAAGCCTGCTCTTGGAGAGCATCATTAACACCTTTCGGTTGGAGGCCTAAAGAATTACCCGAAAAATATAATACAGGTTTTCCATTACGCGTTGGGTAATTAAACTTATTTCGATATGAACGTAATGTATTCGATTCGTCTTTAGCTATTGCATCAGCTTTTGAAAAAACATTTTCATTCATGCGCCGAATCGGCCTCCATCTACTGATAAATTAATTCCATTAATATAACTTGCAGAATCAGATGCAAGAAATGCAACTGCGCTGGCAATTTCTTCTGGTCTGCCTACTCGTTTCAATGCAGTGTTTTTTCCCCAGGAGTCAAAT
>ENA-UPTF01000313-UPTF01000313.1-marine-metagenome-genome-assembly--contig:-NODE-313-length-35100-cov-8.168289_pt1 | contig 35100 bp, 30 predicted proteins | sample MGYA00238166_ERZ767019 | MGnify/ENA primary metagenome ERZ767019 (study PRJEB28930, sample SAMN06266391) | marine metagenome | isolation source: Sea water from 250 m depth | place: Atlantic Ocean | study... | reverse complement strand
AACAGTTAAAAGATCTTGATGTTTTAGAACTAATGAGATCACAAAATACTACTTATTTTATTCCGGGAAGCGAGTACCGTTATAGTAATTCTGGTTATGCCCTACTCGCACTAATTGTTGAAAATATTTCAGGGTTAAATTTTGCAGAATTCTTGGACATAAACATATTCACTCCACTGGACATGAGTGGAAGCGTTGCTTTTGAAGAAGGAACTTCCACCATTGACCATAGAGCCTTTGGTCACAGTTTTAATAACAGTGAATATTTTCTTGATGACCAGAGCATGACTAGCGCAGTGTTAGGTGATGGCGGAATCTATACCTCCATCCAGGACTTATATATGTGGGATTTGTCGTTAACTAATTCAGATCTCATCGACATGGATATGCAATCGGAAGCCTTCACTCCCGGAAGATTAAATAATGGTGAAGAAATAGACTATGGTTTTGGATGGGCATTGGACTCATACCGGGGAAAGGCTAGGACATACCACACGGGAAGCACCAGAGGTTTTAAAAATGTATACCAGAGATATCCTGATCTAGGCCTGAGCATAACTATACTAACAAATAGGTCTTCCGGTAATCCTATGAATATCGCAAACAAGATAGCAGATATATTGTTTAATAAGATCTAACTAATTAATAAGCCAAAATCTTATACTGGTAAAAATAAAGATTCTATTTAACTGAAAATTTGTCTGCGTACAGCTTGTTATTCTTTACTTTCCCTTTGACATTAACTACCCTAACAACATTGCAAAAACCATCTTTTGCATGTGAGTCAATGTGATCATCAATATTTACATTTTCAACACTGTAAATATGGTGTCCTATTTTTACGGCCAAACCGCAAGACTTATCATCTGTATCAAAATTACACATGCCACATGATGCCAATGTTTTTCCATTGATCTTCCCATTTTCTGGAACCTCTTCAATGAATGCACTTTTAACATTCTTCTTATCCCTATGGCATGATCCACAAGTTGCATGAACAAGCTGGCCTATAAAAAGAGATGATACCATAGTCACTATCAAATATTTTTTATACATTTATTTTTCTCCTTTATTTATAGCTTATCAAAGCTATTTATTAATAAAACGTCCAAAATTGGGTACGTATTCTTTTTCGCGTGCTCGTTCAACATTGTAAATTTTTCTACCAAGTTCAGCTAAAAATGGAATCGTAATAGTATCATATTCATATGTATCATCGTTCATTGTTTTATTATCGTTATGGTAAACTACTGCTGTTAAGATAAACTCGACATTATTTTCTGTGTCAATTATGTAGGCATTATCAAGTAAAAAACCATATGCTAAACCGACTTTGTTAAATATTTTTATATGATCAGGAATGGTGTCTTTAGTATCCCCGTACATAAAAAATTTACAGTACCCATCATAGTAACTTTTATAATCTGGATATTTTGGATAGTCACTGTGTCTTGGCAGAATTGACATTTTTTTATACAATAGAGCATAGTCTTCATCACTCAAGTCTAACCGTTCTTTTGTAGTTATGCTCTCAGGAAATATTATCTGCTTCATGAACTCATGCTGCTCTGATATATTCATGAAATTTTTTGTTGAAAAATCTAATGGCCCAGCATTTTTTTTACCGTTACTATAGTGAAATTTTCCTAATAAATAATGATCATAATCGCTATCAAGGTCCAACTTGCCAACCTGACTAGACTGCTCATAAACCTTTTGATCCTTATCGTAAAATACAAACGGATTCGTATATCTGTTTAATTCTTCGCTTAAACTCATACTTAGCCTATGACGAATCCTAGTGTTCAAATATCCAAGCTCCCAAAGTCTTTCATTAATATGATCTCGACCAAGAAACTCATATAACCTGTTGTTTGCAGAATTATCAGAAACAATAAATAATGTGTGAATGTAGTGTGCTATACTAGGATAGCCTGACTCAGAGTTGAGATCCCTTACGACCCCGTTTAATTCTGGTTTTTCGGTTAAAACCTCAAGACGAGTATAAGGATTTATTTTACTATTTTGATTTACTTTTTCTAGTGCTAAGACCGCAATAGGAAATTTTGTGGTACTAGCCGGGTAAAAATATTCTCTTGGTCTGAGTCTAAATTTATGGGTCGTAAATTTCGGATAATTATTTTCGTCTCTATCTATCTGAGAGTATAATACTTGTAGCCTATGTTTTCCAGGGTCTGATACAATACTAGGAAAATCATTCTCAAGACTAACTATAATACTTTCTAATAATGAAGAATCTTTAGATTCACTACAAGTCATTAATGAGATCGATAGAAATAATATTGAATATTTATACATTAGTTATAAAAGAATTATAAACACGATAAATTACTTTTTAATGTGAACTGATTTTACATATCTTAAACAACTAATATTTAAAAATTACCCAAACAAAAAATTATGACATTTTATTTTAAAAGATTTCTCGTTCTGCTTCTTCCGATTCAGATGGTTATTGGAAATAATATCACTGTCAATGCACCAAAAATCTTATTAAAAAATGTTGGTTTCAATATTTCGTTTATTGGCAGTTTTAACCCAAATGAATCTTTTACTTTAAATCACAATGGGAAAATATTTTCGCCATCTAGTGTAACTAATAGCGAAATCAAGTTTGAGAATATTAATACAGATGCATTAGGTAATGCATCATTCGAACTAGAAAAAAATAGTATAAAAATACATGACCTAAAAAAATATGTGATTAGGCCATGGGTATCTATCCTCCCTCCGCTTATAGCAATAACCCTAGCCTTTTTAACTAAATCTATCGTACCCTCTCTGTTTGTTGCAATCTGGTTTGGTTCATGGGCGGTTAACGGTCTGACTTTTGGTGGCATATTCACTGGGCTACTTGATTCCTTTAACGTATTTATACTCAATACTATTTTAGATAGGGATCACGCAGTGATCGCACTGTTCACACTAATGCTGGGGGGAATGGTTGGAATCATCTATCGGAATGGTGGCATGCATGGGATTATCCAGCTGCTAATAAAAAAAGCAAACACGCCAAAAAAAGGACAGATATCAATCTGGTTATTTGGTCTGATCATATTTTTTGATGACTACTCTAACACGCTAATTGTTGGAAACACTTCAAGGCTACTATGTGATAGGCTTGGGATATCGAGAGAAAAACTAGCATATCTTGTTGACTCTACGTCTGCGCCAGTGGCTACCATTGCTGTAATTACAACATGGATAGGATTTCAAATAAGTATTATATCAGACTCCATAGAAAATATCGGCGGTATCTCTGAGTCAGCATATCTTCTTTTTATCCACTCTATTGCATACAGCTTTTACCCATTTCTTGCATTATTCTTAGTTGGTCTTGTTGTTACTACGGGTAAAGATTTTGGGCCTATGGTAGAGGCAGAGATTCGAGCGCGGAAGGATAAGAATAAAAAGATTGAAGAAGCGGTCCAGGATAATGGTGAGAACCTTCGGGTGAAAGAAAATATTTCTTATCGCGCTGTAAACGCTATTTTACCGATTTCAGTTCTGGTAGTATCAATGTTCTATTTTATTTTCTCTTCAGGTCAGGGTGACACTATAAAAGATATTCTAGGAAGCGCTGATACATTTTCAGCATTAATGCACTCAACATTGTTAAGTGCTTTTGTTGCTGCAGTATTATCAGTGGGCCAACGGATATTATCTTTAAATGAAACATTCGATGCATGGTACAATGGTCTAAAATTTATGATGATGGGTCTGCTTGTTCTTGTTCTCGCATGGGCACTTGCTGATATATCTAAAGATTTACACACTGCTGACTATATTGTCTCGGTCCTGGGTGATAAAATTCCAATACAGATACTTCCGACAGTCGTTTTCTTTATTGCAGCAGTGACAGCCTTTGGCTCTGGATCAAGCTGGGGGGTAATGGCTATTTTAATGCCCCTTGTCATTCCTCTATGTTGGGCGGTTATGGAAAATTATGGGGGACCTGGACCAGAAAATATTCATATTCTATATTCGACCATAGCCTGCGTCCTTACCGGGGCCGTTTGGGCAGACCATTGTTCTCCAATATCTGACACAACAATCCTTACTTCTATGGCATCCGGATGTGACCTAATGGACCATGTAAAAACTCAGATGCCGTATGCACTGATCGCAGGATCGATAGCACTCTTTATTGGTACACTTCCTGCTGGGTTTGGAGTGCCATGGTGGTTACTTCTTGGCTTGGGCTTTATCCTGCTCTTTATTATTATTAATACATACGGAAAGCCTACTGACACGTAGTTAGGCAATATTAAAAACATGAAAAAAGAAAATAAGTACAAACCACTTGATGCAATGGAATATCCTCGCTTTGAGGGTATTCGTACTTTTATGCGTCTCCCACATGAGGCCAATTTAAAAGATATAGATTTTACCATCGTTGGCGTCCCATTTGACACCGGAGGGACCTTTAGAGTCGGCGCAAGGTTTGGCCCATCAGGTATAAGGGACAACTCTTTATTGCTTAGGCCATATAATCCTGCCCAAGAAATTGAAATATTTAAATACTGCTCAGGATCAGACTATGGAGACCTGCCAATCATACCAGGATACCTTCCTGAGTCTCATAAACTAATTCAAGAAGGTGCAGAAAAAATATTTAGCCAAAATACAATCCCGATCTTTATGGGGGGTGACCACTCAATCTCTCTACCTCTATTAAGAGCAGTCAAAAAAAAATATGGTCCGGTTGCGCTTATTCACTTCGATGCACACAGTGATCTTTGGCATGGTTATTTTGATAATAAAGATACACATGGTACTCCGTTTAGACGTGCACTTGAGGAAGAGCTTATCGATACATCACGATCCAGCCAGATTGGACTTAGAGGCCCACTCTATGACCTAGAGGACTATCAAATGTCTACAGAGGAAGGGCTACTAGCCATACCAGGCCCAGAGCTTCACAAGATTGGAAACCAAAAAGCTATTTCAATGATCAAAAAAAGAGTAGGCAATGGCCCTGCTTACCTTACATTTGATATAGACTTTATTGATCCCGCTTACGCTCCCGGTACGGGTACTCCTGAGGCCGGTGGTTTCACCGGATACGATGGCATCGAGATTGTAAGAGGGCTTACAGATATAAATTTCATTGGCTATGACATGGTAGAGGTAATGCCCCCGTATGACCCTGCTGACATCACAAGCCTACTAGCGGCAAATATAATGTACGAGTTTATATCACTGATTGCTATTAGCAAGAAAAAATCAGATCAAGACCAATAATACTACTTGTACTAAAAATATTTTTTCCAAGCATCCTCTGACTCAGGCCAGCGAGAGGTGACCTTTTTTAGATTGGTCCAGAATTCAACTCCACTTTTCCCGGTTATGTCACCATGTCCATATTTTGATTCGTTCCAGCCGCCAAAACTGTATGGATCTCTGGGTACAGGGACACCAATATTTATTCCTACCATACCAGCAGATGCTTTTTCTGACACTACTTTTGCGATTTGGCCAGAGGTTGTGAAAACTGCTGCTGCGTTTCCATAAGGGTTATTATTCTCAATTTTCATTGCCTCTTCAATCGTGTCTGCTCTTATAATTGATAGCACCGGGCCAAATATTTCTTCTTTTGCACTAGGCCAATCTGGATCTATTCCATCCAAGATTGTTGCACCAAGCCAGTACCCTTGCTTATAATCATCCGGAGGAGAGTTATCTCGCCCATCAACTAATATTTTTGCACCCATTTTTTCAGCTTCATCTATGTAACCGGTAATCCTATCTAAAGCAGTTTTACTAATAATAGTTCCCATGTCCACGCCAAGTTTAAAGTTTCTAGCTTCTTCAACCAGCTGACCTATAATATGGTCAATGTTTGCTACGCCCACAGCGACACTAGCCGCCATACATCTCTGCCCTGCGCTCCCCATTGAACTAGCTAAGAGTCCTTTTGCTGTAGAGTCCGTGTCTGCATCTGGAACAACAATCATATGATTTTTTGCGCCTCCAAGGCAGAGCGAGCGCTTGCTATTTTGTGAGCACCTGTTATAAACTATTTTTGCAACACTCGATGAACCAACAAAAGCTACAGCCTTAATATCTTGATGATCACATAGAGCTTCGACAATTGTTTTTGCGCCATTCACAACATTAAACACCCCATCAGGTAGGCCTGCCTGCTTTAGATATTCAGCAAGCTTCAGCCCAGCTAGTGGCGTCTGCTCTGAAGGCTTTAAGATAAACGTATTGCCGGATGCTATGGCCAGTGGAATCATCCATAAAGGAACCATGACAGGAAAATTAAAAGGAGTAATGCCTGCGACCACACCTAGTGGCTCATGCGTCATCGTACAGTTGATCCCAGGGCCCACGTCTGACGATTCTCCATTTAAAACGTTTGGCAAGCTGGTAGCATACTCTATTACCTCAACCCCACGTAGTATACTGCCTTTGGCATCTGCTATTGTTTTACCATTATCTAGGGCAATTAATGCTGCAAGGTTGTCAATATCTTTTTCTATGATTGACTTAAACCTGAACATAATCTGCGCTCTATCACGAATATTAGTATCTGCCCAATTAGGAAATGCAGATTTTGCTTTTTCTACTGCTATATCTAGATCACTTTTTCCTGAATCTGGAATCGTTGCGATCTGTTTATCAAAATACGGAGAGATAACACTAATTCTATTCTCAGAGCTACTATCAAACCACTTATTATCCACCCAATTGCCATAGTCACCATGGGAAGTAAATTGTATCATTTTTCTTCTTAAATCCTATTTTAATTAATAAAAAGAGTTTATTTATCCTACTAATATCTGTCAAAGCTATTCAAAAAAAATCAATAATCTTAATTCTTAATTGGCGGCTCTAAGACCTTAAATGTTTCGTAGTCTGTATTAATCTCGACAATACATCCAAGTGGCAGTGACACGTTTTTAGATCCATGCCCAGAAGGAAAATTAAAGATAACGGGGACTTTCATTATTGAAAAATATTGTTGGAAAACCTGATGCATTTTAAAGTCAGTAGATCTATCAGGGGCTTCAGTTTCTCTTCTAGAAAACCTGCCAATAATAATCCCATTAACCAGATCCAATTTACCAGCAAGTTTTAGTTCGCTAAGATAACGATCTATTCTATAAGGAGCCTCGCCCACATCTTCAATAAACAATATAGATCCCCTTGTCTCAGCTTCATAAACTGAACCCATCGTTGAACAAATAAGTGATAAATTTCCACCAACTAACTTTCCTGAGGCAATCCCTGGAACCATAGTTTGAACTTTTAAGGAGTCCCCATATAAATCAAATGGAATCTCATAGGTATAATCATTACTATTCATTAATAATGACCAAAAGTATAATTCAGAGATAGGATCAAGACCCTTTTTGCTTCCTAGACCATACATCGGATTTGGAGTATGAAAAGTAATCAGATTGGCAAGCTGATTAAAGGCTATATGAAGCGCGGTTATATCACTAAAACCAATGAAAATTTTTGGATTACTTTTTATGATATCATAATCAAGCATTGAAAGAATTCTTGTGCTTCCATAGCCCCCAGTCCCTGGGAAAATAGCTCTAACAGATTTATCTTTAAAATAGGACATTAGCTCACTCGCTCTTTGTGCATCCGTACCCGCTAAATATCCCCATCTTCTATAAATAGAATCTTCCCTGACTATATAAAACCCTTTTTCCTCAAGCCTTGTTTCGGCAAGGCTCATACGAACAGAATCTAGAAAGCCCGATGGCGCACAAAACGCGATCGTGTCACCGACTAAAAGTGCAGGAGGTTTTTGCATAATTGAAGATGAATCAGATGAACAGGAAAAAATAAAAAAGAAGGAAAAGATAGTGCTGATTATTATAATATGTTTGTTAAAAGATTTCATACCAAATTTCTATCATAAAAATAATTGATATAATTGTGATAATTCTGATTTTTTATGAGCCCATTATTGTATAATAAATCATTCTTCCAAAAGATAATACTATTATTATTTTCCTTAATCGGATACCTCCAGGCCAATCCGGAGAACGAAGAATTCCGGGGCACATGGGTCATCACATGGGATCACATTGATAGAAATAAAAATACAGCACAAAATATCAGTCACCTGCAACAAATTATCAACGATCATAAAACAGCAAACATGAACGCAATTATTTTCCAAGTAAGACAAAGTGGCACGGCATACTATAACTCAGCCTATGAGCCCTGGGGCTATTATGCTGGATATCAAGACCCGGGATACGACCCCCTTGCTAAAGCTATCGAACTCGCACATGAAAAAGGGATGGAAGTACACGCCTGGTTTAACGTGTTTCAGACCTCAAGTACACATCCTGGGTCACCAGCATATGAACACCCGGAGTGGATATGTCGTGATCAGAATGGTACCGCGATGTCATCCTATAGATCTCTTTCTCCCGGACTGCCGGCAGTTAGAGAGTATACAATCAAAGTAGCCATGGAGATTGTTAATAACTATGATATAGATGGACTACATCTTGATTATGTAAGGTGGAATGAACATACCAACAGTATCAGACAGTCTTTAGATACTGAGTCTGAGATTGCTGGCTTGGATGGAATGATATCAGAAGAAATCTTAAGCCAATTAACACAAAATCGTTCAGGAAGATATCTATATGATTATTTACACCCTTACTCTGGCGGCATACCAAGCGGTTATAGTTCATGGGAAGACTGGTGGAGATGGAGCGTGACCGAGTTTGTTAGTTCCTTACATGATTCAATACAGAGCGTCAAACCTCACGTTCGATTATCTGCAGCGGTACTAGGAAAATACAATTGGTCTGGCTGGCAGGGTTATGGTACAGTATTCCAAGATGGCGCACTCTGGTTTAATGAAGGTTACCTTGATCATTTGATGCCAATGCACTATCACTGGACAACAGCCAGCGGCTTTACTGGAATGCTATCTGGCGATTGCCCAGAGTGTTGGGTCTCTTTCATCCAAGATGGAATTGAATCAGGTCGATCATTTACGGTTGGTCCTGGTTCGTATATACTGGCAGATAATAATCTCTGGAATAATCACTCTTCTATTATTGGAGGTTGCCGATCTCTAGATTGGGTTGACGGCTTCCAATTCTTTAGTTATGCAACTTGGGATGATAATAATTATTTCATTCCCGCTGGAGAAACATTCTTTCGGAATCTATCAAAGATTAAACTAAACCCCATTACAACTCATGCTCCTCCATCATCACCAACACTCGTACTATCAGAACTTAATAATGATCAGTTCCAGCTTATATCATACCCTGGCGAAATCAATGAACCTGTATGGTTAATAACATATCGATCTCTTGATCCTAATGCAGATCCTGATAATGCTAATATTATTGACATTCAGTTTACTCAAAATCCTATATCAATTATTGACCAACACGGGATTAATGACACGGCGAATACATATCTCTATTTTTCCACTGTAGCAGACAGATATTGGAATGAGTCAACCATCTCTAACACTGTATTCTCGACCAGCTCACCAATGCCTAATAGTTATACCCTGAATCAAAATTATCCAAACCCATTTAATTCAGAAACAGATATTGTTTTTTCTATTCCTAAACTAAAAAACATAAAAATTGAAATATGGTCTCTTGATGGTAGACTTATAAAAACCCTCCTCAATTCAAAGCTGATACCCGGTCAGTATGGGATAAAATGGTTTGGGAAAAATAATTCAGGAAAAATTCAATCTACTGGGATTTATTTTTCTACTCTTTCAGTGGATCAAAAAATAATAAAGACTCGTAAGCTTATTTATGTAAAATAATTTTCAACCCTTTGAATGAAACTTGTAAAACATTATACCATCAAACCTGGGATTACCATTATTGTTGATATAATCAATAAAATTTACCCTTACTGTTTTTTGCTGTTTTGATGAGGCATGTATTAGTTCCTTATTATTAATCAGGACACCTTCATGTGCTATCACAATACCATTTTTAAAATAGGATTTTCGGACAAATGCTGCACCACATATATCAGGGAGTTTAGATAAAAGAAGCTCATTAACACTTTTTGTTGGAATAAAATAAATTTTATTTTTCGATGTCCAATTAAGATTAAGAAACTCAGACCCATCCTTCTTCTTATTTAAAACAATCATTACTGAGTCAAGATTATCTTTTTGGATTATAGACTTTGTGATATCAACCGTATATGGATTATTTATGATCCTGTCAGATGTATAGTGCCAGCGAGATCCATAAGTAGGTATTTTTCTGCCACTAAAATCTGGTTTGTAGTGTATGTCGATCATTTTTTTTCTTGTCTCAGACCAGCTAGCGCTAGTGGTAAAAGCAAGAGATGTCAATACATGTACCGTACAATCAGACGTGTCAATCCTTAGTATTGGATCCGGGTCTGGCTCTATCTCTTCACCTAGCTTGAATATCCCATAAGGGGTTCCTACTCTCCAGATATTAATGGCCTTTAATCGATCATTAAACTCTGGGAACCTTTTTTGAAACTCTGGAAGTAATTTCGTAACCTCTTCATTGCTAAGAGTCCAAGGCTTTGGCAAGGAAGAGACCCAATCAAGTCCCGTACTAGAATTACAAGAAAAAAGCAATAACAGTAATAATATTTTTTTCATTCTATTCTATCTGAAAACTCAGCCTCGCACTATTTTCCTGGTGGAGGATTGCCGAAACTGTGTCGCCCTTCTCTATCTTACCAACACCAGAAGGTGTCCCAGAATAAATCAAATCACCTGGACCAAGTGGCACTGTTTGTGATAATAAAAATATAATTTCATTAACGGACCAAATCATTTTATCACAGCCTGAATTTTGTCTAAGCTCCCCATTTACACTGAGACTAATTTCTAATTTATCTGCATCTAGAGAGTCATCCTTTAATACGATCTCTGATATCGCTGCAGAACCAGAAAAAACCTTACCACTTAGCCAAGGTTTCCCCGATTCTTTCGCTTTTTTCTGTATATCTCTTTTTGTGAGATCAACGCCTACGGCATATCCAAAGATCATATCTTTCGCTTCTGACTTATGTATTTTATATCCACCATTAGATATAGCAACAACTAGCTCTACTTCATGGTGCAATTCATTTGTGTCATCTGGATATTCTAGATTGCTCCCAGGTAATAATAATATTTCAGATATCTTTTGAAAAAAAAATGGTGTTTCACGATCTGGGTTACTGCCCATTTCAAACGCATGGTCTCTATAATTTCTGCCAACACAGTATATATTTTTCACTGGAAAGCTTAAATCCTGGTTTAAAACAGGACATGCAACCAAAGGTGATGGGTTAATTATCCAGCCCATCTATACACAGAATAGGATAAACCGCATTATATTATCGTAGTCTCTGTCTTCATAACAAACACTTTTTGGGGTCAACATTACTGCACCAGGATATTGTGATGCGTAATACGCATCTACGTGCTTCATATATCTAATTATAAGTTTGAACCTGCTCGGATATGCCCATATACATTTTTTTAACTCACCATTTAGCGACTCTTCTGACTTTCGTCTTATAATGTCTATGGATAGTTCAGGCTGTAGACTAATAGAAGAGTCGCCAGCACCATGCATTGTGGCATGCGTAACCGTATTAGGACTAATATTCTTTACTTCTTTACAAATAACACTGTCGCCAGAAACAAAGGCTAGAGGAATATGATATTTTGATGCAATTGTTCCATGCAGAAGTAGTTCAGATGCTTGCACATCATTTAATATGATTCTTTCGATCTTAGCGCTTGACATCGTGTGAGCAAGAGGATTACCACCGCTTCCAGCTCTTGCGTGATACCCTATCAGCATAAGCGCATCAAACCTGCTATTTATTTCCTGCAGCATAGAGTATGGATGACCACTCCAGCCACGTATTATCTTTGCCTTTTTCGGTAAGTAGGATGGTAAAATATTTCTGCCGGAGTAGTGAGCATCTTTTACTAGTATTTCTTTAGCACCAGCTGCTATTGCACCCTCACACGCGGCAGCGACTTCTAGAGACATTTGCTTCTGAAACTGAATATAGGCAGACTTATTATGGTCAACCTCTTCCCAGTGAGAAACACCAGTGACGCCTTCCATGTCTGCACTTATATATACTTTCATTGCTAGAAATTAATAGCTATATAGATACTAAAAAAAGGTCTTAAGAAAAGTTATAAACTTTACTTTTTTTTGTTTAATTAAGTTATCTACTAAACAATAACTAGGAATTATTACTAGATAATAATAATTTTTTATGTGCGATATAGTCATCAAAGAGAAACAATAAAAAAAGTTGTTTATGGTACTGACTCTCATCCAACCGCGGAATGGGTTTTCCGTAAAACAAAAAATTTCATCCCAAAAATAAGTTTAGGAACTGTTTACCGGAATCTTAAAGTATTGGCTGAAATGGGTCAGATCAGTGTAATTAACGATGATAATATCTCTCGCTATGATTGGAACACGAATTCTCATAACCATTTGAAGTGTAAACAATGTGATAGTCTTATCGATATTCAATTGGTCAATGATGGATTGATTTCCAATATAAAAAAACAATTCAAATTTGATGTTGATGATGTAGAAATAACAATCATTGGCACTTGCTCAAAACACATAAAATAAAGGATTTATTATGGAACCAGAAAATAAATGTCCTGTCTCTCACGGATCTAACAGTCAACACACAAATGGCGCAATGTCAAACAACCAGTGGTGGCCTGACCAGCTAAACTTAACTATCCTTCATCAACATGATAGCAAGTCTGATCCAACAGATAATGGCTTTGACTATAGAGAAGAGTTTAAAAAAATTGACTACGACGCTCTAAAAAAAGACCTAAATGATCTTATGACGAACTCTCAGGATTGGTGGCCAGCTGACTACGGACACTATGGACCACTTTTTATTCGTATGACCTGGCACGCTGCGGGCACATATAGAACTGCTGATGGCCGTGGCGGAGGAAATGCTGGATCACAGCGTTTTGCGCCGCTAAATAGTTGGCCGGATAATGGAAATTTAGATAAAGCCCGTCGACTTTTGTGGCCTATAAAACAAAAATATGGAAATCAAATTAGCTGGGCCGATTTGCTAATTTTAGCAGGCAATGTTGCTATTGAGTCAATGGGTGGAAAAACTTTTGGCTTTGGCGGCGGTAGGCCGGATATCTGGGCGCCTGAAGAAGATATATTCTGGGGGAAAGAAAATGAATGGCTTACTAATAACCGATATACTGGCGATCGTGAGCTTGACAAGCCGCTTGCTGCAGTACAAATGGGGTTAATATATGTTAATCCACAAGGCCCTGATGGAAACCCTGACCCAATTGCGAGCGCTAAAGATATTCGTGAAACATTTGCTCGCATGGCAATGAATGATGAAGAGACCGTTGCGCTTACCGCGGGCGGGCATACATTTGGTAAGGCTCATGGAGCTGGCAGTGAAGATCTAGTAGGCGTTGAACCAGAAGGCGCTGAGATTGAACAAATGGGATTCGGCTGGAAAAATGAATATGAATCGGGTAAAGGCCGCGATACAACAACAAGCGGAATAGAAGGAGCCTGGACCGCTAACCCAACACAATGGGACAATGGTTATTTTGATATCCTTTTTGGGAATGAGTGGGAGCTTGGAAAGAGTCCAGCCGGTGCGCATCAGTGGCATCCCGTAAATCCTAAGGAAGAACACCTTGCCCCAGACCCAGAAGATTCTTCAGTTCGCGTAAAAACAATGATGACGACAGCGGATATGGCAATGCGTGAGGATCCAGAATATAGAAAGATATCAAAACGTTTTCATGAAAACCCAGACCAGTTTGCAGATGCTTTTGCACGTGCATGGTTTAAACTTCTTCATCGAGATATGGGGCCAAAAGTTAGATATCTAGGTCCAGAAGTTCCTGCAGAAGATCTAATATGGCAGGACCCTATTCCAGCTGGAAATAGTGAATATGATGTAGACGCTGTCAAATCCAAAATCGCAGATAGTGGACTTAGTGTTCAAGAAATGGTAGAGACTGCCTGGGCAAGTGCCTCAACATTCCGAGGCTCAGACATGCGTGGCGGGGCAAATGGCGCCCGCATTCGCCTTGAACCACAAAAAGAATGGGCGGTTAATAAGCCTGAACAACTGTCTCGCGTTTTGGGAATTCTTGAAGGGATCGCTATAGAGTCTGGCGCTTCTGTCGCAGACGTGATTGTACTTGCTGGAAATGTTGGTATTGAACAGGCTTCAGGTGCATCTGTTTTGTTCACTCCAGGTAGAGGAGACGCCACACAAGATCAGACTGATGTAGACTCATTTGACGTACTTGAGCCTTTTTCTGATGGATTTAGAAACTATCATAATAATGATTTTGCTGTGAACGCAGAGCAAATGCTTCTTGATAGAGCGCAATTGCTAGGACTAACAGCTCCTGAGATGACAGTCCTTGTTGGAGGCATGAGAGCACTAGGTATTAGTGCAGATGGTCACGGTTTATTTACTGACACTCCTGGAAAACTAACCAATGATTGGTTTGTTACACTCCTTGATATGGGAGTAGAGTGGAAACCAACAGGAAGAAATTCCTATCAAGCCAGTGATCGTTCTAATGGAGAAAAAATTAGAACTGCTACGCGAGCTGATTTGGTTTTTGGTTCAAACTCTCAGTTACGAGCACTTGCTGAAGTCTATGCGTGTGATGACTCACAAGATAAATTTGTAAAAGATTTTGTCAGTGCTTGGACAAAGGTAATGAATCTTGATCGATTTGATGTAACTTAGATTATTAAATAACTAATCACTAAAAAGGAATAAAAAATGGCTAAATATGAATGCGATCACTGCGGCATGGGTTTAGAAGACCTTAAGTGTGCAAAATGTAGTGAATCACTAGTGCATGATCATCTAACAAAAGATGACGGCACACAAGTTGCTATAGCTAAATGTCCTGAAGGTCATGGTAAGATAAAGTCACCAATGTGTTGCGGTCATGATATGGCATGTGAATTGAATTAATTCGTGAAAAAATTTAAAAAATAATTTTTTACTTATTATTTCTATTTAAAAAGGCTCCAGAAGGAGCCTTTTTATTTTTTGAGTATACCTCTTAGTACTACACCGCCCAAGACCATTGTCCCTCCTAAAAACGACCATGGTCCTAGGGTCTCACCAAGAATAATAAATACTAATATAGGATTAAGTATCGGCTCAATAATAGGAAAAATTATAGCATCTAAGGCAGTCACATGTTTTATAGCTGTAGTGTAAAATATATATGGTATGCCAAGCTGAAAAATCCCTAAAACTAATACTAGTATCACAGGTTTTAGTTCAAAACTTATACTGGTTGTAATAACAGGAAGACCAATGACCAATGTTAGTATATTCCCCAAGAGCACAGAATCAGATGGTGAATCATCTTTTTGTTTTCGTAATAATAGGGTAAGAGCGGCAAAACTCATCCCAGAGAATATGGCAAGAATATTTCCTGTAAATCCATCTAGAGTTAGTTCATCAATAAAAAATAATGCCAGTCCAGTTAATAGAATAGCTATTGTAACCCAATCAACTATCGTAGACTTTTCTCCAAGAAACATATATCCAAATAGTGCTACATAAACGGGTGCGGTGTATTGCAATAGAATAGCATTTCCAGCTGTAGTTAGTTTATTAGCCATAACAAATAGTGTAACAACAAGAGCGTAAAAACAGGCCGCTACTATTTTTGATCTTGAAAGTGTTAGTTTATTTCCACTGCTAAATAGATAAATAACTATGGCTGCGATTCCACCTCTAAGTCCAGATATAGCTAGCGGTGGCCAGGGGATACTTTTAATTAGTAGTCCCCCCAAAGACCATAAAGCTCCAGCGAGAACTAATAATATTATTGCCTTATTTCTTTTCAAATTTTGATTTTTTTAATAAAACAAAAAGCCTCAGAATACTGAGGCTTTTTATCATTAATTATATAATACTGTGAATCTAAAAACCTTTTACAGTACCAGATTTTTTATAAAGTTGCCAAACAATGTGCCAACCTAAAGCTACTATAATAAGTAATACCAACCAATTTGTGGAATCTGTGATGCCAAAATTACCACCGGCAAAAACAGTTGTATGCTGGTTCATCATGGTCCAAATCAGTGGCACACTCATATAAGTGTTGTGTTTAGATCTTAGCCCAGCTAAAACTACAAGATCACCATCAGGAGCGTCACCATTTTTTATTGCTGTAATTATGCTCTGCTGAGCCGGCCAAATTCTAAACCAGACATTAAAAGCCATATTTGTACCAAAAAGAGCACCAAGATGAATGTTAAATGCTCTATAACTAAATTGACCATAAAACTTCATTAAATAAATAATCCCGGCTATTAAAAAAAATGTTACTATTGTCATCACTTTTACATCTTTAATTAACCCACTACGATATAAATAATCGTAAGCAAATACGGTAACGAATGTAATCAATATCATTAAGTGAGAGAGCCCAGTTACTTCTGCACCTGAATCAAACATAAGATTTCCTACTGACTCACCCATTGAAAGTGATCCATGCCAGTATACAACATAAAGTAATATTAAACCAGTGACCCATGTCCATGCAGCCCCCCAACGGAAAAAATACAGGGTCCTTGGCATTAACTCAGGGACAACCTTTTGTTTAGAATCTTTGTCCATTGTTGCAACGACGTGTCCATTAATCCAGTTAAAATAATACAATAATCCAATCCAGGTGATTCCAGCAATAATGTGTAACCATCTGGCAATGGGGTTAGCTACTTCTACAAATAAATCCATTGTTATCCTTTCTAAAACTCCTGTTTCAATTTATTTACAATTATATTGAATGAAAAATTATTATGTGTTTTATAAATCCTTATCCACCTCTCAATGTATATGACCGTTCTACTCTATCAATTGCAACCATGAAAGATGCTATTCGCATAGGAATTTTTTGTTTCATCTTCACATCATGTACTTCTTTAAAGGCTTGGACCATTTTGGCTTCCAATTTTTTATTAACCTCATCTTCTGTCCATTTAAATTGCTGAAGGTTTTGCACCCATTCAAAATATGAAACAGTAACTCCTCCTGCGTTGGTCAAAATATCTGGTATGATTGATATTTTCTGCTTCCATAGTTTATTTGCTGCTTCTCCTGTTACAGGACCATTTGCTGCTTCAATGATTACCTTACAATCTAATGAGTCTACATTTGATTCGTTAATGGCACTACCCAATGCAGCAGGGATCAAGAAATCACATTCTAAAGCCAACAACTCTTCATTGGATATTTTCTTGCCCTGTCCAAATCCATCTATTGTCCTATTCTTATAATTGTAATCAAACAATTCTGGAACATTAAAACCATTTGGGTCATATAGTCCTCCAGAGATATCACTTACTCCAATAATTTTACACCCATATTCATCTAAGAATTTTGCAGTGTATGAACCAACATTGCCAAAACCTTGGATTACTACTTTAGCATTATTTAATTCAATTCCCCATTTCTCTGCAGTTTCTCGAGTAATTATTGCGGTACCTCTTCCTGTGGCCGCCTCTCTCCCCTCTGAGCCTCCTAGCTCTAATGGCTTTCCTGTAACAATTCCAGGAGTATAACCATGCAGCTGACTATACTCATCCATAAACCAGCTCATTACCTGTGCATTCGTGTTAACATCAGGCGCAGGTATATCAATATTCACACCAATAATTGGATCAATAGCACGGAAAAATCTCCTGGAAATTCTTTCTAATTCTGTTTCACTATAATCACCGGGATTCATTCCAATACCGCCTTTACCTCCACCATACGGAATGTCGACTAGTGAAGTTTTCCAAGTCATTAATGTCGCTAATGATCTTACCTCATCTATGTCAACATGGTGGTGATACCTAATTCCCCCCTTAAATGGGCCCCTAGTATTATTATGTTGTACTCTAAAACCTATAACGCTATCGATTTCACCATTGTCTTTTCTAAATGGAATTTCAACTTGTAGTTCACGATCAGGAATTTCTAAGGATTTAGCTATGTTTGATTTTAAACCTAATTTTTCAACGGCTGATTTATATGCTGCTGATGTTGGATCAGTGCTTGATGACATAATTTCTTAGTACTCCATCTTTATTTATAACTTAATCTACTCTTCATTATGCAAACAAAAAATCTGAAAATGATAACAATCCTCATATCATTTATTTAACTATTAGAATTGGAACATTACACTTATTCATCACCGAAAGAGGTTTACTTCCCTTAAAATATCTTTTTATAGGACTCATATTAGAAGCCCTCATCACTATTATCTTATCATCATTTGCTTTTTCTATAATTTTTTCGACTGGGTCACCTTTTTCTTCTAATTGCGTGTATTCAACTCCTGATCTTCGAATTAATTTTATTATTTTTGTGACGTTAAGATTATCGGCGTCATCGGTAGATACTCCATTATCTATTACAGTAACAATATCTATACCTATTTTATACGCTAATGCAACTCGAATTCCATATTTTGCTGCTTTCATCGAACCAGGAGAATCATCGATTGGTAACAATACCCTATTGAATTTCTCAGTGTCATATTTATTAACCACTAAGATTGAACTATTGATATATTGCAGTAAATCATGAGACATATTTCTTTTTTGACTTTTTCCTACTATAGTTACATCATAGCCACCATATTGCACCTCTTCTCTTAGCTCAGAAATAATATCTCCATTGCGAAGGATCAGATTTACATCTTCGCAAACAGTCCCTGATAGGTAAACTAATTTTCTGTCTTCACCATCATCAATCAATCTATTCTTAGGAAATCCAGTTTCTATCTGTTTAGAATCAATTAGACCATTATCAGACAAATAATTAAATGCCCACTCAAGTACGTCAACACCAGGTGGATCAAAATCCCAGGACTCCATTTGATCCTGAGCAAGTTCAACTAACTGGGAACTAAATTCACTGATTTTTTCGCCGACATCGATGATGGTCACTTTGGCATTAAACGCCTGAGCAACCTTCATCCCTAAGTGAAGTGTAGGCTCAGAATAATGTTTACTTCCTATGGCTATTAATATTTTCATTTCATTACATCCTCAATTTTCCTTAATTGATAATGAGCCAGTACGTATTAATATAGATCATTAATAGTAATATTGACACTAATCCTATCCTCGCGCCCAATCTTACAAAATCACTTGCCTTTATCATGCCACTAGAATAAACAATTGTACAAGCAGGAGCGGCAACAGCTGTAAAATAGCCAAACGCTGATGAGACTGCTGTTACTAAACCAATATGCATCATATCAGGAATAAGATTCATTGTTATTGGTCCAAGGACAGCAACCGTTGCAGAACTAGATAGAATATTTGTCATAGCCGCAGTAATCATGATAACAATTAAATCACTAAAAAATGGAAACGTATCCATCATGCTTCCAAATAGCATAATTACCTGATCGGCTAACCATAATGCGGCTCCGGTTGACCTGATACTAGTACCCAGAGAAATTGTTGCTCCAAATAGTATAATCACACCCCAGTGAGTATGCCTACTTAAATCATTCCACCTGACAAACCCTCCTAAAATGTATAAAAAGACACCAGTAAGTGCGATAGTACCTAACCCAAACCTCTCACTAAAGAAGATCCATCCAAGAAAAACCAATATGAATATAATTACTGTAACGGTATTACGCCCTGTCATACTTCTCGATTTTGCGACCTTTATAACTAACTTTCTGATGCTACTATCTAAAATTTTATATTCTGGCTTAAATGTATTAATAATTATCCATGCTACTATTGGTATCTGTATTATTACGAAAGGATATATTTTTATCATCCATTCAAAATAAGATAATGACAGCCCTGATTGATTAAAATAATTAATCATAATAACATTCCTTCCACCACCTGAAGGTGTACCTGCTGAGCCAATTAGGCATCCATATGTAATCGAAAATAATATGGCAGCAGCTAAGTTCTTCACTTTCTCGAAATCAGAAGAAGTGAATCTTATTAGAGTCATGCCTATTGGTAACATAATCGCTGCAACCGTATGCTCTCCGATGAATGAGGATAAAATTGCGGAAATAGATAAAAATCCAAAAACGATGTTGGATGTTTTATTCCCTGTGATTTTTAATATACCCAGAGCAATCCGGGAGTCCCACCCTTGTCGAATGATTACTACAGCTAGCATCAGGGATCCCATGATAAAAAATACTGCATCATTCATAAATGCTTTTGCGATACCATCGGCAGAGTCTATACCACCATATATCTGTGCTAATAGTATATAAATTGCAATTGCTGGTAAAGGGATCGGCTCTTTTATAATCAAAATAAGGGCAGTGATCAATATCACGATTGAAGTATAAGCCTGCTCACTAAGCCCCTGTGGATGAGGCAATAAAATTAAAATTAGTCCAATTATTATTGCGTATATAAACCATCTTTTTTGGGTTGCCCAAAAAAGAAAGTTACTTAATGAAAGATTTGAAAACCCTAACAATAATAATCCTTAATAATGATAGTTATTCAATAACCCAACTTATAATATGACTCAATATCCTTCCTAAATGAAAATGAATCATAAAAATTATTTTATGGTTTTAATTAATATAGAATAAATTCCATACATTATTATCAACATGATAAGTAAAAATAAATATAAAAATGATTAAAATCCCTTTGTTTCCATTAAACATAGTGGTCCTTCCTTTTGAAGAGGTTCCGCTTCATATTTTTGAGCCCCGTTATAAAAAAATGATAAAGGAATCAGTAGAAAACGATACCCCATTTGGGATAGTATTAAATAATAATGGGTCTATTGATAATATTGGATGTAGCCTGAATGTAACAAAAATTATCAAACACTATAAAACCGGAGAATATGATCTTATTGCAACAGGAAACAAATGTTTTCAAGTTTTAGACAAAGTAAAAAAGGATGATCTTTGGATCGGAGATATCGAATATATGGATACTCCAATAATTGAAAATGATAAAATATTAAAACTGGTTCAAAATAAATATCTTGAACTATTGATTAAACTAGGAAAAGACGAGAATTTTGAAATCTATCTTGAGCGGGAAATATCTTTCCAGTTTCTAATAGGAATTACGCTTCCATTAGATCTGAAGAGAAATATACTTCTGTTAGAAAATGAGAGTGAAAGATTATTATATATTAATGACCTATTTAATAAGGTCTTGTCTCAGCCAATTCACAATAAGGAAAATGATTCACCCAAGGACTAGTCAATAATTATCTAATTTATTGATCCTTCTTTGGTGCCTACCTTCTTCAAAATCTGTATCAAACCATATTTCGATTATTCTATAGATTTCCTTTTCTGACATAAACCTTGCACCTAGCGATAATATATTTGCGTTATTATGTTGACGCGAGAGCTCAATTATTTCTTCAGGTCCGTTATAATAAACAGCAGCCCTTATACCTTTAATCCGGTTTGCTGCCATTGCTTCTCCCTGACCAGAACCGCCAAGAATTATTCCTCTACTTTGATCATCCTGTGCAACGGCTTTTGCACAAGGAAATATAAAATCTGGATAATCATCTAGAGCATCATATTCATGTGCACCATGATCAATAACCTCATGCCCTAATTCAGTTAGGTGAAGCTTTATTTTATCCTTCAGTTCTAGTCCAGCATGGTCCGTTGCTAGGTGTATTTTCATAATAATTCTTTCAAATATTTTTCAATCTTATTCCTGATCTGCTCTGAAGTAAAACCAAACTCAATCGCAAGATCATTGGCCGGAGCAGACATACCAAAGTGATTAATCCCAATAGCGAGACCATTGCCACCTACATATTTTTCCCATCCATTTGTAATCCCAGCTTCTATTGATACTTTCAGACTCCCTCTCTCTGGAACTAGTTCTTTCTTATACTCATCAGGTTGTTGATTAAATATTTCCCAACATGGCATACTAATAACACGAACTTTTTTTTCTTCTAATTTTTTTGCGACTTCCATTGCAAGGCTTACTTCTGAACCAGTTGCAAGAATAATTATGTCAGGCCTGCCTTTACACTCTAAAACTGAGTATGCGCCTTTTGATACTTTTGCGTCAATACTCTTTTGGCTGCCATCTAATATAGGAACGCCCTGCCTAGTAAGCAGCAATGCTGATGGAGTATTTTTATCCTCAATTGACATCTTGATACAAGAAGCGGTTTCTTTTGCATCTGCCGGTCTATAAACTTTAAAGTTAGGAATGGCTCTCAGGCTCATTATATGTTCAATGGGCTGATGCGTGGGACCATCTTCTCCAACATAAAACGAGTCATGGGTAAACTCATGAATAACTCTAACTTTTTGAATTGCTGCAAGCCGAAGAGCAGGTCTTTCATAATCAGAAAAAACTAAAAATGTTCCGCCAAAAGGTATAACTCCACCATGTAACGCCATGCCATTCATTATTGCTGCCATTGGGAATTCCCTCACTCCGAACGGTATATTTCTACCTGATTTATTTGTTTTTTGGAAATCTCCATATGTCTTAGCAAAATTCCCTGTATAGTTTGATGGTTCGAGGTCAGCAGAACCACCAACTAATTGAGGAAAACTTTTAGAGATCGAGTCTAATACTGCCCCGAATGCTTTTCTTGTTGCCAATATTTCACCAGACTTGAAAGTTGGAGTTTCAAATTCAGAAATTATTTCGCCTGCAATAGTACTAGCAATTATCTTTTTCAGTTCTGATTTGTCATTGGATTTTTTGTATAGCTCTTTCCAATCATTTGCCTCCTCAATCAAATCTGAAAATCTATGCCTGAAGTGTTCCAATACTTCTGAAGGCACATAAAACTTTTTAGCAGGAAGACCTAACTTCTCTTTGGTTAAATCTATTTCTTCCTGAGGTAATGGAGCGCCATGTGTATTATGGTCTGCTTCCATATTCGCAGTCCCTTTTGCCATTATAGTATTGCCAATGATAATACTTGGTTTGTCCATAACCTTTGCAGTCTCGATAGCAAAATGCATAGCACTGTGGTCATGCCCATCAATCTCTTGCACATTCCATCCCAGACCATCAAAAAGCACACCATAGTTAACTGAATCCGATCGTGATACTTTACCAGAAATTTGAGCGTCATTTGCATCATAATAGACTATAAGTTTATTTAAACCTAAGTGCCCAGCTATTGCCGCTGCACCTAGTGCTACTGGTTCCTGTAAATCACCATCTGTTGCCAAGACATATGTAAAATGATTAATTAAATCCATCGAAGCTTCATCATGGTCGGATATCACACTTGACAAATAGGCTTCAGCGAGTGCCATCCCAACGCCCATAGCGAAACCCTGGCCTAAAGGGCCAGTGGTGCATTCTACACCAGGAATTTCTACCTCAGGATGTCCAGGGGTAAGGCTACCTAATTGTCTAAACTTTTTTATTTCAGAAAGCTTCATCCATCCAATAAGGTGTAAAATACTATATTGGAGCATGGACATATGACCGCCAGAAAGAATAAACCGATCCCTGTCGAGCCAATCTGGGTTTTTAGGATCAAATTTTAGATAGTCTTTAAACAAAAGATAGATAAAATCAGCAGAACTCATAGGACCGCCTGGATGCCCACTATTCGCCTTTCTTACAGCATCCATTACTAAGCCTTTTATTACTGAGATACTAAACTGATCCTTATCTGTAATGGACCAATATTCAAAAGAATCGAGTTCTTTATATGAATGCATTATATAATCTGGAATTATTTATTATCTAAATATTAAGAATCTGATGGCTCATCGTAAAGATTATCTAGATCAATATCAACGTCTTTTTTCTTAGAATCCTCTACCTTAAACATTTCTTCCTGATCAAGACCCATTGCATTCGCAATTACCACATCTGGAAGAGATTGAATACGAATATTATAATTATTCACGCTTTCATTATACAACTCTCTCCTATCGGCAATTTCATTTTCAAGCCCACTTATTCTATCTTGAAGATTTAAAAAGTTGTCATTTGACCGGAGCTCAGGATAGGCCTCAGATAAAGCAAATACTGATTTTAACGCATCGGATATTTGATTATCTGCGTCTGCTTTTTCTGTAATGCTATTCGCGCCCAAATACGATTTTCTTGCATCCATAACATTATCAAACATTGTTTTTTCATGCTTAACGAAAGATTTTAATACTTTGATTAATTTTGGTATCTCATCCGATCGTTGCATAAGTAGAACATCAATATTTGCCCAAGATTTTTTAATATTTTCTTTGACATGTATAAGACCATTATACACAGTGAAAAACCAAGACACGAGTCCAATAACAACTAGAACAATAATAAAAACAATAACTATCTGCATTGATTACCCTTTCATCTATTACTAGGCATTAATGGCATTTGCACTAGCATAGAATTTTTTAATAACATTTTGAGGTTCTTTAGAGCCAAAAACTTCTGACCCGGCGACTAGAATATCTGCGCCAGCGGAAATAATCTCCCCAGCATTATGGAGCTTTATTCCTCCATCAACCTGTATCTGTATTCGATCCAAACACTGATCAGATAAGTATTTCTTTATTTCTATTATTCTATCAGTCGACTCAGCTATATACCCTTGTCCCCCAAAACCTGGTTCTACACTCATAACTAGTATTAGGTCAACTTTCTCGATAAATGGAATAATAGTACTAAATGGCGTTGAAGGTTTTAGTGATATTCCAACCATTTTACCTGTGGAACGAATTAGGTCTATCACCTCATTTGGATCATCAGCTGCCTCGACATGAAATGTGATATTATCAGCTCCTGCCCTTGCGAAAGACTCAACCAATTTATCTGGATCAATCACCATCATATGAACATCAATAAATTTATCGGTGACAGACCTCAATGATTTTACTACAGGAGGACCTATCGTAAGATTAGGAACAAACTGGTTATCCATTACATCTACATGAATCCAGTCCGCACCACCTTCATCACAGATTTTAAGAGCGCTACGTAAATCAGAGAAATCAGCAGATAATATAGATGGTGCAAGTTTGAATTCTGATACCATAGACTAAGTCAAATTTAATTATAAACCTATATCAGTCATAGAGCCGAAAACGATCATGAGTAAATAAAACGAATTTTCTTTTCCAAATCTGGATGCAGACTCCTATGAACTGGACATGTTAATGCAGAACGCTCAAGACGCTTACGATCTTTTTCTTCAATATTTTTATTCATATTTATATCAATGGAAATTTCACTTATTCTCCTGGGATCAGAACCCATAATTTTTTTTACTGAGGCATTAGTTCCTGACATATCAATACCATACTTATTTGCTGATATTGCCATAATGGTTATCATGCAAGATCCTAACGCAGTTGCGACTAGATCCGTTGGCGAAAACGCCTCTCCTTTTCCATTATTATCGACCGGAGCATCCGTAATGATTTTTTCGCCTGAAGCAATGTGCTCTGTTTCTGTCCTAAGATTATTTTGATAGACTATATTTGCCCTACTCATTATTTATCACAAACCTCCTTAAATATGCGTTTAAAATTACCACCTAATATTTTCCTTACCTCTCGGATTGTAAATCCATTATCTAATAATTTTTTTGTTAAAAATGGAAGCTTTGTTACATCTTCTAGGCCTATCGGCATAATATCAACCCCATCATAATCAGAACCGATACCTACATGGTCAACTCCAACCAGATCAGATATATATTTTATATGTTTGATGACATCATTTATACTGGGTACAATCCTGCTCTTCTCATGTTTTAATAGTTTTGACTCAGCATACCAGTACGCGTTTGAAGTGGTGTCATATTTTTCTGCTAGCACTTGTCGCTCAAGCTCATACTTCAAATGAATTAATTCTGCTTTATCTAAATATGTACTATCTATATATCCTGGATAGAAATTGACAAATACTACGCCACCATTTTCCCCGATAGCAGTTATTTGTTCGTCTTTTAAATTTCTGTAATGAGGACACAAGGCGTGTACTGATGAGTGCGAAGCAATAATTGGCTTACTGGTTAAATCGATTACATCCCAAAAAGTATTTTCTCCAGCATGAGAAATATCAATCATAACACCAAGCCGGTTACACTCTCGTATAACTTCTCTGCCAAAATCAGTGAGCCCAACTTTTTTTAAAACAGATATATTTTCAAACTCATCTTTAGCTGAGCTGGCAATACTATTTGAATTATTCCAGGTAAGTCCGAGATATCTCATGCCTCTGTCATAAAAATATTTAACCTTAGTTATATCATCACCAATGACGTGGCCACCTTCAACGCCTATCATGCAGGACATAATATTTCTTTTTTGATTATAGTTAATATCTTGATATGTTTTGATTATCCGCCACTTATCCGGGACTCTCGAGCACAAAAATTCAAGCTTAGTAATCATATTGTCAGCGTGTTGGAAATACTCTGATTCTTCAAATTCGTAAGGACTAACCCAAACAGAAAAAACCTGAAGGTCAACTCCACCTAGTTTAAACTTTTCCAGGTCAGACTGCGCGTCAGGATGGTTTGATAAAATATCCTCTCCTTCCATTGCCCTAAGCAAAATATCGTTGTGCGTGTCTGCCACAAAAGAATCCATATGGATCTGATGTGTAGGCCGGTCACAGCCAATACTAAGAAAAAGAAAACAAACTAGAACCGCTAGATATGATATTATTCTAGTCCCACTCAAAACCAGAAACATTATTTGTTATTGAATTTATCTCAATAAGATTATAGTCTTGAATTTGATCAATGAAATAATAAAGAAATTTTATCGAATCATTATTACTCAGCCAAACAGAATCAGGAAGGCCAAGAGTTTCGATCACAGAAACCTCACTAGGCTTGGTTCTTAAAAATTCCCACACTTCATACTCAGTCATTAGCCCCATGCTAAAAATAGTTTTTTCAACAAGATCTGGTCGATTTTTTTTTGTTGGTGGCAATGAAATTGGCTTTGGCGTTTTTATTTCAGTCGCACATGATATAAACAGGAATATCAGTATTAGATATTTATAGTTCACATCTGAAAATAAGATATATAAAATCGATGATACAAGAAGACTAATATGATATTTTTACATTTTTTTGAAATTTTAGGTGTTTGACTTTAGATATTGGCATCCATAAAAATTGTTTTAACTTCTAGCCTGCCTGATCCGAGGTTAAAATCATGGCAATAGATAACAAAAAAAATCGATTTTATTTTAATGAAGACTTTCTTGGGAGTCCACAGGGGAGGTCTATCCGTATTATGTCGGAATACTACGGTCCACTGCAAAAAATAATAGAGAATAAGATCTATGATACTATAGTATTCTTTGGGTCTGCAAGAATCAAATCCAGAAAAAAAGCAGAGGCAGCTCTAGAACAGTTGGGTCAGTCAGCATCTGACAAAGAAAAAAAACGAACCAAGCACGATCTTGAAATGAGCAAGTATTATGAGGATGCAAGAGAACTAGCGAATAAACTCACGACCTGGAGTAAAAATCTAAAAAGTAAAAAATCGCGATATATTATCACCTCTGGAGGTGGCGGTGGAATAATGGAGGCTGCAAATAGAGGTGCAAAGGAAGCCGGTGGAATCTCGATAGGGCTAACTATCTCCTTGCCATTTGAGGCATCCGGAAATAACTATATATCAAAGGATTTAGAACTAAAGTTTCATTATTTTTTTATGAGAAAATTTTGGTTTTTATATTTAGCGAAAGCCTTAGTTGTATGGCCAGGAGGTTTTGGCACACTTGATGAGGTAATGGAAACACTTACCCTGATTCAAACTGGAAAATTAAAAAAACGATTGCCCATAGTGCTCTATGGTTCTGAGTTCTGGAACTCTGTTGTCAACTGGGATTATCTAGTAGAATGTGGAACAATATCTGAAGAAGATTTAGATCTGTTTTATATATCAGACAGTGTTGAAGACACGTATAATTATATAGTAAGATATATCGAAGAGTATAAACTAAAAGGTCCAAATTTTTAAATGGTGAAAAATATCCTATTCATTATTTTTCCAGTGCTATTAATGGCCCAGACTGAGCCTATAGAAAACTTACATGAAAATTTACCTAGAGTCTGGACGCTAACACATGCCATGATCCACACTGATCCCGGTAATTTTATCAAAGACGGATCTATAACAATTAGAAACGGGAAAATCGAGGCTGTTGGTAGATACATAAAAACACCGAAAGATGCGTTTGAAATAGATCTAAAAGGTGCGCATGTATATGCCGGCTTTATTGAGAGCTGGCTCGAGAAAGAATTGTTAAATGAAAAATCCAAGAGCACCAGAAAACACTGGGACAAAAAAGTTAGACCCGAGCATAGATCTGTAGACAACCTTAGTATCAAAAACAAAGAAATAAAAGAGCTCCGGTCTCTGGGATTCACAACCGCACACTTAGCACCCAAGCAAGGAATATTCAGAGGCCAAACTGGTATAATAAACCTGATGGATAAACCCAAACCAATCAAATCATCTGTAGCACAAGTGATTGACTTTAAATACAGAACTAAAGGCCAACGGACTTATCCAAGATCGCTCCTTGGCGTAATTGCACATATCCGCCAAACGTTCTTTGACTCAGAATGGTATATTAAAGCCCAAGAAATCTTTGAAGCCTACCCTGCTGAAAATGAGCCTCTTGCAGCAAACATAGCACTAGAAAGCCTTGGAATGTCACGAGCTGTAAATAAACCATTTGTTTTTGTTACTACAAATGAAACTTATTCACACAGAGCAATGAACATTGTAAATGAGTTTAACCTAAATCCATGGATATTAGGAAGCGGATATGAATACAGAAGGCTAGATTATTTTTCGAATCATAAAGTATTTTTTATTTTACCAATTGATTTTCCATCAAAACCTAATGTTGTAAAACCAATGAGTGATTTGCAATATTCGACAGAGGAACTAAAACACTGGGATATGGCTCCTGATAATTTATTTTATATCAATGATGCTGGGTTTGATTTCTCGATTACTAGTCATAGCCTAAAAAAGAAGTCTCAGTTTCGTACGAATATTCAAAAAATTATAGACAGGGGCCTGAGTGAAGATATTGTACTTGCTGCTCTAACAACTCGGCCAGCAGCAGCACTAGGAATGCACAAATCTTTAGGTAAAATAGCTCCTGGGTACGATGCAAACCTTGTGATTGTAGATGGAGAATATTTTGATCCAAAATCAAGAGTAGTGAGTGTTTGGATCGAGGGAAATGAGCACTTTATTTCCTCCAAAAAAATGCCAACCTTCTTAGGTACCTGGTCACTAAAATATAGCGGAAGCGCATATGATCTGAAAATTGAAGATCTATTAAAACAACAGTCTATTGAAAAACAAAAAAAGTTTTATAAAGGTTCAATATCCATCAATAACAAATCAGTAGAGGTCTATAATCTTGATATTTTTGAGTCATCCATATCTTTTACTATTGATGGGTCCAAACTAGGACTAAAAGGGACACTATCTTTTAGCGGTGATTTATCAAATGATCAAATCACAGGTACAGTAAAAAACTATATGGATAATTCTCTTTCGTTTCAAGCAGATAGAAAACAATTAGATAAAAAAATTGAAAGAACTAAAGAGAAATTCAGCGACCTATCTATCTTCTATCCTGAAGGCGCATACGGTCTACTTAAAGATCATTCGAAACCAAATGCTATTCTAATCAATGATGCTACGCTCTGGACCAGCGGACCTAAAGGAACACTCGCAGAGTGGGATATACTTTTTGTTGATGGTAAGATTGAACAAGTAGCGCCTGACATCAGTATTCCACAAGGAAGTGCTATCATTATAGAAGGCGCCGGAAAACATGTTACTCCTGGCCTGATTGACTGCCACAGTCACTCAGCAGCAAGCTCGATCAATGAAGGTACTCAATATATTACAGCAGAAGTTCGTATCAGGGATGTTATTGACCCGAATGATATTAACATATACAGGCAACTCGGTGGAGGCCTGACCACTGCTAATGTTCTCCATGGATCTGCAAACCCAATTGGCGGTCAAAACGCTGTCATAAAACTACGATGGGGAAAAGGAGCCAATGACCTTTTACTAAAAAATGCTCCACAGGGTATCAAGTTTGCTTTAGGCGAAAATGTAAAACAAGCAAACTGGAGTGGTACCAACCGCTATCCTCAGACGCGTATGGGCGTAGAACAAGTCATGCGTGATGCATTTCGTTCAGCTTTGGATTATAAGCATGCGAATGAAAACTATTTAAGAAATTCAAAATCTCAGAGAACTAAAATTCCCCCAAGAAAGGACCTGGAACTTGACGCACTTGTTGAGATACTTGAAGGAAAAAGACTAGTACACTGTCACTCATATCGTCAGGATGAGATACTAATGTTAACCAGAGTGGCTGAAGATTTCGGCTTTAAAATAGCAACCTTTCAACATGTTCTTGAGGGATATAAAGTCGCAGAGAGGATTGCAGAACATGGAGCAGGAGCATCAACCTTCTCTGACTGGTGGCAATATAAGTTTGAGGTAATTGATGCAATACCATATAATGGCAGTCTGATGACAAAAAATAATGTTGTCGTATCATTCAATTCAGATGATGACGAGCTCGCAAGAAGACTAAACACAGAAGCAGCTAAGGCAATTCAATATGGTGGTCTTGATCCAAATGAAGCCCTAAAGCTTGTGACAATAAACCCGGCAAAACAGTTACAGATTGATAAATATGTCGGCTCACTAGAGCCAAAAAAGGATGCAGATTTCGTTATATGGGATGGTGAGCCTCTATCGGTCTATAGCCAGGTAGAAGAAACATGGATTGATGGAATAAGATATTATTCAAAAAAAGAGAATGAGCTTCTCGAGGAAAGAGATAGCGAACTCAGAAGAAATATTATTCAAAAAATACTGTCGACTCCAGGCAAGAGTTCTACCGGATCAAGTAATAAAAGTAAAACATCGAAATATGACACAGAATACCACTGCGATAGTGAAGATGACACAGGAATATATGATGGTCAATAAACTACTTCCATTCCTACTAATTATTTGTATGGGCCATACTAATGATCAAATACCTGGCGAAATACAAAAAAGGCCTATCCTTCTTAAAGGAGGAATACTGCACACTGTGTCAACAGAGGTGCTAGATGGCTATGATATTCTATTTGCAAAAGGGAAAATAGTCAGAATAGAAAAAAATATAATGGCCTCACCTGAGACAGATGTGTATGATGTATTTGGCAAACATATTGTCCCAAGTTATATCGCCCCAATAACGAGATTAGGGTTGGTTGAAATTGGCCTGGTGCGCCAGTCTGTTGACTATGCAGAAAGAGGATCAATAAATCCAAACGTTAAAGCCAATGTGAGCTATAACCCTGACTCAGAGCTAATCCCCGTCACCAGATCAAATGGAGTTTTAATCGCTAACTCAGTGCCTGCTGGGGGTCGTATCTCAGGACAGTCATCAGTTATGATGCTAGATGGTTGGACCTGGGAGCAGGCAACTCTAAAGCATCCTTCTGGGCTGCACATAAACTGGCCCTCAATGAAAATTAATTACGGGAAAAATGTTAAAAAATCAGAAAAGAAGCAGCGTGAAGACATTCAAAAATCAATCCGTGATCTTGACGATATGATACGAAATGTTCGTGCTTATTTCCTTAGAATAAAGCAAAGAAATCGAATAGCAGATGAGAGACAAAAGGCTGACCTAAGACTAGAGGCCATGATCCCGTTTGTGATTGAAAAAAAGAGTATTTTTATCCATGCTAATGAAGCAAGGCAGATTGAGTCTGCGGTCAATTGGGCCGGGAAAAATGATCTCAAAATTATCATTGTCGGAGGCACTGATAGCTGGAGGCTAACAGATCTACTCGTCAAAAATAATATTCCAGTCATCCTAGACAAGGTAGAAAAAGTTCCCATGCGCAGGTTCGAGCCAGTACACCTTCCATACAAGACACCATTTTTATTAAAAGAAGGCGGCGTTCAATTCTGTCTAAATACTAGAATCGGTTACCCACATGATGGAAATGTTCGTAACCTCCCGAATGAGGCTATGAGGGCAGCTGCATATGGACTGCAAAAGTCAGAGGCACTAAGGTCTATAACGCTTAGCGCTGCCGAAATCCTCGATATAGATGATCTGGTAGGATCTCTTGATGTTGGAAAGGATGCAACATTTTTTATATCAGATAAAGCTCCGATGGAAATGTCTCCAAAAGTACTAATGGCCTTTATCCAAGGCAGAGAGGTTGATCTTAGTGACCGACAGAAAATGCTGTACAAAAAATATCAGGAAAAATATCGCAGACTTGGCCAGCTAAAGCCATAAACCTTTATCATTTTTTTATATAAAATTCTTGATGACTAATAGTTCAACAATAAAACATGCTGCAGTGTTAGGAGCAGGAGTAATGGGAGCACAGCTTTCTGGATTATTTGCGAATAAAGGAATTAAAACATCTTTGTTTGATATATCAATCGAACTAGCGACTAGTGGAAAAAATCGTTTAAAAACTCTAAAACCTGCCCCACTAGAAAACCCTGAAAATATAGACCTTATTACACCCTGCTGCTATGATTCTGACATTGAAAAGATTAAACAAGCAGACTGGGTATTGGAAGCAGTAGCTGAAAACCTTGATATAAAGCTCAAAGTCTATGATATGTTATTACCCTATCTAAAAGATTCCGCTATTTTAACTACAAATACCTCTGGCATTACCCTTAAAGAATTATCACAAAATTTTTCTTTAGAATTGAAAAATAGATTTATGGTTACCCATTTTTTTAACCCACCAAGATATATGCAGCTATTGGAACTAGTAAAAAGCGAGGACACCTCTCCAAAGACCTACAATATAATTTCTGAGTATGGAAAAGATGTGTTAGATAAAGGGATCGTCCCCGCCAAAGACACACCGAATTTTATTGGAAATCGTGTGGGCGTGTTTGGCCTTATGTCTACAATAAATATTGCTATGAAAATGGGTATGAATATTGAAACCGTTGACGCCCTCACTGGTGCAATATGTGGTAGGCCTAAGAGTGCTACCTTTCGGACAGCAGATGTAATCGGGCTTGATGTATTAAAAAATGTGGCAATGACAACCTATCAAAAATCAAAGCATGATGAATCTATAGAAATGTTCAATATACCAGAAGCAATGGAATTCCTCATTGAAAAAGGAGATCTTGGACAAAAAACAAAAGCTGGATTTTATAAAAAAGATGAAAACGGAAATATCCTAGTTTTAGACATAAATAGCAGACAATACAGACCAATTGAAAAAATTAAACTCGGACTGGATAATGAAATCATTGAAAGTGGAAATATTCATCAACGGATCAATGCTTTAATTACCTTAGACTCAAAAAATGGGAAATTTTTCTGGGAAATTTTATCAGAGATGCTTCTATATTGTGCAAACCGCATCCCAGAGATCTCAGATACTACTGAAAATATAGATAACGCAATGAAATGGGGATTTGGTTGGGAAATTGGTCCGTTTGAGATATGGGATATAATCGGTTTTTCCTCATCAGTAACGCGAATGAAATCAGATAATAAAACTATACCAAAATGGATAGAAGAAATGGTATCTAAAAAATAACAGAGGCTCTATTTAAACAGCTGACTAATATTATAACTATATAATAGAAATTTACTAAATGAATTTCATGGCATCGATGGCTGCCCTTGACCCTTCATTGAGTGCCCTAGTATGGCTCATGTATCCACTGAGTTCAGAGTGACCAAACTGTATGCGGCCAAAGCCTTTTCTTACTATTTCTCTCGGTGCTTCATTACCATCTATTCCGAAGTGAAAACCAGGTTGTGGTGAGATATAGGCATGTCCCCAACGATTTAATATAATGCCTGCGATGTCACGCTCCGCATCAAAGCCAGCGGTAGCAAACATTGCTGTCATTTGTTCTACTATCATTTGCTCATATTCGGCATAAGATTTATTCAACAGCTCAAGACGACCCAACTGACCTTGTTCCTTTATTGAGTAGCCAGGCTTGTTGAATGGAACATAAAATGTTAGCGCAATAGGTTTTTCTGGGTCATAGGGTTGGGTGTATTTACCCGTGACCATAGGTCTTCGTATGGAAAAGAAATTTCCAAACCCTTCAAATATGCGTCCGGATGAGATGCCAAGCTTGTCCAAAAAACGCCAGTTGCGTACAGCTACGTTGACCGTTAGTATAGGGCCATTATAAAATTCATCATAAGCCTTCACGAGAGGTTTTGGAAGATCGGGAATAATCTTTTGTGCAACCCAGCCACCTATACCCATGACAACCGATTTGGCCTTAATGTTTTTAACCTTTCCATCTTGGTAGTAGGTAACATTAACATATTCAGATGCATCTGTTTTACCCTCATGCTGAACAGCTATTGCCGTAGAATTAAGTCGCATGCTTATAGAATTCTCCGGTCGGTCCAATGCTTTAAAGTTTATATCGTTGTATAAAATGGCTTCAAATTCTTTGTCACCTGTAATGGCTTCTGGCATGAGGTATTTTATGATGTATCTAAAAATTCCAGTATTTCCACCTGGGTAACTGAAGACACCCACATCATAATCATCTTTGTTACTATCATAATAATACCGAGCCTCCGTACCAGGCATTTCCAGCTGCCTAGCGGAATAGGCAGATAAGACATCACAGCCAACCGCTCCCATGGAAATGGCAACGATCGGATCAAAATATTCAGTGACCTTAGGGCTAAAACCCATTTCCTTTTCTAACAGGTCTTTGTAGGACATGCTATCCAACCAAGCATCTATGTCATCGCCCTTATAGTAAGTTTCTTTGTCATCAAAAGCACGGTTCAATTCGGCTTTGAACTCCTTGGACCATGGCATACGTGCTAATCTGTCTTCTCTTGGATTGATGACCCAGGGAGTTGCAGCATCCTTGCCCATAAAATAACCGGTGTCGTAGCGCTCTTCTTCCCAAAAAACACCATAGTAGTTATCCAAAGGTGTGTCTACCTTAGACTTGCTGGGGTCCTTATCAACAAATTTTAACTGAAACGGCAGACCAGTCTTTCTATATATCTCCGCGATTAG
>ENA-UPTF01000312-UPTF01000312.1-marine-metagenome-genome-assembly--contig:-NODE-312-length-35117-cov-12.432249_pt1 | contig 35117 bp, 22 predicted proteins | sample MGYA00238166_ERZ767019 | MGnify/ENA primary metagenome ERZ767019 (study PRJEB28930, sample SAMN06266391) | marine metagenome | isolation source: Sea water from 250 m depth | place: Atlantic Ocean... | reverse complement strand
AGCTGCCGTCCATATGAAACTACATTATGCGTAATACCAGCTATATAACTACTCTTTCCATAAACCAACTCACTACCAGACAAATACGCAATAGCAGAGGCATTGTACGGAATACCGCTGACCCCACGACCAGCAGCAACAAAAGCACCACCCATCGCCATGGCACGGGCGTCCGTCTCTAACTTCAGCCAGTTCCCCGCTGCTGTAGCTACCTTCGTAACTACATCAGGCAAATCACGATATTGACCGTGTAATACGGTAAATAACAATGAACACACTATGATAAATCTGTATATCATCGCACTATAGCAAATTTGCCTATATGTTCTAAGCCTTCAGATTCTACGATATAAATATATAATCCTGGAGAAACCAGTTCACCATGAGTTGATTTCAAATCCCACCAACTGTTACCATCATAAACATTGTCATGATTAATACTGTGAACGATTTCTCCATTGATAGTAAAAATAGAAATTCTGCAGTGCTGTGGAAGATGAGTGAAGCGCATACGTCTTTCATTCGCACTCTCATTAAAACGTGATCTTACCAAGTATGGATTAGGAACAACTTTTATCTGACTGAGTTCATCTTGCATAACATTATGAGGTTTACCCAATTCGGACATATCTACAATCCAATTATCTCCATCTACAAAAAACTTCTTTGGTTTAATAATGACATAGCTTCCATTATCCCAAGGGTATTGAATCTGCCAAGGTAAATCATTGATGCCATCATTATTATCGTCAATATATTCTGGCCCCGGTTCTTCATCAGTTGTAATACGTGTAGCGGCCCATCTCATCCCTTTATGAAAAACAACATCACCTGCTTCATAAATCGTGGATTCATTATATAAGTTGGTCGATACCTGTTCTTCGAAATATTTAAAGTCTAATCGTAGGTTAAATGAATATATCTCTTCTAACTCAGTCCCAACAAAAAGTGTATCATTACTGAATTTTATTTCCTCATTTCTCGTCCACATGCAATCTACAGCACCATTGTCAAAATCTGGTGGTAGTGTTCCTGCAACACCTAAATCAGAATGATTCAAACCAACTTTACGATTAGTAGTAAGGTTTTTGATTTGAAATGGCAATACAGTTGGAAAATTAGTGCAATAATTATTACGAACCGTATCCCCTACTGGCGATGAAAAAAATTCAATAATATAATCAAAGTTTAATCTGCGTTCATAACTGGCCTGGCTATTATAATCGAATTCAATATCTATAAAATTTATCATTGTACTATCAAATCCATCAGACCATTCAAATTCTACATTTTCTAAAGGAACGGGAACCAGTCTTGGTAAATTTTCAAATTGAAAACGGATACCATCCAATATATCACTGATCTGATTCATAGGTGCAATTATCCGGTACAAAGGAATAAATAATTGTTCACCATTATCATATGTTCCTGGCAAACCCAACAGTGACGCTTTTTCTTCTTCAGTTAAAGTGGATAACATATAACTCGTATCTATAACCACAGGCTGTTGATCTTCTTTATCATTTATCTCGAAGACATAAATTAGTGGGTTTTCACAGGCCATCCCTTCGACTGCAGATTCACCAAGATCGGCTTGTACTTCGAATTTATACAGCTTTCCAGCCAAATCTGAACGGTCAACTATTATATAAGATTTTTCACCTGTGCCAACATTATCCGAATCACCTATGAAAAACTCAGAGGTATTTTCTTCATCAGGAAAGGTAATGTTACTTGCGTAATATCCGGGCACTATCGTAGAAAAATTGGAATCTGCCTGAGATGATCCCTTAGGTGATTCTAGGCTGGGATATCCACTTATACCATCCAAAGATGTATAATGGCCAGGATTGTCTGATGACCATATTGTGTCTGCATCGAATATACCATCACCATCATCATCCACAAATTCGATAGAAAAAGTTCTCAGCCCAATGTCATAGGCAGTAACTGAATATGTATACTCTATACCATCTTCCACTAATGTATCTATTAAAGCGTAGTAAATACCCGAGTTTTCACCCAAACTAAATCGAGGATTTAAAGGATCTGGTCCAAAAATACTTGTCCCTCGAGCTTGATCCGCTTCGCAGACATCATTGCTAAATATGCAATGATTGATATCTTCATCTTCTGATAAATCAAATTGTTTGAATGGCTTCCAGCCTATAAAATTTCCATTATAATCATACAAACGATCGTTTGCATTCCCCCAGGTTATACCGCCATCAGTACTTTTGTAAATTCTGTATCCTTCAAAATCACTGTAGCCTGTTAATCCATCGATTGAAAATTCAGCAGAGTTGTCCCACGATAAAAATACTTTCTGATGATCAACCGTTGCATACACCTTTGGATTGTTTGGTGCAGTAAAACCAGGATTTTCCTGTGCGGTCAGTTGGCTCAAAGATAACAAAACAATGTATACCAGTGTTGTAACACAATTCTTCAAAGTTTCAATCCAATACTTATTTGGTGTGTTGCTTTCAATACACCATAATCTACATAGGCATAATCCACTGTTATCCTGTTGCGGCCCACTGCAACCAACGTACCTAATCCAACACTGAAACCAGCTGTGTCATGACCCAAATGTGTTCCACCACGTACAAATACCAGATCCTTAAAACCATACTCTAAACCAATACAATTATACACCGTATAATCACTGGGGTATAAGGCATCTACAGCAACGGTTAACCGATGAATATCGCTCTTTTTAAATATGCTTGCTTTACCCAGTATATCATTCGATACACCTAAACGAAACAGCAATGGTAAGGGGAAGTCCTCTGTTACACGCAATAGCCTGCCATCCACATCAATCGTATCTGGTACTGTCTGCTGTAAACCTGTACCGTGATACTGAACCTCTGGACCAAAGTTGGATATACTCATTCCCAGGACGAATCCATAAATACCTGTATCAAAATTGGAACCCAAATCAAATGCAGTGGTCTGCATCAGTGTAGTATATATCTCATCTCGGATATAATTCAGTGACCCGCCTACCTTCAATCTATCTGTCAATCTCCTGGCATAGGTAAACCGCAAGGCCATACTCAATGCCCTGAAATCTTCACCGGTACCATCAGGATAAAATTCATTGGTTACTGCCATTGGACCTGAATCCAAATAAAACAAGTGTAAACCGAAAAAGTCCGACCCGCTAAGCTGCCGTCCATATGAAACTACATTATGCGTAATACCAGCTATATAACTACTCTTTCCATAAACCAACTCACTACCGGATAAATACGCAATAGCAGAGGCATTGTACGGAATACCGCTGACCCCACGACCAGCAGCAACAAAAGCGCCACCCATCGCCATGGCACGGGCGTCCGTCTCTAACTTCAACCAGTTCCCCGCTGCTGTAGCTACCTTCGTAACTACATCAGGCAAATCACGATATTGACCATGTAATACGGTAAATAACAATGAACACACTATAATAAATCTGTATATCATCGCACTATAGCAAATTTGCCTATAAAATCATCCATGCCTTCTGCTTGAACAACGTATACATAAAGACCCGGTGCTATTTCCTGGTTATTAATAGTTCTAAGGTCCCACCATTCATTACCATCCATTTCACTTTGGTGATTTAAGGTAAATACTTGTTCTCCGCTCACTGTGAAAATTGAAATAGTGCAAATGGCAGGCAAATTGGTGAACCGTATTTTGCGAACATATTTATTCTCATTGAAATTTGACCGTGATATATAGGGGTTGGGAACGACCTTGATATTTTCTGATGTATTTTGGGCATGAACCCCTGGATAAATTTGTACATAATTAGGATCCAGAATGGTAGTGCCCCGGGATGTTTCTAAACTTTGATAGCCATTTGGGCTTGACCAATGTTCAGGATTTGCGCTAGACCAAACTGTATCAGGATTAAAACCGCCATTCCCATCTGTCACCCAATTAATCACAAAATCAGCTTCGACCCCCATATCATATGCAGTAACTGAATACGTATAGTGCATTCCATTAACTACATTTGTATCAACAAAATAATAATTGTATTCTATACCATCTATAACAGCTATTGTATCAATTCCTTCAAATCCAGTGTCAGTGCCCAAACTGTACCAGGGCTGCATAGGGTCTGGCCCTGAAATGGACCTACCGCGATTTTCACCAGCAGCACAATTTTCGCTATCATAAATACAATGGCTACTATCCTCGCTTGCGGCCAAATCAAACTGTGCAATCGGCTGCCATCCTACAAAAATATCGTTATTATCATAAATCTTTTTATCAACTGAACCCCAGTTTGTACCACTATCAATGCTTTTATAAATCTTGTATCCTTCAAAATCTGCATACCCAGTAACTACATCTTTTGATAATTCTGAATTATTTGTCCAAAGGATAGTTACTTTTTTATCATCAGGCACCGCGGTTACAATTGGTTTTGCCGGTGGCGTGTAGCCTTGATAATGAGAGTTATACATAATTTGGGCAAACCGTGCATTATTAATTAAATCAGTTTCATTCTGTCCAAAAATAATGGAAAATGAAAACGGTGCTTCTTCTCCAACGTCTAGATCAAATGGTCCACAACTCATTATTAATACACAATCTAGACCATCATCAAAAGCATCTTCTTTTTCCAATCCATCCAAGGAATCGAAGTGTGGATTTAATTCCAAGTCAAGGTCAGTATCTGGGTTAGGCGTGTGAAAAAACCAGGCTTTTTCGTCATCACTAAGATTTACTGTATCACCGGACATAACTTTAAATAAAATTTCTTCTTTATTTCTTGCTACGGGGCGTCCCGGGCTTCCCGCACAGCAGTTCGTGTTACTTTCACGCGTTATAACCCCAGGTCTATTGTACCAGTCAAACCAATGCCAATCAGTCATTTTTAATGGTTCACCTGGATAAATATCAGGGAAACCATCCAAATCAAGATCTATTTCATTTGTCGCCAAAGGTGAGTCCAAAAGCTGAGTTGCCACTATACCAAAATCATCACCACGATTCTCACTATCTTTCATACTGTAACCCTGGGGACCATTACTGTTACCATCATAATCGCCAATCATGGCCATACTGATTACCATTGATTCATCGCCCAATTCAAATCTTTCCCAATAATATTTCATATAATCATCATCATTAGAATGAACGCCAAAATTTCCATTAATATCAGTTGAAAGCACATCTGCATCCATGTAAAACCCTAAAAAGAAATCTTTATAATTAAATCCTTTCCCCCGATTAAGTTTAGTTCCATCAGGCATGATCATTGCTTCATGCGCTACCCCATTTTCATCAATCCAATCCCCGCTTTCATTGCGCACTTTTACCGTAACAAACATTATATCTTCAGCATAGGATACTCCATAGGAATGAGCCTCTGCCATTACACGCAATCCCATGGGGTATCCAGTCTGCAGATATTCATTATTTGTACTGACATTGTTTGCTCGGGCCGTCCAACGGTCATCAAATTCCATATACACATCATTGTCAGATATAAAACGCCCTGGAACATCTTCCCAACAATCTGGATCTTTCCGTGAGCCGCTACAATTGGGCAAGTCTTCATTATAATCTTCAGCCCACCAGCCTGGCCAAAAAGGTTCGTATTCATTTGTCTCAGAATTGAACTTAGTAGGCCATGTTTGGGAAAATGAGCTGTGCGCCAGCAATGGGTATGTATCCGCTGGATCAGTAAATGGTGTATCACCAAATATTTCACCCGAGACAACTTCAGTATTATGTGTAGCTATTCGTGATTTTGTGGATGCGTGCCAATCTGTATTCCAGGTAGGATTATACCTTGTGAACCAAGATTCAGCAACATTTGCACCGTAGTAATAATATTGATCATCCGCTGTCCATTCTTCTTTATCCTCGCCGTATTCATAGACATCAAAATCATCCGTTCTTTCCTTAAGCTTGGGCCGCAGTGCCCAGGGATAAATAAGTCCTATTTTCGAATTTGTTTTATTGGGGTCAATCTCACCAGCGACACTAATAAATATTGACCCATCATCCTCATCAATTCCCCATTGATAAATATCATTTACAAATTCAGGGGCATCAATTTTGGACAAACTATCCGGCTGCCAATTACCATAATCGTTATCCGCATCAAACAATATGCCCACAAAATTAGTATCCCCATCATTATACCAAGAATTGTAGGCATCAGATGATTGCCAAGTCTGCCGCAAAGTCGTACCACCACTTTGGATAGATTCATATATGGTCCAGTTAAATTTTGAGGAATAAGCGTGGCCCGGTATTCCAGCTAGCATGCTTACTGCTGGTAAATAGGCATATTGCCCCCAAAGGCCTGCGGGATGTTCATCCCAATTAATAAAATTTCCATAATTGGTTATAGCATTTTTTACTTTTCCCTGGATTAAATAGCCCCTAGCCCGATCAGTCATAGGATTTGTGGGAAAGGGGTAATCACCTATTTTATTGTAACGATTAGGTAAAAATTTCTTTGGCGTAATTGGTTCGTTATAAATTAATGGTTCTTTTCCAAATGTTTGACAAACTAACAAATATGATAAAATTATTATTTTATACATTTGATTATTCAAAATCAATCTTGATAAAAAAGTTTATTTCTCTAGGATTATAGAACCACCAAGGCTGATCGTAGTACGAGCCTGATTTATCATGTTCAGCGTCTGGTAATCCAACATAACTCGTATAATATTCACCTGGGTCATCCGCTTTCCCCGTTAGTGGATAAACATCCAGTGCATTGACAATATTAAATGCATTATAAATGGTCAGACCAAGGGATACCATTTGGTTCTGGTATTTAAAACCTTTGAAAAATGATAGATTGATCATTCGAAAAGATGATTTCCTTTTGGAATATTTATTTTCGTAATCTACTTGCGGATCCCGGCCATTAAATATCAGCGGCGTATATGGATAACCTGATTGATAAAAAGCTGTGATACCTCCTGTAATACCAATAGGTAATCTAGAATAAAAAGAAAAAGTCAAATCATGGGGGCGGTCAAAAGGCATTAGAAATTCCTGAGAAGGGGCATCTACAATTAAACCGCCTGATGCAGCCCAATCATGTTCTGAATTACCTGTTGCAATCGAACGAGTATACTGGAGCATCATACTATATGTTAAACCGCGATTCTGCAAAGTAAAATCAATCCCCTTTGCGCTAGCAAAATCATTATTGGTAAATATTTGATATTTATATATACCAGAACGAGTGTTTTGGTATCCAGACATCTGGTCCATTTTTTTTACCCAAGCCATTATTGAATAAGCCCAATAACGGTTGAATTGGACATTAAACCCTGATTGGTATTCCTGAGATCTAGCTGCATTCATCGATGCATTTCCAATATTTCCTTCGGCTTCGATAAATAATTCTTCAGGGTCATCCAATCGATTTGTATTCAAAAATATATTTTGATAAACTGGTGTCTGATAATAGAGCCCATAGTTAAAGGTGAAGGTTGCCTGATCTGTAATTACATGGCTTATTCCAATTCGCGGACTAATTTTATAAAACCATTTGGAATCGGTAAAAATTACTTTCTGGTTTGCAAAACCTGGATTAGATCCTACATCTTCACCTGCATCCCAAGAATTATTATTATTCTGGTCCGAATAATAAAATGGTTTACCAGGGGAAAAATTACCCAAGGTATCGGCCCACAATTGTGTATTATAGTTCACCATATCAACTCTAATTCCAGCGTTAATTACCATCCACGGGACTTCAAAAGTATTTTGGATATAGGCTGATAATTCTTCAGGCTCCCTATAATCATCCCATTTACCATTTTTATTTGAATCGGTAAATTTCTCTCCTGCTTCCCATCGGCCATTTCCTTCACCGAAATCTGGGTTTTCATATTCCTCATCAATAGGCATTAGGCCATCGGGACCGGTATCTTCCCAATATTCCGCAAAGGTCTGAGTAAATGCACCTTCCCCTAACCAAGGACTATTAATCTCATAAAAATTCAATTTATGTGTTCTATAATCAAACCCGAACCTGATCTTATATGTATCAGAGAGCTGGGATGTAAGATCAATCCTAAATTCATTAGTTTCGACTCTAGATTCAGAATAATAACGATCATGTCCACCAAAAGCCATACCTTCGTTCCAAGCGTACCCACCGCGAATTGTCGGCATGTAATAATTTGGATCATAAGGGTGCCCAGTATAAAATCCAGATAAGAATGGATCACTGCCACCCCCCCATAGTGGATTAGCTTGCGGATCAAGAGCTGGATCTTGGCCTATCTCCAGCAATTCGTGACGATAATCAAGGAATGGCTGATAATCTTCATACATTTGGGGTGCAAGCCAATAACTTCCATCCCTTTCTGTCAAACTGAATACCAATTCTGGGCCATCCCATTGACCATCGTTATAATGTGGACCGCTAAGATCAATCCATGGTTCCCCTATATCCCAAATACCATTGCCATTTGTATCAGTAAATTCCTCTGCAGATTCCCAGTTATATATACCTGGTTCCGCGCCATAGTACCAACCACTCCTAGCATCAACCATTGTATAATATATTGTGTCACCAAGTTCAGATATTGTATAAGGCACTTTATAAGGATTGTTGGGGTCAGAATTACCGCTATAGGATCCTGCAGGATGTCGCCATTCAAACCAGTTTGGGAATCCATCCTTATCATTATCATTCCAACGAACACCAATAAACTGGTCCTGTATGAACCGAGCAGCCCTTACAGTATAAAATGTATTGCTTGATAATGAATGATTTACTTCCAAATTAATACGGTAGGTATCACGAAATAATTCATTCTGACCTTGATCCCAATATAAATATCTGGGGCTGAACCCTTGTCGATGGGCCGCTACCTGCCAATAAGAACCTGAAAACCGTAATCGATTTGTAGCCTTATAGGTTAACTTTGTAAAAACATCTGCAGTATTATCAAACCCGAATCCACGATACCCCGGTGTAACATCCCAAGGCTGTACAAGATTACTTTTGTTTTTGTTTAAGACTTCTAAATAGTCATCTGCGTTTTGATTGGGTAACGGTTCATATACAATATCATCAAACTTATAAACTTGATAAGACTCATTATTTGTAATCTGTCCTGAAAACCAGAAAGTTAATCCTTCAATCAATAGGGGTCCACCAAGTCCAAAATTCAAATCATTGAAACCGCGTAAATTGTCATATTCAGAACCTAATGCTGCGCCCAATGCACTGGATTCATATTTTAGGTGATAAGTATAATTCTTTCCTCCTGATTTAGTGTGCCAATTGGATACCGCTGCCATTGCATCACCATATTCAGCATTGAAACCACCAGGCTGCCAGTCAAATTCTTTTACTGCGAGAAAATTGAGTCTAGTCCCATTTCCAATACCACCAAATATAGGATTCCTGATATACATGCCATCCATCATGTACGCGATCTCACCTGATCTGCCGCCTCTCACATGTATTTCTTCCAGTCCCCGTTCTTCATGATCCGGAATACCCTGGTTTCTGCTTTTTACCTTAACCACACCAGATTGAAGTGTATATAGTTCATTTATATCACGAATTGGAAGTGTGGAAATTGCCTCACTATTAACCGTGATCTTTTTAGAAGTTGTGCCCTTTTCCACAAGTTTTTTTTCGCCAATTACTTGTACTTCATCACCTTGAAATGCCTCTACAGGAATTGCAAAATTAAGCCACAGAGTTTGATCCATTATTACTTCGACATCTTTGATTGTCTGTTTTTGATAACCCATCATCATTACCGTAACATCGTAGGTCCCTATTGGAATATTCAATATTAAGTAATTGCCATTTAAATCCGCTACTGCGCCAAGTGACATTTCCTCGATAAATACTTGCGCGCCTGGTAAAGGCTCACCATCTATATCTGTTATTTGACCACGGATCGTTCCATCAGTTCCTGCATAAAGCGCCGGTAACATGAAAATGTAAATGAGAAAAAATGAGAAAAAATGAAATGGACGCTTATTTAATAACTGCATAATTAATTTTCAAGTAAATCTACTCGCTGCAATCCGGCAGTTCGGCGTGTATGATATGAATCGAAATCAAACTCGGGCACGTTTTTAAACTCATGTAATTTGATATTCTGCGCTGGTTTTAAATATCTTCCCATTAAGCTTCCGCCTGTACCATATTCATTATACTTCCCTAATTCCCACCTAGAATATCCAACCCAATTTTCCCCTCCACCGGGAAACTCCGACCAACGGACATGAACCTCATCTTTGACAATGCCATAATCCTTTACCAGCCATGTAATATTGCGCTCACCATATTCAACACCTGTACCAATCATAGTCATTGTGATGTCCCTAGTGATCCTGAAACAGTCAGTGAAAGTTGTGTCAACTCCGGGGCAATCCTGCAAGGTCGCCGCATTCCAATTTTCATCAGCTGAACAAACAACACTGCCATCACTTTCAATGGAACCACGTACTTTTTTTGCTGGTACTGTTACATTATCTATATCAACTGCATATGATTTTTCGATTTTGTACATCGCCACACTTGTAGTGTCAAAATATTCAACATCCACTCGTTCACCATCTCGCAATAACCCATTTGGTGTATAAAATAAAACTTCATCAACAAATTCGGTTTTGAACCAGAAGCCGCTTTCCCGCTGTGTTTCAGACCAGTAATAACCATATGGGAAAAAATAACTGTCCCGTGTTAATTTATATAAATGATCATCTTGTTTAAAAAGCAGATAATCATAATCTTTACTCGCTGATACTGGATCTTCCCATTCAGTTTTTGTAATTAAATAATCTTGATTACTATTGTCACCTTCTATATAAGCAATTACTTGATTCGTGTAAAGGGTGACCAATGAATCAATATTGTTAACTAAAGTAACCTGCTCATCTTGAAACACCATTTCTGCAAGGATATTATTAAATGGATTTGACCACCGATCAGTTAAAGAGTCTCCTACAATTATTGTAGTCAATACATATGGATTTTTTATATCAGACCAATCAATTAATAATTGGTTTGGAATATTACCCATGGTATAAAGCTCATCGCTATCTGGTTGCCCATCCAGGTCACGATCAGTAAATGTTTCTGCTGGATCAATTAAACCATTACCCACATCAATATATTCATCACCTTCATCCCAGTAACCATCATTATTAGCATCGAAAGTTAGTTCCTCCGCATTGTCCCAAATTGAGTTACAATTTCTATCTTGGAAAGGTTCACTGGCGTCCTTGATGCCATTTCCATTAATATCATAATATGCTTCAGCCGGGTCCCAAATTCCATTTCCTGTATCGACTGTCTCAGCATCATCCCAAATATTATTATCATTACAATCTGTATTTATTCTAAACATTAGAGAGTCGGCACCGATTACTTTTCGTTCAAATTCAAACGTGTGGGCGAAAACCGTTGGGTCCGATTTTAAATAAACATAAGTAGTATCTTCGAATTCCTGTTGATCAATAAACAGAATTCCTTGATCTATCAAAGGTGTGTCTACCGCTGCATAGTAAGCGAATTCATCCAAGGTATCGTTATAGTTTATTGTAATATCTGAGTAAATCCAGTCTGAATTATTTGGTTTATAGCGCTGGTTATCAGGATCACTATCTATATCCCAGAACAATGATTCGATATTTTTAAAAGGGGTCGAAAAAAGCTGGAGTGAATCTTCGTAGATCACATTTCCAACAGCCAATGAATCTATCGGAATTCGTTCTGTGAATTCATTTTGATCTGGTCGTATTTCTAATAAAAACTCAGTAAAACTACGCAGATTTAGTAAAGGCGGGATATCGCCAAGAAGTAATAAATAATCATCTAATGAGAAATCAAATTTACTGAAGTCATAGCGGTAAAATTCAACATCTACATCCTTATCAAACCCATAGAAATATTCTGTGATATGTCCAGACGTGCCAGGCAGATCGGTTTCAAGGGTATTTTGAATAGTTTCATCCTGGCTATCATTCTTGGCTTTTGGTTCCTCGCAAGAAATCCATAATAAGGCAAATACTAAAAACGTAATGCCTGGCGGTAAACAAGACCTATACATCGTCATAAAATTAAAGTAAATACACCATACAATAAACCGGGGATGATAGTATTTGAATTTATTAAAAAGAAAACTATATAACGATTTACTAGTGACGATTATTCAAGCAATGAAAAGGTCAAATGAAATAATGACACTAATATCTTATTTCATTAATACCATTTTCCTGGTTTTAGATATTCTATTTTGCGTAAGTCTATAGAAATAGACACCATTGCTTAAGCCCGAGCCATCAAGAACAAATTCATAATCACCAGGTTGCTGGTTTTGATCAATATATGTTTTGACTGTTTGGCCCTGCAAATTGATCAGGTCCAACTTTACATCGCCACTTCTTTCCAAGGAATAGCGAATATTTGTAACCGGATTAAACGGATTAGGGTAGTTTTGTTGTAAGGAAAATTTATCCGGAATAATGTTATCCTGATCGTCTATACCCACTATTAATGGACTACCATAAGTTGCTACCCAAATATTTTGCTGATAGGCTGCCAGCGCAGTAGCATCATCCAACCAATTTATTGGATGAGCAGGAGAATATTCCGCATTATAATCAGGTTGAGAATACACCATAAAACAGTTCGAGTCTGTGGCTGCAGGCGCAAGGTGAACATATGTCTCATCCTGCTGGTAGCCAGGGGTATTTGTAATATTAATTGGTTCAGTCCAGGTAATACCACCATCCATGGATTTATGCAGGAATATATCCCAGTTAAAACCTAGTGCAGATGTATCTGCTAAGGCATGATACGCCACCCATAAAACATCATCTGATTCATTGCTTATAGCAGATGTGGCAAATACATTGAAATAATTTCCAGAACCAGTACCATCATAAAAATCTGTGAATTCAAATGTTTCACCAAGGTCCGCGATCTGACTTATGTTCCAGCCGGATGGGTTACTGGGGTCATCGGTCCAAAGATGGTAAAGACCTGCACCAGTAAGGCTAACATAAATACTACCGTCTGTTTCGGATTCAACTACTACAGTGGAAAAGATGTGGAGCCGGCCCTGGCTGTCAACCCGAACTTCGTGATCATAGAGCGGAAATGCACCAGGAATAACCACTGTATCATATTGTGTTGTATCATCCTCAATTGTAAATAATACTGTATCTGGCATGAAGCTATTGGTGTCTCCGCCAAAAAATAATCGGTGCATCACTGAGTCAGGCATGAAATAATAATCAGTTCCAGCTAATCCAGTTGCATTCCATGTTTCACCATGATCTTCCGTTTTGCGGATAAAATAGGTATGCCTGGGTTCAACAAGGGTGTCAGCGAGATATGCTGTTATCATGGCGTAACCAGTTCCAGCAGCATTAATATCGATGGAAGCGCCTGAAGTTGTTCCACCAGGCAAAAAATGATTAATATTTAATAACTCTATAGGATCATCGTAATACTGGGGTAAGCCACCCAGCATGAATGAATTTCTCATCAAATAGACTGATCTCTCTGGGAAAGATGTGTCAGGCGAACTACTCCATTGTGACGCGGTCACGCACAAATGACCATCAGAAGTGAAAACAGGGCAATTTACCCAGAGATCACCTGGCGTTGTCAGAGGGTCAGTCCCTTGACTCCAACCATAATTAAGATCAATAGCAGGGCTATACCATGATTCAGTATTCCAACCAAATTCTTCAGCAGTATATAATGGGCGGCCACCATTATTTGTAGCACTGCCTGTATATAAGGTAGCTTCTGTCCAAGTAACATAAGGATAATCCGCATTACCAACCGCGCTAGGATAGCGGCCCATTAATGGACCCCAAATGTTTGCAGGACCAGGGCCAATAACCACTCGATTAAGATCCTGGCTAAGGGAAAAGGTAATGCCATCAGGAGATGTTGCTGCTTTTATAAATCCGCTATTATTTGGTGATTGAGTTGCTCCGCCTCCTGTAAATGGCTCATAAACCCATCCCCTGTAACCCAGCAATAACCCTGTTTCAGGTACATAGTCCAAAGGGTTTGTATGGGGTACAACAAAACCATAGCCGTGTACCGATGAATCAACTAACACATTGGTAATATTGCGGTTTATTCCATTGGGGCTGGTATAATTATCCGCATTTACCCGAAAATTAGTATTTCCCTCAAGCATTGATTCATCAAGGATTTTACCATACTTATTACTTACTTTATATTTTCCAGTAACAATGTCCCAAGATGAAGCTTGAGCATAAATACCAAATAGAAATATTATCATTGTTAATCTCATTTTACCCTCATTCATTTAGTAATTAATCAGACGAAGATGTACATTTTACCTAATTTAACATCTCCTAATCAAGAATTTACATTTATTGTAAGTTCAACGGATGATAAGCTAAATACCCAATGATCTACAAAAAATCCATAAGATTTATTTTCTGGTACGCTACTATAAGTAATTTATGTTTCGCAGTAAGTGCAGCACCAGATACTCTAACCCTTATTCAACCTGATGGGTCTGAATTCTTAGGGTTTTGCCGCGGAGATGAATGGCAAGCTTGGCATGAGACCCTTGACGGCTGGTCAATTATAAAAAATGAAGAAAACTTTTGGGTTTATGCAATTGGTGTGAACGGCCAGAGACTTGAATCAAGCCAAGCCATTGTAGGATTAGATGATCTACCTTATTTTAATTCAAGTGGTGCGTTATTACAAAAACACCTGCGACCAGATCGTATGATTAATTTTGAACACAGTACAGAATTTTCATTCAGCGATATGAGGACAACAATTTTTACACTGCCCGTTTTGCTAGTAGAATATCCTGATTATGGCGCGACAATTGATCAAGATGTTATAAATAATCTATTTAACCAAGAAGGTTATGGACATCTAGGATATCCCGGTTCAGGAAGTTTTAAGGATTTTTATTTGGAAGTTTCTTACGGACAATTTTCCCCGGTGGCAACAGTAAGCCAATGGTTTACGGCTCCAAATAACCACAATTATTACGCGGACAGTGGGGACAATTCATCACAAAGAACAAGACAGCTTGTTCGTGCATTAGTAGACATGGCAGAAGCTGCAGGTATGGATTGGACCCAGTTTGACAATGATGGCGATGGCGCAGTTGAGGGCCTGACAATAGTACATGCTGGCCCCGGTGCTGAACAGGGTGATCTATCAAATATTTGGTCACACCGTTGGAATCTTGGGAATTTAGCAGTGCAATATGATGGTGTTATGATCAGTGATTACTGTATTAACCCCGAAACTCAGAACGGCAATGTTACTGCTATTGGTGTAATCTGCCACGAGTTCGGTCACATTTTGGGATTGCCTGATCTTTATGATACAGATTATTCTTCCACTGGTGCTGGAAAATTGGCCCTCATGGGCAGTGGATCTTGGGGAACGGCCGGTAATACACCCTGGTATCCTTCCGCAATGAATGCCTGGTCAAAGGTTGAAATGGGCTGGGGAAACAATGTGCTTTTAAACACAGATCTGCAAAATATTGATATAGAACAATCGTTTTCCAATAATACTGTATACCGTATTAATAACCAGAACGATAATACTGAGTATTGGTTAGTTGAAAACCGTCAGCAAAGAGGCACTGATATCAATATGAATAGCCCAGGTTTACTATTTTGGCATATTGATACGGAAAAAACCAATGGTTGGGCACCAAATAATGATGAGCCACATTATGGTGTTGGTTTGGAACAAGCAGATGGTTTATTCAATTTGGAAAACAATGGATCCAGTGATGCTGGAGATCCTTACCCAGGCACAACAAATAATCATACATTAAGCCGTTGTACTACACCAAACACAAATAGTTACTATGATTTACCTTCTTTCGTATCCATTGAAAATATTTCAACACCAGATTCAATTATGACATTTGATTTATCCTTTGGAGAAATAACCACAAACGATATTTATGGTATTGGTTCAGGATATGCTTTTGATATTGGAAATTTGGTAATATTTATTGAAAACACTGAAACGATTACCGAACTACAATTTGATTTTTTTTCTAACTCAGATATCCTATCCATCGAAAGCTTAGAACTAGCTGGTCGGGCAACCGCAGATTCGATTAGTTATATTGATCAAACTATATACTTCTACAATCCTGTCATTCCACCCGGTGATGGTGCAATTCTTTCACTGGAAGTATTTGCAAACACCGGTACTGGCCAGGAAATTGAACTCATTTTTGATGATATTACCGCCATTAATACAGAAGATAATGAAATGTGTCTTCTTTCTCATCCTAGTTACTTTACAGCGATAAACCTGAGCCAAACCGTCTCCATCGATACTGGGTATAGTATACCAGGTGGTTCAGGTACTTTTAAAATCAACCTTGATAATTCGGTGCCTATTCGATCCACTCGCATAGTGGTAAAAGATTCGCCAGATTATCTTACGCCATCAGCAGAACCATTTACAGATAATAATAGTAATAGCGTTTGGGATAATAATGAACCTTTTACTGATTGGAATAATGATAGTACCTGGACGCCCATGGTAGAATTAACTGAGCGAACATCTGGCTGGTTTTTAAATGTCTACGAAAATGATGACGAATTGATAATTATAGCGGGAAATTCTATTGAAACAATAGACTCTGGATCTGGGCCAATATTTATTGTAAATAATATGATAAATAGTAATACTGCTAATAGTGAGGTTGAAATTGACTTTACTATCGTGGAATTAACGGATATGTATGGGAACCCCTACTTGGATTATGAGTCTATACCCGGTGTATTTTACATTTTAGAAACCATGAGTTATTCAGAGACAAATATTTTACCAGGTGAATTTCAGCTAGCGCAAAACTATCCCAATCCATTTAACCCAGTTACGACACTGAATTACGACTTACCAGAGAATAGTCATGTCAAAATCACCATTTTTGATATGCTTGGCGGGGAAGTCAAGACCCTAATCAACAAAACTCAAGATGCTGGCTCTAGGTCAGTTATTTGGAATGCTACAAACGATTATGGCAAGTCAGTGAGTGCTGGGATTTATTTATATCAGATAAAAGCTGGTGAACACTTGCAGACCAAGAAGATGATACTGTTAAAATAATTCAGGCAGATTTTCTACGGTAGCGATACAATGGTTTCGATCCATCTTTAATCACTTTATTGGTAATAATGATTTTATCTACAGATTCCATATCAGGGATTTGATACATAATGTCCATCATAGCTTCTTCCATAACAGCGCGTAACGCCCTTGCGCCCGCCTTGCGTTCCATTGCCTGAGCAATTATTTGATCAAGCGCTGTTTTCCTAAATTCAAGATTAATCCCTTCCATACGAAAAAGTTTCTTGTACTGTTTGATCAAAGAATTTTTTGGTTCAGTTAGTACTTTATAAAGCGCCTCTTCATTTAAAATTTCCAGGGTAGATATGACAGGTAATCGTCCCACCAATTCTGGAATAAAACCAAACTCGATTAGGTCCTCAGGCCGCAGACGATCTAAAGATTTGTCAGATACTTTTAACGTTCGTTTATTGACCTTTGTAAAACCAATCTCTGATTTCCCTTCACGCCTAGAAATAATATTAGTCAGGCCATCAAATGAACCTCCGCAAATAAAAAGAATGTTTTCTGTATTAATTGGTATCAGACTTTGCTCAGGATGTTTGCGTCCACCTTTTGGTGGTACATTGCTGATTGTCCCTTCAAGAATTTTTAGTAATGCCTGTTGCACACCCTCACCTGATACATCGCGAGTTATACTTGCGCTGGATGCCCTTTTTCCTACTTTATCAATTTCATCAATGTATACGATACCTTGCTCAGCTGAAGTAATATCATAATTGGCCACCTGTAATAGGCGCACTAAAATATTTTCAACATCCTCCCCCACATAACCCGCTTCTGTTAGGGATGTGGCATCCGCAATAGCAAATGGAACAGAAAGGAAATTTGCCAATGTCTGTGCAATCAATGTTTTTCCGGTGCCCGTAGGACCAAGAACCAGGATATTACTTTTTTCTAATTTGACACCATCATCTAAATCCTGAAAAAGGATTCGCTTATAATGATTATGGACTGCTACGGCCATAGTTTTCTTTGCCCTTTCCTGGCCAACAACATGCTGGTCAAGAAATGTCTTTATTTCGGTAGGTCTGGGTAGCGCTCTATGCTGCAAATTTTTCTTTGTTTGCTTTTTAGTATTTTTGGGCTTTTTTTCTAGTGGTTTCATTTTTTTCGCGCTACGAGAATGGTATCAATAATCCCATATTTTTTGGCCTCATCGGCATTCATAAAGAAATTGCGATCAGTATCTTTTTCAATTTTTTTCATAGTTTGTTTAGTCATTTTTGCCAAAATTGAATTTAATCTTGTACGCAGCCTCAGGATCTCATCCGCTTGAATTTTAATATCAGAAGCCTGTCCTTCTGCTCCACCAAGCGGTTGATGAATCATAACCCGCGAATTGGGTAAAGCAGATCGCTTCCCTACGGCTCCACCAGCCAATAAGACCGCTGCCATACTTGAAGCTTGCCCCATACATATGGTCGCCACGCTTGGTTTTATGTAATTCATTGTATCATAAATGCCTAAACCGGCTGAAACATATCCACCTGGAGAATTAATGTATAAAAATATATCCTTATCGGAATTTTCAGCTTCGAGAAATAACAATTGAGCTATAACCAAGGAAGCCACAGAATCATCAATAGGTGTTCCAAGAAATACAATCCGTTCGCGGAGTAGGCGAGAATAAATATCATAAGCTCGCTCCGTACGACCGGTCTGCTCTACCACCATCGGAACTAATTGAGCTAAATCTTTATTGTTCATTATTACTCACCTTTCTTTGCTGCTTCTTCTCGAAGTATTTTTGTATGAACTTTAACATCCTTAATCTTGGCAAATTCGGTTAAATAGTCCAATACCTTTTTTTCCAATAGATCATCTTCAACTCTCTGCCGGTTACTGGGTTTTTTATAATATTTCTTTATTTCTTTAGCATGATCTGGTGATCGTTCAAGAAGTTTTTCTATTTCTTTCTCTACATCATTTTTAGAGACAGTAATGTTATCCTGGCTATCAATTATCGCCCTCCTCACTAGGTACCACTTCATATTTCTTTCAGCAACGGGACGGTACGATTCACGAATTTTATCCTCATCCAAGTCTTTTTCTTCTTCCTGGTTTTTCGCTTCTTCAATAATATGGTCAAGATATGAATCAACCATAGCCGGAGCAAATTCCGGGCTTACAAAATCGATCATATTATCAGCAAGCTGTCGTTCAAATGATTCATTGGTTCGACGTGCATAGCTATCATCAACTTTACTTTTTATGATTTCCCTAAAGCTAGACTCATCTGTCGCATCTGGTTCCACTGCCTTGATGAATTCTTCATTTAACTCTGGCAAAACCTGTTTCTCAACGTTTATTACGGATAATTTATATTTACTAACACCATTTTCTTTATCATCAGGTAATTCCACTTGGGCAGTATCACCAGGTTTCAATCCTAACAATCTTGATTTATTATCTCCACTGAACGGATCCACGCCAATCTGTATAAACCGTTTTTCAAATTTTTCGCCGATGATTGGTAGACCGGATTGATCCAACTTTTGTAAATCTACAATTAGAAAATGGTCCTCTTTTGCCCCGTCCTCTACAGTTTTTACTTCTGCCCTTGACCTACGCATTTCCTCAATAACATTATCTATATCAATGTCATCAGATATGTATTCTGTCTTTTGTACTTTGAGACAATTCTTTTTCATTTTTGGCAATATCACTTCAGGTTCAATCTCAAACGAAGCCTTAAATGTAAAATGTTTTTCAAAGTGAAAATGGACATCCTTGACTTCTGCCTTATTTACCGGAATTAGCTCTTCTTTTTCCAATGCTTGTCGGTAATATTTATTGACACCTTCTTCGATAAACTCTGCTTCAATATTTGGTAAAAATTTACTCATTAACACTTTCGTCGGTACTTTACCAGGACGAAATCCAGGTATTCTCACTTTTTTACCAAATTTTTTCACTGTGAGTTGAAAATCGTTACGACATTCTTCCCAAGAAACATTTATCTCTATTTCTCTCGTATAGGCGTTGATATTTTTTACCTTTATTTCCATGATATCCTCGAAAATTTAGCGGGCGAATTTACTTCTTCATTGAGTAGTCAGCAAATTGTTGATGGGGACCGAAAGAAGAATTATAAAACACCATCTTTTAAAACAAGACTACCACGGTAAAAACACCACATCGCAATCAATTGAATAAAGTGTGCAATATCATTATAGTTCATATGCTCATGCAACACAATTCCACTTTGCTGGACACCTGCGGCTATAACACTAATCAATATACCCAAGACGATCATATCTGTTCCATCAGCACCGACAGACAACCGAGTATATAATAATCCAAACACTATTATTACCATCAGGGGCACATAAAATCGGATCACATTGATAAAATTATCATTTATGGTAACTACTGTTAGGTAAATAACAATCAATGCGATCAAAATCCAGCGCAGTCGTAACACAATAGGATAATCGAACAAATGATGTAACATTGTAAGTACCATGAAATAACTCATAATACCAATGCAGTAAGTAGTGAATTTCCATATCAAATCTCCCACTACAGGGTGAAAATAAGGCCCAATTCCATGGCTAATTGCACCTAATAAAGCTCCTAATGAAAGCATACGAAAAGTCCAAATCCAATGATATTGCACATTAAGGAATTGATGCAAATATAGTGCTGTTAACTCTCTAGAATAATAGAGAGCAAAAATCGCAATTATTATATCTGTGATCGTTGTCATGGGCTCGTAAATAATCGTTTTTGCCATTTTATAATCCCATCACCAATTGTATTAATTCCCACACATCCAAATAATTATAAATTTCATCATTGTTCAGATCGCCAGACTCCATAATACATAATTCTGGTTCGATTACACCTGCAGCAAGATCAACTAATTTCAAAATATCATAGATGTTAGTTCGACCGTCAAGATTTACATCGCCCATAAAATTACCACAAGCAATTGTTTCTTGAAGGGCAGGAACTTTCATTGCGATACAGTGAATAGCTCCATTTGCTGGTATAATCTGGTTACAATCAAATCCGACCGCCTCTACTCCTGGCATTATAGTTTCATATAGAGCTAAGACTGAATCGTCATTTGCAAATTCAGTGGAAAGTCCATATATCGGTACCAAAACCTTATTATTAACAATAAGTGAATTAATATAGGTATAGGTTATTCCATTATTATATGGTGGCATAGGCATACGGACAATATTGAAGGGGCGTCCTGCGCCATTAGTCTCATTAGCTAGCTGACTTGCTACCTGATTACAGATATCATAATTCCCAGGATACCCAGCGGACTGGTTCTCATATTCACCTACGATAACTGTCGTATCATTAATTAGTTTAACAAACATATCAATATGTCCTGTACCATCATTTATTAAATGCGGTGTAACTATCACTTTATGAACGCCAAAATAATCCAGAAAATATTGTTCCAGTTGTTCCTGGGTTAGATTAGGATCAAATCCTTGACTTCCATCAAAAATAACGTTTGAAACGATTACGGATCCTTGTCCATCCAATAGCATATTGCCACCTGCTTCGATGAGTCCTAAACCATAATAATTGATATCAAAATATCCTGCGGCCGATTCCGGATATGTGTCATCTAATGGACGGGGTCGATTATAAACTAAATCAATTATTGCCAGGGAATTGTCTGGTTCAATTATCCACCATGGACCATAATCCCGAATCCATACTGAGTTAGTCTCTATTACTTGGAAAACCACGCGATCCATATTTACGTTAGCATTAGAAAGAGTGTTACTAACAGAGTTTTGTTCACTTGTGTTATCAACAACTACCCATGCAGTATCATCTTCTGCAACTTCTTTAATCAAATCGGTCAAAAGTGTTGGATAGGCTTCCCAGGCAAAAATGACACCGGTTACGGAATCAAATTCTGCTGGGGTGTAGACAATACTGTCCGGTGGATCAGTAATGGTCCTATTGATACCTATTTCATGCAAACGACCTTGTTCTTCACCAGTAAGATTTCGCGGCAAATTCTGACTACATAAGTGCGCACTCAAAATAGATATGATTATAGGTATATATATTCGCATTGCAGGTGAATTTAAATATTCAAGAAAAATACATCGAAAACATTAATCATATAAGGTCTCTAATTCTGTCAACTTTTTTGTCATTTTTTTCGCTTCTTCTTCGTGATTATGTTTCACAAGTCCTTTATGCAATATTCTAGCCTTATTTATGAGTGTAGTTACCGTTGCCATACGGTCATTTTCTGATAAAACTGGATCATTGATCATTTTTTCCAACGCTTGAATACGAAACCGATCCATCCCCCAATATTGCCGAGATAATTGGTCATCGTGTCCGCCATATTTTTTGATCAATTTTTCCCGTAAATAAAACACTGGATATCGTGAACATATACGCAACCACAAATCATAATCTTCACAAACTGGGAAATTTTCATCGAAGAGTCCAACATCTTTAAAAATATCTTTATGAACCATTATTGACGAAGGGGATATGACGCACAGCGGAAGACAATATTTATAAATGTTCCCACCGTATTTGCGGTGCTTTTTCATAGGGTTGACACGTACGCCATTCCGTATCCAGACCTCATCCGTGTGGCAAATTTTATTATTCGAATTAACCTGGATAGCCAGTAATTGTTTCTCAAGTTTTTCCGGTAGCCATTCATCGTCTGAATCCAATAAGGTTACCCAGGTGCCCTTTGCATTAATGATCCCATTATTTCGAGCGCAACTAACCCCTCTATTCTTTTGTTTTAATAAGATTATATCTGGATAATTATTTTTGATAATCTTATCCGTTCCATCAGTAGAACCATCATCTATTACAATGATTTCATCCGGGGGTAGTGTCTGCCCTAGTACAGATTTGATGGCCCGTTCAATTAGGATACACCTATTATAAACAGGTATAATCACACTAATTGAATTATGCATATTATTCATTGATTATCTTGGGTATATCCACAATAGATGCATCTATTTCCCGCCTGTACGAAAAACCCGCATTCCGGGCAATTCCATTCATCAATTGATAAACCTTCATAAGGATCATCATTATTTTTCTGCTTGCCAATAAATGCAGCTAATATGACTATAAAGAATAATATTAATGAAAACAATAATAGTGAAAAACCCACTTATTGCCCTTTAAAAATAGGATAAAAAAAACCCTGCGTTATGTTTTGCAGGGACATTGGTTTAAATCTTGTTATTGTTATTATTGTTTCAACCTGTAGGTACAACCTTCGATCGCCTTCAGAAATTTCTCTACCTGATTTGATGTATGGAATAATTCGTTCATTGGTTCAAATGTATCCGTAGGATACATTTCTTCATCGAATTCAACAAGAAATATCGATTCAAGTTTAACTATAATATCCCTCAAGACTTGTTTAGTGACATTCTTGCTACGTAGGAAATTGATCTGCAAATTTAATTGACCTTCACTGGTCATATGGAATAAAGGAAGTAAGCCAAAATCAGAATCGCAACGGTAGGTCAATGTTCCATGATCGTTCCCACGACCCCAAGAAATATCTGCTGCATGGTTTTCTGAGAATTCACAGATATCGTTACCAATTTTCGCTACTTCACGACTACATTTTTCACGCATATCAGCCACAAAAGTCTTTTTATCCCATTTCATAAGATTGATTGCCCCCGCTTTGAAATATTCTCGGATTACCAGAAGATTTACGGCTAGAATTTACGCTTAATTTGTTTTAAAAAAAATGAACCTTAGTTTTTAATTAAATCTAAATATTAAATCCAAAGGGTAGTGATACATTGAAATCCAACCGTAATCTGTCCAATACCCACTGACCGTTATTAGGAAATTTATGATCCAATTCCCAACTCTGGTAAAAAGGTAGCAAAAATGGGCCAAATTGTAAACCAGACACCATAAAAGAATTTTTCCCTTCCGTAATACCGCCAATATCGAAGAAAATATCACCTGGTATATAGGGTAATTCTTGATTTATTCGTAAGGACCAAGCCATTTTTTCTGTGGCCAGCGGTCTACTTTTTTCATCGAGAACAAGTCCACGAAAACCTGGACCATTATCATAAAAAATGTGGGACAATACTTGGGTCGCTTCACTTTTTCCTGTTCGATCAAGAATATTTTTTTCAAAATCAGGATCGATAGAACCACTTAAATAGGTTCGGTACTGTGCGGGTAAATCTTCAGTAAATAAATATCCGCTCACAAATAAACGAATATTTGTAGCGATATTTTTTGTGAATCGATGTTCTACATCACTCGATAGAAAACTTCGGGAAAAATATTTTCCCATTTTGATCCCTATTTGAAATGTTAACTCAGAATTAATATTTAATTCCCAATTCTTAGTGTAACGAATTGATGTTGTAAGAAATTTTCCCCCATCATATAAAAATGAATCAAAAGCAGTTGAATCAAGATAATGATAGAAAAGATTCGCATTTATCCTGGCAACTGGACTTTTTACATATGGTTCCTTTATGGTGCCAGAAATTCTTGCATTGAACCCGGTTCTTCCAGACCCATGGTCCATATTAATATTCAAAGAACTTACATGAAATAAACTGATTGATCGTATTGGTCGTGTAATTGAAAAACTACCAACTGGTTTATTATGGTTGAAATCATAAAGAAATGATAAAGCATTTCCACTGCCATCATAACCAGGAGCAAAACCTGAAAAAATTGTTAATCCTGGCGTAAGCCCGTTGTAGTAATTATAGGAAAAAAACCAAGGAACAATATTTACATCATGATTGAAGTAGGTGGGTTGATCCCAAACGAAATTTATGTTAAAGCCTTTTTGTGTTCCATTATTACTACGGTTAACATCCGGCATATGCTGGTCCGGGTCAATACGGGCACTAACTGCACCTAAGGGAAGACTCAGTATCTTTTTATTATCTATTTTGTGATACCAATCCCGTTGGATCTCTTGACCAGATCCGTTATAAAAAGCAACTTCAACTGGACAGGTGAATGTTCCATAATTATGTAAAATAAATTGGTCATCGGTTTTTATAATACCATAATCCACATAGGTCGTTTTTTCAAATACATTATCAAAAAACCAGTCAAGATTCTCCTTAAGATGTGCAGCAAATACTGTTTCTAAATCTTCTGGATAAGGGTGACGAAATTCCCACTGCCGATAGAAATCCTGTAATATTTCATCCATTTTATCTTCACCCAGATAATGCTGCAGGTATCGCATATATACAGCCGTCTTTGAATAGTGTTGCCAGTAATTACTGCCAATATATTTTTCAGCAGTTAGATTCAATGGCTGGGCATCTTTACTTTTGCCACTATTTGCATAACCCGCATAAGTGAACCAGCTAATCGATAAATTTTTTGCAATCCCCAATTTATTCTGAACAAATTCCTGAATTATTATTTGTTCATTCCTACCCTTGTACTTTTTTTGCCAATAACGAATATTACTATATTCATTTAATCCTTCATCCATCCAAGTATGGTCACGCTCATTAAAGCCCAATATGCCGTAAAACCAGTTATGGCCAACTTCATGCATAATTACATATTCTAATAAATCTTTTGAACCTGCAGTAGAGATCACTGTAATGTTTGGGTATTCCATCCCACCTCCAGCAGACATATCGCCATCCACTGCAGTTATGTGATTGTAAGGATATTCACCATAGAATTTGCCAAACCAGTATCCTGAATCATGCAGATACTCAATTGAATTTTCCCATAATTCTGCGTTTTTTGGCAGATAGAAACTCCATAAAGTCACATACCTAGTGGAATCGGATAAAACAAGTTCTCCTTTCCGCACAATCCAATTCTTATCAGCAAACCAGGCAAAGTCATGGACATTTTCCTGGTGAAAATGTATTGTTTTCATTTCAATTTCTGATGAATCTTCCTTTTCTATTCTCTTACCATATTTTTTCATTAATTTTAACTTCTTCTTCAATTCCTTTTTTGGCAAGACATGAAGTGAATCGCCCTCAGCTGCGAGAGAATCGAGCCAATGTAGTTCATCTTCCCCATTTACTATATCACCTGTGGCCATCAAACGGTAATCCTTTGGCAAAGTAATTTTCACATCAAAAATCCCAAATTCGCTGTAAAATTCACCCATATTGAGGTAGGGCATTGGATGCCAGCCTTTATGGTCATAAACAGCTGGTTTTGGATACCATTGCGTTATCTCATAATGCTTTCCTGAATGACCCAAACGTGAAAATACTAACGGTAATTTTATAAAAAACGGGGTTTCAATTATTACAGACTTACCAGGAAGTAAATGGTTGGGCAGCATAATCTTCGCAACATCAATCCAGTCGGTGTGGGTTTCCCACTTTGCTTTAATTCCATCGACCAAAAAATCAAGGCTATCAATAAAACCGCGATCCTCTTCATCTGAATCAGCAAAGCGCCTGCTACCACTTTTTGTTTGTTGTTTAGCAAATGCTGTTGAATCATTTTTATAAGCATTTGGCCATAAATGAAACCAAATAAACTCAAGTGTGTCTGGGGAATTGTTTGTGTATTCCAACCTTTCAAAGGCGGAAAGAGTGTGCGCTGAATCATTTAGTGTAACATCAATTTCATATTTTACCATTTGTTGGAAGTATGGATTTCCATTTCCATATAGAAACTGAACTAACAATAAAATAAATGTAGTTTTTACCTTCATTTCTCTATTCGTTTTCAGTGATTGTAGAAATTAATCTTCTCCTATTTTGGGTTTAATCAGACCCAATAATGCCGGTAAAAAGGTCAAGTCGATAATTAGCGCTACAAAAATTGTGGAGGCAGCAAGTAATCCAAAATCAGCCGTCGGTCTGAAACTAGAAAATATTAATATTAAAAATCCAGCAACCAATATTCCTGTTGTTGTTGTCATTGCCAACCCAGTGGTCATAATAGTTCTATCATTTGCATCTCGATAATGCCAGCCCAACGCGGGTAGTTCCATTCTATACCTGATAAGGAAATGAATGGTATCATCTACAGCTATGCCAAATGCAACAGCAAAGGTCATCGCTGTTGGCGGTCTGAGCAAAATATCAAAATACCCCATTATCGCGGCCATTGCGAGCATCGGTATAATGTTGGGAATAATGGAAATTAAAGTAATTGGTACAGATCGAAAAAGGATGATCATCACGATTGTGATCAGTACAAACGCCGCCATAAAACTTGTTGTTAGATTGTGCACAAGATGATCATTTGTCGCAAGGGCCAAAAAAGTGGTGCCCGTTATTTCGATATCCATATAATCTGGCATATGGTTCATAATGTAATTATTGATATCATTTGTTATTTCTGCTGCTCGTTGAGAATCAATATCCTTCACTCGCCCCGAAATTCGTGCCTTCGTATAATCAAAATTGACCAATGAATTAAACTCGTCTCCATAAATCAAGATAGTCTGGGCAATTGCTGATCGAGACCGGGGAATACTGTAAAACTCATTATTGCCATCATTCATAGCCCGGTTAAATTCTTTAATATAATCAGTCATAGATACCATTTTGCCCACATCTTCAATGCTGGATACATATTGCTGGAGAAGATCCAAATTGCGTAGAAATTCGGGATCTTTTATATCCTCTATATCCGATGTATTGGATTCTTTTATAGTAACAATGATTTCAAATGGCAATATCGATCCCATTTTTTCTTCTGCAATCATCATATCATCATAGAGAGTCGTTCCCGGTTTAAGATCATCCATTAAAGAATTATGAGAATTTATTTGAAACGAACCAGGGATACAGATTACAATAACTACAATAGTAAAAATAATTATCTGTTTTGGATATACTCTCACAATTTTAACTAATCTATTCAGTAATTTTATTCGAAATCCCGCCGTATAGGATTTTAATTTTTTGGTCGGGGTTTGTTTAAGCAGCATTATCATTGCCGGTAAAAACGTTATTGTAAGAATAAAGGCAAATATGACACCAGCTGCAGTCATAGTTCCAAATTGCCTTACAATGAGTATATTTGATCGCAGCAAAGATCCGAACCCGATGCTTGTTGTAATGGACGTGAGAAAAATGGCTGTCCCAATTTTTTCTATGGTTTGATATAATGCTTCACGTTTGTCCTTCACCACAGCCAGCGTACCATAGTACTTTACAAGGAAATGTACTGAATCACTGATGCCAATAATAAATAGCAGTGTTGGTATAATATAGGTCATGATATTGAAGTCAATATTTAATGCCGCCATCAAACCCATAGTCCAGATTACAACCATTATTATGATTAACATGGGTATGATTAATGCGGGCCAGGATCGAAATATTACTGTAAAAAGAATAATAATCATTAGAGCAACTGGAATTAAAAAACGAGTGGTATCACTTACCATTAATTGTACATATCTCGTCCTAAGAATAGGTATTCCAGCTTGATGCCAGGTCCAATCAACTGTATTTTGTTTTATATCAATCTCATTAATTATTTTTTCACGTAAATCATGATTATTAAATGAATCATCTAACTCGATGGCAATAGATGCCAATGAACCATCATTTGATATCAAGGTTTGTTCGACCAAGGGAGAAGATAATATTTGATTTTTTGCTTCTTGCAATGAATCAGCGGATTGAGGGATATAGGGGTAAACTGGCCGTAATAATTCATCATCTCCTGAGGCGAATATTTCCAAATTGGATAAACTTGTTACTTTATGAATACCAACTATGGATTCATAATTTTGGATTAATTTTTGATTTAATATCAAATTATGGTATGAAAATGGATCATCACATTCATAGAGCAATAATATGAGATTATCTTCCCTCTCAAATTCTTCGATAAACTCAAAATATCTATCTACAGCTGGGTCGTTTAAAGCAAAAAGTTGCTCAATGGAAAAATTCATTTTTAGTTGGTTTACCAATACCAACATTATTAGAGTAATTACGCTGACTCCGGTTATAATCCAGCGGGGATAATCAAGAATAAAGTTGATGGATTTCTTAAATAGTATTCTCATGAAATAAATATTAGGTGAATAAAATTGGCTGGAATCTTACAAAACTATAGGATAGCACAGAATCAATATTAATCAAAAAAAAGCTCCTGGATGGAATTAATCCAGGAGCTTAATAAAATGATAAATCAGTAAAATTACATACCCTGCACTTTAGCTGATTTTTTATATAGTTGCCATACAACATGCCATCCTAACCCAACCATAACCATTAGAGGGACCCAATTCGTTGCATCAGTAACCCCAAAATTTCCACCCGCAAGTAAAACATGGTGTTCATTTATCATAGTCCATATTAGAGGAACAGACATATACGTATTATGTTTTGAACGTAAACCTGCTAACGCAACCAAACCACCATCAGGAGCGTCTCCATTTTTAATGGCTGAGATAATTTGCTGCTGAGCTGGCCAAATACGAAACCAAACATTAAACGCCATATTGGTTCCAAGTAATGCACCCACATGTATATTAAAGGAACGATAACTAAAACCTGCCCATTCTTTCATTAGATATGCAATAACAGCAATCAATAAAAAACTAATTACAGTAATGACTCGTACATTTCCTGCTAATCCAGTTTTGTAGAGTACGTCATAAAGAAAAACGCCCAAAAAAGTAACAGCTATCATAATAAATGCACTTAATCCCCATGTAGATTCATCACCCTCAAAGGTTTGATTACCGTGATAGTAAACAACTAATAATAATATTACACCAGTTACCCATGTCCATGCAGCCCCCCAACGAAACCAGTACAAAGCGCGGGGCATTAATTCAGGGACTACTTTCTTTTTGGTATCGCCATCTAGTGTGGCGGCAAAATGTCCATTAATCCAATTAAAAAAATACAGTAAACCTATCCATGCAATTCCTGCAATTATATGCAACCATTTAAATAAAGGATGTACTAACTCCATAAAACCTCCTATAGTTGTTGGATATTAAGGTTTAAAAAAAATGAAATCAAAGATTCAAATTCTCAATTAATAATAAATGCATCTTTGAAAACTAGTTCTAAACATTGATAATTATTATTATCAATACATAAAGAAGCTTTAGTCTAATTCTATCATCAACTTCGATCCAGTTAGATCAAGTTAAATCAAAACGATCAAGATTCATCACCTTGTTCCAAGCCTCTACAAAATCACTCACAAATTTTTGTTGTGAGTCTTCACATGCATAAACTTCTGCTAAGGCTCTTAGTTGAGAATTAGAACCAAACGCAAGATCAACTCGTGTAGCAGTTCTTACCGTTTCACCTGTAGAACGATCAGTCGCTTCATAGGAATTGCGACCAGTTGGCTTCCATTCTACTCTCATATCAAGTAGATTGATAAAGAAGTCGTTGGTTAGCTTGCCTGGTGTATCCGTGAACACACCGTGACCCCCTGCACTGATACCTAATGCTCGCATACCACCTACAAGAACTGTCATCTCTGGTGCTGTAAGTCCAAGTAGTTGGGCTTTATCAAGCATCATTTGTTCTGGGCTAACTGTAAACTCTGTCTTTTGATAGTTGCGGAAACCATCAGCAAAAGGTTCAAGAACATCAAATGATTCTACATCGGTTTGTTCTTTCCTAGCATCTCCACGACCTGGATTAAATGGAACACTCGCACCTGATGCTTGCTCAATACCAACATTCCCAGCAAGTACAATAACATCTGCCACTGACGCATCGGTTTCTGCAGCAATACCTTCAAGCACACCTAATACACGAGAAAGTTGCTCAGGTTTGTTTGCTTCCCAATCCTTCTGCGGAGCAAGACGAATGCGAGCACCGTTGGCACCGCCACGCATATCAGAACCACGGAATGTTGAAGCACTTGCCCAAGCAGTTTCTACCATCTCTTGAACAGTCAATCCACTTTCTTTGATACGTGCTTTAACAGCGTCTACATCATAGTCAGTGTTTCCTGGTGGAACAGTGTCTTGCCAAATAAGATCTTCTTCAGGAACTTCCGGGCCCATATAACGTGTGCGAGGGCCCATATCACGATGTAATAGTTTAAACCAAGCACGAGCAAATGCATCTGCGAACTGATCTGGGTTCTCATGGAAACGTTTTGAGATCTCTTTATAGCTTGGATCTTCACGCATTGCCATATCCGCTGTTGTCATCATGGTTGTTACACGGACTGAAGCATCTTCCGGGTCAGGGGCAAGATCTTCTTCTTTCGGGTTTACTGGATGCCATTGGTGTGCTCCTGCTGGGCTTTTAACAAGTTCCCATTCATATCCAAATAGTAGATCAAAATAGCCATTATCCCATTGAGTGGGATTCGCAGTCCAGGGACCTTCTATGCCACTTGTAATACTGTCACGCCCTTGACCTGAACCGTGTTCGTTTTTCCAACCCAACCCCATTTGTTCAATTGGAGCGCCTTCTGGGTCAGCGCCAACAAGATTCTCATCTCCTGCACCATGCGCCTTACCAAAAGTGTGTCCGCCTGCAGTAAGAGCAACAGTTTCTTCATCGTTCATAGCCATGCGACTAAATGTTTCGCGAATGTCTTTTGCACTTGCAAGTGGGTCTGGATTACCATCCGGACCCTGAGGATTAACATAAATCAAACCCATTTGTACTGCCCCAAGCGGCTGATCGAGATCCCGCTCGCCTGTATAGCGATTGTTGCCAAGCCATTCGTTTTCTTTACCCCAGAAAATATCTTCTTCTGGTGCCCAAATGTCAGGTCGTCCGCCACCAAAGCCAAAAGTCTTCCCACCCATTGACTCAATAGCAATATTACCTGTTAAAATCAACAAGTCGGCCCAGCTGATTTTATTACCATATTTCTGTTTAATCGGCCAAAGCAGACGGCGTGCTTTATCCAAGTTGCCATTATCCGGCCAACTGTTAAGTGGCGCAAAACGCTGATTTCCAGTACCGCCACCGCCACGACCATCAGCAGTTCTATACGTGCCTGCTGCATGCCAAGTCATACGAATAAAGAAAGGACCATAATGCCCATAATCAGCCGGCCACCAATCCTGCGAGTCTGTCATAAGATCGTTTAGGTCTTTCTTTAAAGCATCATAATCGAGTTTTTTAAATTCTTCACGATAATCAAAGTCTTCAGACATAGGATTGGACTTTTTATCGTGTTGATGAAGAATATTTAAATTTAACTGGTCTGGCCACCATTGCTGGTTTGCTGTTGACCCGAGTGTATGTTGACTATTCGACCCGTGTGAAACGGGGCATTTTCCATTTTCTTCCATAATAAATCCTATTTTAAGTGTGTTTTGAACATGTGCCGATGACAGTCATCTCCACATTATCGACATCGAATTTGAATTTTCTTTTCACTTTAGAAGTGAATTTCTCATGAACTAGATGAACATCTACAAGATCCCCACATTCTTTACATTTTAAATGGTCATGAGATTCGGTATTCCAATCATAACGAGCCACACTACCATCATAGATCGTCCGTATAGCACCATCCTCAGCTAATTGTCTTAAGTTTCGATATACGGTTCCTAGACTAATATTAGAAATTTTATGCTTTGCCTGGTGAAAAATCCAATCTGCAGTAGGATGTGTATTGGTACTGCTTATAATTTCGCGGATCGTTTCTCTTTGGTGACTATAACGCATATTAGATTTTATAAATAAACAGTAATAATTCCTATTATTAATAATATAGTTTATATGAAATGAACTATATAAATGTAAATTCATTGTTAGAATTATATTAATAAAACGAAAGGAATAAAAAATGGCTGATTATGTTTGCGAACATTGTGGTATGGGAGTTACAGGATTAAATTGTGTAAAATGCGGTAAAGAACTAGAACATGATCATCTAACAAAAGATGATGGTTCAACTGTGTCGATAGCAAAATGTCCTGAGGGTCACGGAAAAATTAAATCACCTATGTGTTGTGGTCATGATATGAGTTGTAGCGTGTAAATAACTATATAATTTACCCTTGACGTAAAGCATAGGCTTTATGTACTCTATCAATCGCAACCATAAATGATGCTATTCTCATAGGAACCTTGTTTTTCTGCCTTAATTCAAAAACTTCATCAAAAGCTTTAACCATTTTATTCTCTAACTTTTGATTCACATCTTCTTCCGTCCATTTAAACTGTTGTAAGTTTTGAACCCATTCAAAATAAGAAACAGTAACACCTCCAGCATTAGTTAATATATCAGGAATAATTCCAATTTTACGATCCCATAGTTTATTTGCAGCATCTCCAGTAACAGGACCATTAGCAGCTTCAACTATTACTTTACAATTTAATGAATCAACATTTGATTTATTAATTGCACTACCTAGTGCAGCAGGTATCATAAAATCGCATTCCAAAGCTAGTAATTCATCATTTGAAATTTTCTTACCCTGATTGAATCCATCAATTGTTCTATTTTGAGAGTTATGTTCAAATAGTGAGGGAATGTCTAATCCATCTGGATCAAATAAACCACCTGTCACATCACTTACTCCAATAATTTTACAACCATATTCATGCAAAAATTTTGCTGCATATGATCCAACATTTCCAAAACCCTGAATAACTACTTTAGCATTCTTTAATTCTATACCCCATTTATCAGCAGTCTCTCGTGTAATAACTGCGGTTCCTCTACCAGTTGCTGCTTCCCTGCCTTCAGATCCACCGAGTTCTAAAGGTTTTCCTGTAACAATCGCAGGTGTATAGCCATGTGTTTGACTGTATTCATCCATAAACCAACTCATGACTTGTGCATTTGTATTTACATCAGGTGCTGGTATATCAATGTTCACACCTATGATTGGATCTATAGCACGGAAGAAGTTACGTGACATCCTTTCTAATTCAGTTTTACTGTATTTAGAAGGATCAACTCCTATTCCACCCTTTCCACCACCATATGGAATATCTAATAAAGATGTCTTCCATGTCATTAAGGTTGCTAGGGATCTAACTTCTTCAATATCAACATGTTGATGATAACGTATTCCTCCTTTGAAAGGTCCTCTAGTATTGTTGTGTTGAACTCTAAATCCAACAACACTATCTATTTCACCATTATCTTTTCTAAACGATACTTCAACCGTCAATTCTCTATCTGGCATTTCTAGTGTATTAGCAATATTTGATTTTAAGCCTAATTCTTTTATAGCATGTTTATAAGCAGCTGAGGTAGGATTTGAACTTGATGACATAGTTTTTTCCTTTATTTTACTTTAATTGTTAATGACATTTTAAATAATGAAAAGCTAACAGTAAAGCCAGAACTAAATTCAATAAAATTTAGTATTTCATTATTTAACAATTAATATAGGACAATTACAATTTTTCATTACATCTAATGGTTTACTTCCTGCAAAAAATTTTATTAAAGGGTTTTTTGTAGATGATCCCATTACAATAATATGATTATCACCAGCCTCATTATTAATTATGGATGCTGTATTACCCGTGAGAAATTTATGATCAAATGATATATTAGTACGACGTAATAATTTTTTAAACCACGCTACAGCTTTATTATCTTCTTTTTCAACATTATCAGTTTCATTAACTGTTATTGCTTGAATAGGGACTTCAAAAGCCTGAGCAATTCGTACACCATATTTAATGGCTTTTTTTGTATTTGGTGACTCATTTACTGCAATTAATATTTTATATTTTTTATTTAAGTTAAAATTATTGACTACAAAAATTGAACTATCTATATATTGGATAAGGTCATGAGCCATATTCCGACGTTGACTCCCTCCAATGATTGTAACATCATAAAAGAATTTTTCAACTTCATATTTTAATTCATCTATAACATTTCCGTTTCGTATTATCAAATTGACATTATCACAAACAGTTCCTTTCAAGTATACTTCACAACGGTTACTTCCCGTATCAACAAGAGTATTTTTAGGAAATCCTGCTTCAATATCATTTTTTTCAATAAAATTATTTTCAGCAAGATATCCAAAAGCCCATTCTAAAACATCAACCCCAGGCCGATCAATGTTCCA
>ENA-UPTF01000311-UPTF01000311.1-marine-metagenome-genome-assembly--contig:-NODE-311-length-35155-cov-3.563601_pt1 | contig 35155 bp, 32 predicted proteins | sample MGYA00238166_ERZ767019 | MGnify/ENA primary metagenome ERZ767019 (study PRJEB28930, sample SAMN06266391) | marine metagenome | isolation source: Sea water from 250 m depth | place: Atlantic Ocean | study... | reverse complement strand
TCGAGAATTGTGATGAAAATAGCATAAATGAATTCAACGAGGCTTTAAAAAGCGAAATACAACAAGTCATCAGCAAAAATATAGAAGCCTGCATCGAAGAAATTAAATAACTCATCTCTCTTCCTAAACAATCATGATCATAGCGAGTAACTTAGAAAAATCTTTTGGGCCTCAGGTTCTATTTAACAGCGTGTCATTTCTAATCAATCCAGGTGAACGAATTGGTTTAGTGGGCAAAAATGGTACAGGCAAATCAACATTGTTCAAAATGATTCTGGGGAATGAAAAATATGATTCTGGAACTCTTTCAACCCCGAAAGGATATCGAATTGGAGCCTTAGAACAGCACATCCATTTCACACAACCCACCGTTCTCAAGGAATGCATCGAAGCCTTGCCCGCTGAAAAACAATGGGACCATTACAAAGCTGAAATAATTCTTTCCGGACTGGGGTTTTCAGAGAAAGATTTTAAGAAAGATCCCACCACTTTTAGCGGGGGTTTTCAAGTACGTATCAACCTATGTAAAGCGTTATTGGCTGACCCCAATATGCTTTTATTAGATGAGCCAACTAACTATCTCGACATCCTTTCTCTTCGCTGGCTTAAGGAATATCTGAACAAATGGCCCGGTGAAATGATTTTGATCACTCATGATCGTGATTTTATGGATAAGGTCACCACTCACACCCTGGGCCTGCATCGCAAGCAGGCTAAAAAAGTTAAAGGGGGCACCATAAAATTCTATGAAATGATTATTCAGGAAGAAGAAACGTATGAGCAAACCCGAAAAAATCTGGAAAATAAACGTAAAGAAATGCAGAATCTGGTGGACCGGTTTCGGGCCAAAGCTTCAAAAGCGACGATGGCTCAATCTCGCTTAAAGATGATGGAAAAAATGGGAACCATGGAAAAGTTAAGCACTGAGAAAAATTTAGGTTTCCGATTCAACCATCTACCCTGTCCTGGAAAAACCATTATGAATGTCAAAAATCTTTCTTTCGCATACAATGGAAAACCTGAAGACAATATTTTTTCAGACATCACGTTTTCTATTGGCCGGAATGATCGCATAGGAATTATTGGAGCCAATGGTAAAGGTAAATCTACTTTATTAAATTGTCTGGCCGGGGAATTAACCTCAACTGCGGGAGAAATCATTCCACATCCTTCAGCCAACTTAGGTCATTTTGGTCAAACCAATATCGATCGACTCGAATCCCAGAACCAGGTACTTCAAGAGATACTCCGCTCTAACCCAAGCCTTTCATTGCAAGCCGCACACAGCATATGTGGAGCCATGATGTTTGATGGGGATATGGCAAAAAAAAAGGTGAGCGTACTATCGGGAGGAGAAAGAAGTCGCGTGTTACTTGGGAAAATAATTTCACACCCAACGAACCTTTTGTTGCTAGATGAACCTTCTCATCATCTCGATGTAGAATCTATTGAATGCTTAATCGAAGAATTGAGCGATTATGCAGGTGCTTTGGTAATCGTAACCCATTCTGAACTGATACTTAAAGCTCTGGCTAAAAATTTAATCATATTTCACCGAGGTCGAGCAGAATATTTTCATGGCGGTTACGAAGACTTTCTTGAAAAAGTCGGCTGGGAGGGAGAACCAGTCACTGAGAAAAAAGTAAAAACTAAAATGAATAAAAAGGAAGCCCGAAAACTACGCGCATTGGAGCGCCAAAAAGCCCAGGTCGATGGTTAAAGCCACTCAAAAAATTTTCTCTAAGTATTAGACACCCGATGCGCTTGTCCATTGAAAATTCTGTATTGGATGCACAGGGTAAACAGTAAAAAGTGGAGTGTTATAAGGTACCATTGCCGACTCGGTATCTGAATTTAAAATCAGATGGATATTTGCAAAATTAAAACTCAAACCTTCCTGCCAAGCTTGTGATGTGTTTTCAGCATAGGCAGGTACCTTATCTGAAGCATGACTACGTACCATCATCCCCGAACCACCTTGCAACCCATACTCATATAGATCTGGGGCTCCCTGGATTAGGATTGAAACCTGAGAAGCATCGAACCATATCTTGAAATTAGCAACTAGTTGCACATAGGGGCCCAAAGTCCCTGTACGTTCCAAGACTGCGCGCGGATATGCATATTCGAATGGCACTTCTGGAGTTCCTGGATAGTCTGCAGCACGAAACTCCTTTTCTTTAATTTTCGATACAGATAAAAATAAAAGGTTTGGGTCGTCCAAAGGAATATCCAATATCTCCCCATCCTGATAACTACAAATCTTTCCCATTTCAAATCCAAGCGGAAACGAATAACCCATCTTTGCATAATAGGCGCGCATACCTGCATCCAAAGGATCTTCCGGTGTTCTGCTGATTTTTAAATCAAAAGGCATCATCAGGTGAAAAGCATTGGTCCGGGAGTTCATAAAGGGAGCGCAGGCTCCGGGAAATTCTTTTTGCAAATCTTTATTATTCGGGTCAAATTTTCTCGCACCTCCACCAAAATGTTGGGCGGTTTTAGACTCCTTACTCAAACCAAATTTATTCTGATAATAGGTGGTAGCCCGCTTCTGGGCAATGTCCAAAAAATATTCCGGCGCGTCACATTGCACAATGAGTTTTTGTTTGTCCTGCGCTCCACTTTTAGTAGGGCGCATAGCTTCATTATAGATCCCCAGTTCTGCTGTAGTTTTTTTAACGTCTTGATCAAGTTGTCGGGCAAGTTGCGGGTCATTAAATGAAGTTTTTTCGAGAAGGCCTACTGCCCGTTTCAACATCTCCAATTTCATATTGTAGCGTTTGGGCTCTTCTGCCAAAGCCTGAACAGTAGCCATTATGAGGCTGAATTGTTCCTCAGGCAAAAGACCTGATTTTTCAAAAGAATCTTCCTTGATGAAATTTAGCGCCATGGGGCCAAATGCCTCTTCGCGGCGTAATCCTAACGTTAAAAGATAATTCAGGTGTGCGCGTGCCTCGCTTGTATCCAAAAAAAACCTCCAAATCGAAGATAGGGTTTTAAAAAGTTCCCTATTCTGACTGGAAATCTCCCGCTTAACAAGAAAAAATCTTCGCCAGTGTCGCGTAAATAGTGAGGGGTTGCAAAAAGGCTGGAAATGCTATAAAACACCCCCTAATTACACTGGGTCTAATGTGCTCAAGAACTGATAATGCAGAGATTTAAGTATGGAATTCACGATCAATTTCGATGACATGAACTGGGTAGCAATTGGACCCGAGTTTATTATCCTTAGCACTGCCTTTGTAATTCTTCTCGCGGGGCTAAAAAAGGAATTGAACCGCAACAACATCTTATCACTGTTCACTTTCGCAGGAGTTGGCTCAGCTGCTGTTCTCACTCTCATTCTCTGGATCGATGCCCCAACAGTAACAAACAACAATAATCCAGAAATATTTAGCCACGCCCTCATCAACGACCGGTTTTCCCTCACATTTAATTTAATCATTTTAGGCATGGCCCTATTTCCAATTTTTGGATCAGTTCGTTACCCGCAAGACGATCATGAAAACAAAGCAGAATATTTTACACTGCTATTAATGGCTATTGCGGGCATGATGTTTCTGGCTAAATCCGGTAATCTAATTACCGTATTTTTATCTTTGGAGTTGTTCTCCATCTCCCTTTATATTCTTTGTGGTTTTTCAGCCAAACACGGGACAGGAAAAGAAGGGCCAAACACTGCAACCAAACTGAACTGGGCAACGGCATCATCGCAAGAATCAGCTGTCAAATATATGCTGACCGGGGCATTCGCATCAGCTGTTCTTGTTTACGGCATGGCTTTAATTTATGCAGGAAGCGGAACCACCGAGATTCGGCTCATTGGTCAGTTAACCGAAGAAAACCCGTACACAAAAAATACGCTGGTCTTTATCGGATTGGGATTGATGTTCTGCGGTCTCGCTTTCAAGGTTTCACTGGTACCCTTTCATTCATGGACACCAGATGTCTACCAGGGGGCTCCCACACCCATAACCGGTTTCATGTCCGTTGCGACAAAAGCTGCTGTCTTTGCAGTTATCGCTCGAATTTTTTTCACTTCCTTCTCTGACTTGGATAAAGTCTGGATGCCTATTCTATTTGGCGCATCCGTATTAACCATGTTGGTGGGGAATACAGCAGCTATTTTTCAAGACGACCTCAAACGAATGTTGGCTTATTCCGGTGTTGCACACGCCGGCTATCTTTTGATCGGAATCGTTACAAATACCCAAGAAGGTATGGCTAGCATACTTTTTTATCTTGCCGTCTATTTATTTATGAATATTGGTGCGTTTGCGGTTGTATTTATGATGGAAGGGGAAGGGCTGGAAGGTAATTCCATCAATCGGTTTAAAGGGTTAGCAAAACGCAGCCCGTTCCTTGCGGCCGCCATGAGCTTATTTATGGTTTCTTTAGCCGGATTCCCGCCGACGGCTGGATTTTTTGGCAAGCTATTTCTATTTTATGCGGCCATCAAAAAAGGCTACATCCTTATCACTGTTTTAGCCGTAGTGGCCAGTATTATATCCGTTTATTTCTATTTGCGCGTCATCGTTATGATGTATTTCCACGAAGATGAATCAGCCCCTGAACCCACTATGCATATAGGAATGCGGGCACTTGTCACCGTGAGTTCCATCGCGGTCCTTGCAATCGGTCTCTTCCCATCTTCTCTAATGGAAGTAGCCCGGGGGGCAATTCCCTTCTAAGACTGACTAGCGCTCAAGAGTAAAAGTAACCGGACCATCATTGATCAACTCCACTTGCATGTCTACTCCAAACTTGCCAGTCGCAATCTTAAGCCTCGATTTAGAAATTTGTTGGACAAATTTTTGATATAGAAGTTGAGCAACATCGGGAGGTGCAGCATTATCGAATCCGGGCCGACGTCCCTTACTGCAATCGCCAGCTAGAGTAAATTGCGACACTACCAAAATTTCCCCACAAATATCTATACACGAAAGGTTCATCTTTCCCTTTCCATCAGGAAAAACTCTCAAATTTAGTATTTTTTCCGCAAGAAATATCACTTTTTCCTCGTCATCGTGTTTTTCTACACCAAAAAGGACCAAGAGTCCTTTAGAGATGGCAGCGATTCGTTCTCCTTTTATAACTACCGAAGCCCGGGTCACTCTTTGTAAAATAATTTTCATGGATTATAAAATTGAGGGAATTTAATTCTAGATCTTAAAAACATGAGGATTGACGGGCACGAAAAACTTGTTTACCTGTATCACCATGGTCGGTAATAACTTTTAGTTCCACAAAATATTTATAGTATTGGCCTTCGTAAGCAGGCCATCTTTATTTATATAAATTCGGCGACAAGCATTGCAACATCCAAATATTATGCCTATTTTTTTCCTTTCTCATCAATTATAAAAGTATGAACTTTATCTTCAGAAGCAACTCCAGTTACATGTTCTTCCTCGCACGCACCTTGGCTTGAATAAATGTATCATGAGGAATTCGCATAGCTTTTGTGATTCGCCTAATTTCCTCAGTCTCTTCATGGGCAAGGTCGCCATCTGCGGTAGCCACTGCAAAAAGACATTCCATAAATTGCAATCTATCGTTGTAAGAAGTTAATCGGTTAATTTCAGTAAGGACCTCATGAAAATCAAAATCTTTTCTTCCCTGTTCTTCCACTACCTCAAAAAGCAAGGCCAATTCTTTTCCTTTAAGCTCAAATTGCGCTGCAAGACAAGTTTTAAGAGCCTTCTTTTCTTCTGGATCCAAGCGGTTATCTACGTGGGCAATAGATGCCATCAGGGTTCCCACCAAACAGATAAAATACAGTTTTTCCTCTGTGAGTTTAGATACAACTCCTGAATGCGAACTTTTTAATTCAATCTTCTTTAGGACACGTCTCTTAAAATACTTTTCCATATCTGGATTCGGATCACGAGCGTGTTCAAATATGGTTTTCTCAAACAAATTTCGAATCCGCCCAAAAGACCTTTTCGTAAAAGAAGATCTTTTAAGCCATTCAGAAAACTGATCTACCAGAATCCGCTCATCTCCCTTCATTCTTTTATGAACTTGCACCATATTCTCCAAAGCTGCAAGGATCTCGTTTTTTTCGGCGGGTGTGGAAAGCTCTGCGATCATTTGCTGATATAACAAGTCCTTTTCCTTTTTTAGGATTGGCGCATAGAGATAAGGTTTTAATTCATCCAATTCATGCTTGGAAAGGTCAAACTTTCTGTAAAAGGATTTTAAAATATTAAGTTCAGACTGACTCACTTCGCCATCCGCCCAAGCTACGGTTGTCAAAACCTTGAGAAAGGTTAGTTTTTTAAATTTTGACATATACATTCTCCAATGGATGCGCTGAGCAAGTTAGAAATTAAATACTTCGTTTGCAGATGTTTAATCAAAACGGTTAAGCCATAACCTACCCGCCTGACGAGACCACCCGAACAGGTCAAGAAATTTGTCTTGATTGATATCACCAAATACCATTTGGTCGAATTTCTTGAAACGCGGTAAACGGCGAATAGTCTCATCGGAGAATTGCCACTTCCCGTATCCTTGCAAATAATAAACCCCTTTCGCTGTTAAGATCAAGGCATCAGGATGGTTATTGCCATTACCATCAAGCAGGTAAACTTTTTGAGAGGGAAAGCGAGGTAGAATTTTATGTGATCGCTTCCGGAAAATCCCGCCCCCTTTATTTTCCAAAAAATAATTGGTTTCTCCAGAGTATCTCCGATATTTTTTATGTATAGATCGATTTACAACTAGGATATCGTTATCTCCGTCCTGATCAAAGTCAGCCCAATCGGCGTGCATACTATCGTCCAAAATGCGAGGTAGGCTTAAGGAAGTACGATCAGAAAATTTCCCCACACCATTATTTATTAATAGCTTATTTTGTCCTTTTCCATAGACTAAAAATATGTCTTTCACTCCGTCACCGTCGTAATCAGCAAACGAAGCGTCTCGAATACCAGCAGGTAGCGCCGGCATTAATAAGGAGGTTAAATTCTCAAAATTTCCATCTCCCTTATTGATCCACACCATAGTTTGATGGTATTTTTTAGCTGGTGGTTTTATCATATTTCCAAAATAAAATAGGTCCCTATCACCATCGCCATCGAGGTCAACAGGAATGACTTTTTCTATTCCTGGTCTAAGTGAATATCTTCCTTCTTCTTTAGGATAAAAATAGCCTTTTTTATTATTAAAAAGAATTTGCATCTTTGGATTTTCACTGGTACCAGTGATTAAAATTAAGTCTTCTCCTCCATCACTGTTCAAATCTGCGGTAGCAAAAGATTTTATTTTTTCTTTATTATTTTGAGTCCACTTACCTGCCGGTATTCTCCGGAAACCTTTTTTCCCTTGATTTAATAAAATATAAAGCTTCGATTTAGATTTATTTAATATCGCAAGATCAGACGAGGAGTCTTGATTAGCCCGAAGAAAATTGGCCTGTGCAATTGAAAGCTTTCCAATTGGCAACAGACCAGTAGCATCGCGAAAACTTTGACTTGACGGATTATGTGCAACCGGATTGCGTGTAATATGAGGTTTGGAAATACCACCGCAAGCAGAAATAAAGAGAATGAACAGTAGCCCTGAAATCAGGGTGCTAATCGAAAAGGGAAAGAGGCGGCTCTTTTTCTGATAAATCGATTTACAGACCTTCATAAGCAGCTATATTTTTGATGAAATTATGGGTGCAATATAAACAACCCGCTTTTAGGTAACAATAGTTACTTCTTTAAACCTCAGATGATAAAAAAGTCTCAATCAAACCAAATTCGTCTGAGCTTAAATTCCCTTCACTCCAGTTACCTGGCAACGACTTTTGGAATCCTTTCAAAAACCATTGAGCTACCTCATTATATTCTAGATCTTTTTTTAAAACCTGTTTTAAGTTTGTGGTGTTTAAAATTAGGGACTCTAATACTGCATGGTTTTCAATTTCGGAAGAATATTTCAATAAGGCGTGGGTTAATTGTGGGTTCATGTCCAGAATCAGGGAACCATGCTGTAAAAATGCAGAGCGTAGCCTGCGTTGCGCACTGCCAATGAGTTTTTTCCCCTCAACGGTAATTTCACAATGATTGGCAATTGAAAAGCAGGCCGGGGATCTTCTGGATTCAGAACCTGAAATGCTATTCTTTTTCCCGGCAATCTCAGCCCCCTCAATTCCGCCGATTTTGAGAGATTCTAAAATAGCCCGGGAGATTTTTTCAAAAGCACCCCTTAGACTACCTGGGAATCCTTTATGCGGTATTGGAGCAATCACACTATAAGTTAATTCGTATTGGTGTAATAAAGCCCTTCCTCCAGTAAAACGGCGAACTACAGGAATATTATTTTTTTTACAGGATTCCAAGTCAATATATTTCGATATATCCTGGGAATAACCAATAGAAAGCGTGGGTCGCTTCCAGCCGTAAATACGCAATGTGGCAGGAGCTTTCCCTTCACTGCAAGCAATAAGAATGGCCTTATCTTTTGCCATATTGAAAGCTCCATCGCCCAAAGAATCCTGAATTATCCTCCAGTTATTTTGATTCATACAAAGCTTTTCCATTTAAATGAAAAAATCTTTTGACTCAATTGCAATCATTCTATACATAATAGGTATGTTAAAAAATATTCAGCATAAACAAAATTTCATTTTTATTATGAGCTTTCTTCTCGCTCTCACAACCGAAAATTTATCATTTGCTTTTGAAAATTTTGGGACATTAAAAAAACAATGTCGGTCCACCTGCCATCAAGCTGAACACATCAAGCAATCTCGACAAGATAAACTATCCCGGCCTGAATGCAAAACCTGTCATGTTGGAATTCATTATACATCCCAATTTTCTTCTACTCGAAAATCGGCTTTCTCTGTAAACAGTGGGCTACTCTTAAAATCGTTGATACAAACGGTACCAACAAAAAATAAAACCTCACAACAAATCCCAAACAGCAGTTCGATTAAAGATATGGCTTTAATTCCAGAAGGTAAATTTGTTATGGGTTCTAATGAACGATGGGATGATGAAGCTCCAGAACATATCTCGTTCACAAAAGCTTTTTATATGGATTTCAATGAGGTAACCAATTCAAACTATAAAAATTTTGTAGATACTGTAAAGCATGAAACACCCTACCACTGGCCTGAGGGAAATATTCCTAAGGGAAAAGAAAAGCACCCCGTAGTTTATGTGAGTTGGTTCGATGCTAACAATTATTGCAAGTGGGCAGGAAAAAGACTACCAACAGAACAGGAATGGGAAAAAGCTGCACGGGGATTAGACGGCCTGATTTATCCTTGGGGAAATGAATGGTCATTAGATAAATCTAATAACCCTTATAAGCATTCTACGGGCACAAAGCCCATCGCTTCATATCCTGAAGGAAGAAGCCCTTACGGCTTAAATGACATGTCTGGAAATGTATGGGAATGGGTCGATAGCTATTATCTTCCCCATCCTGGAAACCCTGTAACACGAGCAGAGTATGGCAAAGACAAAAGGATTCTGAAAGGGGGATCCTGGTTTGATTGTCTATCATATGGCTGTGGGCTGAGTGCACCCACATTTAACAGAAGTTTTTTTACCCCGGAAGTAAAAAATAATAGTTTCGGATTTCGTTGTGCTAAAAATACAGAGTAAATCTTGCTCTCAGCAGAAAAAAAATGAAATGAAATGGGGATCTCAAGAGTAATAAATGGAAGTACCCAATAAAGACGAAAAATCAGGAATTTTCAACAGTATTCGTTTTATTCTTTTACTGTTCTTGATTGAGTTTTGTGGATCACACTATCCAAGGTATACTCCATGAGAAAAGATTTAAAAGACCCACGGATAATAATAAGCAAGGAGGAATAATGGGCGACAAGGATAAAGCGCTGGAATTGGCACTCACACAAATCGAAAAACAATTCGGCAAGGGTTCCATTATGAAACTGGGACAAGCTGAATATCAAAAAGGAGTGGATGTCATTTCTACCGGTTCTATTTCACTTGATAGTTGCTTGGGTGTCGGTGGGGTTCCAAAAGGACGGATTATCGAAATCTACGGCCCTGAAGCTTCAGGAAAAACCAGCCTGACCTTACATATCATTGCAGAAGCCCAGAAGTCAGGCGGAGTTGCAGCGTTCATTGATGCAGAACATGCCCTGGATCCAGAGTATGCACGGAACCTTGGTGTTAATTTAGATGATCTTCTTCTTTCCCAACCAGATACTGGAGAACAGACTCTGGAAATCGCGGAAGTGCTTATCCGAAGTGGTGCCGTAGACGTCATCGTAGTGGATTCCGTTGCAGCCCTTGTTCCAAAAGCAGAGCTGGATGGGGACATGGGCGATTCACATATGGGACTTCAAGCACGGCTCATGTCGCAAGCCATGCGTAAATTAGCAGGGGTAATCAACAAATCACATACATGCCTCATCTTCATCAATCAGATTCGTATGAAAATTGGGGTAATGTTTGGAAACCCAGAAACCACAACAGGCGGCAACGCCCTCAAATTTTATTCGTCTGTTCGAATTGATATCCGCCGAATTGCCGCCCTAAAAGACGGCGAAGAAGTAATTGGCAATCGCACTCGTGCCAAAGTAGTAAAAAATAAAGTCGCTCCACCTTTTCGAAATTGTGAATTCGATATTATCTATGGTAAGGGGATATCCAAAATGGGGGACCTTCTCGACCTTGGCGTCGCCAACGAAATTATCGCAAAAAGTGGCACCTGGTTTTCATATAAGGAAAATCGAATAGGACAAGGACGAGAAAACTCCAAACGTTTTCTTGGAGAAAATCCGGACATCGCCAACGACATAGAAAATCAATTGCGACTGAAACTAGGACTTGCAGGAACAGAAGAAGCAACACCTAACAAGTCCAATAAAAGTAAGAAGGCCGATAAAAACGACTAATTAGTAATATGCCTGATCCTGTATCATTAAAAAAAGCTAAAGCTCAGGCTTTGCAATATCTTTCTTACAGAGACCGCAGCAAATGGGAGCTTAGCCAATATCTTGGCAAAAAGGAACATTCCCCCCCGGTGATTAAGAAAACCCTAGATTATCTTGCGGAGCTTAACTACGTTAATGATCACCGGTTCGCTTTACAATGGGGTCAATATAAAATTAACAAAAATAAACTGGGTAAAAATCGATTGTACTTCGAGCTATTAGGAAAAGGAGTCAACAAGGAAACAATAGAAGGTATCCTGAATACTCTTTATGAAGAAAACCCAGAAATGGAGCTCGCAGCACAATGCGCACGCAAAAAATGGGTTACTTTAAAAAGTTTTGAAGAAAAAAAGAAAAAACGATTACTGGTTCAATATCTGCAAAGAAAAGGGTTCTCATCGGATATTATTTATCAGTCAGTAAGGACATTAGCTGAATCCGGTAATATTGAAAATCATTAATGCAGCCCCCTTCTGCTCTAGATCAAGATTAATGTAGAATGGAACTTATCAACACACTTCCACAACCATTAATTACTGTTACCCTATTTATTTTTGGACTTTCAATCGGTAGCTTCGCCAATGTTTGCATATATCGATTGCCTAAAAAGGAATCTGTTGTTTCTCCTGTATCTTATTGTACCGCCTGTTTAGTTCCTATCCGTCCTTTAGACAATATTCCGATAATAAGCTATTTAGTTCTTAGAGGTAGATGCAGGGATTGCAATAATAATATATCTGTCATTTATCCTGTCATAGAAATTATCACTGCCTTGCTTCTTCTTGCTGGGTTTTTTAAATTTGGGCTTACTTTTGATTTTCTGGTCTACTTCGTGCTAGCCCCAACTTTAGTTATCATCACTGTAGTTGATATTAAGCACCAGATTATCCCTGACGTCATAACCCTCCCTGGACTTGCTCTAGGCCTTGCAGCGGGTAGTTATTCAATAGGATATGCAAACTCATTTATGGGGTTTTTATTAGGGTGTGGGTTATTCTATCTTTTGGCAATTTTAAGTAATGGAGGTATGGGAGGAGGAGATATAAAATATATTGCTGCTGCTGGAGCCTTTGTGGGTTGGCAAAAAGTACTACTGATTATTTTCATTGGCGCTGTTCTAGGAACTTTCGTTGGTTTATTTCAAATAGGCTTCCAGAAAAAAACAAGAAAAAATATCATTCCTTTTGGCCCACTTCTATCGGTAGCCACTTTGATCACATTGTTTTATGGAAATCTTTTGATAAAATTATATATAGACAATCTGTGAGTTGGTCTAGCTGAAATAAAAATATTTATCTAATCCGTTGAAGAAAAAATCTGCTCTATCTTCTCGCAGTTTTCTTTTGAAGGCTGCCAACCTATCGATTTCAGGTTTTCTTCCATCTGTACTGGATTTTTAACACCTACAAGAGCTGTTGCAAGGCCCGGTTGCCTTAGCACCCAGTTTATTGCCATCTGACCACAAGTTTTCCCCTCCTTAAGAGCAATAACTTTTAAAAGGTCGACCTTACTAATATTTTCGGCATACCCTTCGCCAGCAAAAGTACCAATAATACCTTTACCGCGCCAATCTTTAAATTTAGTGTTTTTGTCATACTTCCCTGTAAGCACCCCTGAAGAAAGAGGACTATAAGCGATGATTCCAATATCATTTTCAATGCAAAGTGGAACTGTTTCTTTTTCAATTTCTCGAGCCAGCAAACTATACTCAGGTTGCAGCGAAATAATTTTTGCGTATTGGGAACATTCTTTTATCTGCACTGCTGAATAATTACTCACACCAATAGAGCGAATTTTACCTTGTTCCTGGATCTCAAGGAGAGTCTCCATGGTCTCCTGGTGCGAGGTTTCCACATCAGGCCAATGCACTTGATAAAGATCGATCCAATCTGTGCCCAATCGTTTTAAGCTCTGATCAATCTCCTCCAAAATTGATTTCCGACTTGCATCTTTTCGGAGTGCACTCAATGATTCCTTATCCCATCTAAGACCACATTTTGTTGCTAGAATTACATTTTCACGGACGGGCTTAAGAGCCTCACCGATTAATTTTTCAGAGTGCCCAAACCCATAAACAGGAGCAGTATCAAAAATATTAATACCTTGATCGAAAGATGCTTTAATTGAGTCGATGGATTTCTTATCACCTTCATTTTTCCAGAAAGGTGCCCCTCCTATGCCCCAAGCACCATAACCTATAACCGAAACTTCTAAATCTCCCAATTTTCTATATTCCATGTCTAGCCATATATTTTAAAATTATTAAATTCATTAATATCCTTTTCTCCTCTAAGAGGATAATATTATAGTTCTAACTTTGTTTCGTCTAAATTTTAATTATTGGAACCCATGAATTCTCTTCTAAGAGTCCTAAGCTATTTAAAACCCTATCAAGGAAAAGTTGCCCTGACCCTTTTTCTGGCAATATCCACGACTCTTCTGGATTTAGTTCCCCCCTGGTTGACGAAAGTAATTGTGGATAACCTTGTAGAAAATAAGGATATGACGCCAGTTTACTGGGCAATTGCTGGAATTGCCTTTGTATATTTAGCCCGCAATTTTACAAACCACAAACGTATCGTGATTAATAACAAAGTTGAACAAAGCGTGGTGTTCGATTTGCGCTCGGAAGTTTACCGTTCTTTTCAAAAATTATCTTTAAAATATTTTGAAAACCGTTCAACAGGCGAGCTTATGTCGCGTGCCAATGACGATGTCAATTATGTTGAAAGAATTTTTATTGATGGCGTCGAACAGGTCGTTACTGCCGTCCTTACACTGATTGGAATTTCGGTAATACTTTTTTACATGCATTGGAAATTAGCTCTGTTAGCGCTGCTACCCATTCCTTTTCTTATTTATGGAGCATGGATATATACCGAAAAGGCACACAGCCAATATCATGTGGTACGTAAGCGTGCAGCTTCCATGAATTCTAAATTACAGGATTCCATCTCAGGCATTCGGGAAACACTTTCCTTTAATCGACAGCTTCACGAAGTCGAACAATTTGAAAAAAGAAGTCGAGATTATTGCGAGGGCACTTTGAAAGTAATGCGTATGTGGGCTATCTATTCTCCTACCATGATGTTTCTCGGTTCTTTGGGAACGGTTTTGATTCTTCTGTTTGGAGCGGGACTTGTGCAGGCAAATGAAATAACCGTAGGTTCTCTTGTTGCATTCGTCGGTTATCTAGCACTTTTTTATACACCAATCAATCAATTACATTCTGTAAATCATATGCTGCAACATGCATTGGCGTCTGGGGACAGGTTATTTGAAATCATTGATACTGTGCCTGATGTAAGGGAAAGTCCGAATGCAGTCCTTCCCTTAACCAATGTAAGGGGAATAATTCATTTTGACCAAGTGAACTTTTCCTACATTGAGGGAAAACCAGCGATTCGGAGGATTGAATTTACCCTATCCGCAGGAGAAAAAATTGCTTTGGTCGGCCATACGGGGAGTGGAAAATCTACACTTGTAAAATTGCTCATGCGTTTTTACGACGTTGATTCCGGGATAATTAGCTTAGATGGGTATCCTATTAAAGATTTAAAGCTTTCTTATTTAAGAGAACAAATCGGCTTGGTCTCTCAAGATCCTTTTTTATTCAATGGCACTGTCGCAGAAAATATAATGTATGGAAATATTGAAGCCAGTAGAGAGGAGATCATTGAAGCGGCCATCGCATCTCATGCGGATCCCTTCATAAAAAACCTTCCCGATGGTTATGACACACAGGTTGGAGAACGAGGCGTAAAACTTTCAGGAGGAGAAAAGCACCGAATCGCCATCGCCCGAACCTTCCTTAAAGATCCGCCTATCATTATTCTGGATGAAGCGACCTCAACTGTGGATACGAAAACCGAGTACCACATTAAAGAAGCATTAAATAAGTTAATGGCAGGCAGGACTACCCTATCTATCGCGCACCGATTATCTACTCTGGAAGGAGCGGACAGGATTTTAGTTATGCGAGACGGTGAATTGGTGGAATCAGGAACTCATGATGCCTTAATCAGCATCGATTCAGAATACGCAAATCTTTTCCAATATCAGGTACATTTATAAAACCGCTTTTGCAAAATCAGCAGGTCAATTCCCTATCTCTACAACTTCACCCATTTTTCGAAATTTTTCTTCGCGTAAAGTAACAAGTTTATCTGGGTCAATTTCCTTCAATTCCAAAAGATTTTTTCGGAGTGCTTTTTTTAAACGGATGGCCGCTTGCTTATGGTTCCTGTGAGCGCCCCCTAAAGGCTCTCGAACAATCTGATCAATGATTTGAAATTTCAACAAATGGTTTGCAGTCAAGCAAAGAGCGTCAGCAGCTTGTCTATTTTTGTTCTTATCCTCCCAAAGTATGGAAGCACAGCCTTCTGGAGAGATCACTGAATATACTGAATGTTCCAGCATTAAAATGCGATCACCAACACCTATAGCCAAAGCACCCCCTGAGCCTCCCTCTCCAATCACCACGCAGATGATAGGAACCCGCATTTGGATCATGCTGAACATATTTGTAGCTATGGCTTCTGACTGGCCTTTTTCTTCTGCATCGACCCCAGGGTAAGCTCCCGGGGTATCAATGAATGTAATGATGGGCATATTAAATTTTTCTGCCATTCGCATTAAACGAAGTGCCTTGCGGTATCCTGATGGTTGCGACATGCCAAAATTTCTGGCAATTTTCTCTTCCATATTCCTACCTTTTTGATGTCCAACAACCATCACTGGCAAATCAGCAAACTTGGCAGGTCCCGCTACAATAGATGGTCCATCACCTCCGTGGCGATCTCCGTGCAATTCAAAAAAGTCAGAAAAAATATACTGAATATAATCCAGCATATGAGGCCTATCTGGATGCCTCGCTACCATGGTTTTGTCCCAACCCTTAAGGTTGGAATATACATCGTGCTTCGTTTTACGAAGTTTCTTTTTGAGCTTTGAAATCTCTTCGGTTATATCTCCTACACTGTCATACATATGAGAAAGAGACACCAGATCATGTATCTGTTTTTCTAATGCAAAAATTTCTTTTTCAAAATCGAGTATCTGAATCATGGTTATTTACAAAGTTTAAATATGTTTTAAAGTATTTTCACATAAAGCCGATTTCGGCTCTAATGAGTTCCCATGCTAAATTTTATTCTAGTAGAAACCAAAAATAGGGTGGACCAAGTTTTGTAAGATTTTGGATTTGTTCAATGCCTGTGCCCCTGTCGTGCCAATTTTATTTTGCCCCAACTTTAATGATTCCAGACTTGAAAAATTAGGCGATTCGGCAATGGCAAAAGCACCTTCATCGCCAATCCGGTTAAAGTTTAAATCCAATTTTTTTAGTTTTTCCAGGCTATTGGAGTTAGCCAGAGCCTTAGCACCTGCATCGGATATATTATTTTGGGAAAGATTCAGTGAGACCAACTGCTTTAAGTTTTCAGATTTTGAAAGTGCAATCACCGCTTTATCTGATAAATCATTATTTTTTAAATCTAATATTTCTAATTTACTAGCGAATGGGGACTCCAATAAAACATCGACTCCCAAATCTCCAATTAAACCCGCACCCAGTTCATTTAAGCGATTCGAGCGATTCAAGTCTTTTAACCATTCCATTAATTGAAAACGTTTCCATGCATCCTTCGCGGAATCTTCAATTGGATTATAAGTCAATTGAATGTTTTTTAAGTTTTTCAATTTTGTCGAGCGAGTGAGCTTTATAACACCCGAACCATGTATTTTATTGTAATTCAGGTTCAAATCTTCCAACTTCGACAAGGTGTCCGACTCAGCAATCAAAGCTGCTCCCGTATCAGATATACGATTATGATACAAATTTAAAACTTTCAAGCTTGATAATGGTTGCGATTTAGAAATATATCTAACACCCTGATCGGTGATATTATTATTCTCCAAATAAAGGGCAATAAGCTGATTGAGGTTTTTCGATTCAGCTAATGCACGCACACCCTCATCCCCAAAGTTACCCTTATAAAGTATAAGGACAGAGACCGTTTTCAATAAAGAAGACTGCGCTAGATGAGCAACGCCTTCATCTCCCAGGTTTTTGCCATTGATTCGCAGCACCTGATCATTGCGCTTTAGTTTTTTCTGTATATATCTTTCAATTTCTTCCCCGGTCATCTTTGGCGGTGCTGATCCCAGGGTGAAGAAACAAAAAAAACAAATTACTATTTTTAATCTATATAAAGGCAGCTTCATCTTTCAGGAATTCATAGTGTGGATCAAATTAAGAGAAATTGTTTAAAACTATATTACATATCATTAGGACCGTTTTCAATTTCTCTTAAACGAGACTCTAGCTCTTTTACCTTTCTGGCAAGATCGGGTAGCTTTGGCAAAGTTGCTACATACCGTTTCCATGTACCTGTAGGAACAGCCGGCCATCCGCTTACAACAGCATTATTTTCAAGATCACGAAAGGTCCCAGATTTTGCTGTCACGGTTACTTGGTTTCCCAGAGTCACATGGTCGGCCAAGCCAACCTGTCCTGCCAACACCACATGATGGCCAAGCCTACAGCTGCCGGCCAAGCCTACTTGAGCAACCAGAATAGAATGATTGCCGACCGTGCAATTGTGAGCAACCTGCACGAGATTATCTATTTTGGTGCCCGCCTTAATAAGTGTTGTATCCATCGCTGCCCTATCTATGCAACTGTTAGCACCTATTTCCACAAAATCTTCAATTACCACCCGTCCAAACTGATTAATTTTATAGTGACAACCTTTTTCATCCAGTGTGTACCCAAATCCATCGGCACCTATCACCGTTCCGGCATGTACGATGACATGTCTTCCCATTTCAGTATTGCGGTAAAGAGTAACATTAGGATGTAGCGTACAATAGTCATCAATTTTACAATCGTTACCGATCACTACATTCGGATACAAAACCACATCATTCCCAATAGAAACATTTTCCCCTATACAAACCCCTGCTGAAAGAGTCACATTCTCACCAAGCACCACTTTTTCACCAATCACGACGCTTGAGTGAATTCCCGGTTGTGGTCGAGGTTCCGGGTGAAACTCGTTAACCAAACGAGCAAAGGCTAGCTCAGGTTTTGCAACCACGATTTGTGGAATCGAAACTTCGACAGGCTTGACTACAAAAACCGCTGATGCCTTAGACTTTTTTAATACATCAAGATATTTTTTTCGCATAAGAAAGGTGATATCACCTTTTTTAGCATCATGAACACCACGTACTCCGTTAATTTCTATAGAACCATCTCCTTCCAAGGTTCCAGACACTAATGAAGCAACTTGTTCCAGCTTCATGCTTCCCCCTTCCAGGTTTCCATAACAGTTCTCAATATATATTTATTGTAACAAATTAAATTACAAGGCTTTCATTGACTGAATTGACCTTTCCATCAATCAACTCCAGCACCCTATCTAACTGTCCTGCAACTCTTTGGCTATGGGTGACGAGAACAAAAGTCTGATTAAACTCTTTATTAAGCCTGCGAATCAACTCGATCAATTGATCACTAGCATAGGCATCAAGATTCCCAGTGGGCTCATCGGCTAATAACAAATCCGGCTGATTCATCAATCCTCTTGCTAAAGCAACACGCTGACTTTCTCCCCCCGAAAGCTCTCCTGGTGTATGATTCATTCTGTCTTTCATTCCAACCTCACACAAAAGATACTCCGCTCTTTCTTTTGCAATCGAAACTTTTTTATTTTGAATAAGAGCAGGAAACATGGTGTTTTCTAGGGCTGTAAAATCTGGTAATAAATTAAAAAACTGAAAAACAAATCCAATGTGAATGTTACGGAATTTTTCTAAAAAGGAATTTCCTTGCTTGTAAATATTCTCTTCCTTAAATAATACTTGACCCTTTAATGGTTTATCGAGCCCTCCGAGAACATGTAGCAAAGTGCTTTTCCCTACGCCTGATGCCCCTACGATTCCTAGCACCTCTCCTGAAAATACCTTAAGGTAAGTCTCACTAAGAACATGGATGATCTCGTGCTTGGTCGCATAGCTTTTATCTACCCCTCTCGCTTCAATAAGACATTTTCGGTTCATTTTATCAGCATCATTCATAACGCAAACCATCCACAGGGTCCATTCGAGAAGCTCGCCATGCCGGATATAAAGAAGCTAAAAAACAAATAGCTATAGAAAACACAACAATGAGAAATGAATCCAAATATTGAATTTCGGAAGGCAGTTTATCGAGATAATACACATCATTCGGGAAAGCAGTTATTCCAAATAATTTTTCAATGAAACCCACTATACCGTTAAGGTTAGGGACAATTGCGAAACCCCCAATACAGCCAATTAATGTCCCTGTTACTCCAATTATCAACCCCTGAAAACTGAAAATCTTCATTATGCTGGCACGCGATGCCCCCATCGACTTTAAGATTGCTATCTCCTTGGTTTTTTCCATGACCACCATAAATAACGTGCTAACTATATTAAATGCTGCCACCAGAATAATTAAAATTAAAATAATGAACATCACAATTTTTTCAAGCCGTAAAGCCGAAAAAAGGTTTTTATTCATCCGCATCCAATCCCTTGCATAATAAGGAAAGCCAAGACTTTCCTGCAGAGATTTTGCAATTTTATCCGCATGATCTATATCATCTACGCGAATTTCAATCCCGCTCACTTTTTTCTTCATCGAAAAAAACTTTTGTGCTGACTGTATAGAAATAAAAGCTAGGCTGGAATCATATTCAAACATTCCAGATTCAAACAAACCCGCTACTTTATAAAGCTTAATTTTCGGAACTAGCCCCATAGGAGTTAAATGGGATGCAGGGGCAACCATTGACACCGTATCATCCATCTGCACACCCATTTTATGCGCCAGCTCCTTCCCTAAAATTATCTTTTCACGGTGAGAACCTGAAGTAACATTCTTATTTTTTCTCAACACCCCTATTTCACCTTGAACCATGTTCTTCTCAAGATCCGAAACCATTGCTTCTCGGTTGGGGTCCACCCCGCGAATAACCACTCCTGAAGAATGATCACCAAAAGTCAGCATTACTTGATTTAAAATAAAGGGCGCCGCAGCCTTTACTCCTTTAACCTCCATTACCTTTTTCAAAACAAATTCGAAATTATCCATTCCGGACTGGGTAATATTGGTGACTACTATATGACTGTTTGTTCCGAGAATTTTATCTCTAAGGTCTTTTCCAAAACCGGACATCACAGCTATGACAACGATTAACGCCATCACGCCCAAAGCCACGCCCCCAATAGATATCCAAGTGTTAAGGGAAATAAACTTTTGCTCACGTTTGGCTTTGAGATGACGCAGGCTGACAAAAATTTCAAAGGCCATATAAGGGGGTGAATCAAGGACTGGTCCCTGACTCCTTTTTTAATTGAGGGAAAAGAATCACATCACGGATAGAAGGGCTATCGGTGAACAACATAACCAACCGGTCAATACCAATTCCTTCTCCAGCCGTGGGTGGCATACCGTATTCAAGGGCACGTATAAAATCATTATCCATCCAGTGCGCTTCATCATCACCTGCCTGACGTTCCGCTACCTGGCCTTCAAATCTCTTCTTTTGATCAATAGGATCATTCAATTCGGTATACGCATTGGCTATTTCCTTGCGACCAATAAACAGTTCAAATCGCTCGACCAAACCTGGATCATCTTCCTTTTTCTTGGAAAGAGGAGATAATGCTAAGGGGTAGTCTATAATAAAAGTGGGTTGCGACAAATTAGGTTCAACAAAATGATCAAACAGTTTTGCCAGGATTTTGTCATGGCTATCTTTTTTTTCCAGCACCACTTTATTTTCCAAAGCAAAAGCTACGGTCTTTTGCGGGTCATCTAAATGTTCTTCCGCAACACCGCCGATTTCAATCAAGGATTGTCGAAAGGTGCAACGCCGAAAGGGCTGAGAAAAATCAATCATCTCCGTCACGGATTCTCCAGCCACAACGCTGGTATATGGAAACATAAAATTATTTTCAGGAAAAACCTTTTTACATATAAAACGGAATAGATCTTCAGTTAAATCCATCAGATCGTTATAATCAGCATATGCGGTATAGAACTCGACCATGGTAAATTCAGGATTGTGCTGGGTAGAAATACCCTCGTTACGAAAATTTCGGTTGATCTCGTAAACTCTTTCAATCCCTCCCACCACTAGACGCTTTAAATAAAGCTCCGGCGCAACCCGAAGATAAAGGTCCATATCCAACGCATTGTGATGGGTTTTGAAAGGCCGAGCAGTTGCCCCCCCTGGGATGGACTGCATCATCGGAGTTTCAACCTCCAGATAATCTCGATCATTTAAATAGTCACGAAGAGCAGAGATAATCTTACTACGTAGAATGAAAACTTTTTTAACATCTGGATTAACGATTAAATCGACATAACGTTGTCTGTAACGCAACTCAACATCTTTCAATCCATGCCACTTTTCCGGAAGGGGAAGCAAAGATTTGGATAATAAAGTGGTCTTAGTTGCAAACAAGGTCAATTCACCCGTTTTTGTTTTAGATACTCTTCCCTCAACCCCAATGATATCTCCGATATCAAACTTTCCAAACAATTCATAAGCTTCTTCACCCAATGCATTTTTATTGATAAAAACCTGCATCTGTCCGGTGGAGTCCTGAATATTTACAAAAGTGGTTTTACCATGTTTGCGTCGTGTCATAATGCGACCCGCTGCTATACAAGTATGGTTCTTCTCCTCTAATTCTTCTTTACTTTCTAAAGCAAAATTATCTACCAGTGATTTAATGACAGTGTCAATTTTAAACCGGTTGATGTAAGGGGCTATTCCCTTCCCTCTCAGATCTTGAAGTTTGTCATGCCTCAGTTTGATCAGATGTCCTAATTCTTCCATGAAAAATTTAATTCTTTATAGAGTGTGTATTGGGGAAATGGTTTTAAATTACAGTATTTGTCCAAACAGCATACTTAGAGAACAACAAGATATTATCTAGCGAATTCCGTAAATCGAGATTCACGCACCACAGTAACTTTAATTTCACCGGGATACGTCACCTCTTTTTCAATTCTCTTCGCCACATCGCGTGCGAGGATATTTGCACTTTGATCATCAGTTCCACTTGGTGCGACAATAATTCGAACTTCGCGGCCCGATTGAATTGCAAAAGTTTTTTGCACACCCTTAAATGAATCGCCAATTTCTTCCAGTTGCGTCATTCGTTTAACATAAGTTTCCAACATTTCACGTCGCGCACCCGGTCTCGATGCAGAAATCGTATCACCTGCAGCAACGAGAACAGCATAGGGAGATTCCGCTTCACAATCTTCATGATGCGCCGCAATAGAATTTATCACGAACGGATGCTCACCATAGCGTTTAGCAATATCAACCCCTAAAGAAGTATGAGTGCCATCCGTTTGATGATCAATAGCCTTACCAATGTCGTGCAATAGCCCTGAACGCTTTGCCATGTTTTCGTTTAAACCGAGCTCAACCGCAATGGCCCCACAAACAAACGCTACTTCCTGAACATGGTTGAGAACGTTTTGCGTATAGCTAGTACGATATTTTAGTCTACCAAGAAGCTTGACAATTTCAGGGTGTACATTGTCGATCCCAACATTAATAATCGCTTGCTCCCCCGCTTTCTGAATCTCTTCGGTCACTTCTTTTTTACATTTTGTAACCATTTCTTCAATTCGGCCAGGATGAATACGGCCATCGAGAGTTAAATGATTAAGAGTTCGCCGTGCAACTTCCCGACGAATCGGATCAAAACCGGACAACACAACAGCACCCGGAGTATCATCAATGATCAAATCAATTCCTGTTGCCTGTTCAAGTGCACGTATATTTCTCCCTTCACGACCAATAATACGACCCTTGATATCATCACTCGGTAATTCGACAACAGAAACGGTTGTCTCCGCGACGTGGTCTGAAGCCAGTCTTTGTACCGCCATGGTGATTAGTTTTCGGGCTTCTTCATCGGCTTGTGATTTTACCTTGTCTCCAATTTTTTTTACTTCACGCGCCGCATCCATCTTGGCTTCATCAATAATTTTATTCTTTACCTCTTCACGCGCCTTTTCTGCAGTATAGGAACCGATCACTTCCAAGTTTCGCAGTTCTTCTGCAACCAATTTCTGGTATTCGTTTCTTTGTCGCTCGACGTCTTTCTCCTTTTCATCCAGTACTGCAGATTTGGCTTCGACTTTACGTTCATTCGACTGAAAATTTTCAATCTCATTTCTTAATTTTCTATCTTTTTTCTCCAGCTCTTTTTCCAGTTCACCCAGACTATTGCGTTTCGTCCTCATCTCATTTTCTAAACCACTTTTCAGGGCTAGGGATTTTTCCTTCGCTTCGATTTCAGCTATTTTGAAGCGACTTTCCACTTCTTTTTCGGTTTCCTTGATAATTTTTTGACGGCGTACTTCCGCTTCTTTGATTTGATATTCCGTAAATAGCTTTCGCAAAAAATAACCTATCGCATAACCCATCAACAGCAAAAATGTCATCCCGAGAATCAAGGGAATAAAATCTATTTTTATTGTATTAAATTCCATTTTAGATACCTCAATTATAGTTATAAGGTACTAAAGGCTTTGTGAAAACATTAGCCCTTTAACAACCCTTCTTCGGTAATAACTTTTTGCACCTTTTTATCCCATGAATCCTGATGCAGGGAGCCCAGTATTTGAAAACTATAAGCGATCCCTATACTTAGGGAATTATCTGGCAAATCCTCAAACAATCTGTCGAAATAACCGCGTCCAGAACCTATCCGCCCACCAGAACAATCAAATGCTAACCCAGGCGTGACAACAGCGTCTATTTTATTGGGCGAAACGACTTGAATATAGGCCCCAGAAGGCTCTCTAATACCAAAATTATTGAGCTCAAAATCCGTCTCCAAGCTTTTGATCTCACAAATTTCTATTTCCTTCCCATTTTTTTTGATCCGCGGAACATAGACTTTTTTATGCAACAATAAAGAGCGCACAATCATCGCATCCGTGCTCACCTCTTTTCCAAACGAGAGGTAATATAAAATATGTTGGCGACACAAAAAATCTTCACAGGAAAACAAATTCTTCTCTATCTTCCTGCTTAACTCAATAATCTCTTTCGCGTTCAGATCATTTCTACGCTGGGTCATCATCTTCCGGACGGCCACCTTATCTAATTTTAGATTAGTACAAGCCATATTCCAGCCGATCTTACTGAATAAAAATACGAACCCCGTATAATCAACCAGGGAAATAAAGAAGCTTTAGGTTTGAACAGAAATGTCAGGTAGTCGCCTGATACTAGCAGGCCTGACAGGAGAGATAAAATAAGGTGGGCTACCCTTAGGTCATTTTGATTAAATATTCAAAAAACGAAACTCAATATACGTTTCGTACAAAATAATCGCTCCACACAATAGACCCAGAATCCTTTAAAAACAAAATCTGGGATATATAATCAGGCTTGCTTGGCTTTCTATCACCCTGCAGCTCTTGACACAATTAATAAAGTCCCCCCGTCCATGCCCGTGCAAAAACTATTTTTTGAACCTGTCAAGGACAGGTGGGGTATCCGTAAACTGCTTTAGGCTTCCGACCTTTAGAGGAGGGCTTGCACACCGCAGCTGATTCATCAACCCCTTTTACGAACTGTTGGCTCAAGAAATGAAATTTTTACTCGACCACAACAGGGAGACAATACCTTCATTTCGCCACATGCTAACACAACGATTAAACACCCTCAAGGGCTATGTGAGTTCATACAACCTTTTATTTTTCAAAATTATGCAGTTCATTTTCCAACGCGTCCACCAACTGTTCTATTTTTTCTTCCTGGTCTTGGTCCTTAACCTGAGTTTTCTTTTGTAACTGCAATGTTTCTTGAGCAATATTAAGAGCTGCAAGCACCGCAAGATCCAAAGAAGGGGGTTTTTTCCCTACCCCAGCCAACTCATGCATTTTCGCATCGACATAAGCAGCAGCCTCTTCTATGCTGACTTCACTCGAAGAGCTTTTCAAGCTATAGGTCTTACCGTAAATGGTTATTTTTGCCATCGTCAAATTAGGTTAAATCAAAATTTTCCAGTTTTTCTAATAAATTAGCCACCTTTTCGCGGATCTGTTTCTTGGTATTTTCATTATTTTTATTTTTCATTTCTAGATCCGAGAGACGTTCAAGTTTGTCCTTAGTGAATTCTTTTTCATTCGCTAGAGATTCACCTTTCTGGATCAAACCTTCCATCTGCAGGGTCAACTTGTCGTTCTCATCTTTAAGTCGGCGGCACACTTCAATTAAAGTTGAAACACCTGCTTCTAACTGTTCCATATCGGGTTTAGGCATAACCGAATCGTAGCACCCCAAAATTAGGGTGTCAATGGGGCTCAAACAAGAGCAGTTAGTCTCTTAAAGAGGCGGCTAGCTCCGCCTTCAGCGTTTGAACGATAGTTTCAAACAGTGGGTTGACATCATCATCGGATAAAGTTCGGTCTTTAGACTGAAAAGAAAGAGCATAAGTAAGGCTTTTTTTATCAGACTGAATTTTTTTTCCTTCAAAATGGTCATACAACTCAACTCGACTTAAAAGAGGGTAACCCGTCTTTAAAATCAGATCCGAAACTTGCTGCGAAGTAACCTGTCGGTCGACTAGAATAGAAATATCCCGGTAGGTTTCCGGAAATTTGGCAATGTTTTGAAAACGAGTACGCGGGGGAAGCGAATCCTCCATCGCCTGCAAATCCATTTCCCACACGAAAACTTTTTCCATAATTCCCGTATTTTCAGGTGAAAGTTCACCCAAATAGCCCAGAACATTATCGCCAGATTTGCAGTTTACTGATTTTTCTGGCAGCAAAAAGGGCTTTCCTGCTTTTGCCAAAAAATCTATCTGCAACCCACATTGAGAACATAATTTATCCAATGCTCCTTTCAAATCATAAAAATCATATTCCTTGCCACGAGGTTTCCATGGGGTAAGTTCATAGGGACCCAAAACTGCAGCTGTCAGAACTGTTTTTTCAATTCGGTTACCTTGAGAATCGCAAAAATAAACGCTTCCAATCTCAAAAAGCTTTAGAGGCTTTTGCCCTTTACTCAAATTATTTGAAATGGTCTTCAGTAATCCAGGTATCAAACTGGTCCTCATGGTATCGTTTTCAGAACTTAAGGGATTTTTCAATGGAATTACTTTATCGCTAGTCGTTGCAAAGGATGACAGATAACCTTCAGCTTTTTCGCGTTCTACAAAACTAAAATGAACCGTTTCAGAAAAACCTGTATAACAAAGTACATCCCTAACTTTTCGCAATAAAGTTTGCTTGGCCGTGATTTGCACAGGTCGAACAGAAGCTATAGGAAAAACTGTTGCAACCTTGTCGAATCCATCGATTCGGGCAATTTCTTCGATCACATCTATTTCGCGTGTCAAATCTGGACGAAAACCAGGCACTTCGACCTGTAAGGCTTCCTTATTTGAGTCTCCTTCGACCTTCAATCCCAACCGAGAAATGATTCCACTGATTTGCGCGGCACTAAACTCAGCCCCCAGAACCTGGTTTACACGTGGTACCCGTAAAGACAATTGAATGTTCTCTCGTTTTTTAGGGTAAACATCAATCCTTCCTTTACATATATCACCCCCTGCAAGCTCTTTGATCAAACAGGCGGCACGCGCTTGAGCATTGATGACTCCGTCCATATCAACACCCCTTTCGAACCGGTAGGAAGAGTCGGACCGTAACCCGTATTTTTTAGATGCTTTTCGAATGGCAGCGGAATCAAAGCAGGCACTTTCCAAGACAACATTTTGAGTATTTTCCGTAACCTGACTATTGGTCCCGCCCATGACCCCTGCCAAGGCCACAGGTTTTTCTGCATCTGCAATAACCAAAGTATCTGGTTCAAGCTTCAACTTACTGCCATCGAGACTGGTAAACGGTTCGCCTTTTTTCGCGTTTCGAATAATGATTTTTTTCCCAGAGAGTAATTCGTAATCAAAAGCGTGCAAGGGTTGACCGTACTCCATCATTACAAAATTTGTTATATCTACAATATTGTTTATGGGTCGCAAACCAATGGCCAACAACCGATCACACAACCATTTAGGAGAGGGGCCTGGATTGACATTTTCAATCACTAAAGCCGAATAGCGAGGGCATAAGTTTTCTTGCTGATTTTCCACCGTTAATTTTTCTATGACAGGTACCGAACCCCAACTTTCCTCTAAAAATGCTAGGGCATCGGGGGAAGTAAATGTCTGCCCCATTAATGCAGAAACTTCACGAGCCACGCCCAAATGCGACAAACAATATCCCCGGTTAGGAGTCACATTCAATTCCAGCACATCGCCTTTTTCTTCATCGAGCATCTCGTGACTCTCAATCTCCAGACCCGCCATGGTTAGTACATGACCCAAGTCTTCCGCGGGAACATCGATATCCGTATATTCATTCAGCCAATTTACCTGAACTTTCATCTTTCTCCTTCACTAGCTAACGCGAGCCACTCCGCGTGGAGTCCAAGATATTTCCCCTCATAACCCCAGTCGGCTAATACTTCCTCCCACGATAGTGGGTCATGTGAGGATTATAAGTGAAGCATTTACAAAAATCTACGCAATCTCGGCATTGCAATTCCCTTATTTATAGGATATCAAGGGTTTCACATCCTTTATTTTCCTAATCTATGAAACTCACCGACGCGCGGATTCTGGTTTTAATGAAGAAAAAAATCAGCCGTCCTATGAAAATCTCTGAGCTTTCCAAACACTTCGGGATAACTGATGCAGAGCATCGTGAATTTCGTAACCGAATTAAGGATATGGCGGCCCAAGGGTCATTGGTAAAAATTCGTGGTGGCCGTTACGGTCTTCCAGACGAAATGAACCTCATCACCGGTACGTTGCATGGGCATCCGAACGGATTTGGCTTCGTCATTCCCGATAAGCATCACGACACCAACGATGTATTTATTCACCGTAAAAGCATGAACGAAGCCATGCATCAAGACCATGTTGTGGTGCGAGTAGAATCTGAAAAAGAACCCGGTCGCCCCGAAGGTCGCGTTATAAAAATTCTTCAGCGCAATACTCCAAATTTAGTCGGTGTCTATGAGACGTTTGGGCGCGACGGCTGGGTCATTCCTACGGAAGATAAACATTTTCACGATGTGTTCATACCCGGCAAAAATCGAAAAGACGCCAAGAACGGTCAGATTGTAGATGTGAAAATCGAGACCTACCCCACACGGCACCAACCTCCTGTCGGTAAGGTCATAGAAATCCTTGGTAAATCCAATGACCCTGAGGTCGAAGTACAATCCATACTAAGAAAGTTTGGTATACGTCAGGGTTTTCCACCAAAAATTATCAAAGAAGCAAAAACAGTGGCAAAAGAAAACCAGCCGAACGATCGCAAAGACTTGACTGATCTTCTTACTTTTACAATAGATGGCGAATCGGCAAAAGATTTTGATGATGCGGTTTCACTGGAATCTATGGGCGAAGGCTATCGTCTCGGCGTGCATATTGCTGATGTCAGCCATTTTGTAACAGAAAATTCTCATTTAGATGAAGAAGCTTTCGAAAGAGGCACAAGTGTGTATTACGCGGACGGGGTGATCCCAATGCTCCCAGAAATCCTTTCCAATGAGGCTTGTAGCCTCAAACCAAACGAAGTTCGTCTGACGCTAAGTGTAATTATTGATTTTGACCGTCAAGGCAATGCATTGGCAACACAAATTCACAAATCATTTATCAAAAGTCGAAGACGGTTCACTTACACAGAGGTTGCTAAACTACTCGAACAAGGCAGCAAAAAGGCAAATGATTCTCCCTTCATGCAAACACTTGCAGACATGCACCATCTCAGTCAGACACTTAGAAAAAAAAGGTTCAAACATGGCAGTGTTGATTTTCATGTACCAGAACCGAGTATTCAAATTGAAGATGGAAAAGTGAAACAAATAGGTGTGGTTGAGCACAACGCCGCTCACCAATTGATCGAAGAATTCATGCTGGCAACCAATCAAGCCGTTGCTCTTAACTTGTACGAAAAAGAAATCCCTTGTATTCATCGAATCCATGAACCGCCTGATCCGACCAAACTACTCGAATTTAAAGAATTTATTTCTTCTTTCGGCCTAAGGCTTTCGTCCTCGGAAAAAATCCGCTCGCAGGACTTAAATGCTCTGTTAAAAAAAATTCAAGGCACCCCAGAAGAAAGGGTGGTCAACACCCTGTTATTGAGGACTATGAAAAAAGCACATTACTCTCCCTCCGACCCCGGCCACTATTGTCTCGGGTTTGCACATTACGCACATTTCACCTCTCCCATCCGCAGATATCCTGACTTAATCGTCCACAGAATCGTAAAAAAATATCTGAAGCACAAATGCTCAAAAAAAGAAAAGAAAGTTTTGCAAACTTCATTGTCCGAGATATCTGACCAGTCGACACAAATGGAAATTCAGGCTATGTCCATCGAAAGAGAAATAATAAGTCTTCGACGGGCCCAATTCATGGTGGATAAAATAGGCAAGACGTTTTATGGGATTATTACGGGAGTTACAGGTTTTGGCTTTTTTGTTGAACTGGAAAACGTTTTTGTAGAAGGGTTGGTAAAAATTTCGAGCATTATGGATGATTATTACCTCTTTATAGAAACCGAGCATAAACTAATAGGACAAAAACGCCACCGCGTTTTTCAGATTGGAAACCGTGTCAAAGTTCGTGTTTCCAATGTCGACCTTTCAAGGCGACAAATTGATTTACAGGTGCTGGAGCATGTATAAAAACGTTAGCGTCTCGACTCGTGAAAGAATAGTGCGCAAAAGTACCAGAACGGCTGAGAATTTACCAATGGTTTTACCCTAGTTATTATGGCAATAGCGCCGTAAACCTAATAACCATGCTCCTTGATTAAATAAGCCTCAATATGGTATAAGGTTTCCTTACCTGAACCCTTTAATAATGGAAAAAACCAACATGGCAACCGTTGAAAAACTGCAGGAACATCTCAAAAAAACTCAGTCCAATCTGGCAGAAGCATCTAAAAAAGACGACGCTGGCGAAATTCGCAAACTGAAAAAGAAAACAAAACGACTGGCGCGAAAAGCATCTAAAATTACCGCCACCGAAAAAATGGCCGAACTGAAAAAGAAAAAGAAAAAAGACCGCAAAACCACCTCCGAATAACCAGCGTGAAGCTGGACCCTATGAGCACAATTGATTAGACTGTCTAGATCTTCTAAGCGCTGCAAATGCAGTTTTAATTTAAAACGCTTGACTAATTGACTGCGGGGCCTACCCTGCAAAAATGGATATGGATATTGAACATTTAGCCAAACTGGCTCGCTTGAAACTAACCGATGCTGAAAAAGAACTGTTCTCAAAGCAAATGGGGACCGTCATTAAATATATCGAAAAACTAAGCGAACTGGACACAAAAAACGTAGAACCTACCGCGCATGTGTTGGGATTGAACAACGTCTTCCGCGATGACGCAGTAAAAAAACCTCTCACCGTCCAGGACCCAATCAACGATTCCCCCGCACATAGCAAAGGGCATTACGAAGTGCCCAAGATAATTTAAGTCCATGCACCGCACGACTATCACGCAGGCGAGAGAACTACTAAATTCAAAAAAATTATCCTCTGTCCAGTTGACGGAAGCCGTGTTCGCGAGAATCGATGCAGTTGAAGATAAGGTAAAAGCATTCACCCATTTGATGCGAGAGAAAGCCATAGAGCAAGCCAAAGCCGCTGATGTCAGAATCTCTAAAGGAGAAGAGCAGCCACTGCTCGGTGTGCCTATCGCTTTAAAAGATTTAATCTGTACCCAGGGTAGTCGCACCACCTGCGCATCAAAAATCCTAGATCAGTTTGTTGCGCCCTACAACGCTACGGTTGTAAATAGACTCAACGCAGCAGGTGCGGTGATTGTAGGTAAAACCAATATGGATGAATTTGCAATGGGGTCTTCCAACGAAAACTCATCGCATCACGCAACAATGAATCCATGGGCGCTGGATAGGGTTCCCGGCGGTTCCAGTGGCGGGTCAGCTGCAGCCGTTGCCGCACACGAATGTATAGCCGCACTGGGAAGTGATACCGGTGGCTCTATAAGACAGCCCGCCGGATTTTGTGGTGTAACAGGACTCAAGCCCACCTACGGACGTGTTTCTCGATTCGGACTGGTAGCATTTGCATCCTCTTTGGATCAAATTGGACCCATCACCAAATCCGTTGCCGATGCCGCAACTTTGATGAACGTGATTGGAGGAAAAGATGGCCAGGACTCCACCTCTGCCGATGTGCCATTACCGGATTTTACGCAAGCTCTAGATCAAGATATTAAGGGGATGAAACTTGGCATTCCGAAAGAATATTTCACCGGCGGCATGCAACCCGAAGTTGAAAAATCCGTGCAGGAAGGCATCCGCACTTTGGAATCTCTAGGGATGCAAACGGTGGAAGTTTCTTTGCCGCATCTCGATTATGCGGTTGCGGCTTACTACATAATTGCCAGCGCCGAGGCCAGCACCAACCTGTCACGTTACGATGGAGTTAAATACGGCTATCGATCTCCAAAATCCGATAACCTCGTTAACATGTATGAAAATACTCGGGAAGAAGGGTTCGGAGAAGAGGTCAAGCGCCGCATCATTCTCGGAACCTTTGTACTCAGCTCAGGTTATTACGATGCTTACTATCTAAAAGGTCAGCAGGTCAGAACGTTGATCAAACAGGATTTCGAAAACGCATTGGAAAAATGCGATGTCATTGCCGCTCCGGTCACTCCCTACCCCGCTTTCAAACTGGGAGAAAAACTAGATGATCCGTTGCAGATGTATCTGGCAGACATCTATACCATTTCTGCGAACCTGGCAGGCATTCCCGCGATGTCCATTCCCTGTGGTTTTGTGGGTGAAGAAAATCTTCCGATAGGACTGCAACTGATGGGCAAACATTTCGATGAAACCAACTTAATTGCAGTCGGTCATAAATTCCAACAAGCCACCGACTTTCATACTCAACAACCCCCGCTTTAATTTATAGAGCAATTAGTTTATAGCTCAATCTTCCAATCTTTTAACTTGTCCAGGGATGCATAGTGAGTGAGATCAAAATGTATGGGGGCAACGGAAATATATTTCTTAGCGATCATCACACAATCGGCGCCTTCTTCCGTTTCTTCAAAAAGCATTTCTCCGGCTAACCAATAGTAAGTTCTGCCATGCGGGTCTTGCCTGCAGTCAAACTCTTCTATCACCCGCGATTTCCCCTGTCGAGTAATGGCAACTCCCGCAAACTCCGATTCGGAAACCGCTGGCACATTGATATTCAAAACAACACCCTCGGGCAAACCTTTTTCAAGTAATTGCGGAATAAATTTTCGAGTGAATTTTGCCGCAGGTTTAAAATCCGGATTTTCATAAGTGTCCAAAGAAACTGCAATGCTGGGGACACCCATGATCATCGCTTCGGTGGCCGCAGAAACCGTGCCTGAATATAGTGCACATATACCAAGGTTACCACCCAAATTGATTCCGGATACAACCAGTTTTGGAGGTTCTTCTAGCAAAACTGTAATTGCAAGCTTGACACAATCTGCAGGAGTTCCATTGACGGCATAGCCTATAAACTCTCCATCTTCCTTCACTTTTCTTATTTTGAGAGGTTGGGTCAAAGTAATGGCATGGCCCATAGCACTCTGCTCAGTTTCTGGGGCAACGATCATTACATCGTCTAGAGATAGGAGTTCTTTACGCAGAACACGCAAACCCTCAGCATTAAATCCATCATCATTACAAAGCAAGATCATAAAAAAACTTAAAAAAAGAAAAATGGGGCGCTACCCATCGGGAACGCCCCACAAAAAAAATATTTTAATCCAGTAATTAACTTAACTTTAGTTGTTCTTTTCGAAATATTCTTTCGATCCTTTAGGATCAGCCTTCATTCCATCAGAACCTTCACTCCAGTTAGCAGGACAAACTTCGCCATTTTTCTCGTGGAATTGAAGAGCATCTACCATTCGCAAGGCCTCGTCAATATTTCTACCCAGCGGAAGGTTGTTAATCAATTGATGTTGCACCACGCCATCCTTATCAATAAGAAACAAGCCACGAAACGCAATGCCCGCTTCGTGCATAACGCCATAATCGTAAGTGATTTTCTTATTAAGGTCTGCAACGAGGGGATATGCGATATCACCCAGTCCGCCTTCTTTGCGGTCGGTATTTCTCCAAGCCAAATGTGAAAAATGACTATCGATAGAAACCCCAAGTACTTCCGTGTTCCTTTTCTTGAATTCATCCATTTTCGTACTGAAGGCAATAATTTCAGTGGGACAAACGAATGTAAAATCTAAAGGATAGAAAAATAAAATGACATACTTTCCTTTATATTCAGAAAGTTTGATTTCTTTAAAACTGCCATCAGGCATTACAGCTTGTGCTGTAAAGTCTGGCGCAGGTTTCGCAACTAATGCAGACATGTTGAACTCCTAAAATAAAATCATAATATATGGTGGCCTACTCTACCATAGTTTTCCAGAAGCATTCAATTGCCATAAATCAGCAAAAATAAAGCCCTTTCTTGACACTTCTTAGCCCTCTTCTTACAATGAATCTAGTGCTACACCATTGTTTTCTCTCAACCTCTATTCGATCGGCACCATATTTATGGAAATTTTATTTATGGGTACCGGCACCTCCACAGGTGTTCCTTCCCTATGTTGCACCTGTGAAGTTTGTCAATCAGAAGATATTAGAAACAAACGCCTACGGTCATCGATTCTGGTCAGGGAAAATGGCCATTCGATTCTAGTTGATACATCTACAGACCTCAGGCAACAATGCCTGCGTCACAATATTCGCAATATTGATACCGTGTTATACACTCATCATCATGCGGACCATGTACACGGCATCGACGAGTTAAGAAGTTTTAATTTCTTCAACAAAACCGTTATTCCATGTTATGGCAATCAGCATACGCTGAAAAACCTGAAAAATAACTTCAGTTATATTTTTGATGTTGCCGAACAGATTGGTGGTGGGATTCCGCAATTAATCCCCCACACCCTTGAAGACAAGACTTATAAATTTGGAGACATCCCGGTTACCCCGTTGGATATTTGGCACGGGAAATTGAACATCAATGGATTTCGTTTTCACGACTGTGCTTACATAACAGATTGCAGTGGCATCCCAGAACACACAATGAAAAAGCTTAAAGGATTAAAACTGCTAATCCTGAATGCCGTCGGTTTCAAAGACCATGCGACTCACCTTAATCTCAGACAGGCCTTAGAGGTCGGAGAAAGAATTCAAGCAGAACAAACCCTCCTCACCCACATTAACCATCAATTCGATTTTGAAAAAGTCTCTCAAGAGTTACCCGAAGGTGTAGAACTCGCCATCGATGGAATGCGAGTGAATTTCTAGCAACCATTCCAGGGGGTGCCTATTTAAGTATACATGCCTCACTAAGTATCCGATTTTAAACTTATTTACTTTGTTGAGTATCGAAGTAATTGGAATTTTACTGACCCATTAATCTGGCGGAATTAAGCCATGATAAGTATAATGGTAATTATATTAAATGCATAAAAAGAGAATCTAGAAAAATTTAAAAAAGAGTTTCTTAAATTTGATACTCTTATTAGTCATATACCCCGCCAACCTATTTGTTTGAGGTAATTATGAGCAATTTACAAATTTTTGATATTACTGGAATATTTTTATTAGCCCTAATAATAGGAGGAATGTTCTTTTTTGCGGCCATCATGACGCCATTGGTGTTTACAAAACTTCCTCCTGAAATCTCAGGACCGTTTATTCGAGAGACGTTCCCAGTATACAGCCAAGCTATGGCAGGAATGACATTCGCTGCAGTTTTATTCCTATGGAGTTTTCCCGAATCAGTTTATTTAATTTCTGTTGCAATACTCTTTTTATGGGCATGGTTATGGTTGATGCCCAGAATAAACCGCTATCGAGATGAGCAATTAAAAGGAAATAAAAAAGCTGAGAAAACTTTTAATATTTTGCACAGGCTGAGCGTAGGAGTTAATCTGGCACAAATGTGGATCATTGGATTTGTGCTCTATAAGGTCCTGACTCAGGCCTGATTAAAAATTAATTTAAATTTTTTCGGATCTAATCCTAGTATTTCCTGCGAAAAGAAATTATTACTTTCGATGAATATGGTTGGAGAGCACAAGTCAAAATTGGCAAGAAT